>Ga0075464_10000431_pt1 | contig 18191 bp, 20 predicted proteins | sample DEB19_08_DNA_5_FD_75068 | JGI IMG/M metagenome (GOLD analysis project Ga0075464, IMG submission 75068) | Aqueous microbial communities from the Delaware River and Bay under freshwater to marine salinity gradient to study organic matter... | ecosystem: Environmental > Aquatic > Marine > Coastal ...
CTCAAAGCGCGTGGCGGAACCACCCCCCGACAGCATCCGCGCTATATATTTCCACCAAGGTGGTACCAGCGCTGCACGGGCCAAGGCCTTTCGGTGCTCAGAAGACTCGATCACGAAGCATTGGGCGCGGGCATATTGTTTGAGCAGCGCTGCATGTGCTTGCAGACCACCGCGAACAGCGCCCCAGTGTGCCCAGACGGCAGGTTGCAGCTTGATCCATTGCAGCCGGTCTAGCATGCGGCGGGCTACTTCTTCGTGCAGCCACGGCGTGACAGCGGGCGCAGTGCGTTGCCAGCGCTCAACAGCAATGGGGTCTAGTGTCGGTGGGCGTTGGGTCGAACTCATAAGCACGAGTATATTGACCCGATGCACTTCCGCGCCCTGCCCGCCTTGATCATGAACCGCGTTCCAAGCCAGTGTGCGGTTTGCCGAAGCTGGCCGAGCGCGCCGGTGTGCCATGCCTGCATGGCGCGGTTTGGCCAGCCACGCAGCCGTTGCCTTACTTGCGCGCTTGAACTGCCTTCGGATATGTCGGCGCATGCCACCAAGCCACTGAACACGCAGTGCAGCCGATGCCAGCGCCAACCCTTCGGACTCGACGCCTGCTTTGCCGCCCTGCCTTATGCCTTTCCATGGTCTGAGCTGGTGTCACGCTACAAGTTCGACAGCCAGACGGGCTGGGCCAACTTCATGGCCAACACACTTTTGGCACAGCCGGCTGTACGAGATTTCTTAAGCCAATTGACGCCTGACGATTGGCTGCTGCCGCTGCCACTGTCAGCCGAACGGCTGGCATGGCGCGGCTTTAACCAAGCATGGGAGCTGACCCGTGCGCTGCAACGTCAAAGCGCCTGCCGCGCCACCGCCGACACCTCCCTGCTGCTGCGCATACGGCACACGCGACCCCAAAGCGAACTCAAACGCAGCGCGCGTCTTGACAATTTGAGAGGCGCCTTTGCTGTAGAGCCGCTGCGCATTGCAGAACTCGCAGACCGGCGCGTGGTGCTGATCGATGATGTGATGACCAGCGGTGCCTCCCTGTTGACGGCAGCCAGCGTGCTGCGTCAGGCTGGTGCCAGCCACGTCAGCGCCGTGGTGCTGACGCGCACAGCCCCGACATAATGGCACGCATGTTTCATATTGTTCTGGTCGCCCCCGAAATTCCGCCCAACACGGGCAACGTCATCCGCCTCGCGGCCAACACCGGCTGCACGCTGCATTTGGTAGAGCCGCTGGGCTTCTCCATGGAAGACAAGCAGATGCGCCGCGCAGGGCTGGACTACCACGAGTACACCCGCGTCATCCGCCACGCCAACTGGCAAGCCCTGTTAGACAGCCAACAACCGCGACCCGAACGCATGTTTGCCATGACCACGCGCGGCAGCGGTAGCGTCTACGACGTGCATTTTGAAGCCGGTGTCTGGTTGGTGTTTGGCTCTGAAACCCAAGGGCTGCAGCCAGAACTGCGCGAGACCTTTGCGCCAGCGCAACGCCTGCGCCTGCCGATGCTGGCCGGTCAACGCAGCTTGAACTTGTCCAACGCCGTGGCTGTGACGGTGTTTGAGGCTTGGCGGCAACATAACTTTGCAACGCCGAACAAGCCCTAACGCCAAGCATCCCACAGCAACTTACTGCCAGTCAGCCCCATGCCCCAGTAAATCAAGCGATTGAACAACAACGGACTGATCCGCTTGGCCAGGTTGAAGCCGACAAAAACGCCCACAGGCACCAAGGGCAGCAGCACCAATGAGGTTGCCATGTTTCGCCCATCCAGCAGCCCCAAATACGCAAACGGGAGCCACTTGGACAAATTGATCGCAAAGAAAAAATAAGCCATGGTGGCGGCAAAGTTGAGCGGACTCAGTCGCAAGGGGATCACGTAAACGCTGACGGGTGGACCGCCTGCGTGCGCGATAAAACTCGTAAACCCCGAGACAGTGGTCAAAATTCGACCGACCCAACGCGCTGGCGGAGGGCTGTCGGCACGCGGCGGAAAAACCAATCGTTGCGCTAGAAAAAGAAGCGTCAAGCCGCCCACCATGCCGGCCACCAGTTGAGTGTCCAGCGACTTGAACAGCAGGGCTCCCAACAGCGTTCCGAGCAGACCAAAAGGAATCAAAAACTTCAGAAGTTTGATGTCGATATTTTTACGAAAAGCAGCCAGACCCAACAAATCAATGAGCAGCAGCACCGGCATCATGATCGCGGCAGCTTGCGGCACCGACACCGCCAGCGCCAGCAGCGGCACTGCCAGCGAGCCAATGCCAATGCCAAAACCACTCTTGCCAATGCCCATCAACAGCACGGCCGGTATGGCGCACAGGTAAAAGAACGGGTCAGTGATGAGGGGCAAGTTCAAAGCTAGCAAGGACACATAACCATAAAGCGTCCGATTATCAGCCTAGCAGCAGCACCCTAGGTTCTTCAAACCGGCACGTCCAGCCCCAAATATGCCTTCTGGATTTCGGGCCGCGTCAGCAACTCACTGGCCAAGCCTTCTGCCACGATGCGGCCTTCTTCCATCACATAAGCACGGTTGGCCAAGGCCATCGCCATGGCCACGTTTTGTTCAACCAACAGCACCGAGGTGCCTTGCGCATTGATCTGACGGATGGCGCCAAACATATCCAACACGATGGCTGGTGCCAAGCCAAGTGAGGGCTCGTCCATCAACAGCAAGCCGGGCCGGGCCATCAAAGCGCGGCCAATCGCCACCATCTGTTGCTGGCCGCCCGAAAGCGCACCAGCCGGACTCTGCAGTTTGACCTTCAGGGCTGGAAACAGCGACAACACATACTCCAGCGACTCTTTCCTTCTGGCCTTGGCTGGGGCGATGAAGCTTCCCAACTCTAGGTTGTCGTGAACCGTCATTTGGGTGAACAAACGCCGACCTTCTGGAACGATGGCGATACCGGCCTCGCAAAAACGGTGACTTTCAAGTTGCGTGATGTCACGGCCATTGAAGCTCAGCGTGCCACCGCGCACCCGGTGCATACCGGCAACCGCATTGATCAGTGTGGTCTTGCCTGCTCCGTTGGGCCCCACCACACAGACCATCTCGCCCGTTTTCACCTCAAGGCTGACACCCCACAAAGCCGGCGCAGCGCCGTAATTGACCAAAATATTGTTGACTTCAAGCATGCGGTGTTCCCAAGTAAGCGCTGACGACTTCAGCATTGCGCATGACATCGTGGGCCGAGCCAATCGCGATCAGCTTGCCATGGTTGAGCACGGCCACACGGTCGGCCAGCGCCATCACCGCCCGCATCACGTGTTCGACAAAAACAATGGTTGCACCACGCTCGCGGATCTTGCGTATCAATTCAATCGCCTCATTGATCTCGCTAGGCGTCAGGCCCGACAACACCTCGTCGAGCAAGACCAGACGCGGCCGTGAAGCCAGCGCCCGCGTCAACTCCAAAAACTTGCGCTGGTGCAAATTCAGGTCGTCAGGCAAGGCGTTCGCCTTGTCCTGCAGCCCGGTGAATTCGAGCCAGGTCCAGGCCTCTTCAGTGGCTTGCCGGTGGTCTAACGCAGCACCGCCAAACATAGCCACCAGCGCCACGTTTTGGAGCACTGTCATGTGCGCAAAGGGACGCGGTATCTGGTAAGTGCGCGCGATGCCAGCCTGCGCGATTCGGTGCGCAGGCAGCCCCGCCAGTTGCTGACCCGAAAAGAAAATGCTGCCGCCGGTACTCGGGTAATGACCGCTCACGACATTGATGAAGGTCGATTTTCCCGAGCCGTTAGGACCGAGCAGACCGAGGATTTCACCCTCATGAACCTGCAAGCTGACCTTGTCCAAGGCTTGCACACCCTTGAAGGCTTTGGACAGATCGCGCACGTCCAAAAGAATCTTGGGATCGACGAAAGGCGCGGGTGCGCGGTGCTCAGCAGGGACAGACTCTGACACCGCTGTATGGGCTAGCTCATTCGCCAGCGTAGGCGATGCAGCGGCATCCGCAGTCAGACCTTGTGTGGCGGTACGGCGCTTGAAAAAGAAACCCAAAATGCCATTCGGCATGAAGAGAATCACAACGATCAAAATCACGCCCACCGCGGCTTTTCCGGCCAACGGGCTGTTGCCCGCCGTGAAGAAGTACAACAGGCAAGTGATGACTGTGGCGCCCACCGCTGGACCGGCCCAGTGGCGCGTACCGCCCAGCACACTCATCAACACCACGGTCAGCGGCACCACAATGTTGAAGGTCTCGCCCGCTGTGACGTACGACACAAAAAGCGCATGGATGCCGCCCGCCAAACCAGCCAAGGCTGACGACAAAGCAAAAGCCAGCAATTTGTAGCGAAAGGTCGGTACACCCATGACCTCGGCCACATCTTCGTCGTCATGAATAGCGAACAAACCAGTACCCAGTTTCGACGACTGCACCTTGTACGCAATCAAGAGCGTCAACACCGCAGCAGCCAACGCCATCAAGTAAAGAGACGCCGAGGCGCTCGGGCCAAGGGCTGGCACCGGCGTCCCGCCCATAGAGATGCCGGGCCCACCATCGATACGGGTGTTCAGCACAATCGTGCCCACCACAAAGGTAATGGCCAGCGTGAGCAACGCAAACAACTCACCCCGAACCGCCTTAACCCGGAACACCACGGCCCCTAGTGCCAGACCCAGCAGCGCGGCCAACAGGGCGGCAACAGGCAGTGTCCACAGAAAGGGCCAATTCAGATTGGCTGCCAGACCCGCAGAGGTGTACATGCCGACACCAAAAAAGGCACCGTGACCGAAAGAGAAGTACCCCGAATAGCCCGACAAAATATTCCAGGACAAAGCCAAGATCATCCAGTGGCAGATCAGGTAAAGGAAAGATTCGTAAAAAGCTGGCAGACCGAGCCAAGGTACGCTCGCAAGCATCGCTCCGGCAGCCAAAATGCCGATGACTGTTTTATTCATTTTTCAGATCTTCCCTGGGCGCAGCAAGAGCATCAAAATCAGCAACGAAAAAGACACGATGGGCGCCCACGAAGGCGAGGCTACGGCCATGGTGATGGCCTCGCTAACACCGATGATGACGCCTGCGATCAACGGGCCCACGGCACTGCCCAGACCACCCAGCATGACCGCCGCGAACACCACACCAACCCAAGCAAAAATCTGCGAAGGCGTCAGGGTGAAGGTCATCGCCAGACAAATACCCGCCACAGCAGCCAAGGCGGCACAAACACCCGCCAGCATCAGCGACATACCTTTTTGGTTGATACCAAAAGCAGCGGCAATTTGCCCGTCTTCGGCCATGGCCCGCAGCGCCTTGCCAAGGTCGGTGTAGCGCATGGCGGCCCAAATCCCCAAAGCAATCGTGACCGACAACACCAGAGTGACCAGTTCCGGCACCGGAATGTAGAGTGAGCCGATGGTGAATTTCATGTCGTTGTAATGCGTTTCAAGACGCCGGTAATCTGCCGTCCAGACAGCCTGAATTCCGCTTTCAATCACCACGGTGATACCGAATGTCACTAGCAGTGAATTGAAGGGTGAAATCTGAAAGCGTGCCAGCACCCACTGCATGCCGGCACCCATCAAAAAGAACAGTGGCGGCAATATCAGCAGCGTCAGCAAGGGATCCACATGCCACACCGTGGCCATGTGATAACTCAGGTAAGCCGCCAAAAATACCAGGCCAAAATGAGACAAGTTGATTTGCCGCAAAAGGCCCCAAGTCAGACCCAAACCGAGCCCGATCAACCCATACAGAGCGCCGATAAAAATCCCCGAAAGGATGGATTGCGTCAACAAATTAAAGCTCGGGAAACTCATCAGCGGCTCCTTACCGGCTTACTTGACTTGCAGCTTGACGCCAGGCGGTGCAAACTGCGGCGGGTAGACCACAGCCCACTTGCCGTTTTGTACCTGCTTGATCTTCATCAGGTCGTCGCCGTAATTGCCGGGGCCGTCAAAACGCAGACGGCCATGAATCGTGTCAACACGGTTTTTACGCAGCCAAGCAGCAATGGCTTTGTCGTCAAGGCTGTTCGCTCCGCGCACACCCGCTTCCAGAATTTGCCACGCTGAGTACGACGCGGCGGCCTGCACTTCAACGCTGGTATCAGGCAGATTCAACTTGGCAGCGCGCTCGTTGTAAATTTTGATGAACTGGGCGGCCGTCGGGTTGTTGGTGAACGGCGCATGTTCTTCAAAAATGGTCACTGCCAACGCGTTGTTACCGTCAGCCGCTTTGCTCATCGGACCTGGTGCTGGGTAGAGATGAAAGTGCAGCGGCGGCGTGTAGTCAATTTTCTTCATAGCATCGAGCAACATATTGCCTTCAAGGCCGATGTCACCCATCCAGACCAGATCAGGCTTGGCGTCTTTCACGCGTGCGGCGATAGGTCCGAAATCCCGGTTGCCAAAGTCCCATTCCAAAAACAAAACTTCGGTCAGTCCGCGTTTTTTAGCCACTTCGCGACCACCCAAGGACATGAAGTGAATTGAAGGGAACTTGCTGGTGACGATGGCTATTGTCTTGGGTGGTTTTGGCGATGCAGCAAGCGCATCAAACAGCGTGTTGGGCACCGTGGTGCCCGGATCTGCACCAATCGACCAAGCCGGAAACTGCATGTCGTACTTGGCCAATGAAGGGATTCCGAAGGTGTGGTGCACCAGTACTTTGTTGTAGCGCTGAGCCACGCCCATGGCCGACAAAATCGCACCCGTGGCGTAAGGTCCCATCAACAGGTCGACCTTGTCGGAGGTCACCAGTTGTTCATAAAGCGTGCGCGCGAGATCTGGCTTGGACTGGTCATCCTTCACCGACCACTCAACCTTGCGGCCCAGCAATCCGCCCCGTGCGTTGAGCTGCTCGACATAGATTTCGCCCACCAATTTATGGGTCATGGCGGTCGACGACAAGGGGCCCGTCAAGGCCAACGTGCTACCGATGCGCACGGGACCGAGCGCCTGCGCCTGCACCGCGCCAGCAAATGCCAGTGCTGCACCCACGGCAGTCACGGCGGACAAAGTTCTTCTGCTTATTTTCATGGTTTGTCTCCTGTTGATTGATACGTTGGACTGCTGGAAAAATGACCTAAAAAACCTCAATCGACTTGCGCGCCGGAACGCTTGACTAAATCGGCCCACTTGGTGATTTCAGACCGACCAAAGCTGGCCAACTCGTCAGGCTTCATGTTGCGCAATTCAAGACCTTGTGCGTCAAGCTTTGCGGCAACTTCCGGGCTCGCCAAAGTCTGCGCTGCGGCCTCCCGGAGGCGAACCAACACGGGGGCTGGTGTGGCGGCAGGGGCATACATCATGAACCAAGCCACCAAGTCAAAGTCAGCCACGCCTTGCTCCATCAAAGTCGGCACATCGGGCGCAGCTGCACTTCGTTTGGCACTGGACGCACCCAGCGCGCGCAGTTTGCCCGACTTGATGTGCGGCAGCACGGCTGCAGGGTGATAGAACATGAACTGCACCTGCCCGCCCATCACGTCGGTCAAAGCCAGACCACCTTCTTTGTAGGGCACGTGGACCATGTCGCCACCGACACGAGCCTTTAGCAGCTCGCCCGCCAGATGGCCTGAGGTGCCGTTGCCTGCCGACGCAAAGCTCACCTTGCTGCCAGGCTGGCTGGCCTGCGCAGCCAAGTCTTTCACCGTTTTGAACAACGAATTGGCCGCGACCACCAGCAAGGTCGGCGTGTAGCCGGTGAATGCCAAAGGCGCGAAGTCTCTCAGCGGGTCGTAGGGCAGCTTCTTGAACAAGGTAGCGTTGATCGCGTGCGTACCGACTGTGCCCATGACGATGGTGTAGCCATCTGCAGGTCCTTTGGCCACCAAGTCTGAGCCAATGACACCGCCTGCTCCCGCACGATTTTCAACCACCACGGGCTGCCCCAGTGGTTTACTCAAACCCTCTGCGATCACGCGAGAAACGATGTCAGTGGTAGTGCCTGCACCGAACGGAACAATCAGCTTGATCGGGCGCTGCGGATAGTCTTGTGCATAGACAGGCAATGCGCTCAAACCCAAAGTACTAAGAAGACCGGCTATCAATGAACGGCGGTTAGATAAGAGCGTCATGTTTTGCTTTCGTTGGCAGCCCAGCCGTTTGCGAACTCGGCGTTGTGCTGACCCAAAAGTGGTGGGGCGGTGACGTCGAGCGAACGCTCTCCGTCAAAAGAAACCGGCGAGCGCACGGTCTTGAACATGCCGGCAACGGGGTGCGGTGCCTCGACAAACAATTGCAGGTGCTGCGCTTGCGGGTCTAGCGGCACTTCGGCCGTGGTGTAGACCGGCGCATGCGGTACGTCTTCGGCCGCCAAGCGGGCGCACCAGTCAGCCCGCGTTCGCAACTTGAAGATAGCCGCCAGCACATGCATCAGTGCCTCTTGGTTCTCGATGCGGGCTTGGCGCGTCGCAAAGCGCGGGTCTTCAAAAATATCGTGGCGCCCCATCACGGTGGCCAGACCTTGCCAGAACTTAGGCGGCGAAGACATGTGCAGCGCCAGCCAAAAACCGTCGCTGCACTGCATCACATACGACTGTGAGACACTGGGCCGACTGAACGGACCCATGACTTCATCGGCCGAAAACAAATGCGTGAAGGCGTCCAAGTTGAAGTGCGTCATGGCTTCCATCATCGACACCTCGACCTTGCGACCGATGCCGGTGGCATGCCTTTCATGCAAAGCACCGAGCACGCCGTAAGCCGCATAAAACCCGGTCAGTGCATCGGCCAGCGCCGGCCCCACCACACGCGGATTGTCCGGATTGATCAGCAGCCCTAAAAATCCACTGGCCGCTTGCGCCACGGTGTCATAACTCGGACGACCGGCATATGGACCGGTAGGCCCAAAACCGCTGATAGCGCAGTAAATCAAACGCGGGTTGATCTTTTGCAAACGCTCTTGTCCGGCACCGATCTGCTCGGCCACACCAGGCCTGAAATTCTGGATGTAGACATCGGCTTCACGGATCAAGTCGTCAAAGCGGGCCAGATCTGCCGCGTCTTTGGTGTTCAGCGTGATGCTGCGTTTGTTACGGTTGTAGGTCTGGAAATGCGGGCTGTACAACTCGCCCTTGAAGGCCCGAAACGGGTCACCCGTGACAGGCAGTTCAACCTTGACGACATCAGCGCCCAAGTCAGCCAGCAGCATTGATGCGGCAGGCCCAGTGATGAAGGTGCCGTGCTCGACCACCTTGACGTTTGCAAGAACTTTGGCCATGCAGCGCTCAGTCTGCTTTCGGCATATCGCCGGTGTATTGCAGGCTTTGCGTGGCTTGATAAGACAGCGCAAAACCAATCGGGTCTTCCAACTCTTCGTTCAGGTGCGCAATCAGACTGGCCGTGCGCGCCAGCATCGGCACGCCCTTGAGTGCATTGACCGGAAACCCGACGCCCAGCAACACGGCCGGAATTGCGCCGGAGACATTCAGTTTGAGCTCCTTACCAAGCACCTCAGGAATAACGGACTCGACAATTTTTGCGATCTCTACATAACGCTGTCCCGCACCTGCGGCGGCCGAGACTTCAAAGAGCCGGCCGACACGCGGATCGCGCTGCTTGTGCTCGGGATGACCGTAACCGGCGATCGGCAACTTGCGCGCGCGCAAATCAGCCACCACCACGCGTGCAGCAGCATGCAAATCACCAGCGTGTTTTTCGGCTTCTTTTTCAATTGCCAAATACAAGCGGCCCGCTGTTTCAGAGGCCCCCAAAATCACCGAGCCAGAGCCCAAAAGGCCCGCCGCCACAGCGCCTTGCATGGCGTCCGGCGCTGCAGCCAGCGTCATGCGAGCCGCCTGTACGCTGGGCACCAAACCGTGCTCTGCAATCGCCACCAAGGTGGCATTCAGCACCGCACTGGTGGCCGCGTCAGCGCGCCGACCCGTGACCAACAAGAAAAAATAATCACCAAAGTTAATGTGCCCGATCAGGTCGCGGGACAAGTCCGCACCGCGAACCACAATCGTGTCTTCGTTCGAGGTACAGATGGCGGAACGGGGCTGAGTAGCCTTGCCAATTTTCAAAATGAAACTCCTGTGACGGGGAAAAAAATACGAACTTCGCTCAGACCGAAGGCACGAGCCTGAAGTCGTAATGCGCAGTGTGAAAAGGCTTGTCCATGGCGCGACCATCCGGGGCCGTGCCGGCTGGATGCGCCTTGAAGTCAACGATCAGGCTGTTGCGCACACCGAACACGGCGTCTGAATCGAGGTACGGGCTGTCAGACACAAACAGATGGGTGATCAAGCGCTCATGACCGGGCGCGCTGAGCATGGTGTGCATATGGCCGGGACGGTTCGGGTGACGCCCCATGCGACGCAACATGCCGCCGACCGGTCCGTCGTCAGGCACCGGGTAATACGCCGGCTTGATCGACCAGAAGCTGTAGTTGCCATCCGCATCGGTGTGAAAGCGGGCGCGCAGAGCCATCGGCGCGTCCGGGCCTTTTTGTAAGTCATAAAAGCCATCGCCATCGCCAGACCAAACGTCAAAGGTGCAGCCGGCAATCGGCTGGCCAGAGGTGTCGGTGACACGGCCGTGGTAGTAGGCCGGTGTGCCTGAGCTGACGCCGGTGATGTCAGATCCCAAAGCCAGCTCGGGAGCGCCCTCCCAGAAAAACGGGCCGAGCACCGTGGCTTCAGTGGCCACCAGCGGTGTCGGCTTGGACTTCAACGCTGCGGCAGCACCCTTGGCTTGCTCAATCCCCACCACCGCCATGGACACGCCCAGCGTGTCAGACAGCAAAATGAACTCTTGGCGTTTGTCATCGCACATCTGACCCGTTGCCGTCAGAAATTCGATGGTGGCCATCCATTCATCCGGGGTCAGTTGCACCTCTTGTACAAAGGCGTGAACGTGCTTCACGAGAGAGGTCATGACCTGCTTGAACCGCGGGTCCTTGCTTTCGCTCATACGCTCAATCACTGCTTGTGCGATGTCTTTGACTTCAAGTTCAGCCATGCTTTGTCTCCGTTTATTAATCGCCTCCTTGAGAGGCGTATCCACTTCATATCTCTTGCAGTTTAGGCAGTCGCGCTCACCACTGGAAGTGATTAATTTTCACCGTTATGATCGATATCATCGATGATTAATTCGACCTGAAACCGAGGGTTTTCCCATGGAACTTCGCCATGTTCGTTACTTTGACGCGATCGCCGAAACACTGAACTTCACACGTGCCGCTGAGCGATTGCACGTCACGCAATCGACGCTCTCGCATCAGATTCGGCAACTTGAAGAAGAGGTCGGTGTGCAGCTGTTTGACCGCAGCTCCAAAAAAGTCCGCATGACAGAGGCTGGAGAAATATTGCGTAGCCATATGACCCCAGCGCTAGAGCACATTGACCGGGGACTGCAGGCGCTGCGTGCGGACACCCAAACCTCGACCGGCCACATCCGCTTGGGCACCACGCCCAGCTTCAACGCCCGGATGGCACCGCTGTGTGTGAGCACCTTGCTGCAGCATTACCCCGGGGTTCAGGTCACCGTGGAGGAGTTGGGAGCCAGCATGATTGCCAAGCGCCTGGTTTCGGGTCATTTGGACATCGGTGTCTCTTACCGGCCGGACAACCGGCCTGAGCTTTGGTTTGAGCCGCTGTACAACGAGCAATTGCGACTGGTGGTAGCGTCGAACCATCCCTTGGCCAAACGCAAGCGCGTGCGAATGGTCGAACTGCATCATCTGCGCATGGTGCTGCTGCCACGCCAATTTTTCACGCGGCAGTTGCTGGAAGACTGTTTTGAAGCGGCGGGCAGCAGGCCACATGTGGTGGCTGAGCTCAACACGATTGCGCCCAGCATCGAGTTGATTCGCCGAACTGACCTTGCAGGCATCATCACTGAAACCGCCATCTCGCCTGCGGACGATATACGCATCGTGCCGCTGCAAGACCCAACACCGGTGCGCACACCTGGCATGCTCTGGAACAAGGGCGGCAACCGCTCGCCCATGCTCAAACATTTCACAGACATCATTCGGCGGGCCGCAGGCCCGGCCGAATGACGCGAAGCATCAGAGAACGCTGCAGGCTTGCTCAAAGCTCAGCCGTGGATTGCGGTCAAACAGCTTGCTGTTGTCGCCATAACCGAGGTTGATCAAGAAATTAGCTTGCAAGCGTCCATCAGGGAAAAATTCGGCATTGACTTTGGCCAGATCAACACCGCTCATCGGGCCGCAGTCAAGACCCACAGCGCGCGCTGCAATCATGAAATAAGCACCACCCAAGGTGCTGTTGCGATTGGCAGTACCGTCAGCCAAAGGCTTATTGCCTTCAAACATTTCCTTGGCACCTGGGTTGTGCCAAACCACGGGCATGTGCTCGTAAAAACGCGTGTCAGTGGCGACAATAACAGTCACCGGAGCAGTCTTGGTTTTGTCGACGTTGCCGGGTGACAGTGCAGGAATCAGGCGCGCCCGCGACTCTGGCGTGTTCAAGAAAACGTAGCGGGTCGGCTGCGTGTTCATGGAAGTAGCGCCCATCTTGGCGATGTCATAGACCTGCTGCAGCAGCTCTGCAGACACTGGCTTGTCAATGAAGCCGTTGGCCGTGCGGGCTTTGAAAAAAAGTTGGTCGAGGCAGGCGTCGGAAATTCGCATGAAAAAGTTCTCTGGTGAGTTGATGAAGGAACCGAGCTTAAAGGATTGTTGGCGTGTTAATCGACCTTGATGCTCAACTCGCGGGTCAGCTTGGTCCAGCGATCAACATCGCGCTTGACCAAGGCCCGCGTGTCACTGGCACTCAGCGCCAGCGGCCGCCCGCCGGCCTTGCGAAAAATGTCGATCACATCGGGGGCAGCAATGACCTTGGCCAATTCACCGCGCAAGCGTGTGGCGACATCAGCAGGAGTTTTAGCTGGAATGAAAAGACCAAACCAAGATTCAAGTTCAAGTGCAGCCACACCGGATTCATTCAGGGTTGGAACGTCCGGGTGACCCGCCAAACGGGCGCTGCCAGAGACCGCCAGCGGCTTCACATTGCCGGCGTCAACCTGCACACGGGCGGTCGGTGACAAGTCAAAAAACACATCGACACGGCCGCCCAGCAAGTCTTGGTAAGCCGCCTGCGCACCACGATAAGGCACATGCACCAACTCTACGCCAGCGAGGTGCCAAAGTGCGGCGGCCAAGACATGTTGACCACTGCCATTGCCCGCCGAAGCATACGTCAGCTTGCCAGGGTTGGTCTTGGCATGCGCGACCAAGTCTTTCAGGGAGTTGAAGGGCAAATCTTTGCGTGCCATCAAGGTATAGCTGTAGGCCACAGCCAAACCCACCGGCTCGAAATCACGCAGGCTGTCGTAGGGTAAATTACTATACAAACCCGGATTGATGGCGAGGTTGGAGACCGATCCGACCAGCAGCGTGTACCCATCGGGCGGCGCTTTGGCCACCGCGTCGGTGCCAATCAAAGTGCCCGAGCCGGGTCGGTTTTCGACCACCACCGCTTGCGTCAGCTGCTTGCTCAGTCGGTCAGCCAACAGACGGCCGACAAAGTCAAAGCCACCACCGGGCGGCTGCGGCACTACCACCTTCAAAGGTTTGTTCGGGAACACTTGCGCGGCTGCAGGAAAAGCGGCCAAAGTGCTCAAAGCCAAAACCGCCAGCAGTGTGCGTCTGACGCGGTCATTCAAGGTCGAGAGGTTCATGTCTTTGTCTCCGGTTTATTTTTGATAACGACACGATGCGTGAAAGGCTCAGCGCTCAAGGGCTCCGCCAGCCAACCAGCGAGCGCCGCGCTGATACAGCTCTTGCACCACTGGCCCCTTCAACATCGGCATGTCGAGCTTGACGGTGTAGCCAATCCGCGTCTGGATGTACGCGAGGTGTCGGTAGCCTTCCGGGAAGCCGGCCAAAGCCTCTTGGTCCAAGGTCAAGGTCGCAGATGAATCGACCGGGTCAATGCGGTCTTTTTCGTAAATCGGCTGTCGGTGCAGCAGCTTCCACTGGCCCTCGTGACGCTCCACAAAGTCATAGAACCGACCGGTACAAACCACATCGCACAACACCGGTCCATGCGCGCCCTCAACCATGCCGCGCTGAGAAATCGTCATTTTGGTTTGCGCAATAGCGCGGTCACCCGCCACTTCGACGGCCGAACCGCCCAAAAAATGCAGGATGCTGACACCCTTGCTCCAGCCCTCTTGCGTGACCCGGATGAACTCCTGAAACGAGCCCTGAAACCAAGTCGCCATCATGACGCCCTCGGGATGCCAGACCGTCGCAAAACGCGCCCAGTCACCGGCATCGCGCCAGAGCGCCCAGCGCTCCACCATCTGGCGTATTTCTAACTCGCTCTGCATGTCATCTGTCATTCAAGTCTCCAATTTTAAAAATAGTTTTCCGTCGCCAATAGATACTATGTCGGCACGGCGTAGTCGACTTGGTGTCTAGCGATGCGCAGGTCAGCCAACTCTCGCTTGACGCGCTGATGTTCAGGGTGAACGGCGTAACCGTCCAGCGCCGCCTGACTTTCAAATTCAGAATAAAGAACTACATCGCAGGCGTAGTCAATACAACTTGAATCGACGCCAATTTCGATATGCAGCAAACCGGGTATGCGCCCACGCAGGGATTCAAAGCTGCGCTGCAGCTGCGCGATACCGTCGCGTTTTTCCACCGGGGTCTCACCGCGAATGTTCCACATAACGATGTGTTTGATCACAAAATTCTCCAGGCTCAAGACACTCAAGCTGCGGGTGGAAAGCCGACGCGTTGCGGCCACAAATTGACAAATGCGTGGGTTTTCCGTGTTGCATACAAGCCCGCCAAGTTGAAGGGCTCACTGGCCAACCAAGCATCGGCCGCCGAGCGCGATGCAAAGTCGATAGCCAACAAACTGCCCACCATGGTCTGGCCGTCGTCGGCCAACATCGGGCCGGCAAAGGCGATGCGATCTGCCATCGCCGCGAGGTAAATTTTGTGTTCAGGTCGAACGCGCTGCCGCAGCGCGGCTGCGTCAGGTTTATCGAGCAAATGAAAGATATAAATCATGGGGCCTGCGTTTCATGCGTTGGCTGGTTTTCCATGAATATAGTGGGCCTGCGTCCAATCTAAAAGCAAGCTGACGCAAATGACTTTTTCATGCGGTGGAACAAAGCCCTGCAAGCTGCGCCACAATGCAGGCCAAACACCGAGGGGCGGTGACACTGGAGACACAGCGTGGACCGCTGGACTGAAATAGAACTTTTTGTGCAGGTCGCCGAAACTGGCAGCCTGAGCCGTGCGGCTGAGTCACTGGATTTATCCAACGCAGCAGCCAGCCGGCATTTGTCAGCACTTGAAGAACGGCTAGGCGCGCGGCTGGTTGAGCGCAACACGCGCAGGCTTTATCTGACCGACACCGGCCAAGAATTTTTCAGGCGTGCCAAAACAATACTGTCAGAACTGAAGGATGCAGAGTCCGCTGTCAACGCCACCGCGCTAGACCCCAGCGGCGTGCTGCGCATCACGGCATCCCTATCGTTTTCAGTTCACCATGTGGCGCCGCTGTTGCGTGAATACACGCAGCGCTACCCCAAAGTGCAGGTGCATGTGGAGTCGGCGAATCGCTACCTCGACATCATCGACAACAACATTGATGTAGCCATACGCACCCGCGAGTCGGAACCGGATTCCAACATCACCATCCGGCGCGTGGCCGAGACCCGCCGCATCATGGCCGCCTCGCCGCGTTATCTATCGCAGCATGGTTTTCCCAAGTCGCTTGACGATTTGCATCAACACAAAATGCTGATGTACACCCACGCCAACAACCCGAACGAGTTGCGATTTACACGCGACAAAGAGATCTCAACGGTGACGGTCAAGGGACTGCTGGAGTCGAACGACGGTCAAATTTTGCGGGCTGCCGCGCTCGACGGCATGGGCATTTTGGTGCAACCCACCTACATTCTTTATGAAGACATCGTCGCCGGCAGACTGGTACCTGTACTCGATGACTGGGACCTGCCGCGCCTGAACATCAACTTAGCCTACCCGAGCCGCAAGCACCTGTCTGCCAAAGTGCGCACCTTCATCGACTTCATGGTGGAGCACTTTGACAAGATGGACTACGAACGCAAGTGGACTGGCCGCTTTTCAGTGTGAGGCTTTAGTCCGGGCGACGGCCGTCAAAGGCGTTTTGCAGCAACTGCCGAATCGCCACACGCTCTAGCGGCCGTGGATTTTGGTATTGATTCTGTAGCGCGATGTCGCAAGCCTTGTCGAGGTCAGACTCTTGCATGCCAAGCGCTTTCAAAGAAACTGCTGCACCGTTGTCTTGTGCCAAATCGAAGACCGCTGCCGCTGCGCTGCGTCCCACTTGTGACGCACTGTTCAAAGCATCCGCTATGACCGCCATCGCCTGCTGCGCATGGGATGCGTTGTAGGCCAGCGCGTGCGGCAACACTGCAGTATGGGTTTCAGCATGCGGCATATTGAAGGTGCCGCCCAGCGTATGGCACAGCTTGTGGTGCAAGGCCATGCCAACGTTGTTCATCACCAAACCGCATAGCCAAGCGCCGTACAGGGCATCACTGCGAGCGGCAAGATTGGCGGATGACTGGCGAATCACCGGCAGCGAACGGGCCAGAGCGGCAATGCCTTCGCGGGCCATCAGGTCCATCACCGGGTTGCTGTCGATGCCGTACAGCCCCTCGGCTGCATGCGCAATCGCGTTGATGCCGCTGGTCACGCTCATGTTCACGGGCAGACTCAGCGTCAGTTCCGGGTCGTAAATCACGGTGCGCGGTAAGACACGCGGATCACGGCCGGTTTTCTTCATGCCGTCTTCCGTGATGCCATAAACCTCGGTCATCTCTGAGCCGGCATAGGTCGTCGGGATGGCCAGAATCGGCAAGCCAGAATCCAGCGCAATGGCTTTACCCAAGCCGGTGGTTGATCCGCCGCCAATGGCGACTGCGCAATCAGCGCCCAACTGACGCGCCAAAGCCCTGACGTCGCGCACGGTCTCGATCGGCACATGCATCACGGCGCGGTCAAAAACACCAGCCGCCCGCGCACCCAATAAGTCAGCCACTTGCTCTGCCGATGCGCGTTGCTCTGGCGTGCATAGCACCAAAGCTTTGTTCGCACCCAGGGCTTCAATTTCAGCGCCAAGCTGGCTCAAAGAACCCTGTCCAAAAACCACTTTTCCGGCTTGGCCACGGTAGACAAAATTCTTCATGCATTCTTCCCTTCTTAAATAGTCAGGCCGGCACTGCGCTCGACCGATCGAATGATGGCGGCGTAGTCGAGCAGACCGTCGCCTTGCGCCATGGCAGCGTGCATGAGCTGCTGCGTGAGTGAGGTTTGCGCCAACGGCGCATGCACGGCTGCGCCGGCATCCAAAATCAAATCCAAGTCCTTGGCCATCTGCTCGACGGTGAACGTCGGCGTGTAATCACGCACACCGAGCTGCACCGACTTGGCCTTGAGGATCGGCGAAGCCACAGCACTGGCGCTCAAGACTTGCCACATGTCTTGCCAGTGCAAACCACCCTTTTGACCCAGCGTCAGGCCTTCGGCCAGCATGGCACTGGTCTGCGCAATCATCAGATTAACCACCAGCTTCATGAGCCTGGCTTCTTCTGCTTGGCCCAAATAAAAATGATGCGGCCCGAAGCGCTGAAGCAAAGGCAACACGTGGTCATAAGCTGCACGCGGGCCAGACGCCATGACGGTGAGTTGCGCCGCTTCAGCCATCTTGTTGTTGCCCGACACCGTCACCCGCAGGTAAGTGATGCCCGCGGCGGCACACAGCTTGGCACCTTGCGCGGAAGCCTGCTGCGACACCGTGCTGGTGTCGATATACACACAACCCTTGCGCGCCTCCGCTACCACTTCCGCGATGACAGCGAGCAAAGCAGCGTCGTTCGGCAACGAAGAAAAAATGACCTCCGCAGCCGCCAAGGCTTGCGGAACATCGGTCGCCACGCGCAGACCTTGCGCGCTGGCCAATTGCAAACGCTCGGCGCTCGGGTCGCTGACGCTGACGGCATGGCCAGCCGCGTGCAAATGAACGGCCATCGGCAAACCCATCTTGCCGACACCCAAAAAATGCACTTTGGCTGACGACTCGGTCATGCTGCAACGCCGGCCATCAGCATGGCCTCTGCGTAATGAGAGAGATCCAGATACCGGTCCAGCGCTGGCGGCGCCCCGCCCCACAGGCCTTCCATCTCCGCACGTATCGACAGCACCGTCTGAAAGCCCGGGCGACTGAACGCAGCGTCAGGCGCAAGGCCTGAACCC
>Ga0075464_10000432_pt1 | contig 18186 bp, 16 predicted proteins | sample DEB19_08_DNA_5_FD_75068 | JGI IMG/M metagenome (GOLD analysis project Ga0075464, IMG submission 75068) | Aqueous microbial communities from the Delaware River and Bay under freshwater to marine salinity gradient to study organic matter... | ecosystem: Environmental > Aquatic > Marine > Coastal ...
ACACCGCTGCCGCCCATGACCTGAACGCAGCGGTCGGCCACCCGAAACAAAGCGTCAGACACCGCCACTTTGGCCATCGAGCTTTCAGTGGTGGCTTGCGATCCGCCGTCTAAAACAGCGGCGCACCAGTCAATCATCAAAGCCGATTGCTGAAGGTCAATCTCGTTATCAGCCAACATAAAACCGACGCCTTCGTGGTCGACTAACAGCTTGCCAAAGGCTTTGCGAGTGGTCGCATATTTCACAGCGATTTCATGGGCACGCGTGGCCGCACCGTGCCAGCGCATGCAATGCGACAAGCGGGCCGGCGACAGACGGATTTGAGCGTAGCGAAAACCTTCATGTGCAGCGCCCAACACCTGGCTGTCGGGCACCCGAAGCTGGTCAAAAATAACCTGTGCGTGGCCACCCGGCATGGAACTGTCGATGGTGTCCAAGATCCGTTCAATCCGCACGGCCGGATTCGGTAAGTCAATTAAAAACATCGTTGCTTGCGCTTTGTCACCTGTGCCGGTGCGCGCCATCACAATGCCAACCGAAGCGCCCTTGGCTCCAGTGATGTACATCTTGCGGCCGTTGATCAACCAATCATTGCCGTCCTGCACGGCGGTGGTTTGCAGCATCGATGGGTCAGATCCGGCCCCGCCTTCGGACGCTGGCTCGGTCATGAAAAAAGCCGAGCGGGCAACGCCGCGAATCAGCGGCTCTAAAAAATGTTGCTTCTGCTGCTCAGTGCCAATCTTGCCCAGCAAAAACATATTGCCCTCGTCTGGGGCCATGGTGTTGACCGCCACCGGGCCCAGTGGGGACAAGCCTGAACGCTTCAGCACCGCAGCGGTTTCAAGCTGCGTCAGGTGGCTGCCATCGGGCAAGATGTGTGGGGTCATCAAACCAGCAGCACGGGCTTTGGCGCGAAGCTCTGCGACCAGTTCTTCAGTTGGGCCATGCGCTGTGCAGCGCGCGTCACTTTCGTAAGGAATGACGGTTTCGCGTACAAAGGCTTCGACACGGTCAGCCAACATTCGGCTGCGATCTGTTGGGCTGGGCGTGTGCATGGTGTGTCCTTGAGTTGTCGTGGTGTGGAGAGTCACAGACTGCTGACGAGATGGCCACCATCAACGGCCAGCACAGCGCCAGTCATGTAGCGAGAAGCATCTGACGCCAATAAAAGCATCGGTCCGTCAAGGTCTGACAACTGGCCGAGGCGGCGCTGAGGAATGCGTTTGATCAAGGCTTTGCCAGCGTCTGTACCCCAAAATTCTTGGTTCAGTTCGGTCTCTACATAGCCGGGCGCAATCGCGTTAACGCGGATGCCGTAGCGCGCCCATTCCAACGCGAGCGACTTGGTCAGCTGAATCACTCCGGCCTTCGACACCGCATAAGAAACTACCCCGCCCGCTTGCCTGAGGCCCAAAATCGAGGCCACGTTGACGATGCAACCTTGACCCCGCTCCCGCATACCAGGCGCCAATGTTTGCGCCACAAAAAACATGGCTTTGAGGTTGGTGTCCAGCACCATATCCCAGTCGTTTTCGGTGTGCGTCAGCGCTGCGCCTTCACGCACAACGCCGGCGTTGTTGATGAGAATATCCACCGGACCAGCCGCATCGACAAGTCGAGCGCGTGAGTCCAAGTCGTTGATATCAAGCGCAAGTGCCTCGACTGAATGTCCGTGGGCTCGGACTTTGTCCGCAACAGCTTCCAGCGCCTCAACCCGCCTGGCCAGCAGTACCACGTCTGCGCCGTGACTGGCGAGTAACTGAGCGAAATGCGCACCCAAGCCGCTGGATGCACCAGTGACCAAAGCACGCTTGCCGGAGAGTGACAGTGAAGCCGAAAGTTGAGTCGAGATCTGAAATGATTTTGCCGTCATGTCGAAGCCTGTCTCTTTGTCTTTGTGAAAATATTGTAGGACAATTTGATCAACAATAACAGAGGATTATATTAATTGACAATCCACTCCATGAAGTCTCACCACCAAAGGGTCCTATGCCGTCAGCTACCGCGCCAGTGAGTGCATCCGATCTTGTCTTCTTTGGCATTGTGAACGGGTTAGAGTCGCAAAAATTTGTCCCTGCACAGCGGCTGGTGGAGGTCGATTTAGCCGACCAGTTTGGGGTCGGCCGCAACTCGGTGCGTGAAGGCTTGCAGCGTTTGGCCTCTGAGGGCATGGTGGAATTGCACCGGCACAAAGGCGCGGCCATTCGATCACTGTCCCTGCAAGAAACGCTTGACGTGCTGGAAGTGGCTGAACGCATGACGGGTTTGTTGGCGCGTGCAGCGGCTCGGGGTGCGGCCACCACGGGTCTGAAAACAATCTTGGGTGACAGTTTGAAGGCACTGAAAGCGGCTGACGCTGCCAATGACGCTATCGCATTCACCAAGGCTCGCCGAGGGTTTTATCGGTGCTTGCTGGACATGGGCGGCAACCGAGAATTACAGCGCTTATTTCCGACGATTCAGATGCCGATCGTCTATGCGCAATACCCGCTGCCGGCGTTGCAAAAGCTGCGCTTGCGTGACTACGGGAAGATGGCGACAGCTGTTCGGGCAGGACGCGAAGACGAGGCCGAAGCCGCTGGTGCTGCCCACGTACAGCATGTTCGCCACGAAATCATCACCCGCGCAAGTTAAGCCACCTCATCACTGCCCCGAACCACCAAGACAGGCACCGGGGCGTGTCGAATAATTTGCTCGGCATCGCTGCCCAGCAGCACCCGCTTGACGCCGCGCCGCCCATGCGAGCCCAGCACAATCAAGTCGGCGTGGCTGACCCGCGCTTGCTCGGTCACGTGCTCAAAAACGCGGCCGGGGCCTTCCGCGATCAACACGCATTCAAGCTGCAGCCCATGGGCTAAAACCTTTTCACCTTTTTTCGCCAGCAAGTCTTCTCCGGCCGCACGCATCAACGGAATCATCTGTTCGACGTAGTCCGTCGCAGGCTCGAAACCAGTGAGGTGACTGAGATCGTCGATCACGTGCATCAGGGTTATTTTTGCACCACTGAAAACGGCCAGCCGAATGGCTTCATCGAGGGCCTTGTCAGAAGTCGGACTGTCATCGACGGGCACCAGAATATGCCGAAAACGGGTCATGACTTTTCCAAAGCTGGTGGGTTGAGTTGCAAGCGCAAGGAGACAATATCGACCGAACTACCGGGATTGACGTCAAAGCCTGCATGGCGTGCGAGTGCGGCAAGCTTCAAATTTTCAAGCATGCACTCACCGACCACCTCTTGGGTGCCGCGGGCCCGCAAGTAGCGTAGTAACTTGTCCAGCAACAAGCGGCCAAGGCCCCTGCCCTGCCAGCGCGTTGCCACCTGAATCGCGAACTCAGCCCGAATGTTGTCGGGGTCGCAGACGGCACGCACTTCGCCCAGCATGCGGGGGACGCCAGACGCAGAGTCGCTCAACGCAACGAAAGTCATTTCACGGTCGTAATCGATCTGGCTGTATCGCGCCAATTCAGAGTGCGGCACCTCACGCCTGAGCATGAAAAAACGCAAACGCATATCGGCCGGCGTAGCGTCAGCGTAAAAAGACTGCAGCAGTCCACCGTCGTCGGGCCGGATCGGGCGCAGCAGCACATCTCTGTCAGCCACGTGAATGGGCTCCTCCAGCGCTGCCGGGTAAGGCCGGATGGCCAAGTGGGCCCCGTCGCGCGCGGTGCTGGCTTTGATGCGCACACGTGAATCCACCGCCAGCACACCGTCAGCGTCAATCAGCAAAGGGTTGATGTCGAGCTCTGCCACCTGCGCCAAGTCGCAGGCCAGCAGCGACACTTTCAACAAGGTGTCCCGCAAGGCTGCTTGGTTCGCCGCCGGTTTGCCGCGGTAGCCTCCTAGCATTTTCCCCAGTTGGCTGCGTTGCACTAAATCTTGCGCCAAACTGGCGTTGAGCGGCGGCAAAGCCACTGCATGGCTGGCGTGCAACTCAACCGATGTACCGCCCTCGCCCAGCAACAACACCGGGCCAAACAGCGGGTCGGTGTTGATGCCCACGATCAGTTCATGCGCGCCGGGCTGATGCGCCATCGCCTGCACCGTGAAGCCCTGCAGCACGACGTCAGGGCGCAACTTGGCCACCTGTGCCTGCATAGTTTCAGCCGCTGCACGGACTTCGGCGGCTGATGTCAAGCCGAGGACCACTCCGCCGACATCTGACTTGTGGATGATCTGCGGCGAGATGATCTTCAGCGCCACCGGAAAACCCATGGCCTGCGCAACCATCACGGCAGCTTCTGCGTCAACCGATTTTTGGGTCGCCACGACGGGGATCCCGTAGGCGGCCAACAAGGCTTGTGAGTCAGCATCGCCCAGCCATTCGCGCCCCTCTTGCAAAGCCTGCTGGATCAACTGCTGTGCATGCACTCGGTCAGGCTGCAAGTCGGGGACGGTCGCCGTGGCGAGCTGCTGCAAAGCTTGCTGGTTGCGGTTGAAGTGGACCAACTGCAGCCACGCCGCCGTGGCGCGTTCGGGGGTGTTGTAACTGGCAATACTGGCTGCCGCCGTGGCTTGCCGCGCGGCAGCCACCACCGCACCGCCTAGCCAGCAAGCCAACACCGGTTTGCTGGCCGACTGCATCAAGGGCAGACAAGCTGATGCAATCTGCGTGGCCGAGACGATCGCTGTGGGCGCATGCATGAAGAGCACGCCGTCGACTTCTGGCGCTGCCAGCAACACCCGCAAGGCCGCCTGATAGCGGCTCACCGGTGCATCGCCGATGATGTCCACGGGATTGCCTTTAGACCACGTCGTTGGCAGACACGCATCCAACGCAGCCAGCGTTGCGGGACTCAAGTCAGCCAGCGTACCGCCGCCCAGCGACAGCGAATCGGCAGCCAACACACCTGCACCACCGCCGTTGGTGACCAAGGCCAGCCGCTCACCGCGCAACGGCCAAGTGTGCTGCATATTGGACAGCGTTTCGGCGGCGTCAAACAAGGCCTCCAGTGTGTCGACGCGCAACATGCCGGCCCGCTGAACAGCCGCATCGAAAACGACGTCAGAACCTGCCAGCGCACCCGTGTGCGAAGCCGCCGCCTTGGCCCCGGCAGGCGCACGACCAGCCTTGACCAAAATCACCGGTTTGTTGCGCGCTGCGGCGCGTGCGGCCGACATGAATTTGCGCGCCGTTTTGACCGACTCAACGTACATCAAAATCGCCCGCGTACCCGGGTCACTACCGAGGTAATCCAGCATGTCACCAAAGTCGACGTCGGCGCTGTCACCTAACGAGACAAAGTGAGAAAACCCAATGTTGCGGCTGTTGGCCCAGTCCAGCATGGCAGTGGCCAGCGCACCTGACTGTGTGACAAAAGCCAGTTGGCCCGGCAAGGCATTGCCCGGGGAAAAACTCGCGTTCAGTGCAACCCCCGTCACCAGTGCACCAATGCAGTTAGGCCCCAACACACGCAGCAAATACGGGCGCGCGGCGGCGAGCATGCTTTGCTCGATGGTGATGCCACTGGCGGTCATGGCTTTGAGGCCAGCACTCAGCACAATGGCTGCGCGGGTGCCCTTGCGCCCCAGCGCAGACAACAGTTCGGGCACGCTGTCGGCAGGAGTGCAGATGATGGCCAAGTCAGGCGCTGATGGCAACGAATTGACATCCGGCCAAGCTGGCTCGCCATCCACTTGCGCATGCTTGGCATTAACCGGCCAGACCGGCCCCTTGAAACCGCCCAGCTTGAGGTTGTGCAAAACCACCGAACCCAAGCTGCCCTCGCGGTCAGAGGCGCCAATAAGGGCGACCGAGGTCGGCTGAAACATGGCTTCAAGGTGGCGTACGGTCATGGCGTGGCGGTGCTTTGATTCAGCTTTTAAGGCTTGCCAGCTTAGCCTGATGTCGCCCGAAGTGTTTGCGCCAGATCAAGTCCTAGCGGCTTATGCGCCTCGAGTCAAAATTCCCACGACAACAGGTACACCGGCTGTCGTGGAAATAGCGTATCGGACTGCATTTGGACAGGACGAAGCGGGATTCAATACAAAGTGCAATGGCTTTTCGTTGCAATTAACAAACCATGAAAACACACCTCAACAGGAGTACCTACATGAACAACCTTCGCGTGACCGATCCAACCTTTGGCGACTCCATTGAGTCGGCTTTTCGACGATTTCTCTCGCCCGTCACTTTTGATGCGGACATGCCCGAGCTGCAGATGCGCTTGGATGTGTCTGAGAAAGAAAATGCATACGAGATCAAGGCGGACATTCCGGGTGTCAAGAAAGAAGACATCAACATCCGTATAGACGGTAACGTTGTGCAGATTGATGCTGAGATGAAGCGCGACAAAGAAACCCGCACCGATGGCAACAAAGTGCTGCGCAGCGAACGCTATCGCGGCATTATTTCGCGCAGCTTCAGTTTGGCGCAAGATGTTGACGAAGCCAAGTCGCAAGCCCGCTATGCCGATGGGGTGCTGACGCTGGAGCTTCCAAAGAAGGCGTCCGGTAGCGCCAAAAAATTGCAAGTGCAGTGAGCATGGCAAGGGGCCAGTTTTCCGGCCCCTTGTTGACACAGATCAAAGTGAACGTCGCAACATTCAATGACACTTGAAATTAACAGGAAGGAACTCGCATGTACCAACGAATTTTGGTCCCCGTGGATGGCAGCGAGACCGCCACAAAAGCCATGGTCACCGCCCTTCAAATGGCCCGCGACTCGGGCGGGCAAGTGCACCTTGTTCATGTGGTTGAAGGCATGACGCCGCTGGCCGCTGATCCATATGGCGCTTATTCCGGTGAAGTGATTGAAATCATGCGCCAAAGCGGCAGCAAGATTCTTGAAGACGCGCTAGAAGTCGCTAAGGCCGCTGGGGTGCCCGCAGACACCGAACTCTTCGACAACTTTGGTGAGCGCTTGGCTGACGTGGTGGCCGATGCAGCCACGCGGTTCAAAGCTGATTTGATTGTGGTGGGGACGCACGGCCGTCGCGGTTTGGGTCGGATGATGCTGGGCAGTGGCGCCGAACAAATCATCAGGCTAGCACCGGTACCTGTACTTGTGATTCGCCACAGCGACAAAAAAGACGCTTCGGCGTGACATCTGGTTTTTGAACAACAAGGAAAATAAAATGAAAATTCTTTTTCCGGCTGATGGCAGCGTATTCACCAAAAAAGCCCTCGCCTTTATCGTCACACATGAAAATATATGCGGCCCCGAAGATGAGTTGATCGTGCTCAATGTGCAGGTGGCTATCCCGCACCGCGTGCAGCGCATGGTCGGCGCCACCACAGTGCGTGAGTACCATGAAGATGAAGCAACCAAAGTGCTCAAGTCAATCGACCGATTTTTAACCAAGCACAAATTGAACTTCCGCTCAAGTTGGGTGGCCGGTTCAGCAGCGACCGAAATCCTCAAAGCGGCTGACAAAGAAAAAGCCCACATGATTGTCATGGGCACGCACGGTCATGGCTTGATTGGTCGGGCTGTCATGGGCAGCGTCGCTCAGCGCGTGTTGGCCGAAGCCAACATTCCGATTTTGCTGGTCAAGTGATTCTTCACATGGCTGCTATGGCCGCCTACGGATGGCCTTCAGCGCTTGGATTTCACCAGTCTCTTCAGGCTTTGCTGTAGCAGCAACACCAACATGGCACCGACACCCGCTGCCAGCATCGACGCTTTTATGGGTTGCCTCAACACGAAGCGGTTAGCGTTGTCAGCCAAGCGTTGCTGCAGACTAAATTTCAATTTTTTCTGATGCAACTCTGGCTGTAAAACTTCGCTCTTGGCGACCTCAACCGCAGATTGCAAAACCTCTTCATGCAACGGTCGATGGGCGACTGTACCGTGATGCGCACCGTCTGGTTTGTGCGTGCTCTGGTGATCAGGATTCATGGTGCGTGACTTCATAAATTTAAGGTGGTTTGAAGTTAGCTTGCGCTGCGAAATGACTGTGTGAGTGAGGCATCCATCCCGGGGTCAGATCAGTCCGACACCCAGCGCAGGTTTGACTGACAGTGAGTAGCGTTGACAGACGCTCCGCGTACCTTAGGGAATCACCTATCTTCAAGCATCGGTTTTTGGGATTTCTCATGTGGGATTTCTGAAATGCTGTTCATGATGCACAGGAATCCAGATGCCCCTCTATCGGTCTAAAGCCAGCGTCAAAAAAACCACGTCTGACGCCTTGAAGTTTGAGAACATCAGCACCCTGACGACGGCACAAGGCGTGCAGATTCCAGACAACCACCATTCGCTCAAGGCTGGGCCGTGCGGCCCCACGTTGATGGAGGACTTCGTCCTGCGCGAAAAGCTCATGCATTTTGACCATGAGCGCATTCCGGAACGGGTGGTTCATGCACGGGGGGCGGCTGCGCATGGCCATTTCAAACTCTACAAGCCTTTGTCGCAGTACAGCAGCGCCGTTTTTTTGCAAGATCCAGCCGTAGAAACGCCGGTCTTTGTGCGTTTCTCGACCGCCGTTGGTTCGCGCGGTTCAGCCGACACAGTGCGCGATGTGCGCGGCTTTGCCGTCAAGTTTTACACGCCGCAAGGCAACTACGACTTGGTCGGTAACAACCTGCCGGTGTACTTCATTCAAGACGCCATCAAGTTCCCTGACCTGGTGCATGCCCTCAAGCCAGAACCGCACAACGAGATGCCGCAAGCCTCGTCGGCGCACGACACATTTTGGGATTTTGTCTCGCTGATGCCGGAGTCCACCCACATGCTGATGTGGTTGATGTCCGACCGGGCCATTCCGCGCAGCTACCGCATGATGGAGGGCTTTGGCGTGCACACCTTCAAGCTGGTCAATCCGCACGGTCAATCGTTTTATGTGAAGTTTCACTGGAAGCCCAAGCTGGGCCTGCACAGCATGGCATGGGACGAAGCACAAAAAGTGTCGGGCCAAGACCCGGACTTTCATCGCCGCGACCTTTGGGATGCCATTGAGAACGGCCACTTTCCAGAATGGGAGTTGGGCGTGCAATTGGTGGAAGTGGGCAAAGAGGCCGAGCTTGGCATCGACTTGCTCGACTCGACCAAACTGATTCCTGAAGAGCAGGTGCCCATCCTGCCGATCGGGCGCATGGTGTTGAACCGCAATCCCGACAACTTCTTTGCCGAGACAGAGCAAGTGGCATTCAACCCCGGCCATTTGGTACCAGGCATTGATTTCAGCAATGACCCGCTGTTGCAAGGCCGCTTGTTTTCGTACGCCGACAGCCAGTTGTCGCGCATGGGCAGTCCTAATTTTCAGGCGCTGCCGATCAACCGACCGGCCTGCCCGGTACGTCATTTTCAGAGAGACGGCAGCCAACAAGCGAGCGCTCAACGTGAGCGCGTGGCTTATGAGCCCAACACACTGGCGACCGGTGCTGAGTTTCGGGTGGACGGTTCTACCCAGGGCTTTCAATCGTCACCAGAAGCGCTGGCCTCGCTCAAATCGCGCCAACAAAGCGTCTCTTTTGACGATCATTTCTCGCAAGCCACGCTGTTCTGGAACAGCCAGAGCCAAGTCGAAAAAGACCACATCGTGGCGGCATTTCGCTTCGAGCTATCAAGCGTCAAAAGCAAAGAAATAAGACAACGCACCGTAGACAACCTGGCACATGTCGACATGAAACTGGCGAGCCGTGTGGCAGCGCAACTCGGCATTGATACCCCCAGCGCAGCGGCCGCTGCCGGGCGCTTGGGTTACAGACGTCACAGGATGGAAGGCCTCGAAAGTCGCTTGCAAGAGGCGCCTTCACTGAGCATGCTCAGGCGTTACAAGGCTGACATCAGCACCCGCAAAGTGGCGGTGCTGGTCGCCGATGGCGTGGACATGGTCTCAATCAAGCGCGTGATGCGGGAACTGAGCGACGCGGGTTTGCAGTGCAAAGTGGTTGCGCCGCACCTTGGCCACATTGGCACAGCCAGTGGCCGCACGCTCGCGGTGGACTTCACCATCTGCAACACCTCGTCGGTGATGTTTGACGCGGTGCTGCTGCCCGGCGGTGTGGCCAGTGCCGACGAATTGTGCCGGCTCGGCTTGGCCGTGCACTTTGCGCTCGAAGCCTACAAACACTGCAAGCCGATCTGCGCCATCAACGAAGGGGTGCGTTTGCTCAGCAGTTTGGGCTTTAGCTTGAGCCAACAAAAAGACACCGCGTTGACGGTGCCGACGCCAGGCGTGGTGATCGCCGACAGCCAGAGATCCCTCGAAGGGCAGATCAGTCAGGCGTTCATCGCCGCGATGCTTCAGCACCGGCACTGGGACCGCATTAATTTGGATTCAGTACCGGCCTGACGGACTCAAGATCGGCGAGGGCTCTGTTCAGTGTGCGTGGCCCCACAGCAAAAAGGCGTCGCGGTCTTCTGCCACCAAGCTGACGGGCGCACCGACAGGCAACAGCACTTTGGTTGGCACGTGGCCGAAAGGCAAGCCGGTTAAAACACGCGCTTTGACCTGCGACTGCAACCACTGCACGACAGTGGCCAGCTTGAAGCCTTTGTCATGCGGCACCAGTTTAAAGCTTGTGAACTGGCCAAACACAATGGCTTTTTGTTGCGCCAACACACCCGCATGCAACAACTGCGTCAGCATGCGTTCAATGCGGTAAGGGTGCTCATGCACGTCTTCCAAAAACAAAATGCCGCCTTTGATTTGCGGCAGATAGGGCGTGCCCACGAGCGACGACAAGACGGACAAATTACCGCCCCAGAGCACGGCGTTGTTGATTTTGAAATCAGTTGATTTTGCGGTTGCTGTCGGTGCCACTACCGCTGGGGGTTTAGGCAACTGCCAACCCGCACCCTCACCTTGTCCGCTCACCAAGTCGTCAAAGCAGGCTTCCATGATGTCGTCGGGCGTGCCGTCAACACCGAAGTCTTCACCCAGCGCCGGACCAGCCCAGCTGATGGCACCGGTCTTGGCGAGCAAAGCGGATTGAAACGCAGTGAAATCACTCAAGCCGACGAACTGGGTGCCCTTGGCAACTGCCTTGGCCACTGCCTTGTAGTTAATTCCGGGCAAGATGCGCGTCAAACCATAGCCACCACGGGAAATCAGCGCGATGTCTGCACCGCTGGCCGCTGCCCGGTGAATGGCTGCAAGCCGAGTGTCGTCATCACCGGCAAAGCGCTGGTGGCTGGCTAAGGCGGACTCATCCACTTCGACCTCATGGCCCAGGGTTTTCAGTCGGGCAATGCCGCGTTTGAAACTGGCTTTGTCGCGCACGGCGCTGGAGGGGGAGTAGATGTAGATATGTTTTTTCACGAGGGCAATTATCCCATTGGCGCTCAGCCGGACCGCCAGATGCAGAGATCAGTGCAGAGCAAAAAAATGAACCGCCTGCGCGGCAATGCCTTCGCCTTGATCTGCCCCATCCGCGGCGATAAGGGTTTGGCCGGTCCATGGGGCAGCCTCAACATCCTGCGTCTGCATGCACGTGAAAGCCCGCAGTGCAGCGCGGTGCCCGCGATCGACAAACGGCACGTTGTAGGCGGCGCCAACTTCCTCACGAGGAGCCAACAAATTGCGCGTCACCAGCAAGCCGTGGTAACGCTGCGGCGCAGCCATCGGCAAGCTGTGCCCCAGCAAGTCACTCCTGTCTTGCAGCACCAACACCACGTTTTTCAGGTCGAGCCGTTCAACGAGTTCAAGCAGCGTCTGGCGATGAAAAGTGAAGGTGTGAAAACTGTCTCTTTTAGGCTTGTCGCTTTTCCCGAAACCGATCAGGTCGGGCGCGACCACGCGGTGGCCAGCAGCCAAAAATACCGGAATCATCTTTCTGTAAACATAGCTCCAGCCCGGGCAGCTGTGCAGACAAAGAAACGTCAGTGCCTGTGCGTCATCGAGTCCACCCTGCTCGTCCAGATAATGCATGCGCAAGCCCGCCAATACCGGCAAGTCGCTGATGTGATGCGGCGGCCACGGATAGTCCGGCAAGCCGTTGAACGCAGCATCGGGCGTGCGCAGCGCGATGTCTTGCAGCGGATGGTTGAGCCGTGCTTCTTCACGCCGCACAGCGCGCTTTGCAGCAAAAAAAGTCTGCAACAAGGCCGCGCTTTCTTCGGCTAAGACGCCGCCCTGAACGGCTGTCTGGTGGTTGATGCGCTGTTCGGCAAACAGGTTCAACACCGAACCAGCAGCGCCGGTTTTCGGCTCTAACGCCGCAAACACCACCCGTTTGAGGCGCGCCTGCAGCATCGCGCCACTGCACATGGCGCAAGGCTCCAGCGTCACATACAACTCGCAGCCATCCAGCCGGTAATTGCCCTGCGCTTTGGCTGCTGCGCGCAAGGCCACTATTTCAGCGTGCGCCGTCGGGTCGTGTGCATCAATCGGAGAGTTTCGTCCGGTGGCAATGATCTGCCCGTTCTTGACCACCACCGCACCCACCGGCACTTCACCGGCGGCCATGGCTGCACGAGCTTCAGCCAAAGCGACTTGCATCAATTCGACATCACGCTCGACTGCAGCTCTCATGCTTGAATGTCTTTGAGGCGGACCATCCATTCAGCCAGCGTGCGCTGATGGCTGCTGCCCGACGCGTACATGCGCAGCGTGGCGTCATGCGCTTCAGGTCGGTGCTGGTTGAGCTTGAGCTTGCATTCAAAAGCCGTCACGCGCAGCTCAAAGCCAACGATGCCGGCCAACATCTTTCGTTGGTAGTCTGCGTCCAGCGAACGCCATTGCGCCGCATACGCTGGTTCATGATCACCAATGAGTTTTTTCAGTAAGGTGTCTTTGGCGTTGGCCTCGTCAATCAACACGGCCTCAACCGTGCAGTGAACGGCCAGGTAATTCCAAGTCGGCACGCGCACCAAGTCGGGGTACACCTGTGGTGACAAATACGCATGCGCGCCCAAAAAAGTCACCACCGCTTGAGGCCGGGCCTGCAAGTAACGCCAATGCGGATTGCCGCGTGAGACATGACCCAACAGCACGGGCGTGGCGCCTTTTTCAGCAGCCGGTTCATCATTCAACAGCAGCGGTAAGTGCGTGACAAAGGGCAAGCCCGCGTCGTCAGTGCTGATGAGACTGGCAAACGGGTCGGCTCGCATCAGCGGTACCGCGTGCTTTGCCCAATCGCCTTTGAAATGTGCTGGTAAATACATGGGCGAGAGGATAAGCCAAAACTGCTTTTTAGCAGCGATCTTCGCTAGAAATAGCTGAAATTAATCCAGTTTCATCTCACGGATCACAGCCCTGAATTGATCCATTTGCCGACGCAAGATAGCATCTTGCTCGGCCGGGGTAGAACCGGCCGGTTCAGCGCCCAGATCATTGAGACGCTTCACGACATCTGGATGGCGGACCGCGGCGACTACTTCACGTTGCAGGCGATCGATGATGTCCTTGGGGGTTTTAGCCGGTGCAAACAAACCGTTCCAGCCTTCAAGCTCCAGGTCAGGGTAGCCAAGTTCACGCACGGTCGGCACATCCGGTAATACCGCAATCCGACGTGATGCAGTGGTGGCAATGGCCTTCAGCGTACCCGCCCGAATTTCTGCAAGCGATGTCGACAACTGATCGCCGCCAATCTGAATTCGACCCGAGAGCAGCTCTTGCTTCAGCGGCGCGGCACCCTTGAAGGCGACGTGTTCCATCTCAACTTTGGCGTCACGCTTAAAAGTTTCACCCAGCACATGAACTGCGGAACCCGGACCTGTGGAGCCGTAGTTGTATTGGAGATTTTTATTGGCGCGCAGCAATGTGGCTACTTCGCGCAAGTCCTTCGCCGGAACACTGGGGTTGGCCGTCAGAATAAACGGTACATACACGGCGATGGAGATACCCGCAAAATCAGTATCGACATTGAACGGCGAGCGCTTGTTGAGCGTTTGCGCGACTGAAGACAGCGGAAACGTCAGGTTGTGCATCAAGATGGTGTAACCATCAGGCGCGGCCTTGGCGACCAAGTCTGCGCCGATGGCACCGCCCGCACCAGCCCGGTTCTCGATCAACACAGGCTGCCCCATGGACTCTGTCATGCGCTGCGCAATGATCCGTGCCACGACATCCGTGGTACCTCCCGCAGGAAACGGCACGATCATCTTGATAGGCTTCGACGGGTACGTCTGGGCCATGATGAGGGGGCTAGCGATCAAAGCCAATGCCCCGATGAGCGTTACAACCGCGAGTTGTCTCTTTGATGTGAACACCGTGTTTCCTCCAATTGAGCTTAATTAGAACGCGCCGACACTGTTGCCAGCGACTTCATCCTATGGGGCTGCTTGTTGAATGAAATCAGGGAATTCCCTAGAACTCAAGTGGGCGCACCGAATTGGCATCTCGCCAAAGTGATGTCAACCCTGCGCTGCGATCTGCCGCAAAGCCTGCTCAAAGACCTCAACCGGCTGGCCACCAGAGATCAGGTGCTTGTCATTGATGATGATCGCCGGGACGGAATGAATGCCCTGCGATTGGTAAAACTGTTCGCGTTCGCGAACATCAGCGGCGTAGTCATCTGAGCTCAGAATGTCGGCGGCACGGGCCGCGTCTAAACCCACCTCGGCGGCAAGTTTCAACAAAACTTCATGGGAAGCCGGACTTTCACCGTCTGTGAAGTAAGCCTTGAAAAGCCTCTCCTTCAACGCCTTTTGTCGGCCCTCGCCCAGCGTTTCGGCCCAATGCAACAGGCGGTGCGCGTCGAAGGTGTTGTAAGTGCGGCTGCGACCACCACCGCCGGCATTGCTGCCACTGAAGGTGAAGCCCAGAGCCGCTCCGCGCTGACGAATCGCTTCACGGTTGGCCTCGGCTTGTTCCGCCGAAATACCATATTTTTGGGTGATGTGCTCGGTGATATCTTGGCCTTCTGGACCCATGGTCGGGTTCAGTTCAAACGGCTGAAAGTGAAGCTCAGCAGTGACGTCGGAACTGACACGGGCCAGCGCTTGGTCAAGCGCCTTGAGGCCAATCACGCACCATGGGCAAGACACGTCTGAGACAAAATCAATTTTGAGCGTTCTGGTCATGTGTTTACCCCTTGAAGATGGTGAGCGATAGCGCGTTAAGTGATTATTCCCACTCAATCGTCGCAGGCGGCTTGCTGCTGACATCGTAGGTCACACGGTTGATGCCGCGTACTTCGTTGATGATGCGCCCGGACACTTTCTTGAGCAGGGCGTAAGGCAATTCAGCCCAGTCGGCGGTCATGAAGTCGCTGGTTTGCACGGCGCGCAGGGCCACGACGTATTCATAAGTACGGCCGTCGCCCATGACGCCAACGCTTTTGACGGGCAAAAAGACGGTGAAGGCTTGGCTGGTGAGTTCGTACCAATTTTTGCCGCTGTCGGCGTCTTTGAAGTTGCGCAATTCTTCAATGAAGATCGCGTCTGCACGGCGCAGCAGGTCAGCAAATTCTTGTTTCACTGCGCCCAAAATACGCACACCGAGACCGGGGCCAGGGAATGGGTGACGGTAAACCATGTCGTGCGGCAGGCCTAGGGCGACGCCGAGTTCGCGGACTTCGTCTTTGAACAATTCGCGCAGTGGCTCGAGCAATTTCAAGCCCAGTTGTTCTGGCAAGCCACCCACGTTGTGGTGGCTCTTGATGGTCATGGCCTTTTTGTTTTTGCCACCACCGGACTCAATCACGTCGGGGTAAATCGTGCCTTGGGCCAGCCACTTGGCCCCTTTGGACGAAGCGTCAGCGGCTTTGAGTTTGGCAGCTTCGGCCTTGAAGACTTCGACGAATTCACGGCCGATGATTTTGCGCTTGGCTTCAGGCTCGCTGACACCTGCCAGATGACCTAAAAACTGCGCCGCTGCGTCAACACGAACGACCTTGGCATGCAGTTTGCCGACGAACATGTCCATGACCATGTCGCCTTCGTTCAGGCGCAACAAGCCGTGGTCGACAAAGACGCAGGTCAGCTGGTCGCCAATGGCACGGTGGATCAGCGCCGCGGCGACCGACGAATCTACACCGCCGGACAGGCCAAGGATGACTTCTTCGTCGCCCACTTGCTCGCGGATTTTGGCGACTGCTTCTTGGATGTAATCACCCATGACCCAGTCTTGCCGCGTGCCGCAGATGTCGAGCACGAAGCGGTTCAGCAGTGCTTGGCCTTGCACGGTGTGTGTGACTTCCGGGTGAAACTGCACCGCGTAGTATTTACGGTCTTCGTCAGCCATGCCGGCGATCGGGCACGACTCAGTCGAGGCCATGAGCTTGAAGCCGGGCGGCATTTCGGTCACTTTGTCGCCGTGGCTCATCCAGACCTTGAGCATGCCGTGGCCGTCTGACGTGGTGAAGTCGGCGATGTCTTTGAGCAGCGCCGTGTGGCCGCGCGCACGCACTTCAGCGTAGCCAAATTCTCGCGTCGTTCCGCCTTCAACTTTGCCGCCGAGCTGCTGCGCCATGGTCTGCATGCCGTAGCAAATGCCGAGAACAGGAATGCCTAAATCAAAGACCGCTTGCGGTGCCTTGTCAGTCGATTCTTCGTAGACGCTGGCATGGCTGCCCGACAAAATAACGCCCTTGAGATTGCCGTCTTTGGCGTACTCACGAATCCAGTCATCGGTCACATCGCAAGGATGGACTTCACAAAAAACATGCGCCTCACGCACACGGCGGGCAATGAGCTGAGTGACTTGCGAGCCGAAGTCGAGGATGAGGATTTTTTGGTGAAGCATGAATCAGGTCAAGTTCGACAGATGACGTTAAACGAGGGGGGTTTTTCGACGGGCCGCCCCTAGGAAAATGAGCCCCCTCGGGGGGGCAGCGTAGTACACGCAGTGACAAGCGTGGGGGCTAATTATTCAGCCCGATAGTTCGGCGCTTCTTTGGTGATCTGCACGTCATGCACATGGCTTTCTCGGATACCGGCCGAGGTGATTTCGACAAACTCCGCCCGGTTCTGCATGTCTTCAATCGTGGCGCAACCGCAGTAACCCATGCTGGCACGCAAACCGCCCGCCATTTGGTAGACGATGGAGACCATCGAGCCTTTGTAGGGCACGCGACCTTCAATGCCTTCGGGCACCAGCTTGTCTGCATTCGGGTTGCCGGTGGTGGCTTCTTGAAAGTAACGGTCTGCACTGCCCTGCTGCATGGCACCAATACTGCCCATGCCGCGGTAGCTTTTGTAGCTGCGGCCCTGGAACAAAATAACTTCGCCGGGCGCTTCTTCAGTGCCCGCAAACATACCGCCCATCATGACCGTGCCTGCGCCCGCCGCGATGGCTTTGGCGATGTCACCGCTGTAGCGAATACCGCCGTCACCAATCAAGGGAACGCCGGTGCCGCGCAGGGCCGTGGCCACGCTGTCGATGGCCATGATTTGCGGCACGCCCACGCCCGCCACAATGCGCGTGGTGCAAATGCTGCCAGGGCCGATACCGACTTTGACAGCGTCAGCACCGGCTTCGACCAGAGCCAAGGCAGCCGCACCGGTGGCAATGTTGCCGCCAATCACGTCGATCTGTGGATAGTTTTGTTTGACCCAACGCACGCGCTCGATGACGCCGTGGCTGTGGCCGTGTGCAGTGTCGACCACGATGGCGTCCACGCCTGCGCGGACCAGCGCTTCAACCCGCTCTTCGGTACCGGCACCCACGCCAACCGCAGCGCCTACGCGCAGGCGACCGGCAGCGTCGCGCGCAGCGTTGGGGAAATTGGTTTGCTTGGTGATGTCTTTGACCGTGATCAAGCCTTTCAGCTCGAAGTCGTCGTTGATCACCAGCAGGCGTTCAAGTTTGTACTTGTTGAGCAAGGCCTTGGCCTCGGCTGGCGAAGTGCCTTCTTTGACCGTGATCAGCTTTTCACGCGGCGTCATGATCTCGTGGGCCTTGACGTCGTAGCGGGTTTCAAAACGCAGGTCGCGGCTGGTGACGATGCCGATGACTTTGCCGCCGTCGCAAACCGGAAAACCAGAAATTCCCAGTTGCTCTGACAGCTCCATGATCTGCAACACGGTGTGTTCGGGGGTGATGACGACCGGGTCACGCACCACGCCGGACTCATAGCGCTTGACTTTGGCCACGTGCGCGGCCTGCTCTTGCGGGGTCAGGTTTTTGTGAACAATGCCGATGCCGCCCTCTTGGGCAATGGCAATCGCCAGACGCGCCTCGGTGACGGTGTCCATCGCGGCCGAAACCAAAGGCAGGTTCAGGCGAATGTTGCGAGAAAACTGGGTAGAAAGTGAGGTGTCCTTGGGCAGGACTTGGGAGTACGCAGGGACCAACAAGACGTCGTCGAAGGTCAGCGCTTTGCCGAGTAGGCGCATAGGGAAAGCTCCAAAAACGCGA
>Ga0075464_10000434_pt1 | contig 18157 bp, 17 predicted proteins | sample DEB19_08_DNA_5_FD_75068 | JGI IMG/M metagenome (GOLD analysis project Ga0075464, IMG submission 75068) | Aqueous microbial communities from the Delaware River and Bay under freshwater to marine salinity gradient to study organic matter... | ecosystem: Environmental > Aquatic > Marine > Coastal ...
CCGCCCCAACCGACGATGACCGCCGTTTGCCCGCCCAAGTCGCGCGGCAAGCCGGATTGAATCAGGGGCTCCCAAACATGTGCGCGCTGCGCCGCCATGATTTGCGGCAAGCGCCGAGCCAACGCCAGCATGCCGCCCAGCGCCGACTGCGCCACCACACTGGCATTGCTGCCAACGGACGAGCTGAGGGCCACACCACGCTCCATCAGCTTCCCATACACCGGGCGATCAGCGCCAGCCGAATGCATTTGTACCCATGCCAAGCTTGGGGCGTTGCTGAGCAAATCGTAAAACTGTTGCGTCGTAGGCAAGACCGTGTGCTTGGTCGACAAGCCGGTCACATCGCGCGACAAAAAGGCGATATCGAAGTCGGCCGGTGATTGCGACGGGCTGAGCAAAACATGCGCTGCCGTGCCTAGCCTCTCAAAGAGTTTCGACCCTGCGGCAGCCCTCGCGGCATCGGACAGCAAAATGCGCAAAGGACTGGAAGGTTGGGCGGCAATGCTCATTCAGCCACGGCACCTGAGGACTCGACAATGGCTTTCCACTTGACGAATTCCTTTTGCGTGAACTGCCCATATTGAGCGGCTGAGCCACCGACAGGGTCGGCGCCTTCACGGATCATTTGCGCTTCAAGTTGCGGCAAGATCTCGTTGACGTTTTTGTTCAGCGTGGCGATCACCGACGCTGGCGTGCCCTTGGGTGCGAAGAAGCCAAACCATGAACCGGCCTCAAAACCAGGCAAGCCTTTTTCTGCCACGGTTGGTACGCCCGGCAGCGAGCGTGACGGCTTCAGACTGGAGACTGCCAAGGCCCGCAGCTTGCCGGCCTTGATTTGCTGGATCACCGAGGGGATGGTGGCGAACATGAATTGCAAGCGTCCAGCCAACAAATCATTCAACGCATTGGCCCCTTTGTACGGCACATGCAGGGTCTCCACACCCAAGCGCTGGCTCAACATATAGCTCGACAAATGTGAGGACGTACCAATCCCGGTGGACCCGTAATTCAGCTTGCCGGGATTGGCTTTGACATAAACAAGAAACTCCTCAAAGGTCTTGGCTGGCACCGACGGATGCACCACCAGCACATTGGGCACATCAGCGATCTGCACGACCGGCACCAAGTCTTTCAAGGGGTCATACGACAGACTCTTGTACAGCGTCTGGTTGATGGCAATGGGTCCTACAGAGCCAACCAGGAGGGTATAGCCATCGGCGGCGGCGCGCACGACGTTTTCTGTGCCGATGTTGCCACCGCCACCGGGGCGGTTGTCGATGACGAACGGTTGCTTCAGCCGTTCAGTCAAGTGCTGGCTGACTGAACGCGCCAGAATATCCGTGGTGCCACCCGCAGTGAACGCCACCACCACCCGCACCGGCTTGACCGGATAGTCTTGGGCCTGCGCCAGACCAGCGCCGAACCATGCCACGCAACAGACCGTTGCCCAACGGCCCACGGCAAGCGCTGAGCGGCGAAGTGGGAAAGCGCACATCAAGATTTTCATGGTCTGAATTGTCAACATAAAACTTCTTTCGCGGTGACCGTCATCGCTGAAATCTATACAGCTGAGCTGGGTTATCGACCAACACCTGTTGCCGTAATTTTTCATCCGGCAACCAGCGTGCCAGCAGATTGAAGAGCGTCCCGTCGTTCGGCATGTGCCGGTCTTCAAAGTAATTGATATGCGGCCAGTCGGAGCCCCAGACAACGCGTTCGGCATTGGCCGATAGCACGGCGGCGGCAAAGGGATCAACATCTGCGTAAGGAGCACCCGTGCCAGTGTTTCTGTCTGCCCCGGATATCTTGGTCCAAGCCACGCCCTCGGCCAGCAGCGCGCACAGCCGCTGAAAACCGGGGTCATTCACGCCACGCGATGTCGCCATCCGGCCCATGTGATCGACGACAAAAGGGACACCCAACTTGCGTAAGCGCGGCGTGAGCTCCAGCAGGTCTGGTGCATGAATCCATATCTGGGCATGCCAACCCCGAGCGGCAAGACGCGGGGCCAAAGCCTCCAACACCTCCAGACCGACACCGTTGCGATAAACCGCTTGGCCATTGACCCGGTAGAGATTAGCCCGTACAGCCCTCACACCGGCTGCATGCCACGCGTCCAATTGTGAATCCGTCACACCATCAGGTGACGGGACAACCACCCCACGCAATCGCTCAGGAAAACGCTGCAAGGCTTCAATCACGGAACCGTTGTCAGACCCACTGGCGCTGCCGGTGACCAAGACCCCGCGTGACAGCCCGAGCTGATCAAGATGCTGAATGAAGGAATCCGCATCGAACTCTGCCGGGGTGTAGCTTCGGTCGGCCGCCAAGGGATGACGGACAAAGGGGCCGAAAACATGCGCATGGCTGTCGCATGCGCCAGGCGGCGCACGAAATACCAGTTTAGACATAGCCGCTATGGGCGGCAGGCATGAACGAGTCATCGGTTAATCCACCTTTTTTGGGGACAGCTTGTGCCGTCAAGTGCGGTAGCTGGCGTCCATGCGGTCTAGCTTGCGCAGCAGGCCAGGCCACTCCATCACACCATACGGGCGGCGGGTGCTCGGCTGGTAGTTATTCCAGGTGTCTTCAAGCACGGGCTTCGAGACCGGCGACAAAGGCGTGTTGCAAGCCATCGCGGCAAGCTGCGAACGGCAGGCCAACTCAAGACGATGCATCCAGTTAAAAGCCTCGCCGATAGTGCGACCAACAGTGAGCGCCCCATGGTTGCGCAAGATCAGTGCTTCGCCGTTGCCGAGGTCACGCACCAGTGATGCTTGCTCGTCGAGGTTGAGCACCACGCCGTAGTAGTCGTGGTAGCTGATCTTCAAAAAGCGCATCGCCGTTTGGGTGAGTGGCAGCAGGCCGCATTCGAGCGAAGACACCGACATCGAGGCCCAGCTGTGGGTGTGAATCACACAAGCCACTTCAGGGCGAGCTTCGTGCACCGCGCTGTGAATCACGTAGCCGGCTTTGTTGATGCCATAGTTCAAATCACCAAAGTCCGGCTGCGCCAAGATCTTGCCGTGATGGTCAATTTTGATCAGGCTGGACGCGGTGATTTCTTCGTACATCATGCCGTAGGCATTGATCAAAAAAGCACCTTCCTCGTCAGGCACCCGGGCTGAGATGTGGTTCGCCATCATGTCGGCCATGCCGTAATGCTCGACCAGTCGGTAGCAGGCCGCGAGATCAACCCGGGCTTGCCACTCGGCGTCACTGCAGCGGTCTTTCATGCTCGAAATTTGTAGCTGGCTGGACGTGTTCATTTTTTGTCTCCTGATGGTTGTGAGTGATGCCGGGTTCAGGCCTCGGGCAGAGCCAAGTTGGTGGGCTGACGTTTTTCTATGGCAAATTTGAGAAGCGCTGCACTGCGAAAAATACCGTGTGCGAACTTACCATAAGGCAAAGTCACGAACAAAGCCATCACCGCACCCAAGTGAACGGCCAACAACAAGGCCATGGCGGAAGTATCGCGCCAAGCCAGTAGCGCCAAGCCCGTCAGGCTGACCCAAAAAAGCAAGGCGATGAAACCGCGGTCCATCGGTTTTTGAGTGGCATCGCCATGCCCATCATGACGGCGGACATTGAGCCAAAGCAAACCCGCCGGGCCAACCAGCAAACCCAAGCCACCGACGGTACCCAGCAACACCGGCAAGCTGGTGTAAGCGTACGGCGCATGCCAATCCAAAAGGTAGTGGTACAGCGTCGCGACCGAGGTGGCTGCGAAGCACAGCATGAAGCCGTAGAACGTCAGGTGGTGAAACCGCCTGCGCCAGAGCGTGGGTGCGTCATCACCGTTCGGGCAACCTTCGATCGGCTCGTTGCCGCTGGTCTGGTTCGCACCGTCGAGGTACTTCAAACGCAACGCAGCAGACGTCGCCTCCATCGCCGCGTCACCCAGCGCGTGCGAGGCCGTGGCCGGCGAGACATCGCGCCAAAAGCTGCGCACGCCGAGCCCCAAGGCCAGCACGGCGAACAAGAAGATCGGCGCGAACATGGAGACCAACAGGTTGTGCGGGAAGATGGCGTAGAAGTTACCGGCCAGCGGCTCATGAAACAGTTGCCCTTGCACCTGAATCGCCAGCACCAAAAACAACGCGAGGCCAGCGGCCAATGCCAATGCCACGGTCAAACCTTGGCGTTTGTAGAGCGCACCGAGCGCCGGCGGCCAAGCGTAATCGGCATAGGTCTGGACGCGCACCTGGGCCATGGCTTGCGGCACATTGATGGCGAATTCATGCGGTGGCGCGTACTGGCAAGCGTGTAAACAAGCGCCGCAGTTATGACACAGATTGGCCAAGTAGTGAATGTCGGCCTTGCCGAATTCAAGGTGCCGCGTCATGGCGGGAAAGACCGCACAAAAACCTTCGCAGTAGCGGCAGGCATTGCAAATTTGCAGTTGCCGACTGACTTCAGATTCGTGCGCTGTCAGGGACATCTCACCAGTGGCCAGGGCTCGCGCCTCGCGGGTCAGGGCTTCAAGCTGCTGCATGGTTGTCTTCCGTCAAAGTCGTTGATTTGGCAATTTTTTCAGCGTGATCAGCCTTCGCGGCCTTTGCGGCCTCGACCCCGGCGATGCGGCCAAAGGCCGTGCCGATGGTCATGCCGACGCCTGCGGTGTAGCCCTTGCCCAGCACGTTGCCGGCCATCAGCTCGCCAGCGGCAAACAGGTTCGGGCTGGCTTGACCGCCAAAGTGCACGGCAGTCGTTTCGTCGGTCTTCATACCGAGGTAAGTGAAGGTGATGCCCGGTTTGACCGCGTAGCCGTAAAACGGCGCGGTATCGATCGGCCGCGCCCAATGCGTTTTAGCGGGGCTCAAGCCTTCGGTGTGGCAGTCGTCAAGCACAGCGTGGTCAAACGAGCCCACTTTGCAAGCGGCGTTGTAGTCCTGAACGGTTTTAACAAAGGCTTGTTCGTCGAGGCCGAGTTGGCGCGCCAGTTGCTCCAAGGTATCCGCTTTTTCGCCGGGAAACACCGGCGGCATGAAGCGACCCACGGCTTTGGCATCGATGATCGAATAGGCCACCTGCGCCGGTTGATGCGCCACCAGCCGGCCCCAGATCGCATAGCGCTTGGGCCAGAAATCTTCGCCTTCGTCATAAAAACGTTCGGCGTTTTTATTCACCACCACACCCAAGGACACGCAGTCGACACGCGTGCAAATGCCGCCGTCGTACAGCGGCGCGCGGGCATCAATGGCAACGCAATGACTCTGATCCGGCTCGCCAATCGTGTCAGCGCCCTGGTCCATCAAATCGCGTAGCAACACACCCATGTTGAAGCGCGTACCGCGTATGGCGAAGTTGTCGGACGGCCATTCGCCGGCGGCGTTCTGACCCCAGACCTCACGCATCCATTCAAGATTCGATTCAAAGCCGCCGCTGGCCACGACACAGGCCCGCGCCTCAATGCGCTGGCTGCCTTGACTACCATTTGGGCCCCTCATGTGCGCCGCCACGAAACGCCCGTCTTTGAGTTCAAGGCGATCCACCGTCGACTCGTAACGCACCTCGATGCCGAGCTTCTCAGCACTGCGGTAATAAGCGTTCATCAGCGCTTTGCCGCCGCCCATGAAAAATGCATTGGTGCGCGACAGGTGCAAGGTCCCCGACAGCGACGGCTGAAAGCGCACGCCGTGATGACGCATCCAGTCGCGGCAATCCGACGACTTGCGAATCGCCAAGCGAGCCAATTTTTCATTGGTCAGACCGCCGGTGACTTTGAGCAAGTCTTGCCAAAATTCTTCTTCCGGATAAGCCTCGGTCAGCACGTCTTGCGGCGCGTCATGCATGCAGCGCAGGTTGCGCGTGTGCACCGAGTTACCGCCGCGCCACTCGCGCGGTGCCGACTCCAACACCAGCACGCTGGCACCGGCCTCGCGCGCCATCAGGGCCGCACACAAGGCAGCGTTACCGCCGCCAATCACAAGAACATCAAGCATTCATGGACTCCTTACTTTATTGATCTGAATTCGGCCATCAATCCGCGCGAATCTGAGCGCGCTTGACGATGTCACTCCACACCTTTTGCTCACCCGCAATGAAGGTTTTAAATTCGCTCGCCGGACCGCCGCCGCCGATGGCATTGTCAGTCGCAAAACGGGCCGTCACAGCGGATGATTTGAGCGCCTTCAGAGACTCTTCTTGCAAGCGTGTCAAGATTTCAGGCGGCGTTCCGGCCGGGGCCAAAATGCCGTACCACTGCGATGTCTCAAAATTCTTAAAGCCCATCTCAGCGACAGTCGGCACGTCAGGCAGACTGGAAATCCGCTGCGTGGTCCCCACCGCAATGGCGCGCAGCTTGCCACTCTTGATATAGGCGCTCAGCGCTGGTAAGCCCGCCGAAGAAGCCTGCGTGCGACCCGCCAGCAGATCGGTCAGCTGGGGGCCCGTGCCGCGGTAGGGAATGTGCGTGATGAACATACCGGTGACCAGCTTGAGGTATTCCATGGCCAGGTGACCCGCGCTGGCATTGCCGGCCGAACCGTAATTCAACTGACCGGGACGGGTCTTCACGTAGGCGACGAATTCTTTGAAGTTTGTCGCCGGCACGTCCGGGTGAATCACGAAAACATTCGGGACTTTCGCCAGCAGCGTCACGGGCACGAAGTCTTTGTTAACGTCGTAGGGCTGGTTTTTCAGCATGTACGGATTGACCGCCAGCGTGCCCACATGGCCAAGGATGATGGTGTGACCATCTGGCGCGGCCTTGGACACTTCTTGCATGGCAGTGACGCCAGCGCCTCCGGGCTTGTTCTCAACATAGACCGATTGTCCGAGTTGCTTGCTCAGTTCCGCAGCCACAGAACGGGCGACGATTTCTGATGTGCCACCGGGAGCAAATGGCACCACAAAGCGAATGGCTTTGGACGGCCAAGCGGATTGCGCCATCACGCTGGGCAGGGCCAAGCTGGCAGCGCCGAGACCGGCGACTTGGAGCACGCGACGGCGTGAGAATCGGGATTCATTCATGGAGGTGTCCTGTGTCATGCAAGGGGGTATCTGGTCGACCTTAACGGGCTGTGAGCACCCGCAAAAGAGGATTTCCCCTCATAAAGCAGCAATTTTGCCGCATGCCTTAGACAGATCAGGCAAAGACATGACGTCGGATTTGAAAATTTCTGAACTTGCTTTCAACCACTTCTGGACTTTAGGGCAAGCACTGCCAACCTGAAAGCAGGCGAGCGACATGGGGCCATCACAATTTGTGATGGGTCGGCCATCAGCCAGTCAAGCGAGCCCCTACCCAGCGGCCTGATCGCACGGCTTCACGCGCACAATCGGCCAGCACTACACGGGCAGCCAGAGCCGCAGGCGAGAGTTCGTCGTCGGACAGGCTGCAGAGTGCCGTTGCCCGGCGCGCCAACGTGTCACTGATCTCAGTGAGCTTGAAACGTTGTGCAGCGTCGGCATAACGGCCGACCGCTGCCCATGGCTGCACGGTGCAACCCAAACCGCTGTCCACCGCATCCATGAGCATGGCCAAGGAATCGATTTCGGCCACCACATGGGGCTTGCACTTGGCTCGCGCAAAGGCACTCTCCAACGTGCTGCGCAAACCGTGCGAACCCGTCGGCAAGATCAAAGGCAAGCCAGCCAGCTGCGCCACGCTCAAGCGCTTGGGGCGCTTGACTGCTGTGGCAGCCTCCGGACGCAACGACTCAATCAAAAAGAGTTTTTCTTCCAGCAGTGGCATCACGCTCCAGCGCCGCCCAGCCTGACTGTCAAAGAGGATCGCCAGATCCAGTTGGCGTGCGTTCAACATGCCCGTCAGATGGCCAGACAGGCTTTCAACCACATGCAAGCGCACATCGGGGTAGCGATCACGCATGGCGCGCAGCAGCGGCAGACCCAGCACGGCCGCCGTGGTCGGCGCCATGCCAACGCTGACGCTGCCCGACAGTCGCGACTCCTGCGCAGAACGGACGGCCTGCTCAGCGTGTCGTAACACCAACTGCGCTTCACGGAAAAAAGCCAGCCCGGCCTCGGTGGGCGTCACGCCCTTGGGGCTGCGCTGCAGAAGACGCGTTGAGAGTTCGCTTTCGAGTCGGCTGATTTGCTGGCTCAGGGCCGACTGCACCAGCTCTAAATCAAGCGCAGCCCTGCTGATGCTGCCCAGCTCAATGACCCGGACGAGGTAGCGCAGTTGGCGCAGTTCCATGACTCAATTCCTTGCAACAGTGGCCGCGATCATCGCACGCGCAACAGGGGCCGCATGGCCAGAATGCCCAGCAACGGCCCGAGCCCGAGCCAAGGCAAGAGTGTTCCCAAAGCATGCCGCTGCGCCAGCGTGGTGAACAGCTCAATGCTGACAATCGAGATGGCGAAGCCGATACTGTTGGTCAGCGTGAGCACGCTGCCCACCGCTTGCTGCGGCGCATTGCTGGCGGTCAAGGCCGAAAACTGCGGCGAATCACCAGGCGCGGTGATGCCCCACATCAGCAACCAGACGGCGAACCAAGCAAGCGATGCATCCATCAACCAAGGTGCCAGCACGCAGCACACACCGCTGATGGCCAATTGACCGGTGGCCACGTGGGCACTGCCCCAGCGCCGCGCCAGCCAGCCGCCGCCTACGCAGCCGAACACCCCGCTGCCAACCACGGCAAAAGCCGCCAACGAAAGTGCCACGCCGTTCAGTCGGCTGGCCAAGATCATGGACACCATGACCCACAGCGTGTACAACTCCCACATGTGGCCAAAGTAGCCGAGGACAGAAGCTCGCACGCGCCAGTCAGTCCACAGGGTCGCCAGGGCGCGCCACTCCAAAGCACTGGTCCGCAGCGGGCCGGTCGGCGCTTCGGGCAACAACGCATACAGCATCACGCCGCCGCTCGCCGCGAGCGCCGCCACGCCGAGCATGACGCTGGGCCAAGGCCATTCGCCACTCAAGCCGCGCAAACCGTGCGCACTGGCCGAGCCCAACACCAAGGCGCCAATCAACCAGCCGAGGGCCGAACCCAACCCTTTCGGGAACCATTGCGACGCAATTTTCATCCCCACAGGGTAGATGCCAGCCAGAAAAAACCCGGTCGCGGCACGCCAGATCAGCAGCGCCGAAAACTCCCGCACCATCCACCAAGCACCGACGGTGCACAGTGCGCCCGCCAGCGAGCACGCCAAGAAAACGCGACGCGGCGAAAAACGGTCGGCAAAGGCCAGCAGCGCAAAGACCAGCGTGCCAACAATAAAACCCAGCTGCAAGGCCGATGTGAGCCGCCCCACCGCCGACACCGGCCAGCCCAGTTCATGCTGCAAATCCGGCATGACGGCATTGACGGCAAACCACAGAGAAGTGCCTGCAAATTGCGCGAACACCAGCACGGGAAGCACATGGCGTGGCGCGGTGTTCATCAGGCTAGCGTGGCAGCGGTTGGATGAGCGGCTCGGACAACAAGCCGAGCGGGAAGGCAGGCGCCAAAGCAGACGGTGGAACAGCCATCTCAGCGCGCGTCATCGGCAGGTGCTGCGGATACTCGCGCTGCATCAGATCCACCAGCGCCTCGCGCACCTTGCAACGTAAATCCCAGTTCAAAGCCGCATCGGCCGAGGTCACCAGTACCCGTAGCTGAACGCTGCGTTCGCCAGCCTCAACCACCTGCAATTGGCACAGACGTTTGTCCCATTCAGCGGAGGTCTCACAAACACGTTGCGCCTCTTCGCGCAGTGGTGCCAAGGGCATGCGGTAGTCAACCCACAGCAGCACCGTGCCCATGATCTGGGCACTGTTGCGGGTCCAGTTTTCAAACGTGTTTTCGATGAACCAATGCAAGGGGATGATGAGACGGCGTTCGTCCCAAATCTTCAGCACCACATAGGTCGCCGTGATTTCTTCGACCCGGCCCCACTCGCCCTTCAGGATCAACACATCGTCCAACCGAATGGGCTGCGCCAGCGCCAGCTGCAAACCGGCGATCATGTTGCTCAGCACTGGCCGCGCAGCGATACCCACCACCAAACCCAAGACACCCGCCGAAGCCAGCAGACTGGCCCCAACCTGACGCGCACCCGGAAATGTCATGAGCATGAGGGCCAACCCAGCGACCACCACCGCCGTGCTGGCCACACGCACCAGCAGCCGCGTTTGCGTCATGATGCGGCGAGCATCTTGGTTGTCGGCCACATCAAAAGAGTGCCGCTCAGAGATGCCCTTGGTCATCCCTTCTAGCGCATTCAGCACCAACCACGTCAGCGCCACCATCAGCAGCAAGGCGTTGCCGTGGCGCACCTGGCTGATCAACAGGATCGAGTCGGGGGCCGCCTGCCAAACGCTTTGCAAGGCGATCAGTGGCAGCGCCATGCGCGCCGGTCGGGCGCAACTCGCCACCACCGCACTGGCCACCGGCCCGCGCGCCAAGCGCCGCAGCACAGCAGCGCCGGTTCGGTGCAACACCAAAGCGACCAGCGTGGCCACCAGCGCACCCAACAGAACGCCCCAAGCCGGGTCAGTCAGAAGATCGATCAGTTCATCAGTCAAATGATTCATGCCTGGCCGTTACCCGGCCGCGCGTGGTTTCACCAGCGCCGCAGCTTGTTTGGCACGGCTGCGCGCGATCTCGAAATCGGCATCAAATGCCAGCGCCACACCCATGCGGCGCTTGACAAAACTCTCTGGCTTGCCGAACAGGCGAATGTCGGTGTTCGGCACGGTCAGCGCTTGAGCCACGCCGTCAAAGACGATGCCTTTGGCATCGACGCCGCCGTAAATCACGGCGCTGGCGCCCGGGCTTTTCAAGGCGGTGTTGACTGGCAAACCCAAAATCGCGCGGGCGTGCAACTCAAACTCGTTTTGCCATTGCGTGCACAGCGTCACCATGCCGGTGTCGTGTGGACGCGGGCTGACTTCGCTGAACCAGACAGAGTCGCCTTTGACAAAAAGCTCCACACCATACAGACCCATGCCGGACGGTTGACCGCCAAAGCCGACACCTAAGTTGTCAGTCACGGCTTTTGAAATATCGCGACTTTTTTGCAGCGCGGCAGGGCGCATTGGATGCGGTTGCCAGCTTTCGACGTAATCGCCGTTGACCTGAACATGGCCAATGGGCTCGCAAAAATGCGTTTCAATCTGACCGTTCAGGCCCATGGCACGCACCGTCAGCTGGGTGATTTCGTAATCAAAGTCAATGAAGCCTTCGACGATGATGCGGCCATGGCTGACGCGGCCACCAGCCATGGCGTGGTCCCAAGCGGTCTTCACATCGGCGGGGCCGGCAATCTTGCTTTGTCCTTTACCCGACGAGCTCATCACCGGCTTGACGATGCAGGGGTAACCAATCTTGTCGTCAATCGCCGCCTGCAACTCGGCCAGAGAATCGCAAAAAACATAGGGGCTGGTCGGCAAGCCCAGCGTCTCGGCGGCCAGCCGGCGAATGCCTTCACGGTCCATCGTCAGGCGCGCAGCGCGGGCAGTGGGCACCACGCGTACCACGCCGGCGGCTTCGAGCTCTTCGAGCATCGGCGTGGCAATCGCTTCGATTTCAGGCACCACCAGATGCGGCCGCTCTTGTTCAATCAAGGCTTTGAGTTGCGCCGGATCGCTCATGGTGATGGTCCGTGCATGGTGTGCGACCTGCTGGCCAGGGGCGTTGTCATAGCGGTCGGTGGCGATGGTTTCGACGCCGAGTCGCTGCAGCGCAATCAGCACTTCCTTGCCGAGCTCACCCGAGCCGAGCAGCATGACTTTGGTGGCGTGCGGCGACAACGGGGTGCCAAGGGTTGTGCTTGGAATAGAAGGGGTGGAGTTGTTTGAAGTGGTCATGGATCGAGATAGTTGAGCGAGGGGACAGCGGGTGTACCGCCAAAGCCAGACCCTCCAATTTACAGCATGACTGCTGAGTGCCCGTTATGCGGCGTGGAGAGTCCTTCTGAATCCAGCTTCGCGGTCACAATCTACACATGAACAGTGAGCCGATGTCCCCAATTCCGATCACCCCGATTCTTTCAGTGCGCGCGCTCACCAAGCGCTACGGCAGCAGCACCGTGGTCAACGATTTGTCGTTCAGCATCGCCCCCGGCGAATGCCTCGGCGTGATCGGCCCGAACGGCGCCGGCAAGACCACCACCATCCGCATGTGCCTAGGCTTGACCACCCCCGACGCGGGCGAAGTGATCTTTTCGCCGCCCGGCCAGCCAGCATTGCAGATGCCGCAAGACGCGCTGGCCATCAAGGAAAAGCTCGGCATCGTCAGCCAGTTTGACAGCTTGGACCCAGATTTTTCGTGCAGCGAAAACCTGCTGGTCTTTGGCCGTTATTTCGGCATGCCAGACGCCGTCATCAAGGCGCGCATTCCGCAACTGCTCGAATTCGCCTCCCTCACGCACAAGGCCGACGCCAAGCTGACCGAGTTGTCGGGTGGCATGAAGCGTCGCCTGTCGTTGGCGCGGGCACTGGTGAACGACCCACAGTTGTTGTTGCTCGACGAACCCACCACCGGGCTCGACCCGCAAGCCCGACATCTGATGTGGGAACGCCTGCAGCGGTTGCTGCAGCAAGGCAAATCTATCTTGCTGACAACACACTTCATGGACGAAGCCGAGCGCTTGTGCAACCGGTTGTTGGTGTTGGACCATGGCCAAAAAATGACCGAAGGCACGCCACGTGATCTGATTGCCGAGAACTTGGAACCCGACGTGGTCGAGGTCTATGGCGCGGGCGCCTTGGCCTTGGCCAACTCGCCCCTGAAAGAGCTGGCCGCACGCATAGAGGTCAGCGGTGAGACGGTGTTTTTCTACACCCAAGACGCCAAGCGCCTGCTAACGGCACTCACCGACTTTCCGCAGCTGCGCACGCTGCACCGCCCGGCGAATCTGGAGGACTTGTTCCTCAAACTGACCGGTCGCAAGATTCGGGAGGACGCATGATGCGCACGATAACTCGCCAGCCAAGTCTGTTCAGTCCACCCCAGCTCAGCTGGCGCTGGTGGCCGGTCTTCAGGCGCAACCTGCTGGTCTGGCGCAAGCTGTTTGTGCCGAGTCTGGTCGGCAACATCGCCGAGCCGCTGATCACGCTGGTGGCATTTGGCTACGGCTTGGGCGCCTTGATCGGGCAGGTCCAACTGAACGGCCAAGCCGTCCCCTACATCTTGTTTTTGGCCAGCGGCTCGATCTGCATGAGCGCCATGAACGCTGCTTCTTTTGAAGCTTTGTATTCGGCTTTTTCACGCATGCACGTGCAGCGCACCTGGGACGGCATCATGAATGCGCCAGTGCGGCTTGACGACGTGCTGATGGCTGAAATGCTCTGGGCAGCTTTCAAGTCGCTGTTCACCAGCGGCGTGATCTTGCTGGTGATGCTGGCGCTGGGCATCAGCAACAGCTTTTGGTTGCTGCTGGCTTGGCCGCTGCTGGGCTTGGTCGGTATCGTGTTCTCCAGCATCGCGCTGATCTTCAATGCGCTGGCCAAAGGCTACGATTTCTTCACCTACTACTTCACGCTGTTTTTAACGCCGACCATGTTTCTAAGCGGCGTGTTTTTCCCCAGGGACCAGTTGCCCGGCTTCATGCAGGTGATCTCGGACTTCTTACCGCTGACAGCGGCGGTCGAGTTGATCCGGCCGCTCTTCATGGGCCATTGGCCAGCGCAAGGCTTCCTGCACCTGGCGGTGCTGCTGACCTATGCGGTGGTGGCATTTTGGGTGGCACTGGCGCTGACGCGCAAGCGCTTTCGGAGCTGATCCTTAGAGATCAAAAAACACGGTCTCTTTGCCGTGTGCGCTGTCTTGCATGTGAATGTCAAACCGATACACCGGTCCGGCATTCGTCATCTCGCGCTGGGCCACCAAGGTGGCGCGGCGCTCGGCTGGCACGCTGTTCAAGACTTCATCCTTGGCATTGGCCGCGGCTTCGTCAGAAAAATAGATGCGTGAAAACGTGTGTGCCAACAGCCCGCGCATGGTCACGCAGACGTCGATAAACGGCGCTTGGCCCTCACCCAGAATTCCTGGCTTGACGGTGTCAAAGACGAAGTGGTTGCCGGCGAATGTGCCGGTGCCGCAGCGGCCAAAGCCGGCGAAGCCTTTGCGCTCAGCGTCTTCTACGCTGCTGATGATCTGCCCTTGGGCATCGGGCTGGTTGATCTCGACCAGAGCATCGTTAACGGGGTTTCCTGCGCCATCTAGTACCTGACCAGTGATGCAAATGTGCTCACCCTCGGCATGGTCTTGCGTCAGCACCGGGGTGAACAAGCTCTTGAAGTCGTAGCCGTATTGGGTCGGCGACAGGCCGTACGCGAAGTAAGGTCCTACCGTTTGCGAAGGGGTTTGTTTGAGTTGCGTCATGGCCAATATCCTCGGTCTTTTTATTCAAAACGCGTGGCTTTGGCGCCGCGCAACACAATGTCAAACACATAGCCCAGCGCATAGTCGGGCTGGGTCACGTCAAGGCTGAACTGAGAGACCATGCAGTCACGTAAATGATCAGGGGCACCCATGTACATCGGGTCGTATTGCAGCAGCGGGTCACCGGGGAAATACATCTGCGTCACCAAGCGGCTGGCGAAGTAGTCGCCAAACAACGAGAAGTGAATGTGGTTGGGACGCCAAGCATTCGGGTGGTTGCCCCAGGGGTAGGCACCGGGCTTGATGGTCTTGAAGGTGTAGCAACCTTGGTCGTCGGTGAGGCAGCGGCCAGCACCCAAAAAGTTCGGGTCCAGCGGTGCGTCATGCTGGTCCACCTTGTGCACGTAGCGGCCGGCGGCGTTGGCTTGCCAGACTTCAACCAGCGTGTTGCGCACCGGCCGACCGTCTTCATCCAGCACGCGGCCGGTGACGATGATGCGTTCGCCCAAGGGCTCGCCGTTCATCACGGCGTTTTTCGTCATGTCGTTGTCAAGCGCGCCAAACTGTGTGGCGTTGTAGACCGGCGCATTGCGCTGCGCCAGCGCGTGCTTCATGGGCACCAAGGCTTGCTTGGGGCCGCGCAACACGGTGGATTTGTAGCGCGGGTCAATGTGCGCAGGGTGGCAGGCCCAGTCGCGCGGGGAAATGATGATGTGACCGGTTTCGGTGTCTCTGTCGGCTTTCATGTGCGAGTCTCCAAGAAATTCAAATCAAAACGGAAGCAACCCGGCACTTTAATCCGTCCAAAATGTTATGTATAGTGACATTTTTTCTACTTAAGCATAACCAAATAGACATTTCTAACCATGATTGATGAGCCAATCAAGTTCCGGCATTTGCAGTGTTTTTTGGCTGTGGCCCAGCACGGCAGCCTGCAAAAAGCCGCTGACGTGCTGTCCATCACGCAGCCGGCAGTGTCGAAAACGCTGAAGGAACTGGAGGCCATGGTAGCCGTGCGGCTGTTTGAACGTGGCCGCCGTGGCGCCGTGCTGACCCGCAGCGGGGAGGCTTTTTTTCGCCACGCCAGCGCCAGCGTGAATGCACTGCGCGAAGCCGTGGCCAGCGTCTCGCCAACGCGGCAGCACGGTCAAGCGGTCGTCACCCTGGGCGTGTTGCCGACGGTCGCACCTTGGCTGATGCCGCAACTGTTGCAGCATCTCGACCAAGTGGCCGCCAGTGGCGGACTGGCGCTGAGCCTGAGAATTCACACCGACCACAACCCGGCACTGCTGACACAACTGCGCCAGCGCGAACTTGACCTGGTGATTGGTCGTTTTGCCGAGCCTTCTCACATGCTCGGACTGACATTTGAAAACCTGTATGCGGAGCCACTGGTGCTGGCCGTCCGGCCCGGCCATCCGCTGCTGCAAGATGCCGCGCTCAGCGCTCATCTTCTGGCGCATCTGTCGGCCTTCACACTGTTGTTGCCATTGCAGGGCACGGCGATCAGACTCACCGCCGACAACTTTTTTGTCACACGCGGCCTGAGCCAGCCGCCACGCACGGTGGAGACCTTGGCGGTGTCGGTGGCACGCAGCTACACCGCTCACAGTGATGCCGTGTGGCTAACACCTGTGAGTGCGGCCCAGGCCGACCTGAACACCGGCGTACTGAGCGCCCTGCCCGTCAGCATGAACGGCAGCGAAGAACTTGTCGGCCTGACGCTGCGTGCCGATGCAACACCCAGCGACGCCCAGCACGTGGTGCTGACAGCGATTCGCCAACTGGCAGCCGCGCGACGTCAACAGGGGATGACGTGATCGATTGATTGGCCTTTTCAAGCCACGCCGAAGCGCGCCTTCAACTCACCCAGCCCCAACTCGTTCAACACTTGCGTCAAGCGTTCGCGGGCGGCGTTGATGGCGGCAACGCGAGGCTGATCCGGCCGGCTGGCCAGAATCAATTCGTTCTTCATCGAATGCTCCCAGCCGACCAACTCGGTGACGGTGACGTCGTAGCCGTGCGCTTCGAGCTGCAGGCAGCGCAACACATTGGTGATCTGGCTGCCGAACTCGCGGGTGTGCAGCGGATGCCGCCACAGCTCGGCCAAGGGCGTGCGCGCCAGCGACAGCACCCGGCTCTTTTTCAACACGCCAGCGACTTCCGCTTGACAACACGGCACCAGCACCATGTGACGGGCTTGACGCGCCAGGCCAAAAGCAATCGCATCGTCGGTGGCGGTGTCGCAGGCGTGCAGCGCGGTGATGATGTCCACCACCGGCGGCAACTGGTCTGAAGCGGTGGCCTCCTGCACTGACAGATTGAGAAAACTCATCCGTGCAAAGCCGAGTCGGCTGGCCAGCTCACGTGATTTGGCGACCAGCTCCGAACGGGTTTCAATGCCGTAGACATGACCGCTGGTTTTTTCACCTCGATGAGCGACATTGAAAAACAAGTCGTACAAGATGAAACCCAAATATGACTTGCCCGCGCCGTGGTCGGCCAACGACGGCGCAGGGTTGCGCGCAAACGCATCGTTCAGCAGTGGCTCGATGAACTGGTACAGGTGGTAGACCTGCTTCAGCTTGCGCCGCGTGTCCTGATTCAGCTTGCCTTCCCGCGTCAAGATGTGCAGCTCTTTGAGCAGTTCAATCGACTGGCCGGGTCGAAGTTCTTCAATCACTTGCGCAGCGGGCGCTGGTTTTGAAGGTTTGCTGGCGGAGGGGCTGTGGGGTTTTGACATGGGGTGCTGAGTCTAGCAACACCACTCAAGCCCCACAATCGGTGCCATGAACGAACTCCCCCATGCCAATGATGGCAGCCAAGACAAGCAAGGCAACGCCGCACATCCGTATGAATTTCTCACCCCGGATGTGGTGCTCGATGCGCTGGCCAGCGTGGGTCTGTGGGGCGATGGTCGGCTGACGGCGCTGTCCAGCTACGAGAACCGCGTCTACCAAATTTCACTCGAAAGCCCGGCGCCACCGGAGGGCAACGCCGGTGGCGCCGGCGACACGGTGGTCGCCAAGTTTTATCGCCCCGGTCGCTGGAGTGATGCGCAAATTTTGGAAGAGCACGCCTTTGCCGCCGAACTGATGGCCGCTGAAATCCCCGTCATTGGTGCCTTGACGCTGAATGGCCAAACGCTGCACCACTTTGCCGGTTTTTCATTCAGCGTCTCCCCGCGACGCGGTGGTCGCAGACCCGAACTGGAAGACAACGCCGTGCTCGAATGGATTGGCCGCTTTTTAGCGCGCATTCACAGCGTCGGGGCTCGCAGCCCATTCACCGACAGGCCGGCCCTCAACATCGACACCTTCGGTTTCGCCAGTCGCGACATTTTGTTGGCCGGTAACTACTTGCCGCTGGACATGGCATCGCGCTGGCGGAATGCGTTTGAAGAAGCCATGCAAGTGGCCCAAGGCGTGATCAACGGCGTCGGCCATGTGCGCACGCTAAGGTTGCACGGCGACTGCCATCCCGGAAATATTTTGTGGACACCCGAAGGCACGCCAGGTGCTGGCCCGCACTTTGTCGACCTGGATGACGCGCGCACCGGCCCAGCCGTGCAAGACATGTGGATGCTGCTGTCTGGCGACCGTCCGCAATGCACGCGCCAGCTCGGCGCCTTGGTCGACGGCTATGAGGAGTTTCGTGAATTTGACCGGCGCGAGCTGGCCTTGATCGAGCCACTGCGCACACTGCGGCTGGTTCACTACAGCGCTTGGTTGGCCCAGCGCTGGAGTGACCCTATTTTCCCGATCAACTTTCCCTGGTTCGGTTCCAGCGACTACTGGAAAGGCCAGGTCGACATGCTGGTCGAGCAGACCGAAGCGATGCAAGAAGCACCGCTGGTCGTTTGATCTTTAGCGGAC
>Ga0075464_10000435_pt1 | contig 18155 bp, 23 predicted proteins | sample DEB19_08_DNA_5_FD_75068 | JGI IMG/M metagenome (GOLD analysis project Ga0075464, IMG submission 75068) | Aqueous microbial communities from the Delaware River and Bay under freshwater to marine salinity gradient to study organic matter... | ecosystem: Environmental > Aquatic > Marine > Coastal ...
CCCGCCGCCACCCCGCGCGCCAAGGCCCTGGACGACGTTGCCGCCCGCGTTGCCCGCGCCCGTTGCGGACACGCCCGCGCCGCCCGACGTGGAAGTGCTGCCCAAGCTGCCGCCGCTCACGCCCGCGCCGGTCGTTACCCCGGAGGCGTTGCCCCCGTTGCGGCTCAGGATGGCGGTCGCGTCGTCGAAGGTAACGAGGCCGGTCGCGTAGACGATGAAGCCGCCCGAGTCCACGCGCACGCCGGAGCGGATGCGGATGGTGGTGGCCTCGATGTCCTGGGGCGCCGTGTACACCGAGCCCGACGGGGCGATGGTGGTCCCGTTCGCCAGCGTGATCGTGGAGCTGCCGTCGAAGTCGATCGCGCCGTCGAGGCCGGAGCCGAAAACGCTGGAGCCATCCTGCCAGGAGGGGTCCGCGCCGCTTCCGCCGGTGTGCAGGGTCTGCCCCGCCGTGCCGGGGGTCAGGAGCGCCCACCCCGACGCGCCCCGGTACAGGATGCTCCCCCGCGTGCTGCCGATGGTGTCGAGCACGCCCGAGGCGGTGAGCAGGGAGAGCACGCCGGAGGTGAGCAGGGCGATGCCGTTGCCCGACGCCCGCTTGATGAGCTTGCCCGTGGTGCCGTCGAACAGCGCCACCTCGGAGGCCACCGACGACGAGGGGCCGACGACATCGCCGGTGCCGCCGCCGGCCGTCTCGATCGAGCGGTCGCCGTTGATGGGGTCGCTGACGCGGACGCGGCCGGTCAGGCGGTCGACGTAGAGCACGCCCCACCCGCGGGGCACGCTGGCGGTCTTCACGCGGGCGATGGCGTGCAGCGCCAGGCCGCCGCGGTCGACCAGGTGGCGCACGCTGGCGGGGATCACTCCCACGTTGCCCCCTCAGCCGGGTACACGAGCACCTTCAGCTCGCTCACCGGCTCCTCGCCCCACAGCCCCGACACGCGGACGATGACGCCGCGCCGGTTGTTGAAGCCGCCGGCCTCGAGGCGCGAGATGAGCAGCGACGACGTGATCCGGCACCCGTCGCCGACGGAGGCCGCCGCCCAGTGCATCCCGCGCAGCCGGAGCGTGATGGCCTCGGGCTTGCGAAGCGCGGCCTCCTTCATGCGGAGGCTCACGCTGTCAGCCACCGCCGTCTCGTTGGCGAAGACGAGCGTGGACATGTCGAAGGTGCGGGTGGGCTGCGACGGCCGGTGGTGCACGTAGGTCGAGGAGCGCGAGGTGGACACCGTGGAGCACTTGGCGATGACGGCGGCGTACTCCACGTCCTGCCCGTCGTACCACCACTCGTGCTTCGGCGGCGCCACCATGTCGGCATCGGTCACTGTCCACGTCGTTCCCACCTCGCCGATCGGCACCGCCGAGGGTTGCCACGCCCGCACGGTGAGCTTGCCCATCCGGGTGGCGAGGAAGCACCCGCAGGCGTTGAGCCATGTCGTCATCCAGGCGATTGCATCGTCCTGCGCCTCGGTCGCCATCACGTTGGTGGTGAACGAGCCCGAGGCCGGCTGGCCCACCACGTCGCGCCAGTTCTCCGCGTCGTCCACGTCCACGAAGCCCACCGGCACGCTCAGCCCCCACGACGAGGGCAGGGTGTCGTAGGTGCCGTTGCTGCCGCCCTTGCCGCTGGTGAGCACGCGCAGCGCCACGGTGATGGGGTGCGAGCGGATGAGCGCGATGTTCTGCACGTCGTCGCCCGAGCTCGCGTTGGTATCGGTGGTGTCGAACGCGCCGCCGGTGACGCCCGTGTACGAGGTGCCCGTGGATCCCGTGGCGACGGCGTAGAACGGGTCGCCCGAGGCCGGCGTGACGAGCAGGCCGATGTAGCTCCCGCCCGCGCTGTCCTGGTAGGTGGCGCCCGTGGTGCTGCCGACAAGGAGCGTGCCGGAGCCGGCGGTGTAGTTGGCCGACAGCGTGGCGGTCGAGGGGCCGCCCGTCGGATAGCCGTCGACCCCGATGGTGTGGAAGAGCTGCGACTCCGCGACGACGTTGGTGGGCCGCTGCCGGAGCGCGGTTGCCATGTCGATCAGCTCCAGCTTCCAGGTCGGGCCGTCCTCCATCGTGAGCGCGCGGATGGCGCCCACAAAGAGCAGCTCGAAGTCGGCCGCGGCGTAGCCCTCCAGGCCGACGTAGACGGACAGGAAGCCACCCTGGGTGACGCAGGCGCGGAGGCTGGACACGTCGCCGAAGAGCTCCACGACGCAGCGCCCCCACGTCACGCCGAGGGTGTGCGGGTTGATCTCCATCCCGTCCACGCGCACGCGGCCGATGCGCGGGGCGCCCGACTCCGACGATAGCGTGAGTGCGGCGCCCGACTCCGAGTTGAAGCGGGTCCACTCGATGCGGAAACGCGGCGTGAACACGCCCGCGAGCTTCAGCCGGAACGTGGCGCCCCAGCTCATACGCGCCTCGGGCCGGTGAAGTTCCCGGCGAGCATCTGATCGAGCGTGCGCCCGGCAAGCGTGCCGGTGGTCGAGGTCGACCGAAGCGCCGAGCCGAGGGTGATGGCCGGCGTGGCGCCCGCGATGCCGGGGGCCTTGTACGTGTCGCCTGCCAGCGCCGTGGCGAGGAGGCCGGGCGAGAACCGGAGCCGGAGGTCGAGGGTCCAGTTGCGGAGGCCGTCGTGCGTCAGCGGGTCGGCGTTGGCGCCGGCGTCGTCGGCGGGCAGGTAGCACACCGGGAAGAACCAGCGGTAGCGGCACCACGACGCGGCCGTGCCGTCGCCGTGCTCGTAAAGGGTGGTGGCGGACAGATTGACGGTGCGGCCGGCGGTCACCGAGCTCACCAGCCCGATCTCGTGCCGATTGCGCGCGGGGCCGCTCTCGATCGCCACCTCGTCGCCAGAGGCCAGCGCCGCCGAGCCCGACCACGAAGAGAACTCGTTCCCGAAGGTGGGGGCGTACCCCCAGCCCGGCGCCGTGCCGCCCGAGAACTTGCCGCACCACGCCTTGTCGTGCCGGCGGGTGAAGCCGCATGCCCCGCCCCGGCGGAGATGGTTGATGAGTCCCTGGAGCCCACGCTCCGTCGCGTTGGCGCCCGGCGAGTCGGCGCCGAAGTGCTCGACCAGGACGCGCACGGTAAAGTCGGGGCCGTAGACCGCGGTGCTGTAGCTGCCGTCGTACCCAACGCCGTCCTTGCGGACGATGCCGGGGATCACGGTGATGTTGGTCAGCGGGCCGCCGAGGTCGACGTAGGCGAGGCCGCCGGTGGACTCTGGGTAGTAGTAAAACCGCGGGTCGGTGCTGCTCACGCGAAGGCCCTCCCGAGTTGCTGCGTCTCGCGGTCGACGGACTTGGTGAAGTCCGACCACCAATCCGACGCCTTCACCACGAGGTCCGGCGACTTGGACGACGTGCCGGAGGTGCCCGCCCCGCCGCCCAAGGCGCCGAACAGGTCGAAGCTGCCGCCCGACGACGTGCTGGGAGCCTTCCAGTCGGAGAAGCCCTCGGTGAGCCCGTCGCTGAAGCCCTTGACGAACGCCTCCGCCATGTCGATCCAGTTCTGCGGGTCGAAGAACGCCGAGATGAGGCTACCGATCAGCTTGGGCACCATCGCCATTGAGGCGCGCGTACCGTCTTCGATCCACTTGGGCAGGTTGGACATGATGGTGTCGGGCAAGCTGCCGATCGCCTCGTTGATGTCCACGGTGTACTGCGTGAAGCTGTCGCCGATGTCGGCGATGTGCGTGACTGCTTTCACGATGGCATCGACCAGCGCGCCCCACGGCCCCATCGCCGCGAACATGGAGCTGGGGCCACCTGCTACGCCGCCGATAATGCTGGTGCCCTTGGACATCGCGGCCTGCGCCTTGCTCATGGTGTCGGTGGACTCGGTGAGCGCCGTGTTCCAGTGGTCCACGGCGTCCACAGCGTCGAGCTGCGCCTGGATCGCCTTGTCGGTCATCAGCGGGCCGCCGAGCATGGCGGCGTCCTGGTTGGCGCTGGCGAGCTGGCCCACCTGGTTCCCGGTGAGCTGGCCGCGGGTGGTGACCTGTCCGCCACCCGGCCCGTAGGTGTAGGTGGTGCCGCCGGCCATGATGGTCTGGTAGGCGTCGGCGAGCTGCTTGACGGCGGCGGTCTGCTCCTTGATCACCGCGGTCTTAGCTTGCTTGGCGTCCTTGTCCTTCAGTTCTGCATCGCGCACCTGACCGAGCAGCGAAAGGGTCTGCTCCTGCTCGGTGCGGGCGAGGCCCACCGTCGTCACGAGCTTCTTCGTGGCGTTGTCCAGCTCGTTGAAGTGCTGAGGGTTGGCCGCCAGGTCGGTCATGATCGAGGCCAGCGTTTCCTTGGTCACGGCAAAACCGGCCGTCTCCGCTTTGGCGGCCTCGATCGCCTTGTCGGTTCGCTCATCAAGCGCGCGCTGCGTCTCGCGCACGGACCGCTCGTACTTGATCTCCGCTGCCGTCTTGGCGCCGGTGAGGCCCTGGAGCTCCAGGTCGAGGTCAGCGAGCCGCGCCGAGGCTTCCTCCCCGTCCCGGATCGCGGTGTTGAGAAGGTCTTGCTGTTCGCGGGCGACCTCGGCCTTGTGCGAGTAGATCTCCCACATTCCGTAGGCCACCATGCCCGCTGCGGTGACGGCGCCGAGCGCCACACCCGTAGCGGCGAGCGAGACGCCCAGCCCCGACATGGAGGAGCCCACCACCTCCCCGATGTCGGCGATGTCGCCGAAGTTCCGAATCATGCCGCCCAGCTCGGGCGACACCATCGAAGCGGCGCCCGCGAGCTTGTTGAAGGCGCCGCCGACACGGCCGGCGGTGTCCTCCAGCCGTTCGCCCGCGTGCGCGACCTCGCGCGCCTGGTGCTCGGCAGCGATGGCCGCCTGCTTCGACGCCTCCGCGACGTGTTCCTCAGCGCGTGCGGCGGCCTCGGCGGCGCGGGCGGTGGCCTCCAGCTCGTCGGCGGGGTTCCCGTCGACCTTGAGCCGGTAGATGACCTCGTGCGTCGCCATCACACGTCTCCGATGTCGAAGGTGGGGGTGAGGGGGGCGCCGACCTTCATCCCGAGCAGCGCGCTCCGACGGCGCTGGTGATGCGCGCGGTAGCAGGCCACGTTGAAGGCGAGGTCATCGGCGGGTAGGTCACGCAGCATGGACGGCAGCACTCCCCACGCCCTCGCCATCGCCCCCAGCTCCGCCAGCAGGCTTGGGTCGAAAGGAGGCGGTGCGCTTGCGCCACTCCCCGTCGTTCCAGATGAGTTGCGCGATGGCCCGCACCGCGCCGGGGGGTAGGGCGTACAGCGGCAGGGCTTCGGTGCCGGGGCGCACGGGGTCGCCCTCGTTCACGCACAGCGTCACCGGCTCCAGTTCGTCGGGCGAGGGGCCGACCGCGAGGAGGCACGTCGCCACGATGCGGGCCTGGGTGTCGAGCGAGGCCAGCGCCAGCTCACGCTTGGCCTAGGGGGAGCGCAGGCGCTCCCGCGCGGCGGCGAGTTCCGCCTCACCGGCGACCTCGGGGACGATGAGCGCGGTGGCGGAGCAGAGAACCGCGTCACCCGTGGTGGGGCGACGCAGCTCGACGTAGAGCGGGCGCTCGTCGGCGTCGACGCAGACGATCCAGCGGGCCGCAGCCTTGAGGTTGGAGACGAATGACACGATGGCACCTCATCGAGTTGGGGGAGGGACTACGCCGCGACGGCGGTGGACTGGCTGTTCACGATCTGGATCTTCAGCCCGAGGTCGGTTCCGTCGTCCTGACCCTTGTAGGTCGAGGTCTCCGACACGATGCCGTAGCTGCTCACCGGCGCCGAGTTGGCGCCGATGAAGGCGTTCTGCACCGTGGTGGTCAGCGTGTTGGAGCTGGCCCCGGTGAAGGTGATCGCGGCGTCGGACTCGGTGCCCGCCTGGTGGCCGGCGTCGTAATCGTCGGCCGCCCACTCGTTGTCGGCGGTGAGCATCACGGACCGGGTGCCGGTCGGCACGGCGGGGTCGAGGGTGCCCAGCGAGCCGAGGTAGGGGCGCGCGGCGAGCTTGTTGTCGAGCTCGAGGCGGAAGCCGGTCAGGTAGCTCGTCACGCTGTTCCAGCCGAGCGTGCCGGCCTGGTTGTGCTTCACCACGTTGTGCAGGTTGGTGGTGAGCGCCGGGGAGGTCGGGCTCGACGTGGTGCGCGCGTCCCGGCCGCCTGCGATGAGGTCGAGGGTGACCGTCATCACGCCGCCGAGGGCCACCGCCAGCGTCATCTTGGCGATGCGACAGCCGGTGTAGACCTCGTAGCTGCCGGTGCCGCGCTGAAGCTCCATCGTGAGCCCGCCAGTGGGGGCCGCGGAGCCGAGGGTGTAGGTGTGGGTGTAGAGCCCGCCGGACGGCCCGGAGGTCGCCGAGGCCCACAGGGCGTGCTTGATGATGAGCCCCATCCCCTCGTAGCGGGCCTGGAAGACCACCTGACCGGCGTAGGTGGCGCCCTTGTTGTACTTGGACGTGGCGCGAGCGGTGCCAGAGGCGCCCTCGTAGAGCACCCCGCGCTCCTGCCAGTCCTGCACGGCGGCCATGCTCTGCGAGACGAGCTCGAACCACACGGTACGCGAGACGCCCGTGTTCCAGGTGCTCTCCGCGCCGAACCCAACGATCGATTGTGCGCCCCTGTACGCCATGGTCTGCTCCTATGCCATCGCTCGCACCTGGATTTTGGCGCGTGCGGTCAGCACACGCCCCTCCGAGGTGCCGGCGGTGACCGTCACGATGTAGTCTGTTGCCGTGGTCCCGCCCGACAACCGGACGCGGACCGCCAATCCACCGACAGCCGCCACCTCGAACCGCGTCGCCGTCGCCGTCGCCGTCAGGCCACCGGCAGCGGACACGGAAGCGTAGGTCAGGCTCTCGAAGTCGTAGCTCCCGTTGACAGGCACCTCCCGCCGCTGCATCACCTGACCGAACCGGAACCACAGGTTGATCGTGGAGTCGGGGTCCTTGGCGAACTGCGCGATCGGGTCGGTCTGTCCGAGCCGCTCCTGCTGCGGCACGTCCACCGTGAAGTTGGGGATCGTAATGCCGTTGTCGATGTAGGCCGACTTTGCGCTCGCGGGAACGAACGGGTCCACACCGGTCGTGAGCGTCGTGTCGCCCCAATAGATCCAGTACAGGAGCGAGGATTGCGCGGCGGCGGTGTCGCGGATTTCCAGCGTGCCCGACTTCGTGGTGGTGTTGAACGAGTCCAGGTCGAACTTGGTCACGGCGGTGATGCCGTCGCCGCGGGTGACGCGGATGTCCTTGCCCGTGCTGTCCACGGTGTCCCAGAAGTTCGCCAGCGCCGTCGGCAGGGCGTAGGTCGCGTCGAACGCGCCCGCGGCTGCGGCGGTGTGGTCGACCGTGATCGGCATCCGGTAGAGGTCGCCCGTGCTGCGCCAACTCATAGCCCTGCTCCGCTGCGGGATTCGTAGACGATGGAGAACGTGAGGAGTGCCGTCGCCCAGCCGGCTACGTCGCCCTCGGCACCCTCGAAGTCCACCGCGTCGACCTTCCCGCTGATGCAGGAGGAGAACAGGGAGCCCGTGGGTGCATTGATGGCCGTCTCGATGCACACCGCCACGTCTTGCGCCAGCTTCTCGGCGGCGGTCAGTCGCTCTTCCGGGTCGGCGGACGTGGCCGGCGCCCAGCACACCATCGTGAAGACGGCGGTGCGGCGGTAGCTACCCAGCGGCTCCCCGTGCTCGTTGGTGAGCGCGGCACGCCCCACCATCACGCAGGGCAGCGCCTTACGCGGGGGCGTGGCGTAGATCCCCTTCTTCACCTGGTCAGTGCCGGTGAGGGTGTTGTGGTACGTCGAGCCCGCGGTGACGGCGGCGAGGGCCGTGACGATGCCCTCGCGCAGCGTGGTCACGAGCGGCGTGGGGGCGGGCATCACGCCACCTCGAAAAGCTGATCAATGCGGCGGGCCAGCACCTCGGGGAACGCCTCGGTGACGAGCGCCCCGGCGTCGCGCATGTAGTGGCGGGCCTTGATGGTCACCCGGCGCACGAGGTTGTAGGCGACCACGGTGCCGCCCCGCTTGCCCTTGTCGGCGAGGAGCACGCCACCGCGGGCGGTGGGGACGAACCGGAGCTTGACCGGGGCCGTCCGCGGCGACTCCCAGCCAGCGCGCACCACGCCAGAGCGCGTACACGCGGGGCCGCCGGGGGTGGGAATGGCGAGGAACTTGCCGCGCTTGGGGACGATCACGCCGCCGTCCTCGAGGATGGCTGCGTACTTCACGTCCACCCCGCGCGCCCGGCCGGCGCCGAGCTCCATCTGCACGGGGCTGTCGCTCACCGCCATCGTCACGGAGTTGCGGAGGCGCCCGCTGCGGACCTTCAGCCGGCCGCCGCTGAGCATACCCTCCTTGACCACGCGCTCCCCGCGCGTGCCGACCTCGACCAGCGCCGCGCGCACGGTGCGGGGCATGGCCGCGCGCACGCGGGCGAGCTGGGTGGCCATGCCGCGGGGGGTCACAGGAGCACCGAGGGCAGGCGGTACGGCGCGAGCAGCATCAGCGTCTCGCGCGGCAGGCTGGCGGGGTCCACGAGGCCCACGGACAGGCCGCCCTCGGCGCCTACCGACGTGTAGCCCATCGTGCGCTGAAGGTTCCAGTGGTGGCGGACGGCGAGCACGCACGCCCGCTTGACCGGCGCCGGCACGGTGGCGAAGCCAGCGGTGAACGTGGCCTTGATGGACCGCCGCGCCTTCGACCAGGCACCGTGCGTGGAGGTCTCGATCAGGAGCACCGAGCCCACCGCGCCCTCCCACGCCCCCGACCCGTAGTCGGCGGCGGCGACCAGGGCATCGCTGCCCCACGTCCACTCGATGTCGTCGTAGATCGACGTGACGGCGGTGACGGGCAGCACGTCGAGGGTGAGCACCCGCCCGCCCGGCCCGTCGAGGTAGCGCACGTAGCTCGTGGACTCCATCGTGGGCGTCGCCGAGGCGCTGGCCGGGGGGTAGCCGCACCACTGCGCCATCGCACCGCCGACCGCCGCGATCAGCGTGTCCAGCGCGCTGTCCTCGTCGGTGCCGGTGAGCTCGGGGATGTTCGCCTTCGCCTCGGCGGCGGTGATGAGCGCCATCACACACCCCCACGGGTGCGGGCGGGGCGCATCTTCCGATCCACCGGAGGCCCGTCGAGTGCTGCCACCATCGCGGGGGTCGGCGAGACGAGCTCGACGGCGCCCGGGAAGGTGGCGGCCATGTAGGCCGCAGCCTCGTCGGGAAGGGCACGCACCTCGCCACGCATCCAGAGCTCGGTGAGCCCCGGGCGCGAGCCGCGGTAGTGGTCCATCCCGACGAGGCGGTACATCACTGGCGGATGCCCCGGAGCACAGCCACGACCTTGAAGTCGTAGGCGGGGCCGGTGCCGGCCTTGGTCACCGCGACCGAGAACACGCCGCCCGAGGAGAGCTGCATCGCGGTCCCGACCGCGGCGGCGGCCAGCGTCATGCTGATCGGCGTGCCCGCGACCATCGCCGCGCCACCGGTCACCTTCGTGTTCTGCGTCGCGAGGGTCGTGCCGCCCTTGGCGATGGTGAGGGTGATGTAGTTGGTGTCGTCGGCGGTCACCGCGACGTTCGGCACGATGGTGAAGCCGGTCACCTCGGCGATCTCGCCGAGCGAGTTGTAGATGTACTCTTGGGCCGTGGTGTTGGTGCCGGACACCTTGACGGCCATCGGAATGCTGTTGACCATTGGAGCCTCGAAGGAGAAGAGGAACGAGAGGGGGTGAAGGGGGAACGGGGGCGGACCGAAGCCCGCCCCCGTCAGTGGCTCAGCTCAGCCAGTTGTAGCCCCAGGCCACGACCTTGCTGGTGGAGCTGGACTGCGTGTAGAGGCCCTGCCGGGACGTCGCCACGACGTTGTAGGCGCCGCGGGTGATGTCCTTGTCCTGCTCCACGGTGGTGGACCGCACGCGCCAGGTGCCGAACTGGTCCGTTGCCACGGCGAGCATCCCGGAGAGCGCGCCGGTGGCGGTGTAGAGGCCGGTCGCGGCGAGGTCCGCGCCCACCCAGCGGGTCACGATGAGCGGGTGCCCGGCGAAGTTGGCGAGCTGGCCGGTGAGCACGGTCGCCATCGGCCCCATCTTGTCAACGGTGATGACCTCGGCGAGCGCCAGGAGCTTCTTGAGGTACACCTCGGGGGAGGTGACCAGCGCGACCCGGGCGGCCCCGATCTCGCCCATGCTCGACACGAGGGTGAGGATCCCGGCCGTGGTCTGCGTCGAGCCCATGTCGGTGGTCGAGCTGCGGTCGACGGAGATGCGGCGGAGACCCTTGAAGCCGCGGCGGTGGTCCGCGGCGCCACCGAGGCCGCTGGAGCCCCAACGGCTGCGGATGTTCCACGAGGCGATGGTGTCCTCGTGGGTGGCCGTGGTGTCGCCGTTGATGCAGGCGTCCTCGTAGCCGTCGTTGATGGCGCGAGCGGCGCGGCGGGCGACCTCGGGCATGAGCGCGAAGATCGCGGACTCGGCGGCGGAGTCGTCAATCAGGAACCGCATCGCGAAGCCCGGGGGGTCGATCGTGTTGCTGCCCGAGGTGAGCTCCGAGGCGGTGTACTGGCTCGGGTCGTTGGAGCTGGCCTTGCCCTTGAGGTAGGGGCGGCCGTTGTCCACGATCGTCGGGATGATCACCGGGCCGGGGATCTGGGTCACCGAGAACAGGTCGCTCACCGCGGTCTTGAGGTAGAACTCCTCGTAGAGCGCGTTGAGGGGGACATCCGGGATCCACTCCGCGCCGGAGCTCGCGGTGTCGCTGATCGACTTCTCGATCGCGTCGCGGAAGCCGCCGGCGGCCGGGGCCTTGGCGACGTGGGCGAGGATGCGGGCGTCGAGCTCGGGGGTGTTGCCGATGCCGCGGACGGCGCGGGCCACGGAGCGGGTCGCACCGAGCCGGATCAGCTCGTGGTGCCACTCGTTCTCGGGGCGGTCGGTGAACAGGCCCTCACGCTCCACGGTGACCTGCTGACCGGCGAAGGTCACGGTATCCTTGGCTGACTTGAGGATGGCGCCCTTGGTGCCGACGTACTTGGAGAAGTCGCCGGTGCCGGTCGGGGTGACCTCGCGCATCTTGGCGAGCGCGATGGCCTGCTCGTTGACGCGGAGCTTCTGGCCGAAGTCGGCCACGGCGCGCTCGATCGCGGCCTTGTTGTCGGCATTTTCCTTCGCCACGGCCTTGAAGCGCGCGACGATCTCGGCCGGGTTGGCGGGAGGGGTGTTGAAGTCGATCGTGGTGTCCATGTGGACCTCAGCTCTTGTGGAACAGGTGAGACAGGGAGCCCTCGGCGGGGGATTCCGCCTTGGGGAACAGGTGGTCCAGGCCGCTGCCGCGCACCGTGTCGGCGAGCAGCGCGGCGTAGGTGGGGTCGCCGGCCAGCTTGTCGAGCACCAGGTCAGCGGTGCGCTGGGCGATGGCGTCGAGGTCGACGGCGGCGCGCTGGGCGCTGCGAACGGCGATGGCCTCGGGGTTGGCGGGCACCGCGACGATCGAGACTTCCAGGAGCTCGCAGTCGAAGTACACGCAGCCGTAGCCGTCGGACTTGCGGGGGTCGCCGTCGGGGAGGTCGCGCCGCATGACGATGCGGCCGGGCGAGAAGCCGACCGAGACGGCGTTGATAATGCCGTCCTCCACGTCGTTCATCACGTCCTGCGCTTCGAGCTTGCGGGACCATTTCGTCACCTCAAGCACCAGCCCGAGGCCCGGCACGACGGACACAGCGCCCGCGCCGACCACCGAGCACGCCTCGTACTCGTGATCGACCAGGACAACCGGGTTCATCCGGTAGTTGTCGAGCTTCCAGGTGGTCTGGTCCACGATGTCGTCGCAGCGGTCCACAATGTCCGTGGAGGCCACGAACACCTGCTTGGCGACACCGCCGATCTCGACCTCGCGCCGGATCGCGCGGCTGATGCCGCGGGTGATGGGGGTAGGGTCGCTCACGCGGCCTCCGTGATGGGGACAGTGGTGCACCGGCAGTTGCAGACGAGCGCGGGGTGGCTGAACTGGCCGGGGCCGTCCGCCTTCGCCCCGGCGTACTCGCCGTGCTCGATGATGAAGGCTTCACCGACCTCGCGGGCCTGCCCGTCGAGGATGGCGTGGGCGTCGCGCACCTCGCCGTCTCGCGCGCTCAGCCACTCCTTGCGGACGTGGACGCCCTCCACGTCGCTGTACTGCCGATAGGCGGCAACGTGCCCGGCCGTGAGGCTGCGGGTCGTCTCGGTGCGGGCGATGAGCAGCGAGCGCGACGGCCGGAAGGCGGCGTCGGAGCGGAGGCGGGCGGCGATGTCGTTGACGCTCTCCCCCTGGGCGATGCCGTCGGCGATGAGCTCGGCGACGGCGCGCTGGGTGGTGGGCGTGACGTTGTGGATGAGCTCGCCGAGGCGGCGATCGGTCACGATGTCGGCCGTTCCGGCGTCGATGCGCCACGCGCGCCCGAGCTGGGCAGAGCCGGAGCGGAAGCCCGCCGAGATGGTGTTCCGCAGCGCCTCGCGCAGCGCCTCGCCGAACGTGCCCCACTCGCCGGGGGGGAACAGGTGCGACACGAGGTCGGCCACGATGTCGCGGTTCACCGTCGCGCTGCGCTGGCCCACGAGGATGGGGGCGCTGGTGAGGCGGCCGGCGAGCCGATCGGCTTGTGCCTTCAGCGCGGCCCGGGTCGCCCGCGCCATCACCACCTCGGAGGGGGTGTGCGTCGAGTCGAGCCACCCGCGCCACACCGCCGAGCGCCCGGCCTCGTCGCGGGGGATGACCAGCGCGTCAGGGTGGACGATCGGGGTGGGGGCGTCGCGAACGACGAAGAGGTGCGCGAGGCCCTTCGCGGGGGGCGCGTTGGGGTCCGCCGCGGGCGTCGCGGGCTCGGTCGCCGAGGTGAGCGGCGCGTCGGAAAAGCCCTCGTAGGCCGCGGCGTCGGCTCCGCTGGCGCCGAGCATCGTCCACGACATCACCCGGTTGAGCCGGGCGTCGCGGGACTCCTGCAACGCGGGCACCTGGCTGAAGTCGTGGGTCAGCGTGAAGCGCGGGTCGAAGCGCCGGGCGATCTGCGTGAGCACCCCGTCGAGGAGCGCGGCCCACGCCTTCAGGCTGGTCCAGTAGATCGTGTCCTGCGCCTGCGCCGTGGCGTAGTTGGCGGTGGGGAGCCCCACGCGCGTCGGGGGCACGCCGAACACCGCCAACGTCTCCTCACGGGTGAGGGTGCGCTGGGCCTGGAACTCCAGGTCACGAGGCGTGAAGCCGGGGAACTCGGCCTTGAGGTGCCCCGACATCACGAACGCCGGGCGGCCCTCGGTGAGCCATTTTGCGGCCTCGTTGGCGACCTCCTCCCGCTGCGGCTTGGTGAGCGTCACGTCGCTGTCGGCGGGCGTGATCACCATGTCGGGTCGGCCTCGGTTGGCGGCCTTCGCGGCGTGCTTGGCGGCGGCGTGCTCGCTGTTGAGCCCGGCCTCCAACGCGGAGATCAGCCCCTCGCCTACGATCTCCTTGTCGCCCGCCATCCACGACGGCTGGCGCACCAGGAGCGCGGCCTCCGCGTCGTAGTTGATCATCCCGCCCGACTGCGGCTGGTACTGGAGGCCGGCGTACTCGCCGTAGGTGTCGGCGAACGGGCGGCACCGCTCGGGGTGCAGGAGCTTCAGCGCGACGGGCAGGCCGTCCCCGATGACGAGGATGGGCGCCCACCCGACGGGCAGGAGGTAGGTCCAGAGCTGGCGCTCCCACAGCACGCGGTCCATCGACGGCGTGGGCTTCCTCAGCAGCTCGAGGACGGGGTGACTGTCCACCACCTCAGCGGTCGGCCCCTCGCCGATGGTAAGCCGCAGCGGGAGGCCGGCGAGGTCGGATGAAATGGCGTCCACGCAGGCGCGCGGCCACGGGAACTTTACGACCGCCGACATCGCGGCCGTCACGCTGAATGTCGGCCCCTGCGGCGACGTGGTGGCGATGCCCTTCGGCGCCTCGGTCGGCGCGGTCGTGGTGAACCCCAAGGCGCGGGAGACGCCATCGGTCAGGGTCGCCAGAGAAGGGATTTCCCACGCCATACGGGGCAGCGTTGCGCGTGTGCGCGGGGGCGTCCCGCGTTGCTCACGATGCTGCCTTGTTTCTCAGCCCGACGACGCCCCGATCCCCGACTGCCGGGCGAGGCCGTAGCAGAGGTAGCGGAGCGCGTCCATCGCGTGATCGTTGGCCTTGATGGGGAGGTCCGGCGCGTCCCGCTGGCCGACGCGCGGCGCCCAGCAGTAGCCCTCGATCTCGCGCATGAGCGGGCGGCACGTCTCATCGTGGACGAGGAGATGCACGCGCCCGTTGGCGTCCACGGCGAGGCGGGTGGACACCGCGTTGATGCCAGGCCGGATGTCCTTCACCGCGGCGACATTGGCAATCCCGGCCTCGGCGAGCTGCATCCGCGCGTTCTTGTCCTCGGGGTCGGCCCACACGATCTCCGGCCACCCGTGGCGGTCGAAGAGCGCGCGGACGGCTTCGGCCTGGCGCTCCCAGGTCCACCCCGCCTGGTAGTGGACGGCGAGGACGTGCAACACGTTGTCGGTGGGGTCGAGCGCGCCGACGACGCACGCAAATGGGTTGGAGGTGCCGAAGTCGATCCCGGCAAAGCGCGGCCACTCCGGGGGCACGGTGCGGGCGGGAACGAGGTGCAGGCCCCGGGACCAGTCATCGTAGACGCGGCCCTCAAGCGCCACGAACTTGCCCGACTGGCGCGCGGCGAGCTCGTGCTTTCCATACCCGGCGACGCGGCGGGCGCGGCCGTCCTGGTCAATGTATGGGTTGTCGCGCCCGTCGACCTCGGCGAAGCGGTAGCCCGGCTTGGGCTCGCTCTGGAAGTCGTCGTAAACGTAGGTCATGCCCTTCAGCGGGGTCATGCTCAGGACGATGTAGCAGCCCTTCCACGGGCGCCGGCCCACACGCATCAGGCACTCGCCGAACACGTCCGAGTCGTGCTCTTCGTCGAGGATCACCACGTCGAACTCGTCCGCCTGGTAGGCCCGGCGGCCCTGGTCGTTCGACTTGAAGACGATCACCCCGCCGTTGCCCACCCGGTCGGGGAGGCGCACCTCGGCCTCCCCGTCGCCCGACTCGTTGCGCCACGTACAGCCCTCGGGGATGAGCCGGCGCACCTTCTCGCGCAGCACCTTGCGGGAGTCGTTGGAGGTGAGTGCCGAGAACAGCACGCGCCCCGGGTACGGGGGCACCGTCTCCGGGCTCAGCCCGTTGGCGAGGAGCCACGCATGGACGGCGGGGTGCCCACGCCCCATCATCACCGCGACGGCGAGCTGGGCGGCGGCGTCCGTCTTCCCGCTGCCGTTGCCGCCGAGGAGGGCGAACGCCACGCACCCGGCGACGCCCTGGACCGCTTGCCGCTGGCTCTGCGCTCGGGGCGTGGGGACGTGCCACAGGCGCGCGTAGGCGAGCGGCGCGGCCGTCCTCCGCTGCCGGAGCGCCATCGCGCCGCGCGCACCCGTCAGCAGGGTCCGGCGCGGGGCGGCGGTCAGACCGCCTCCGCCAACGGCAGCTCACCCCGCCGGATCGCCGCTGCGAGGGCGTGTCGCCCGCGGCGGTCGTAGATGCTCGCGGCCTCCTCCACGATGCTCCGCTCCAGCTCCTCGTCAGACTGGTCGGCAAGGGGAGCAGCGGCGGCGATCTCTTGGATGGAGGTCTTCGGCAGGCCGAAGCGGTCCGCCACGGCTTCGGCGGCCTTCAGCCTCACCGGGTGGTCGGCCATCGGAGCACCACACTCCTTGCATACGTCGCCCGTGGTCGCCCCCATCGCGTCCTCCCACACCGTCGCCACCTTGGCGACGAGGGACACGCCCCGCTGCTGGGCCGCCTTGCGCGCCTCGCGGTTGATGCGGTCCACCTCCTCCCGTACCTCATCCGAGGCGATCACCTTGGCCGCCTTCTCACGTCCCATCTTCATTTTCTTGGAGACGCTGATGAGCGTGTCACCGCCACAGAGCAGCGCGGCTACCTGGGTGGCGATGGGCTTACGTGACGGTCCTTTCGCCCGGTTCGGCTTGATTCCGCCCGGCTTCTTCGTCGCCATCACTTCACCTCCTGAGCTTCGGTCTTCGCCCGGAACCCTGGGCACGGGGGCGCGTCCTCGGGCGGCATCGCGCCGAGCGGCTTCCACACCCACGCCCACGCCACGATCGCGGCGTGCTCGGTGACGCAAGGCTGGAGGCCGCAGAAGGCGTGCGCGCCGCTCGGGGTCAGGCGGGAGCAGGTGTGACAGTTCATGCCGCCGCCCTCACCCACCGAGCCCCACGCCCCCGGCGCGTGACGTACCCGTTGAGCCGGAGCGCCCGGCGCGCGGTCCAGGGCTCGCAGCCCAGCCGCGCCACCACGTCGCTGAGCGCCACTACTGCAGCCCCGGCGAACAGCCGCTCCACGGCGGCGACGTAGTTGGCCGGCGCGCTGATGGTCGCGTCGCCCGAGGTCCAGCCCACGGCGTAGCCAAGCCGGCGGGCTTCGATGACGACCTCGCGCACGGGCATCCCGAGCACCACGCTCACCCGGCGCACGGTCACGTTGGGGTGGGTGGAGAGGTAGGCGGAGAGGGTCATTGGTCGTCCTCCTCGTCGGTGAGCATCGAAAGGTCGGGCATCGCCACGCCGACCCGCGCACACAGGGCCAGCGCGGCACTGCGGCGGTCGCCGGGGCTGTCGAGCTTCACTGACGGGCCGTTCGCGTTGAGCCACGCCGTCCACACGCCCTCGCCGTTGTCCTCGATTGCGCCGAGGCAAGTGGCGTCGAGTGGGCCGGTGGCAAGGTGCCACAGGGTCAGGCGGTGGTTGGGTCCGAGCCACTGGAGAACGGCGGTCTTCATCGCCCACCTCCCGCCACCATCCGCCCGGCCTCACCCATGAGCTGCCGGTGTCGGTCCTCGCCCATCCGTCGCGCTCGGGGGTCGCCGGGGAGAAACGTCTCCTCCCGCGTCGGCGCCACGTAGAACGCGAGCAGCTTGCCGCTGGCCTCCCACGCCGCCCGGTACTCCACCACGTCGAGGTTGGGCCGCTCGCCTCGCTGCGCCCGGCCCTCGTTCTCCTTCGCCAGCGCCACCCGGCCGCGCTCGCAATCGCAGCGCACCCCGAACACGTCCACCCGGTCGGAGGCGCCGTCCCGCCAGTGGACCGCCACCTTGACCAGCCCCATCGCGTCGCACGCGCGGTGGGCCTCGCGGTAGCAGTGCCCGGCCTGCGCCGGAGCGCGGCGCTGGCGGGCGATGGACACGAGGTCAGCGGGGGTCGGCCAGTACTGGCCCTGGTACGTCTCCGCGGCCGTCTTCAGCTCGGGCGCAGCCAGCCCGGCGGCGTCGGCGGCGGTTCTCAGCGCCTCGCGCCACGCCTCCTGGGTGGTGACCGCCTCCTCCCCGCGCCACGGCGGGAAGGGGTAGCGGACGCCGAGAGCGTGGATGACCGGGGCGATGAGCGGGGCGGGGATCATCGCGCACCCCCAGCCACCATACGGAGCGCCGGCCGCGGCGAGCCGTCGGGGTTGCGGGGCGCTCCGGCGTACAGCCATGCCTCCCACCCGGCGTAGCCGCCCATGTCGTCGGTGAAGTGCTTGGACATGGCTTCGTCGTCGATGGCGTGCCAGTCCGTCGCCACCTCGACCTTCCCGAGCTTGACCCCGTAGGCGGTGAACAGGTACTCCTTCAGCGTGTTCCGCCGGGCAGCGTTGAACCCACCGCCGAGGAACCGGAGCTCGCTCTCGTCGAGGCTCACGAGGTCTTTCGTCCGGCACACCCCAGCGCGGACCAGCGCCGACACCATCGAGTCGCGGAGCTGGAGGCCGCCGAGCAAGGCGGGGAGGTCGCCGGGGAGCTCGACGCCCTGGAACACCACCGACGGTGGCGGGGCGGTGAAGTCGACGCGGGGCGGCTGGTAGGCGTGGGTGCCCACCGTCGAGAGGTTCCCGTTGGTGGGCAGGCCGGTGGTGGGGTCACGGGGTCGGATCACGGTGGGCTCCGCGGGTGGGGTGGTCGTCGGTCGTTCGGTCGGGTGGTCCGCTTTCGCCCCCTCGGGGGGGAGGGGGGGGTCTGAGGGTGAGGGTGAAGGGTGAAGGGTGAGGAGTAGATCGCGCGTGGAGGTTTCCTGGAGGCCGGCTGGCGGCGTGCTGGAGGAATCTTCCGACTTGTCGGCGTTCTCCGTAGTCGTTGCTGGAGGCGCGCTGGAGGACGACTGGAGGCTGGCTGGAGGA
>Ga0075464_10000436_pt1 | contig 18150 bp, 26 predicted proteins | sample DEB19_08_DNA_5_FD_75068 | JGI IMG/M metagenome (GOLD analysis project Ga0075464, IMG submission 75068) | Aqueous microbial communities from the Delaware River and Bay under freshwater to marine salinity gradient to study organic matter... | ecosystem: Environmental > Aquatic > Marine > Coastal ...
ATGCAATCAATTAATTATTCAAAGAGTGATAGGTTAAAGACTAACTATAACACAACCATAATAGACAAGTTACAGATTAATTCAGATTGGATAAGCGATGAAATGGCTGATTGGTTTCAAGGGTTGCTAACAAGTCCGATAGTCTACTTAGAAAGGGGAGTAGATAACTTTGTTTCGGTTAATATAACCAATTCAGAATACCTCATCCAACAATATTTGAATGGGCGCAAAATTCACAACTTGCAGTTAGATATTGAATACTCATACAACCGTTATAGTCAATCGTTATAATGCAGAAAACAGAACTAAAAATATACGCAGATAGTAAATACTTCAATGTGGACTTATTCGATAATGAGCCGATTGAACTAACGAAGTCAATAATTGAATTGACCGAACCTGAACAAAGAAAGTCAGACTATACTAAGACAATCAACATACCAGGAACAGCAAACAATAATTCAATCTTCTCAAACATATTTGATGTAAACCACTCGATATTGAATGAAGACAATGCTAACTTTTATGTAGACTTTGACCCACGCAAAAAAGCTAATTGTATTTTATATCGTGAGGGTATACCGCAGTTAAGAGGCTATCTGCAAATGACCTCAATCAATATAATAGATGAGCAAAACATCACTTATGAATTAGTAGTATATGGTAGGGTGGCTAACTTGTTTCAAGATGTCGGAGATAAGTTATTAAGCGATTACGATTTCAGCGAATACACTCACTTGTGGACTGAAACCAACGTAAGAAACTCAATCAACACTTCAATTATTATCAATGGAGTTACAGCAAATTTCCAATTAGGTAGGGGTTATGTTTACCCATTAATTGATTATGGATTTGATAATAACAAACAACAGACTTATAATGTAGACCAACTTTACCCTGCAATTTATGTAAAGACTATTTTAGACAAGATTTTAAAAACACATGGGTATAGATACGAAAGCACAATTCAATCAAATAACTTTTTAAATTCATTAGATTTTAAGCGGTTGATAATTCCTGCAAGTGGCAATGATTTGAGATTGACAAAAGCAGAGATAATAGATAAGACATTTGTAGTAGATAGGGAAACTGATAATTATTTAGGACCATCAACTAATAATATCTTTAAATTGATGTTTGACCATAAAAGACAAGATACAGACCCAGTTGGAGTGGCAGCAAATAATTCATCATGGGTCGTGCCAACAGGATGTGGAGGTACTTATAATTTTGTCTTAAAGTTAAATTTAAATGCTAATTACACTGGAAGTTTATCATCATTTACATATATATTTTTTATTAGATTAAATGTTTATTTTGTTACTACAAGTGGAAGGATTTTAAATCCTGGGGGAACACAACAAGAGTTTGCTTTAGATGGAACAAAAATTAAAGACTTTTCATTAATTTATCAATCAGATAACAGATTAATTTATGATGGCGATGAAATTTTTATTAATTTACAAGTAACAAATATTTTTGCATTCAGTAATACTTCGGGGGCAGTTAGTATACCTGCATCAGATTTAAGATTAACAATAAACATTGGCACTCAATTTTATAACATACCAGAGCCAAAACTATCAGAGTTTTCATATGTAAATCCAACAAATGCACTTCCCGAATTAAAGGCAAAAGACTTTTTAACTGCTTTGATTAAAATGTTCAATTTATACATTGAGCCAAATCAACTTGATGATAGGTTGCTAACGATTGAGCCTCGTGATATTTATTATAACGATAATGTAATAGACATCACTAATAACTTAGATGTGAGCAAAGACTTTATTCAGAAACCTATGGGTGCATTAGACTTTAAGCAACTTGATTTTAGCTATGCAATGGATGATGACTATTGGAATAAAGACTATACAGACAAGTATAATTATAATCATGGATTTAAGAGGTTAGATGTTGAGAATGATTTTTTAGTAGAAACAAAAAAGATTGAATTACCATTCGCACCAACACCATTAGCAACGCCTACAAGTGATAGGATTATTCCGCAAATAGTATGGTGGAAAGACCAAAATTCAGTTAATGGAAGGGTAAATAAAACAGCAAAACCTCGTATCTTATACTATGGTGGTTTAAAAAACACAGGAAAACCTCTAATAATAAAATCAAATGGAACACCACCAACAACTTCAACTTATTCTAACTATGGTTATGCAGGGCACGTGGATGACCCAGTTAACCCTAACTATGATTTGAATTGGGCAACATCGCAAGAGATTTATTACACAATCGGAGGTCAAACCCCGATTACAATAAACAACCTTTATAAAAGATATTGGGAAAAAAATATTAAAGAGATAACAGATAAGGACAGCAAGATTATCGAGTGCTATATGTACTTCAATAATGTTGAATTGCAGAATTTATCTTTTAGAAACCTTTATAAAATAGACCGACAATATTATAGACTTTACAAAGTTGAAACCGACTTGAATAGTAATGAGCCTGCAAAATGTCAGTTCTTAAAATTAAAGAATATAAACGTACCATTAGCGGATCAAGTATTAATTAATGGCGGTTCACAAACTATAACAGGGGAAAGGTACACCCCGATAATCAGTCAAACACCAAATAGGATTGATGTAATAAATCAAAGAGAGAATTTTAGCATAGAAGTAGGAAGCGCAATGGGTATAACAGATTATAGGATTGAGCCTAAATCTCAATTTATCAAAGTAGACAAGGATGTTTATTTACCACCTGCGAATGCTTCATTTGATTTCGACAATAACAAGTCGATTGAGGTTAAGATTTACAACAATCATAGCGGTAATATTAGAGTTTACACAACACCCGATGCACATCATAGTGTATCGAGTAATTCAGGAATAGTTTTTTATTCAGATGGAACAAATTGGTATCATTTATAAGTCATGGCAGAAGAAAAGATAGTATTAAAAACAGAGGTCGAAATCGGTAATTCGACAAACTCGGTTAAGAGTTTAAAGGCAGAGTTAAGACAAGTAACAAATGAACTTGCAAATCTTGAAAGTGGAACTGATGCTTTTATCCAAGCAGCATCAAGAGCGGGGGAATTAAAAGACAGAATTGGAGATGTCAAAGATACTGTTGCGGCATTCAATCCCGAAGCTAAATTTCAAGCATTAGCAGGTGTAGTAGGAGTTGCTGCAAATGGATTTGCTGCTATTCAGGGCGGTATGGCACTATTTGGGGCAGAGAATAAAAATTTACAAGAGGCTATGGCTAAAACGCAGGGCGCAATAGCATTAGCAACAGGTTTAAATGGTTTATCAGGAATGAAAGATTCATTTAAACTTTTAGGGAATCAAGTGATAAAATTAATACCTTCATTGCAATCAATGGGTGCTGCGATGTTAGGTGCAGTAACGGGTGGTATAGCAATAGCAATAGTTTTAATTATAAGTTATTGGGAAGATTTAAGATTGATGCTAACTGGCACTATAAAAGAGGTAAAATTAAGTGCTAAAGAAATGCAAGAATCTGTTCAAAAAGGACATGATGAGTTTAAAAAAGCAGCAAATGAAAGAACAGCAATATTAGAACGTGAAGCTAAGTTAAAATATAGTGGTCAAAAATTAGATGAAGAACTTGCTAAGATTGAAAGACAGAAAAAAATTGAAGAGGCTGTTTCAAGTGGGAAATTAGCAAGTGAAAAAAAGCTAATAGAAGCTGAGTATAATAAGTCTATTGCAGATATTAGAGAAAAGTATGGTAAAATCAATAGCGATAAAGAGAAAAAAGACGCTGATACTAAAGAAAAAAATGATAAAATAAAAAGAGAGAGAGAAGAAAAATTAATTGAAGAACAGAAAAGACAGCAAGAAGAATTAATTGCAAGAAAAGAAAAGGAATTTCAAGACACGAATAAATTAACAGATGAATTTTATAAGACAAAACAATTAGAATTAATTAAAAGCGGTGCAACTGAAGAGGAAATAAAAAAAGGTCAGCAAGAAATTGAGATTAAAGACCTCGAACAAAAAATCCAAAACGCAAAAGATTACGGACAAAGTACAGTTGATTTTGAACTTCAATTAGAGCAAAAAAAAATAGATGTAAAAAAAGATGCTGCTAAAAAGCAAGAAGACATTTTACAAGAAGCTGCTAAAAATGAAAAGCTAAGTGCAGAGGAAAGATATGCAGCATTAGACAAATTAAACAAAGCAGGTGTAATATCCGATAAGGAAGCAAGTGATGCAAAAATAGCAATAGCAAAAGCGGAGAATGATGCTAAGTATGCGGAGTTAGATGCTTATGCAGGTATGTTAAATCAAGCAAGTGATTTGTTAGGTAAGAATACAGTTGAAGGGAAAGCAATGGCAATAGCAGCAGCAACGATTTCAACTTATACAGCAATAGCCAAAACATTAGAAGCACATGGAGCAAATCCAATACCAGGTTATGCAATAGCACAAGCGATAATAACAGGGATTGCAGGACTTGCAGCGGTTAAAAATATTATTGATACACCTATACCTAATCAAGGTGGTGGCGGAGGTGGTGGCGGTGGTTCAATGCCAAGTATGCCAGCAGCACCTGCAATGAGACCGACAGGATTTTCAACAGGGCAACCAAGTCAAACACCACCAAAAGTAGAACCACAAAAAGTATATGTAGTGGAGAGTGATATAACGAACTCACAAAACAAAGTAGCGAGAATACAAAGCAAAGCAACTATTCAATAATTTAATATTTAATAAGTATGGCAATAGATAAAAGAATACCCATTTATAGATTTGTGGTGGGTGAAGATGATGAAGCAGGAGTGACCGCAGTTGCATTAGTAGATAATCCTGCAATAGAAATGAATTGGCAAGCGTTCAATATGCAATTTGAAGAAACCTATAATGACTACCCACAAGCAGCAAGCGAGAACGCACAAGCAGCGTTAAATTATGCAGAAAAAAACGGATGGGGTGATTGTGGAACTGATGTCGGAAAACAAAGAGCAAATCAATTAGCGAAAGGCGAAAACATAAGTCGAGAAACTATCGCACGCATGGCAGCATTCGAAAGACATAGACAGAACTCACAAAAAGAACTTGGCGATGGTTGTGGTCGTTTGATGTGGTTAGCATGGGGTGGCGATGAAGGTATTGAATGGGCACAAAGAAAGCTAAAACAGATTGACCAAAAGATGAGTAAGTTTTCATCTAATAAAGAAAAGAAAATAATAAGCGGTGCATTGATGGTAGCAGATTTACCAATATATCGCAAAGATGAACAAGGAGAATATTATGGATTATTCACAGCCGAAGACATATACAACATACGCAATAAGTTCTTTAAAAATAATAACACAAAGTCGGTTAATGAAATGCACGATCCTAACAAAATGATTGAAGGTGTGTATATGATTGAATCATTTATTATAGATAGTAAAAGAGGAATAAACGCACCCGATGGATTAAAGCTAACAGATGGTTCATGGTTTGGTAGTTATAAAGTAGACAATGAAGATATTTGGAATGACTTTATAAAGACAGGCGAGTTCAAAGGATTTAGTGTTGAAGGTGTATTTAAGACCACTAAGATTGATTCTAAGCCACTATCTATTATCGAGCAAGCTATTGACATCATCAAGCAGATTGAAGACTAAAAAAGCAACGTAAAAACAAATTAATATTTAATAATAAAAAGAACATGACAAGGAAAGAAGCATTTGCAAAATTGAAATCGTTATTTAACGAAGAAATGGCAGCACAACAAGCCAAGTTAGAAGATGGAACAATAATCTCATGGGAAGGCGAATTGAAAGAAGGCGCAGCGATTATGGTAGTTGATGAATCAGGCAATATGACACCTGCACCTGATGCAACACACACATTAGAAGATTACACATTAGTAACAACGGTTGGCGGTTTAGTAACTCAAATCGAAAAGAAAGTTGAAGATGGAAAGAAGCCCGAAGAAATGTCAAGCGAATTTGAGCAAATCTTCACTAAGCACATCGAACAATTTAGCGGTGTAATTGGTAGAGTTGAAGCATTAGAAAATTCATTTGCAGAATTAAGCAAAGTAATTGCAGATTCAAAGGTTGATGTTGAAAGCAAGTTCAGCAAAGTAGTTGAATTAGTTGGAGAGATTGCAACCGAGCCAAGTGTTAGTACACCTGCACCAAAAAACTTATTATTTAAAAAAGACAAGCCTGCAAAATCAGCGATTGACTTATTCATGGAATTTAAAAAATCACAAAATAAATAAATAAAAAAAAATTATGGCATTCGCATTACCAAATTTAGACAATTATGTAAAGACCAATGAGCAGATGCTCATCATTAAGTCTTTCTTCACTCCAAAGACTGCAACTTATATGCAGAAATTAACAGGAGTAAAATCAACAATTCAAGTACCTTCATTAACCGATGACTTCTATTGGGGTGCAGGTGGAACTTGTGGACTTTTATCAGCATCGGGAGATACGACAATCTCTGCAAGAAACTTAACAGTAGGTAAAGTTAAAATTGAAAAGTCATGGTGTATAGCTACACTTGAGGCTAAGTACACACAGCTTTTATTATCACCAGGTTCAAACTATGAATCGTTACCGGGTGGAATTGATGAGGCATTTATAAACTTTATTTTAGGTTCACAGGGCGAGAAAGTAGAAATCGCATTATGGCAATCAGTATTGAATGGAACTGCGGTTGATTATACAAACAAATTTGATGGTTTGATTGAAGTTATCAGAGCATCAACAGGCAAGATAGATGCAAACGCATCAGCATTCATGTCACCTGTAACAGCAATAACCGTATCAAACATTATATCAGTAATGCAAGGTATTTATCAAGCTATCCCTGCTGCAATTTTAGACAAAGAAGATTTAAGAATATTCGTAGGTCAAGACTGGTCAAGATTGTACCAAAGTGCATTAGTTAATTCAAATGCAGCATTCAATGTAAATAACTACATTAACACAGATGCAACAGGCGAGTATTACTTAATGGGAACAAACGTAAAGATTGTACCAGTACCAGGATTGAATGGAACTAATAAGGCATACGCATTAAGAACTTCAAATATGTTCTTAGGTTGTGACTTAGAAAGTGAAGAAGATGAAATGAAAATGTGGTACTCTCAAGATTACGATTCAGTATTCATGAGAATGAAGTTCAAATTAGGAACTCAAATTTCACAACCAACAGAGGTAGTAAGATTCACATTATAATTTAAGGGGGTTTATAGCCCCCTTTTTAAACTTAAAAGGAGAAAACAAAATATGCCATGTGCAATAGTTAGTTCATATGCCTTAGACTGCAAAGATGCAGTAGGAGGTATCAAAAATATTTACATTACAGAACTTGCAAATGTTACAGCAGTAACAGAAAATGCAAGTGGATTTGTGACAGCGATTACAAAAACAGCAGGAACAAAGTTTTACAAGTATGCTTTGTTGCCGAGAGCCAAAAATGATTTTACCCAAAACATAATGGCTGATGCAGCATTGGGTACGGTTGCATTTGAGCAAACCATAAACACTAACTTTACCAAGTTGGCTTATGTAACTCAATTTCAATTACAGACTTTGATTCAAAACAGATGTTCAGTTATAGTAGAAACTAAATCAGGTCAATACTTTTTATTTGGCAAAGAGAATGGGGTTGAAGTAACCGCAGGTAGCGCAGCGAGTGGAGCAGCGATGAATGAATTTAATGGTTATATCCTAACCTTTACAGGAATGGAGAAAGCATTAGCAAACGAAGTTAGTTCGAGTATTATCGCAGGATTACAATCTTAATTACTTATTTTTTTTATAAACTTAAAACCACTTCATTTATTGAGGTGGTTTTTTTTTAGCAAAATTTCACACGAGTTATATATATAAGTAGTGATAAGAATTACACAAGAGGAGGCTCAAAATATTTATGTGACTTTAACCGAGAATAAAGTCGGAACAAGTCCATATTATTTACTTGAATGTACAAACCAAGTAACAAACGATATTTCATATTGTATTATATTTGATGACGAGAGTCAATATAAAGAAAGGTACAATGTGTTTCTTATATTTTTAGACCCTAATAATGTAATGAAAGGTTTAGATAAAAATTTATACTTACCTTATAGTGGTTTTTATACTTACGTTATATATGAAACTGAACTAACAACAGAACAATATGATGATTTGAGTGATGCAAAAGAAGTAGCAGGCAGCACAATATATCAATTAGAAACTGGATTACTTTGGTACATTCCAACTGCTCAAAATAATACAGAATATAATCCAGCCGATTCAACTACCTTTGTTTACACACCGCAATAATGACAGATAAAAAAGAATATAATCCGAGTGTAATGGTGCTTAAATTTACGAATGATAAAGTACCGACATTTGTTGAGCCTAAGTCTTCGCAAAGATTAAAGTATGTTAAGTATGGAGAGAATAATAACTACCCTAACTTTTTACTTACATTATTCAACCGAAGCGCAAAGCATAACGCAATATTAACAAGCAAGCAGCAATACATAACTGGTCAAGGTTGGATGTTTGATGAATTGGGAATGGAAGGAGAAGAAGTAGTTGCATTGAAATCATTTATAGATAATCCTAATCCATACGAAACATTAAAAGACTTACTTAATAAGACAGACTTAGATTGTGAAATATTTGGAGGTTGTTATCTTAAAATTGTAAGCGACAAAAAAGGTGGAATTTCAGAAATTTGTCACGTTAATTATTGTGATGTTCGAAGCACAGAAGATAACAGCGAATTTTATATAAGTGATAAATGGTTGAATAGCGAAGGTGGCGAAAATACAAATATCAAAGAAGATGAATACAAAACCTTGCCACCATTCGACCCAAGTTTAAAGAAGCTACCAAGTGAAAGTATCTATTATTACAAATCGTATAGACCTAATATCAATACTTATACATTACCCGAGTACATTGGTGCAATTCCTGCAATTATTACTGATGCTGAAATAGCTAATTTTCATAGAGCCGAAATTCAAAATAGTTTCAAAGGTTCTAAAATGATTGTGTTCAAGAATGGTGTACCAAGTGATGAAGAAATGAAGTCAACTGAACGCAAGTTAAAAGCTAAGTTCACACCAACAGACAACGCAGGTAGTATAGTAATTGATTTCGTTGATGACCCTCAAAGAGTACCCGAAATATTAGACCTTGCAGCAGGAGACTTTGATAAGAAGTACGAAGCGTTAAACGACACGATACAACAAGAAATATTTGTTGGACATAAGATTACATCACCAATGTTATTTGGTGTGAGAGTAGAGGGGCAATTAGGTGGGCGCAACGAAATGGTTGATGCTTACAATTTATTTGCTAACACATACGTTAATCCAAAGCAAAGAGTACAAGAAGAAATTTATAATCTATTCTCTCCGGTAAAAGGAAAGCTAAAAATAAAAGCATTAGAACCAATAATGCCAAGTTTTAGCGAGCAGACTTTAATGACCATTCTAACTAAGGATGAGATGCGAGAAATTATAGGTAGAAAACCATTAGACATTCAAACTAATGTTAATTCAACTATTAGCGATGCTTTAAATTCATTAAGTCCATTAGTAGCGAATAAGGTATTAGCATCATTAAGTCAAGATGAGATAAGGGGAATAGTAAACAAACCACCATTAGCAGCCGATGCAATACTACCAACTGATAGTCCTGCGCAATTCTCAAAGTGTGAACACGATGAAATAGCAGATGATGATTTGGACTTTAGTATCTTTTCAAAGTACGGTGAGCCTATTGAGAATTTTGTAAGCATTAAGCATAAAAAATTTATGTTTAGTACGCAGCAATTTGCATTGAGCAAACAAGACAATGGAGTGTTAGATTTAATTCAGAAAACACCTAATATAACCATTGAAGATTTAACTAAGATTTTAAAGACAGATAAGACCTCAATTATTGAAAGTTTGACAGCATTAGGAGATGAAGGTTTGATTGACTTAGACAGCGAAGGCAAGATAAGTTTAACAAGGTCAGGCGAAAGAAAAGTAGTACCAAGTTTTCAAGAATTATACATACGTTATAGATACGTTTTAAGACCCGATGCGCCTGCATTAGTTAAAGGTGGAACAAGTAGACCTTTCTGTGAAGCAATGATGGCAAATCCACGTTATTTTTCAAAGGATGATATTGATAAAATTGGTCAAGAATTAGGGGCGATATATGGAATACCTAACTATGATGCTTTCAGGCGCAGAGGTGGATGGTATCACGACCCTAAACAAGATGTAAACTTGCCTTTTTGTAGGCATATTTGGGAACAATCTCTTATAAAAAGAATTAAATAAATGGCAAAGGCAATATTTTTAAGCGAAGCAACATTGAAACAAGAATCAATCTTGCAAGATAATGTAGATATGAAGGTAGTAACACCAACGATAATTGATGTGCAGTCGTTTTATATTTTACCGATATTAGGAACAGCATTGTACAATGATTTTGTGACAAAGATTATAGCAGGAACATTGAGTAATTCATATAAATTATTACTTGATACTTATATCACACCTGCAATGATTTGGTATGTTAGATATGAACTGCCTTTGAATATTAATTACAAGTATTTCAACAAGGCAGTAGGGGTACAGAACGCAGATAATATGCAGCCTGCAAGCATTGATGAACTAACTATGGTAATGGATAGGGCAAAGAATAAGGCGGAGTGGTATGCTGAAAGATTAACTAAATATTTATACGCAAATCAAACTACTTATCCTTTGTTTTTAAACCAACCTAATTCAGACTTAGCTACGATTTACGCAAAGCAATCTAATTACACAAGTGGTATGCTATTAGATGATAATAGCTGTTGCATGGGTCAATACAATTTTACTGATTTAGAAACAAGTCCAAGTGTAACTGGAAGAGGTTGCACATTCTGCTAATGAACAAAGGAATCAATAAGACAAACATCGAGAAATTACAAGCATTTATAAAGCAACAAAATGAAGTTCATAACACTAAACCAAGTCCTAAACATAATAAGAACAATCTGCAACAATCATCTACAAATAAATAGTTTTGTTTTTGGTTCTATTACAGATATAAGCGCAAGTGAGCAGGAACAATACACGATGGTTTGGTGCGATATAAACGATAGCCAAATGAGTGAGCGAATGTTTACTATGAATTTGTCATTATACGTTTTAGACATTCAACGAGCAGACAATAGTAATGAGATAGATGTATTGAGCGATACGTTAAGCATAGGTCGTGATTTAATCGCAGAATTGAGTGACCCAATTTATCAAGATTATTTCAATGTGAGATATGATGTAAACTTCGGACAAGTTCGTGAAGGCTTTCCCGATGTAGTGAATGGATGGAAGTTAGATATAGCACTTGATTTAATGGAATTAAACGACAGATGTCAAGTACCAACAATTTAAACAAAAATTTATATATAATATTATGAGTACAGCATTAGAGAAGATTAGCGGAATGGGTGGGTTCTATGTGAACGCAGGAACATCCGCAAGAACAGGGTTAGCAGTTGAGAGCATAGTTGTAATGACTGATTGTGTTTTCACAGCATTTGCAATAAATGGAGTTAATCAAATGACTACAAAAAATTTAACAGGTGTAACGATTAAAGCAGGAACATACTTGCCTACTAATCCTAACTTTAATATAACTGCTTATACATTGTCGAGTGGTTCAGTAATTGAGTATCAATAATGGCTAATTTTCCAACGATAGCGATAGGACTTCCATTTGTTCATAGCAGCGGATTAAGTCAAGAGGCGCAAACTTATAGAACAAATGTAATTGCAAATGGTGGCAGTATTAGCGATGCTGTATTGGCAATCATTGACACTAATTTGATATTGCCTTTAGTTGCAAGTGGAGATTGGGCAAAGCTTGACAAGTTTCACTTGTATGCAGGGGTAGGAAATGCTGTTGCTGCAAGGACTAACATGGTTTCAAATAATTATCATATAAATCCTGTGAATAGTCCAACATGGGATAATTCAACAGGATACACAGGCAATGGATTGACATCATATTTAGATTTGAATTATAACCCAAGTTTGGGAGGTACATTGGCAGTATTAAACAGCTCAACTATTGGCTATGGTGCAAAATATTCAAACATACCACAAACGCAAAGTTTTGGAGCAAGACAAACAACTGGAACAGCGTGTAACCTTGCTATTTTTAGATTGGTTAATCCTGCTATTGATGCGATTGTAAATGATACAACAGACCTGAATAACACAAACGTAGTATTTAATTCGATTGTATTACACGCAGCACAAAGAAGCGCAGCAAGTGGAAATAATTGTAAAGCAAGTATTATAAACACTAATTTCTTATACGCAAACACAGCGTCAGTAGCAATACCAAATTTAAAAATATTTGAATTAGCGAGAAACCAAGACGGAACAGCGAACTCATTTGATGACAAGCCACACTATTATATGTTTGCAGGAAATGGTTTAATTTTCACAAACACAGTCTTGACAGCAATTAACAACACATTAGCAGCATTAGGAATATCATAATGAAAGTATTAAAAGGAACAACAAAACAAGTATCAGAGTTAACAGGTAGTTATGCGAATGGTGCTGAAATCAGATTTGTAAAAGATGGCAACGATAACAACATTATTGGACTTGAAGTTTTAACAGATGATGACTTCATTGAAATACGACAACAACTATTAGCACTAACTAAAATAGATTACATTAAACCAAAAGAAGATGCCTCATAGATTTTTAGATATATTCGTTTCAGTACTTGGCTTCATAGCCTTACTTGAGAAACACAACTTTTTATTTGCCTCCATAGCTTCAATTTGTACAATCATATATTGGTTATTTAGGTTTTGTAATTGGATTATAAAAATGATAACCGATAAGTCAATAGATGACTTTGAAAAGGGGTTAAAAAAATGATTGAGTTCGACTACATGATTTTGGGTGTAATATTCGCTTTGATAAGTGGGTATTGCAGAGCCTTATTTGAGTGTATTGTTTTGTTTGATTCATTATATGAGAAACATGGTTATAGTGAATGGTGGAGTTATGCGAGATTCACTCAAAATAAAATTGGATATTGGGAGAATACATTTCCAAATGATGGTGGTCATCGAATTAAATTAGTAGAGTTATTATTTGATAGTTTAGCTTGCGTGTGTTTGAGTTATTCTTATGATGAGATACTACATAGCTTTATTAGTACTATCCTTTGTGTAATCATAACTTATTTTTTTGTTAAGTCATTTGGATTTGAACAAACCTTTAAGGAATTGAGATGAAAAGATTATCACTTAGAAACTACTTTGAGCCTACACCTAAGAATGTCAAAAGATGGCTATTAGCTATCAAGTCAATATTAGCGACCATCTCGGTTTCTGCTTATGTGAATGGCAACGAAAAGATAGCTTTTTGGATATTAGTCGGAGGTGCAGTTATAGATGAACTAACAAACTTATTTAGCAATGAAGATAGGACTTAAAGGACTTGGATTAATCAAAAAATATGAGGGCTGCAAATTAACTGCTTATACTTGTCCTGCTGGATTAGTCACAATTGGTTATGGGAACACCTTTTACAAAGATGGCAGTAAAATAAAGTTAGGTGATAAAATAACACAGCAACAAGCGGAAGAATTATTAATGGATTTATTGCCACAATTCGAAGCAATAGTAAATAAGAATATAAAAATAGATTTAACGCAGTATCAATTTGATGCCTTAGTTTCTTTTGCGTGGAATTGCGGAAAGTCTGAAACCTTATTTAAGTTAGTTAATAGTAAGTCTAAGGACCTTAAACAATGGTGGGAAACACACTATACAACTGGTGGCGGTAAGGTATTACAAGGTTTAGTTAATCGTAGAAAAGCAGAGGCACAATTATTCCACTTATAGATGGCAGGTCAACCAACTATTAAATCCGATATTGCAAAGGAATATTTATTAAAATTTCCAAACACTGCGAATATGACTTTAGCAAAGAAGATTTATGCTGAAAATAAAAGTGTTTACAAAGACCTTGAACAAGTAAGAAGCCACATAAGGGCTTTAAAAGGTGTTCATGGTGATAAAGCAAGAAAAGAAAATCATCTTGAATTTAGGAAAGAATTTGAAGCACTAAAAAAAGATTTGCCAAAAGGCGAGAGCGAAAGAATACAACCGTACACACTACCAAAAGCAAGTAAGAAAATATTAATAATAAGTGACCTGCACATTCCTTACCACAATGACGATGCAGTTTTCGCAGCGTTAGGATATGGATTAGAACAACAAGTAGATACTATTATCATCAATGGTGATTTAATTGATTTTGCGACTATTTCAAGACATGAAAAGGATATGAGGAAAAGGTCAGTTAAATACGAAATAGACTGCACAAGGGTATTCTTAAAAGGTCTTAGGGCTATGTTCCCAAAAGCATTAATAGTGTGGAGTTATGGCAACCATGATTTAAGATACGACAAGTATATCATGCAGAAAGCACCAGAGGTATATGACATTGAATTTATAAAACTGCATGAACTTTTAAAACTTCAAGACTTAAACATTATCAAAGTAGATTCAACTCAATATATCTATGCAGGTAAGTTAGCCATATTTCATGGTCACGAAACTGGATTAACTTCAGGCGGTGTAAATCCTGCACGTTCATTAAGATTGAAGTTAAATAAAAGCGCAGTCACATCGCATTTCCATAGAGAAACAAAAGACATGGGAAAGAATTTGGATGAACACCCTTATTCGTGTTATTCTATCGGCTGCCTTTGCGATTTATTCCCGACCTATCTGCCCGTTAATATGTGGACACATGGATTTGGATATTTAGAGTTAAGTCAAAATGGGGATTATAAATTTTATCAAAAATCAATTATAGAAGGAAAAATTTTTTAGGTTTAAAAGTTTAGTATATTTGCAACAGTAGTTTTCGTTTTTCATTTGATTTAATTATTTGGTTAAAGAGCCTCGAGTAAATCGGGGCTTTTTTTATTTTAAAAATTATTTTTTTATGTTAAAATTAAATCCGACTTTTGAAGTGTTGTTAAGGTCGCACTTAACTAAAGATATTAAAAATATTACTTTCGGGTAGATAGGATATAAAATTAGTCTTCAAGTGCGACATTGAGGGCTTTTTTTATGCCTAATAAGTTGTATGGATTGGACTTGTTGAACAAAAATCAATCAGTAGTATAAAGGGGTTTGATAATATAAGTCGTGCCATGCTCATCCAAGCAACACGCACCCGAAAGCAGCAATGCCTCCTAAATCAAACTTAACGAAAAAACCATACCTTTAAATAGGTTGAATAAATAATAATTGGTTGGGTACGGAAGTCTTTATATTGCTATGTTTACCTTTTTACTTTAAAGGTTATTCCACTCCTTCGGGTATAATGGACTTACTATGTTTAAATGATAATAAATATTAGATTTGCTGCATGAAAAAATTAATATCAATAGTTTGTATCACTTGGTTATTATCGGGCTGCCTATACACTAAGAAACGAGCCTTAGAGAAGTTCTGCATAACAGATAGTATTCCATATTCAGTATTAGTTCACGATACAATAGTTATTAAAGCAATCAAATTAGATACATTCTTCAATGCAACCATTGATTCATTCACTATAATCAAAGACCGTTTAGAAATTCGCTATAAAAAGATAGGCGAAAAGATATTCATACAAGGCGAATGCAAGTCAGATACTATATATAAGACAAAATTAGTACAGGTGCAAGTGCCAACAAAGATTAAAAAATTAGAATGGTGGGAGACTTTGTACATAAAAGCAAGGGATTGGTTGGCAGTCATTGGGTTTTTAGCTTTATTTTTAGGATTATATCTACTAAAACCGCACAAAAAGAGTGAATAGTTCGGAAATACCGAACAGATGAATAGCCTCAAAAGTTACATTTTGGGGCTTTTTTTACGTTTAGTATAAAAAATATTACCTTGATTTATAGCAAGTTATGATTTATTTTCATTAAATGTTTTGCAATGTCGTATAATACTCCGACATTTGAACTCAGATAAACGAAACAAATATGACAACTACTAACTTAATCACTAAACTAAACAAAATGAATATCACTCATTCAATAGTTGATATTAACGGATTTAACCAAGATATTAAATTCACTATTAATGGAATGGTATTCAAAGCAGGTTTTACTACTCAATCTAATGTTATTCAAGATTTTTGCAGAGAAATATGTTTTGATAACGTAAACCAAGAAATGCAAAGAAGATTTTTTGATAATTTCAATAAGGTTTTAAAATACGCAAATTAAATAATCAAAAGGGGAGCAGCATCCAACCAACTGCATTAATAATTATTAACCAACTAATCAAAACAAAATGAAAGCACAAATTCACATCACAGGACAAATCGGAGGAAATTTTAGATTATTGCACGCATTAAGTAATTACACTCAAAAAGAAGATGGAATGTTCAACTCTTTTTATGTATGCTATGACACAATCGGCGAAGCAAAGCAAGCTATGAGAGCAGCGTGGAAAGCAATCAAAAACATAGATGACAATACATCTTGGCGTGATGGATTGAGTAAAGACCTATGCACACTCAACTATGATGCAAGCACAGCAAGATTAAATAAAATACAACACTAATATGACAAGAACAGAAATGACAAAAAAGAACCGAGACCAGTTAGCCACCGATTACAACTTACGAATAAAGTTAAGTTTAGATTTAGGCTGCAATGAGAGAACCATTCAAAGGTGGGCAACATCTAACAGCCCTAAATTGACAACAGATAGTTTCCTAAGCTACTTTAAAAAACACGCAAACTATACCGAACCATTAACCAAAGAAATCAAAATTAACCAACTAATCGAACACTAAACAAATGGAAAAACTACTAAGGAGAATGATGTATGGCGAACAAGTAACGACCATGCAGAACAAATCAAAATCAAACACTATCCTTGCACGTTATGAGAGGGTTCAGAGGCTGCGAAACATTGCAATAGATGACAACACCTTCTGCAAGGTATATCAAGCGAATAGGCTGCTAAAAGAACTCACAATTAAATTAAATCAAATCAATTCATACCAAACTTTAAATCTAAACTAAAATGAACACGAACCAAACTACTAAAGAATGTCTTATCCGTAACTTCCAAGAGCAATTAGACAGAGAAGAAACATTTGCATCAATTAACTATCGTTCACTATTCAATATTGCAACTGATATGATAATTGTACTGTATGAAGTTGAAACAGCCCGAAAGATGTATTCAGATATATACGCAAGTTTATTGAAGCGCGCACCTGACAAAATGGATTGGTTTATCAGAAAAATGTGGAGACATAGCTTTGAGTTAAAACTTGACAAGTCAGATTTTGACAAGTTATTAGCAGCAATAAACATTAGCCGAACTTATGGATTTTCAGTTGAGTACGCAGTAAGCACAATACATGATACATTAGGACATATCATTGAGGTACATTACACACCTAAGCAATCTAATTTTATCTTCAATTCAATCCTAAACTATGATGAAGTATTAACAATGGTTAGCGAATACAAAGATACCGCATTAATTGACACCTGCGACTTTGGAATACCGGAACATAAAGAGATACCAGTAATGTATGATTTGAACGATATGTCATTAGAAGAAATTTGCCAAGCATACTTAAACATGGGTGGTCAACCAATAATAATAGAACCATAATGCCAAGAACACGACATATCAAAACAATAGAGCAGACCTCAATAGGTGCAAATGGGTTTAGATTGCAATTACTACTTGAAAAGAAACTATTTGAAGTATGCCACAGCCACCATAACGGAAGGGCAGATGTAATCGACAGAACTTTATTTGTAAAAGAATCAGATGCGAGAAAGTACTTAGATAAACTAATGGAAGAAACTCAAGAGAGAATAAACGAATTTAAAGTAAACGAATCATTCCCACTAATAACTAAAATAATATGAGAGAAATATCAATAGAATACCGAGAATTACAGAGGCAAAAGAACCGATTATTTGAATGTCAAAGAAACCACACCGCAGCATTGAATAGACGTTACTTGTACGAAACTGATGAAGCATACAAAGAATGCACCGCAGCACTCAACGAGTGGGATAAACAAACCGAATTAGTCGCACGTTTGCAGATTGAATACACCGCACTAACGAACAAAGGAGGTTTGAATTATGAGTAG
>Ga0075464_10000437_pt1 | contig 18139 bp, 10 predicted proteins | sample DEB19_08_DNA_5_FD_75068 | JGI IMG/M metagenome (GOLD analysis project Ga0075464, IMG submission 75068) | Aqueous microbial communities from the Delaware River and Bay under freshwater to marine salinity gradient to study organic matter... | ecosystem: Environmental > Aquatic > Marine > Coastal ...
ATTTACGCTCCCATTGCCCACCGCCTGGGCCTGAACACCACCTACCGTGAGTTGCAAGAACTGTCGTTTCAGCACCTGTACCCCTGGCGCTACGCGACGTTGAACAAAGCCCTGCTCAAAGCCCGTGGCCGCAGGCGCGACGTCATCAAACGGGTGCAGACGGAAGTCGAAGCCGCCTTTGAGGCTGAAAACATGCCCGTACAGATCTCGGGCCGCGAGAAAACGCTGTACTCCATCTACCGCAAAATGGACGAAAAGCATTTGTCGTTTGCGCAGGTGACTGACATCTACGGCTTTCGCATCATTGTTGACCGGTTGAACGCCTGCTACACCGCCATGGGCGTGCTGCACCAGCATTACAAGCCGCTGCCCGGCAAGTTCAAGGACTACATTGCCATCCCCAAAATCAATGGCTATCAGTCACTGCACACCACGCTGGTTGGCCCGTTTGGGACCAACATTGAATTTCAAATGCGCACTGAGGCCATGCATGTGGTGGCCGAGTCTGGCGTGGCTGCGCACTGGCTGTACAAGGCCAAAGACCCGAACAGTGACGCCTCGCAGCGGCTTGGCTCCCAGTGGTTGCAGTCGCTGCTGGACATTCAACACGAAACGCGCGATGCCGCCGAATTTTGGGACCACGTCAAGATTGATCTCTTCCCCGACGCGGTGTATGTGTTCACACCCAAAGGCCAGATCATGGCGATGCCGCGCGGCGCCACGATTGTGGACTTTGCCTATGCCATTCACAGCGACATCGGCGACCGCTCGGTAGCGGCCAAAGTCAATGGCGAGCAGGTGCCGCTGCGGTCTGAGCTGCACAACGGCGATGTGATTGAGATCATCACCTCGACCGTTGCTAGCCCCAACCCGGGCTGGCTCAGCTTTGTCAGGACAGGCAAGGCCCGATCAAAAATCCGCCATCACCTGAAAAGCATGGCACTGGTGGAGTCGCAGGATTTGGGCGAAAAGATGCTGAGCCAGGCCCTCAGGGCCGAAGGCATCGAAAAGCTGCCGGAAGACAGCAAGTCAAACCGCCCCCTTTGGGAAAAAATCCTGCGCTTCAGCGGCAACCGCTCCAGAAGCGATTTGCTGACAGACATCGGCCTGGGCAAACGCATTGCCAGCATGGTGGCCAAACGCATCGTGGTGCTGCTGGCCGAACAAGGCGAAAAGCCAAACGCCCTGCTGCTGAGCCGCGAGCGCTACACCGCGCATGAATCGGTGTCGCAGGGTTCGTTGGTGCTGGACGGTAGCGAAGGCGCGTCGGTACAGTTTGCCAATTGCTGCAAGCCGATACCGGGCGACGGCGTTTTGGGCTACCTGGGGCGCGGTGAAGGCCTGGTGGTACACACCGACGACTGCGCTGTGGCCAAGCGTTTGCAGCACCGCGACAGCGAACGCTTTATTGCCGTGGACTGGTCAGACGAGCCTGTGCGGCTGTTTGAAACCGAGCTGCTCATCACCGTTGCCAACGGCAAAGGCGTGCTGGCCCGCGTGGCGGCAGCACTGGCCACAGCAGAGGCCGACATCACCCACGTCAACATGGGCCAGGAACGCGCCCAGGACGCCACCGAGCTGCGCTTTGGCATTGCGGTACGAGACAGGGTGCACCTGGCAACCGTGCTGCGAAACGTCAAACGAACCGCGTCTGTGCTGCGGGTGCAACGCGCCAAGCCGGGCGGTTAGCTTGCCGTGGGTTGTGAGGCCGGTTGGGGGTAGTCAACCCGCAGCACATTCAAAACCCGCACACCATCCGGTGTTGGCAAGCTCACCTCGTCCCCCACCCGCGCCTTGAGCAGCGCCCTGGCCACCGGCGAGACCCAACTGACCTGCCCAGCCAGCGTATCGGCCTCGTCAATCCCCAAAATGGTGATGCTGCGCTCGGTGCCTTCGTTGTCCTCATAAGCGACCGTGCAGCCAAAAAACACCTGGTCCTTGCCGTAATGAGCGGAAGGGTCGGTGATTTCGGCGATTTCCATTCGCTGGGTTAAAAAACGGATGCGCCGGTCAATCTCCCGAAGGCGCTTTTTGCCATACAGGTAGTCACCGTTTTCAGACCTGTCCCCATTGCTGGCCGCCCAATGCACCACATCCACGATCTTGGGCCGCTCCACATCCATGAGGTGAAGCAGCTCATCACGCAGGCGCGCATACCCGGCCGGCGTGATGTAGTTTTTGCCGCCCGCAGGCAACGGCGGCAAGACCAGTTCGTCGTCGTCAGAATCCGTTTCTTTGGTGAAGGCTTTGCTCATGGTGCATTGTATGGATCAAGTCACTATAAATTTAGGAGCTGCTCGCGCACATAAACAGGCGCTTGTGGCTATTTTTAGCACCTAAATTGGCTTATTTTCAGGCTTTTTTTGGGTGTGGGGTCCTGTCAAGCCTTGTTTTGAGCTTGTTTTGAGCTTGTTTTGAACTTTTTTTAGCCGTTTTCAGGCATCTTTTAGTGCTCAGGACCAATGGATACATGCGCTAGCAGCTACTATTTTGATAGTAAACGACATCCTGCGTCGGGCTTTGAGCGCCCCCCAAAATTGGCAACCAAGCGAAAGCACAAAGAAAAATAGCCTAGAGGGGTAAGCCTCTAAGCTATTGTTCTAGAACCGAAATTCTGGTGCGGCTGGCAGGAATTGAACCCACGACCCCTTGGTTCGTAGCCAAGTACTCTATCCAACTGAGCTACAGCCGCTGAGCCTCGAATTATAGCTTATTCATGTGTGTAAATTGGTGGGCCGTCACAGACTTGAACTGTGGACCAAAGGATTATGAAATATCGCTTGGTTTTTGGAGTCCTGTGCCACAGGGCGTCAAATAGGGTCAAGACATCTCAAGTTGCATCAAGGCGATTTAACATGGCCTAAAACGAGCCACTCATCTGCACCCAAAACCTGGGGTTGCGGGTGCCAGATGCTGGCTCGGCTTGGGCGGTGCCGCCTTGGATTTGCCAGGCCACGGCGGCATTGAATTGCATCGATTTGTACTGCGCCCTAAAGCCTAAACCTCCACCCGCCAAAGCGCGGGTATTGTCGGCCAATGACTTGTCTGCGTTTAGTAAATAAGCGTTGCGGTTGATGGTGACGAAGCCGGCATCGTAAAAGGCAATCCCCTGTAACCACGGCGCGAGCGCGCGACGGTACTCAAGCTTTAACATCCAGCCTTCATCACCACTGGCCTCGCCCTGTGGGTAAGCACGCACGCCGTTGGCACCACCCAAAGAAAACTTCTCTGATGAGTTCAGGTTTTTGTTGGCTATTTGGCCAGAGAGCTGAAGCAGGATGGTGTCAGTCTCGCTCAGGCGTTGTTGGCGTTCCAGGTTGTAGCCCAGCTTTGAGAACGTCCCAGCAGTGTTGGCGGATCCGGTGGCTTCATCAAAGTTCAAAGACGTGGCATCCATTGACAAGCTGCCGCTAATTAATGAAATCTCTGCCGATGCTGACCCACCACCCCACAACGTATCTTGGAAGCTGCCAGCCAAGCCTAGGTTCATCAGATTAATTTGCTTGTCTAAACGCAATGAATGGATGCCAAATTCATCACGAAAATTTTTTTGCTCAGCAGTCAAAGTCCCAAAGAGGTTGGCTGCTTGGCTGCGTATGAAGGGATAGGTGGCAAACACGCTAGCCCCGGTGGCTAAGCCATGAGCCGGAGTGGGTGAATACTCTTGCGCCAAGCGGTAGCGTGTAGCAAAGTAGGCCACCCCGGCACGCAGACCATCCCCGCCCAGGGGCACCTGGTAGCTGGACCGTGCATAGGTCATGTTTTGGTCGCTTTGCAGTACGCGGACTGTCAATTGGTCACCGCGATTTAGCGGGCTGTTCACAGCCAAGCTCGCCCCCAAACGATATTCACCAGTGTAGCGGTTGCCAAAGTTGTCTGCTTCAAGGATGGCGGAGTAAGGTACGCCTCGGTCAAGCTCAATAAGCAAATCACTGGTCCCGACACTGGCGCCGGGCTGCAGCGAGGCTCGGGCGCCTCCCACACCCGGTGTGTCAGCCAGCACCAGCAATGCGCGGTCGATGGTGCGGGCTTGTACCGCCTCGCCAACCACAATGTTGCCTAAAAATTGGTTCATTTGAGGAGGCAAAAGTTCAGATCTATTAAGGGTAGTTCGCTCACCTACCAACCCCTCCAGCACGCCAATCATCAGCACGCCGTCTTTAATTTCTTGCGTGGGCAAATACGCCCGCGCTATCGTAAAACCACGGTCCCGGTACCAAGTGGTAATAAGGCTAACGGCGGTGTCTAGCTCAGCCAGTGTGTGCTCACCACCGATCAGGTTTTTGAGCAGAAACTCAAGGTCAGTGGCCGAGAAGGCCTTGCTTCCAAGCACCCTAACTTCCTTGACGAGAATGCGGTCAATTGGAGGCGATGCAACATCGGGCATTGCTGGGTTGGATGGTGTATTGTTTTTGTCAATTTCTACCGCTAAAGGCTTAGCCACACCCGGCTTGAAAGGTGCGGAATACTTTTGAATCTCCCGGCTAGTTTGCCCAGCATCAGGCAATCCCACGGCCGCCCGTGCGCAAGCAGCTACAGAGATTGCAAAAACGAAGCTGGTAATTTTTGAAACTGCAATGAACACAAAAACTATTCAACGCACTGAAGCAGAAGCAATGGCAGCGGGACCAGACGGCTGCCCAATGCAGTTGAATGGAAAAACTGGGGCATAGATGTGCAAGCTAGATGGTTGGCTCATCAGCATATTGACGCTGCATGAAACACCTGCGGCAAGGCCAACCGTTTTCGGCAAGATGGCGTTTGTGTCGTTAGAACCTGCTGATGACAAAGTATCTGTGGCTTGCGGGGAGACCAGAACAGAGGCGTTGGCTCGCTCACTCAAAGCCTCTAAGGTAGGTCTAACCGTGATCGAGACCTTGGCAATAACCATCGTGCCATCCACCAGCATGGTGACGGTGTAGTTGCTGCCCGGCGTGCCGGCGCTGGCGCTGACGGTGTAGTTCCCAGCATTGGTGCCAACACCCGTTCCACTGGCAGTGGGTGCGGCCAGGCTGGCAGCCTCGCCATTAACCATGCCGGTGACGCTGACGCCGGAGAAACTCTGACTCAGACCGGTGTAGGTTTTAGTGCTGTCGCTATTGGCGGTAACCGTGAGCGGGGCCTTGGCAATAATTAAATTTTTACTTCCATTAATTAAGTTGTAGCCTTGCTGCGTGGAGTAGTAATTACTTGCATAGGTGCCAGCGTTCGTACCTGTTGCGGCTATGCCAAATAAGGGCAGTGGTAAGGTATTTATCGCTGTGCTCGATTGTTGAACGCCCGTGTATGTTGTTGTAACTGTTGGGTCATAGACAGTCATAAAGCTGGTTAATAGCGGAAAAGTATTTCCTTCGTAGATGCGCCATGGTGTGGTACTCACGCCGCCTGCAACTGGAGTGGTGCCATCTAGGTTGGTGCCAGTATTATTTATATTATTCCCCCATGACCAGAAGGTTGATACTTGTTTGCCAGAGGTGGCATTAGCATTTGAAAAAGTCTTATTGGTTCCATCCCCTCCACCTCCTCCAATCCCGGCAGATGTGTTTGAGCCATTCACTAGAAATGCATAACTACGTGAAATAGTAGGAGAAAGACTGGTTTTCCCGACTATCCCGCCAGCTGCACCACTGCTGTTGCTTTTGATTATTACAGTCGCATAGCTATCTTTTAAGGTGCCCGCACGCAGTTCACCCACTACACCGCCTGCGTAGGCTGGTCCACCCCCTACTCTAGATATGCCTTCGACAGTTCCTGTTATGTAGCTGTTGTTTATTGAGCTCCCTTTTCCTGCAAAGCCAACTAAGCCACCTACACCAGCGCTGCCTTTTACATTAATATTTTCAACGCCTAGATTTTTTACAGTTCCCCGTAAATGCCCAAAAAGACCAATATTTTTATCAGCAGTCCTGTCGATTTTTGCATTTGAAATGGTTTTACTACCACCGTCGTATGTTCCAGAAAAGTAAGGAATATAAAACTCACCTAAACCTGCAAAATCAATATTATTTGTTTGAATAAATTTATAATTTCCCTGGGAAAAAGCAAGCATATTTTTTAAATCATTGACGCTCGTTACCTTATATGCACCAGTTGAATCTGGCAGACCGAAATAGTCGCTTATCGTTAGCGATTGATTGCCAGCCAACCAACGGACATACTGGGCATTGCTAATGCCACCACTAGTGTTTTTAGATACACCGTTAATTTTTACGTTTTCGACGTCATAGTAAGAGTTACTAATAATGGTGTCGTTGTGACCAACTATTCCGCCAGCATCATATGATCCAGTGACAGAGGCAGTTGAAAAACTATTTTTAATGCTGCCATTTCCTTGATACGAGTCACCAAGACCAGCAATACCACCTATATAACTTACCCCTTCAACTTTGCCGCTGGCAAAGGTGTTGCTTAAACTCCCGTTAAGCAGATATCCAACAATGCCGCCAGTAAAGTTTATTCCTTTAATATCTGCACGAACCAGACCTATATTATTAACAGTTCCACCATCAATATAGCCAAATAAGCCAGCATAATTATTTGCACCTGATTGACTTATTTGTCTATTCACATATAAATCTGAGATAGTATGACCAAACCCATTGAAAGTGCCAACAAATGTATTGCTATATATTCCTCCAGCGCCTGAAACAAAGGTGCCGCCTATTGGTTTAAAGCCTTGGAATTGGCCTGGATTAGGACCAGACATCGACATTGGATTGGATGTTTTCGTTGAAATTGCGTCAATATCAAATCCAACAACATAGTTGCCAGTAAGCGTGCTTGAATTATCATTGCGTATGGATTGAAGAGAAGCTAAGCTATTAATGACCGTTTGATTTACGCCATTAATACTCACAATACCAGTCCCGCTGCGTCCGGTTGCACTTCCAACTGCGGTAGGCAAATCAATTCGCCCCTTAAACGTCCCATCCGCGTTAAATCCCATATTTATGCTGCCACCGGAAATTGCTGTGGCCCCACCATTAGCAGTCGATGTATTTAGCGCCAAAGTAGAACTGCCGCTGGCCGTCATAACCGCATTTACATTAATGCTGCGAGCAGCTGTCAAGGTTAGTTTGTTGGCGCTCCAATTCACAGCCTCATTGACATTAATATCGCCAAACCCAGTGGTGGTGTTAGACCCGTTTGACGAGAGTACGGTCACGTCGCTCGATATCAGTGCGATAGAAAGGTTGGCACCAGAAATGTTACCCGTTGTGGCAATTGTGAAATCCGTAGGGTCAATCAACCACTCCCCCGTTTTGCCCGCCACCGCCGCAGTCGTTACTTTTGCACCCTCGGCAATCTTCACATGCGCCGCACTGGTCTCAATAAACCCGCCGTCACCGCCATTGGGCGCACTGGCATCTAGCTTGCCGCCTATATTGGCCGTACCCACCCCCACATCACTGATTAGCCAAATCTTGCCGCTGCGGTTTTGCAGCGTGCGCGCTTCTATGACCCCGGTGTTGTTGACTACCGCTGTGCTCAGGGCATTGGCGGCTTTGGCCGACATAAACACCTGGCCCCCATCGGCCTTGATGAGTTGTTTGTTGTCTGCCAACGCGTTCAACGCGCCCTCGTCGAACGTATAGCTTAGCAGCGAGCCGCTGTTAAGGTTTAAGGTAACCTTATTGCCTGCAGCCAAAAGAGCCGTACCCAGTGTGGCGCTGATCACGCCTTCATTGCGCACCTCTGGCGCCAACAAGGCAATGTAGCCGCCTTGCGCGGCAGTTAATGTGCCTTGGTTGACCACCGTGCCTGCCGGGATGTTGGGAGGGCTTGTGAAGATGAACTTGCCGGCCATCAGGTCTGCATCGGCCAGGCTCAATGTAGAGGCCACCAAGCCTCCGACGTTGACCTGCGAGCCGTTGCCAAACAACACGCCATTAGGGTTGAGCACAAAGACCTGGCCGTTGGCGCTTAATGAGCCCAGTATTTGGCTGGGGCTTTGGCCCACCACACGGTTTAAAGCAACCGAAGACGCACTGGGCTGGTTAAAGCGCACCGCCTCGTTGGCGCCAATACTAAAACTCTGCCAGTTGATGGACAGGTTGGCGCTGCTTTGGTTGATGGTGGTGGTGGTTCCCGCTTTGGCAATACTGCCTGACCCCGCACTAACAACCCCGCCTACAGGCTCGGCCGCTGCAAAGGGTGCCAAAAACAAGCCTCCTGTCAAAGACAAAGCCGCCGCCACCAGCTTTTGCCCTGAGCAGGACTTGCCACGCCCTTTGGCAGTTTCAGCAACGGCCATCCAGATCCCCGAGGCGGCATTAAATACGAGACGGTAAATTCGGTTCATGACGGCGTGTGATTCAATGATGTGTCTTGTAAAAAAGTCTTGTGCTTGGTAAGTATGGTGATACTGGCTACACGACTAAATTTAGAAGGCCTCGCACCCGACTAAAGATTTGCCACTTGACCTAGAAAAAAAAATTAATGTAGCCCGTTTGTCTGATCGCGGCTACTGTACAAAGGTACAAGATAGGTACAAAGCAGCCACAGCTTGCTTTTGTTCAACAGCGGGGGGGGGGCCAGCTTTTAATTGTTTCGCTGTGCAAGTCCGATGCACAACATATCAACCAACACACACAGTAACTGAAAGCCTGGTGCAAATTGTCAAACTAGCCGCTCTAACCGGTCCGGCCATGATCGCGTAGGCGGGTAACTCGATCCTTTGCCATGAACTGCGGCGGTGATGACAAGCAGCTTGGCGCGCTAGTCAGCGATGTCCTCGAATTCATCAAGAAGTAAGTCGGAAAAACAAAAGCCACCCGAAGGTGGCTCTTGAAAGTTTTGGTGGGCCGTCACAGACTTGAACTGTGGACCAAAGGATTATGAGTCCTCTGCTCTAACCAACTGAGCTAACGGCCCGAACAAGCCCGCATTGTAAGTGCCTACTTGCTGTGGCTGAGAGCGGTGCTGACCAGCTTGGACGTGATGTCGACGATCTGGATCATTTTTTCGTACGGCATGCGCATGGGACCTATCACGCCCAGTGTGCCGACCACCTTGCCGTCCACTTCATACGGGGCGGTCACAACCGACAGCTCCTGGTAGGGGATGACCTGGCTTTCACCGCCAATGTAGATACGCACGCCTTCGGCGCGGCTGGACACATCGAGCAGCTTCATGAGCTGGGCTTTTTGCTCGAACAGGTCAAACAACTTGCGCAGGTTGCCCATGTCGCTTGAAAAGTCGCTCACCGTGAGCAGGTTGCGCTCCCCGGATATGACGACTTCGTCGCGTGACTCGATGGCTTCAGAGCTGACCTGCACGGCCGTTTGCATCAGGATGGCAATCTCGCCGCGCAGGGCTTCTACTTCGTTTTTAAGGCGCTCCCGCACCTCTTCAATCGCCATGTTGGCGTAGTGTGAATTTAAAAAGTTGGCCGCTTCAATCAGTTGTGACTGGGTGTAGTCGGCCTCGGTAAAAATGACGCGGTTTTGCACGTCCCCTTCAGGCGAGACGATGATGACCAGAAAGCGGCGCTCGGAGAGTCGCAAAAATTCAATGTGCCGAAACACCGAGCTGCGCCGCGGTGCCATGACCACGCCGACAAACTGCGACAGGCTAGACAGCATGTGTGCGGCGCTGCTGAGTACCTTTTGCGGCTGGTCGGGCGCCAGACGCTGCGCACCCAAGCCTGCGTTCATGAAGGGGTCCGCCTGAGTGGTCAGCATGGTGTCTACAAACAGCCGGTAGCCCAGTGCTGTGGGTATTCGCCCTGCCGACGTATGCGGACTGACGATCAGGCCCAACTCCTCCAGGTCACTCATCACATTGCGGATGGTGGCTGGGGACAATTCAAGACCCGATGCTTTTGACAGCGTGCGTGAACCCACAGGTTGCCCATCAGCAATGTAGCGCTCAACGAGCGCTTTTAACAACAGTCTTGCACGTTCATCCAGCATCCAGTCATTCTAAGTAGCTTGTTGGCACTTCTATAAATTCATTTTTCGGGAGAATTGCGTCGTTGCGCGGTGCTCGCAATCCTCACGTACATGAAGTACGTTCCGGTGTGCGGCGCTCCGTGCGCCTAGCACTTCATCCCGAAAATCTGAATTTCTAGAAGTGCCGTCACGCTTCTTGTGATGTAATTTGAAAATGAAGTCGCAATTTCGTCACGTCGCTCTCGTCGGCAAATACCAAGCCCCAGGCTCACGTTCGGCCCTGGAGGTGATTGCGCAGTTTTTAAATGCCCAGGGCTGCGATGTGTCGATTGAAAAAGACACCGCCATCAGCACCGGGCTGACGCAGTACCCGATTCTGGATGTCGCCGCCATTGGTGCGCAATGTGACCTGGCGCTGGTGGTCGGCGGTGACGGCACCATGCTGGGCATTGGCCGGGTGCTGGCCAAGTTTGGCGTGCCGTTGATTGGCATCAACCAGGGGCGGCTGGGTTTTATCACCGACATTGCTTTTGATGACTACCAAACCGTTTTAGCCCCGATGCTGCGCGGTGATTTTGAAGAAGACCGCCGCTGGATGATGCAGGCGCAAGTCATGCGTGACGGGCGCTGCGTGTTCAACGCTACCGCCATGAACGATGTGGTGGTCAACCGTGGCGCTACCTCGGGCATGGTGGAACTGCGGGTTGAAGTGGATGGGCGGTTTTTATCCAATCAGCGCGCCGACGGCTTGATCATTGCCACACCTACCGGCGCTACTGCTTACGCGCTGTCTGCTGGCGGGCCATTGCTGCACCCGTCCATTGCCGGCTGGGTGTTGGTGCCGATAGCGCCGCACACGCTGTCCAACCGGCCGATTGTGCTGTCAGACACCGGGGAGATCACAGTGGAAATCGTCTCTGGCCGAGACGCCAGTGCCAACTTTGACATGCAGTCGCTGGCCACTTTGATGCACGGCGACCGCATCACCGTCAAGCGGTCTGACTATCAAATGCGCTTTCTGCACCCCAAGGGCTGGAGCTACTTTGACACGCTGCGCAAAAAGCTGCACTGGAACGAAGGCGTGGCATGAACACTTTAGAAACAGTTAATTCATGAGCCTGAAAAGCATCTCGCTGCGCGACTTTGTCATCGTTCACACGCTTGACCTGGACCTGGCCGGTGGCTTTACCGTGCTGACGGGTGAGACCGGTGCTGGAAAATCCATTTTGATTGATGCGCTGCAACTGGCGCTGGGCGCACGTGCAGACGCCGGCGTGGTGCGCGAAGGTGCGCAGCGCTGCGAGATCAGCGCAGAATTTGACAGCCCTCCAGCGCTGGCCGACTGGCTCGATGAAGCTGGCTTTACCAGTAGCGACACCCTGCTGCTGCGGCGCACGATTGACTTGCAAGGCAAAAGCCGGGCGTGGATCAATGGCAGCGCGGCCACGGCATCGCAGCTCAAAAACATCGCGGACAAACTGGTGGACATTCATGGCCAACACGCCTGGCAAAGCCTGACCCGACCTGATGCGGTACGCGGCCTGCTGGACTCTTATGGCAGCGTGACAACTGACAAATTGGCAGCGCATTGGCACAACTGGCGGCAAGCCCAGAAGGCCTTGCTTGATGCCCGCAGCGCGCAAGACAGCCTGCAACGCGAACGCGAACGGCTGGCCTGGCAAATTGGCGAGCTGGACAAGCTGGCCCCACGCCCTGACGAATGGGACGAACTCAATGCCCAGCACAGCCGCTTGTCGAACGCCCAAACCCTGCGTGACGCGGTACAGGCCGCGCTGGATGCGCTGGCTGAGTCTGAAAATAACGCGACCAGCCTGCTGGGCCGTGCGCTGAATGCGCTGCAAAACCAGTCGCACATTGAGCCGCAGTTCAACGCATTGACTGACGTGCTGGCCAGCGCGCTGGCGCAAACAGAAGACGCCGTGCATTCCCTGAACAGCTACGCACGCCATGCCGAGCTGGAGCCACAACGCCTGAATGAACTGGACGAACGCCTGAGCCTGTGGATCAGTCTGGCGCGCCGCTACAAGCGCCAGCCAGCCGACCTGCCCGAGCTGCTGGCCAGTTGGCGCAGCGAGCTGCAAAAGCTCGATGAGGCCGCTGATCTGGCGCAGTTGGAACGTGTCGAGCAGCAGGCGCACAAAGCTTTCCTCGAAGAAGCCAAAGCTATCACCAAACTCAGGGCCAAAGCCGCTCCCGCTTTGGCCAAAGCCATCACACAAGCCATGCAGGGCCTGGGCATGCAAGGCGGCAAATTTGACGTGGTGCTGAATGCACTTGAACAGCCGGCGCAATATGGGCTGGAGCAAGCCGAGTTTTTAGTTGCAGGCCACAGCGGCACCACACCACGGCCGGTGGGCAAAGTTGCTTCAGGCGGCGAGCTGTCGCGTATTGCATTGGCCATTGCCGTCACCACCAGCCAGTTGGGTGAAGCGCAAACACTGATATTTGACGAGGTTGATTCAGGCGTGGGCGGCGCAGTGGCTGAAACCGTGGGCCGCCTGATGAAGCAGCTTGGCAAAGACCGCCAGGTCATGGCCGTGACCCATCTGCCGCAGGTGGCAGCGTGCTCTGACCAGCACCTGGTGGTGGCCAAGCTGACTGAAAAAGGCACCACCTACAGCACGGTGGATGCCGTCACAGGCGAGGCACGTGTGGCCGAGATTGGCCGCATGCTGGGTGGTGAAAAGCTGTCCAGCACCACACTGGCGCACGCCAAGGAAATGCTCGGGCAATGACCACGCCCGCAGCGTCTCTTGAAATGGTGCTCATCACGGGCATGTCGGGCTCGGGCAAGTCGGTCGCCCTGCATGCGCTGGAAGACGCTGGTTACTACTGCGTGGACAACCTGCCGCCTGAGCTCTTGACGTCGTTTGTCGCCCTGGAACGCCAGCATGGTGCCCGTAAAGTTGCCATTGCGATGGATGTGCGCAGCCGAGCATCGCTGCCGCTGGTACCCAAACAGCTGGAGCAACTGCGCGCGCAGGGCGTGACCATGCGGTCGCTGTTTCTGGATGCCAGCACCGAGACGCTGGTCAGGCGATTTTCAGAAACGCGCCGCCTGCATCCGCTGTCACGCATGGATGCGTCTGACCAGCACCGCGCGCTGGTCGATGCCATTGAGCTGGAGCGCGAGCTGCTGGGCGACATGCGTGAACAGGCCCATGTGCTGGACACCAGCATGATCCGTTCGTCCCAGTTGCAGGGCTATGTCAAATCCCTGATCTCAGCGCCGAGCACGCAATTGACGCTGGTGTTTCAGTCGTTCGCATTCAAGCGCGGTATTCCGCTGGATGCGGACTATGTGTTTGATGTCCGCATGCTGCCCAACCCGCATTACGAGTCAGGCCTGCGTGAATTGACGGGCAAAGACGATGCCGTGGCCAACTACCTGCGTTCGCATGCCGAAGTCGATGAGATGTTCAACGATATCCAGACATTTATCGCCCGCTGGCTCCAGGCTTTGGTCCGGGACCACCGCAGCTATGTCACGGTGGCAGTGGGTTGTACGGGCGGCCAGCACAGGTCGGTATACCTGGTGGAGGCGCTGGCTCTCAGTTTTGCGCAACACTGGCAAACCCTCAAGCGCCACCGCGAGCTCGATGCGCGCTAGTCGGTAACGGCTGGCGCTGTTTCAAGCAGCTTGCGAATCGGCGCGGGCAAGCCCAGCAAAGGCCATTGACCCGGTAAAAACCAACTGCCCACCACGCCATGGGTCGATAGCATGGTTTGATGGGCAGAGAACCCCGCAAGGACGGGACTTAAATGCATGTCTTTGTGGGTCAACACATGCTTGAAAGTGGGTAAATGTTGGACGCGTGAACGACTGCGCGCTGGCACACAAGCCATCAGCGCTTCTTCATTTTCAAAAACAGGCAAGCAGTACAGCCCGCCCCAAATGCCAGACCCAGGCCTGCGCTCCAGCCACACCGCGCCATCGGGACGCTCAGCCCACAGCAAACTCAGGTGCTCCGCGCTGCGCTTGAGCTTTTTGGTTTTGACGGGATACTTTTCAGGCACCCCTTGCGCAAATCCACGGCACATGTCTTGGACCGGGCAAATCAGGCATTGCGGTTTGCGGCGGGTACAGATCGTGGCGCCCAAGTCCATCACCGCCTGGGTGTAGCGCGGCATGGTTTGCACCAGATTTTTTTTGGGCAGCAGGCTGTTGGCGATCACACACAACTGCTTCTCGTTTTTGCCCAATGCCAGGTCATCAGAAAAAGCCAGCACCCGCGTGAGCACGCGCTTGACGTTGCCGTCCAGAATCGCCACCCGCTCTGCAAAGCAAAACGAGGCAATGGCCGCTGCGGTTGATGGCCCAATGCCGGGGAGGGTTTGCAGCAGCCCGGCCGATGTTGGAAACTGCCCGTCATGCAGCGCCACCACATCCTGCGCGCAGCGGTGCAGATTGCGTGCGCGACTGTAGTAACCCAGACCGCTCCACAAGGCCAGCACATGGTCAGGCGTTGCCGCTGCCAAATCGCTGACCGACGGAAACCGCTCTAAAAAGCGTGTGTAGTAGCCCAGCACAGTGGCCACCTGAGTCTGCTGAAGCATGATTTCAGACAGCCAGACGCGGTAAGGGTCACGGGTGTTTTGCCATGGCAGGCTATTGCGGCCATGCGTTTTTTGCCAGGCTACCAGCAGGGCTGCAAAGTCTTGCGTCACGTGGGTTGATTGTCAAGCAGCAGACGTGGCAAATACCTTGCCCTGCTCATCCACATCGGCAACATTTGCTGAATTGTTGACAGGTGCACCCGCCAGGCGGGACGTCAAATCGGTGAGCTTGTTGTCCAACAGGTTGAGCTCTTGGGCTTGCACATTGATTTCGCCAATGCGTTCATCCAGCCCTGACGCAGCACTTTGAATGCGCTCAATCGCCTCAATGCGGCGACCAAAATTGCGGCGTCTTTCACGCAGTTGGGCGTCCAGTTGCGAGGCCGCCGATTTATTCCACAGCTCCAACTCGCCCAATGCGGATTCATAAACCATGCGCAACCGGGTTGCCAGAGCCCGAACCAGGCGTTCTGAGAAATCGGACTGAGACAGCCTGAACACATTGCTGACGCCCAGGTACTGCAAATGGCTGCGCTCAATCAATGACAGGTCGTTTGCAAAGCGGTTCAGGTCAGGCGCCTGGGGCGCTTGCAATGAAAAACCGAACTCTGCATTGAGCTGCTTGAAAGAAGCCATCAGCATGGTGTGAATCTCGCCGCTGATGGTTTGCGCTTTTTGCAGCGCGCCACGCAGGTGGTCAAAAGTTTGGCTGTAGGCTTTTTTAACGCCAAATTTGATGCCCGGCTGCTTGAGCGTGTGTGTCAGCTCAGCCAGTTCACTTTTCAGTGTGGGTGTCCCCAGCAAGTGAAAGACATCACGCAGCAATTTGAGGTGTACAGAACGTACCGCGTGAATTTTGGCACCGCTGGTGTCAAACTCGGTTTGTTCTAACTCGATGCGTGTGCGCATGTGCTTGATGACAGAGGCGTTTTTGCCTTTGAGGCCGCGCAATTCGTCCATCTGCTCGGCCAGGTCACGACGGCGAATATGAATCGAGCGGCCAGCTTCCAGTCGCAGCTCTGCAATGCCAGTGGCCACGGCAGAACGCAAAATCCGCTGGCGCTTGCCCATGATGCCCTCGGCCAGAGCGAACTCCAGGTCAGGCAGGTGGCTGGCAGCCAGCAGCGCATCGTCGCGGTTGACTTTGGCGACCAGTCCTTTTTGTGCCGACACAGGGATGACTTGCTCAACCGCCAAGTCAAGTATTTCGGCGCAGTTGTGACGCTGCCGCTGGATTTGCGACTCGATTTGTTCCGGCGAGGAGAGTGCGTCCCACAGCGTGTCGATTTTGTTGAGCACCACCAGCCGCGAAATATTCTCATCGTCCTCGGTGATCAAATGCTCGCGCCAGATGGCCAGGTCTGATTTGGTCACGCCGGTATCAGCCGCCAGAATAAACACCACCGCATGCGCTTGCGGAATCAGACTCACCGTCAGTTCAGGCTCGGCACCAATGGCGTTCAGGCCAGGCGTGTCCAGTATCACCAGACCCTGCTTGAGCAGAGGGTGCGCGATGTTGATCAGCGCATGCCGCCATTTGGGCACCTCGATCAAACCATCTGGCCCGACCAGCGGGTTGTCGTCAATGTTCTCGTCGTGCCAAAAGCCCAGGGCTGTCGCTTCCTGCTTGGTCACATGCCTGACTTCGGCTACTTTTTCAAGCGCCATGGCCAGTTGGGCGGGGTCGTTCACGTCCAGGTCAACCCGCGCCCATTTCTCAGGCACGGCGCGCCATTCCATCAGGGCCTGGGTTTTCAGGCGGGTTTCAATGGGCAACAAGCGCAGGCAGGGCGGTACTTCTGCGTCATAGCCCAGCTCTGTCGGGCACATGGTGGTGCGGCCTGCGCCAGCGGGCATGATGCGGCGGCCGTAGCCCGCAAAAAAGATGGCGTTGATGAGTTCAGACTTGCCGCGCGAAAACTCGGCCACAAAAGCCACCATGACCTTGTCAGACCGCACCTGCGTTTCCAGTCTGTGCAGGCGTTCTTCGACGGCAGCGTCCAGCAAATCATGGTCTTTCATCCACTCGGCCAGCAGTTTGAGCCGCAGGGCAAACTCGCGCCGCCAAGCGCCGTGCTGATCGAATTGTTCGTTAAAAGACATGTTTTGCCGTCAAGTAGGGTCGATCAATATAGCATTGTGGTGCAAAAGCAGCCAAAGACCCATCCAGGGCAGATCATGGTTTTTGACATGCCATGCAAAAAAATGTGGATCGTTGCCCCTGACGAATTCCCTTGATGGGGCCGCTGCACACTTTGCAAGGCAGGCCTGCACGGTCATACACCATGGCCTCGAGTTGAAAGTAACCGGTCTGCCCGTCGGCATTTGAAAAGTCTTTCAGGGTGCTGCCGCCTTTTGCAACCGCTTGGGCCAACACGCGGCGTATGGCCCCGTGCAACAGTGCGCTGCGCGGCTTGCTGATGCGGGATGCCCGTGTGGTGGGCCGGATGCCCGCGAGAAACAAGGCTTCTGACGCATAAATATTGCCAACGCCCACCACCACTTCGCCTGCCAGCAACACCTGCTTGATGGCAGATTTTTTGAGCTTCAAGGCGGCCTGAAAACGGGCTGCGTCAAACGCGTCGCTCAAAGGCTCCACCCCCAACCGCCCCAGCAGTTTGTGCGCCACGGCATCGCTCTCATCCAGTGCATACACCACGGCACCAAAACGGCGCGGGTCATGCAGGCGCAGCGTTCCCTGGCTGGTGACCAGCTCAAAATGGTCGTGCTTGCCCGGTGTAGGCAAGTCGTGGCCAAAACTGATGCTGCCCGACATGCCCAGGTGCAGCAGCAGCAGGCCGGCGCTGAGATCGATCAGCAAATACTTGCCTCGCCTGCGTACGCCCAGCACTTGCTGGCCATGCAGTGTTTGTGGCGAGCAGCCCAACGGCCAACGCAGGGGTTTGCCCATGTGCGCCGTGTTGATGCGCGCGCCTGCAATGCGGCTGGCAAAGCTGAGACGGGTGACTTCTACTTCGGGGAGTTCAGGCATGGGGGAATGAGGGAATGAGCAGATCAAGAGTGCAGCAGGAAGGCTTCAATTATCATGGTTGAATGAAGAAATTACTCATTGCGGCTTTTTGCGGTTTATCGCTTGTCGCGCCTGCGCTTTGGGCCCAAAACAACGCCCCGCTCAGCGCCCTGACGCAAAGCCAAAAAAGCCCTGCGCAGGACACATCAGCACTGGATGCCGAGTTGTTCTACCGCCTGCTGATCGGCGAAATCACGGCGCGCGAGGGCGATGCAGGCGCTGGCTATGCATTGATACTTGATTCAGCCCGCAAAACCAACGATGCCCAGCTGTATCAACGCGCCATTGACATTGCCTTGCAATCGCGTTCTGGCGATGCAGCATTGCAGGCGGCACTGGCCTGGCGGCAAGCCCAGCCTGCCAACCGGGACCCCAACCGCTACGTGCTGCAAATCCTGATTGCCCTGAACCGTATCCAGGACACACTGGAGCCCTTGAAAAAAGGCATTGAGCTGGCCACCCTCGCCGACCGCTCACTCGCCATCTCGGCCATACCCACAGCCTACGCCCGCGTCAGTGATAAAAAGCTGGCCGCCACCGTGGTGGAAAACGCCTTGGGCACTTACGTCATCAACCCCACCACCGCCGTGGCGGCATGGACCACGATAGGCCGCATGCGCCTGGCCGCTGGTGATGC
>Ga0075464_10000438_pt1 | contig 18133 bp, 14 predicted proteins | sample DEB19_08_DNA_5_FD_75068 | JGI IMG/M metagenome (GOLD analysis project Ga0075464, IMG submission 75068) | Aqueous microbial communities from the Delaware River and Bay under freshwater to marine salinity gradient to study organic matter... | ecosystem: Environmental > Aquatic > Marine > Coastal ...
GGCACACATTGGGACTAATTATAAGGCTGCCGATTTTTATACACAGTATCGCTTTTACTCATCTGACGCTTTACATGAACACACAAGATTTGCCGGGTATTTTAAAGCAGTTGCTTCAGGTAAAAATCCTTCCGAGCAAGCTATCTTATTAGACGGACAACAAAAACTAATAGGGGCAGGTATTATTGCAACTAAACTTCAGCATAAGTGGGCAAGCTCATTAACCATGGGTTGGTTATACAGATACACAGGCAATACCAACTATACTAAAAATGCAGTTCAGTACTCTTGGTCAAATGGTTTGCTTTTATATCCGGTTACCTATAAAAATTATATGCAAACTAATATCAATTTTTATGTAGAATTATTGGGTCAGCAGTCTATTCAAAATAAGGCACATTTTTTAGACATTGCTCCTTCAGTTCAATTCATATTCAATAGTCAGGCTAAGTTAAATTTTGGCTATCGTTTGCCTGTTTGGGACACCATGCAGCGTAATTCTAGTAGAAGTTTTTATATAAGCCTTGACTATTTGTTTTTTAATGCCTTGCCTAAGTTCAAAATGGCCAAAAAGTAAGTAACTTTATAGGGTGAGGAAATTCGTAACCATACTATTGACGTCATTGTACCTATTAGGTGCTACGGAAGCATATCAGTTACTTAAGGTCCCACATTTATTTGCCCATTATAAAACACATCAACAAATAAAGAAAGGCCTAAGTTTTTCCGAGTTTATTGATATGCATTATTTTACGAATCAAACATACGATACAGATTATCAGCAGGATATGCAACTGCCTTTTAAATCGTCTAATCGTACTGTGTCCCTTTTAAATTTTGTAAGTTTATTTGCACCAAAGCAAGTTTCAATACCTGTATTAAGTTTTACTTCAAGTAAAAATTATATCATATTCGACGACGAGAAGCATTCTTCTAATGCACTCAAGAATATCTTTCAGCCCCCACGAGCTTAATTATCTATTTTATTTTATTGCATACTTGCTATGCTATTCTTCATTTTTTTGAATAAGAAATATTTATGTTAAACAAAATCATAGCGTATTCTATTAAGAATAAGCTAATAGTGGGCTTATTCGTTATTTCACTTTTAGGCTGGGGTATTTTTGAAGTTACCAGACTTCCCATTGACGCTGTGCCAGATATCACAGACAATCAAGTGCAAGTAATAACAGTTTCTCCTTCCTTAGGGGCAACAGATATTGAACGCTTAGTTACATTCCCTATTGAGCAGGCTTGTAGTAGTATTCCTGGCACCAAACAAATTAGAAGTTTTTCTCGTTTTGGTTTGTCATTAATTACCATTGTATTTAATGACGATATTGACATTTATTGGGCAAGACAACAAATTAGCGAAAAATTGCAAAGAGTACAGCAGGATATACCTGCTGGTACCGGTTCTCCCGAGCTAGCTCCGGTTTCAACAGGGCTAGGCGAAATTTATCAATATGTAGTAAGACCACTTAAAGGGTATGAAGGTAAGTATGACGTAATGCAATTAAGGACAATACAGGATTGGATTGTAAGACGTCAATTAATTGGAACTCCAGGTGTTGCAGAAGTTGCCAGCTTTGGTGGAAAATTAAAACAATATGAGATTGCGGTTAAGCAAGATCAACTTAAAGCTTATGGCTTAACTATCTCAGATATTTTCAAAGCGCTAGAAACAAATAACCAAAACACGGGAGGAGCTTATATTGAAAAAGGCCCTACCGTTTTATATATTAGAACAGAAGGATTAACTGCTTCCTTAGATGATATTGGAAAAATTGTGGTAAAACAAGTGAGTGGTGGAGCGCCACTATTAATTAGTGATTTAGCTAAAGTGCAATATGGGTCGGCTATTAGATACGGTGCAATGACTTTCAATGACGAAGGAGAAGTGGCAGGTGCGGTTGTAATGATGCTTAAGGGTGAAAATGCTGCTGCAGTAGTAAAGCGTGTAAAAGAAAGAATGGCAGAAATCCAGAAAATGTTACCAGAGGGGGTTGTGATAGAGCCTTTCTTAGACAGAACTAAAATGGTAAACAATGCAATTAAAACAGTGGAGACCAATTTACTAGAGGGTGCATTAATTGTTATTTTTGTTTTAGTATTTTTCTTAGGTAATCTTCGTGCAGGATTGATCGTTTCTTCGGTTATTCCATTGTCCATGCTATTTGCAGTTATATTGATGAATTTGTTTGGAGTAGGTGGAAATTTAATGTCACTTGGCGCCATCGATTTTGGTTTAATAGTGGATGGGTCGGTGATTGTAATTGAAGCCATATTGCACAGATTTGCACACTCAAAACATTTTAGGTCATTGACCTCGATTAATCAAAATGAAATGGATGAAGAGGTTGGAAAATCTACTGGATCAATGATTAAGTCTGCAGTATTTAGCCAGATCATTATCTTAATTGTGTATTTACCAATATTATCATTGCAGGGAATAGAAGGTAAAATGTTTAAGCCTATGGCATATACCATTGCTTTTGCTATTTTCGGAGCTTTCATTTTGTCCATTACATATGTCCCAATGATGGCAGCTTTAGTTTTAAATAAAAAACTAAATCATAAACAGAATTTGACTGACAGGTTAATGAAATGGATTGAAACAAAGTATCAACCTATTTTAAATAAGGTATTGGGCATTCCAAAAACCGTGATAGTTTCAACAATAGTATTATTTACCGTAGCGGTTGTTTTACTATTAAATATGGGCGGTGAATTTATTCCACAATTGGAAGAAGGAGATTTTGCAGTGGAAACAAGGGTGCTAACAGGAAGTAACCTGAATAATACCATTGAGTCTACTCAAAAAGCGTCTAAACTATTATTAAAAAATTTCCCGGAGATTCAAAAAATTGTTACTAAGATTGGTAGTGCAGAAATACCTACCGACCCTATGCCTTTTGAAGCAGGGGATATGATGGTCATTCTAAAAGATAAAAAAGAGTGGGTGTCTGCCAAGTCTTTCAGTGAGTTAAGTATGAAAATGACAAAAGTACTGGAAGAGGTTCCTGGTATAACAGTAGGTTTTCAGTTTCCAGTTCAAATGAGATTTAATGAACTAATGACAGGCGCTAGGCAGGATGTTGTTTGTAAAATTTTTGGAGAGAATTTAGATTCCTTAACAAAGTACGCAGGGCAATTAAATAATATTATTAAAACGGTAGACGGAGCCGTAAATATTTATGAAGAAAAAGTAACAGGTATGCCACAAGTCGTTATAAAATACAACCGCGAAGGCATGTCTAAATACGGATTAAATATAGCTGACATTAATAAAGTTGTGAATGCTGCATTTGCAGGTCAAATTGCAGGACAAGTATATGAGGAAGAAAAAAGGTTTGACATGGTGGTGCGTTTAGACGGAGCGTCTAGAAGAAGCATTGCTGATATTCAAAATCTGTTCATCAATACTGCACAGGGAATTCAAATACCATTGTCTTATGTAGCAAATATTGAGGAAGTAGAGGGTGTAAACCAAATACAAAGAGAAAATACAAAACGAAGAATTATTGTTGGATTCAATGTTAATGGAAGAGACGTTCAAACTATTATGGGAGAACTGCAACAAAAAATAAATAAGAATTTAAGTCTACAAAAAGGCTACACCATTGTATATGGAGGCTCCTTTGAAAATATGACTGCAGCTAAGGCAAGATTGAGTGTAGTGGTTCCTATTGCTTTGTTCTTGATTTTCTTACTACTCTATTTTGCATTTGGTTCTGTAAAACAGGGCTTGTTGATTTATACGGCAATACCATTGTCGGCAATGGGGGGAATTTTTGCCTTGTCAATTAGAAGCATGCCATTTAGTATATCTGCAGGTGTCGGGTTTATTGCTTTGTTTGGGGTTGCGGTATTGAATGGTATTTTATTGGTTTCTGAATTCAATAGACTTAGAGCAGAGGGATGGCATGACGTAAAACGAATTGTAATACACGCTACAAAATCTAAATTAAGAGCAGTACTAATGACTGCATTAGTTCCCGCACTAGGTTTTATACCAATGGCAATTAGTACAGGAGCTGGCGGGGAGGTTCAAAAGCCACTTGCTACAGTTGTAATTGGAGGTTTAATTATTTCAACCATGCTTACTTTATTTGTACTACCGGTATTATATGTATTATTTGAAACTGGATCAAGCTATTTAAAAATGAATAAAAAGGTACCAATTGCAATTTTAGTTTTGTTGTTATTACAACAAAATGTATTTGCTCAAGAAAATATTAGTCTTAATGCGTCTATTGATAGTGCTATAAAAAATAATGCATCAATAAAAGCGTCTAATGAACAAGTGAATTATTTTAAAGCGCTAAAGAAAACTAGTTTCGATATAGACAGAACGGTAGTAGACTTCGGGTATGGTAAATTAAATGGATTTCAGGACGACAATAGATATGCAGTTTCTCAAAGTATCCAATTTCCAAGCGTTTATAAGTATCAGGGAGCTATAGCAAAGTCGAATATTGCAATTAGTGAACTTACAAAGGTTCAGAGAGAAATAGAATTAAGAACCAATATTAGAAGACACTTCTATCAAATACTGGTGCTTCAAAATAAGCGGAAATTATTATTAGAAGCGGATAGTATTTATACAGCGTTTGCAGTTAAGGCAAGACAAAGATTTGCTGCCGGAAATACGGATGTATTAGAAAAAATCACAGCAGAGAATCAATTAGTTCAAATAAGCAACCAATTACAATCTTTAAATGCGGGATACGAAATTTTAAACAATCAGTTTAATGTATTGCTAAATTGTAATAAACTATATGAACCATCAGATTCAAAGATACTGATGTCAATTTCCTCTATGCCTGATTTATTAGTCATAAATGAAACGCCTTTAATAAAAATTCAAGAAAAAAATAGTATTAGATCTGCACAACAGGTACAATTAGAGAAAAGTAAGTTATATCCTACATTTAATTTTGGATATAATTCGTCAACAATAATAGGTTGGCAGACAACTACTCAAAATAACGAACGATACTATGGTTCTGGACACCGCTTTGCTTCTGTCAATATGGGAATGACCATTCCAATATTTGCGACTGCTCAAAGAGCAAGAATTGCAGGAAATAATATACTAGTAAAGCAGAGTAAACTAGAGCAAAGGGCATTAGCGCAACAATTGAGTGCAAATCTGTCAGATGCGATAATTATGTATGTTCAACATAAAAAGTTGGTAGATAATTATCAGTCTACTATTTTACCTAATGCTAATATTTTATTACAAGCTGCATCTAATAAATTAAATGCAGGCGAAATAGGGTATTTGGAATGGGTAATGATTGTAAATCAGGCAATTCAAATTAGATCTGAGTTTTTTAGTTATGTACAGTTACTAAATGAGTCTGCTATTGAAATAGAAAAAATAAGTTCGAATAATTAAAGAAAAATAATATTTATGAAAATTAATCAAATTATAGCATTGGTATTTTGTGGTTTACTATTTGCGTGTACAGGCACCCCTAAAGTAACAAGTCCATCTGCTACAAACAATGAGGTAAAGGATTCTACACTTACTGAAATTGTAAAATTAAGCACAGCGCAACTTGCGAATGCAAGTATTGAAATTGGAACAGTTCAAAAGACGCCAATGCATAAAGTACTAAAAGTTAGCGGTGTAATTGACGTGCCGCCAACTAATATTGTTTCGGTGAGTGTCCCTATGGGCGGGTATTTAAAAAAATCAACATTAATTCCAGGAACTTTAGTAAAAAAAGGCGCTGTATTAGCTGTTTTAGAAGACCCTGCTTATATAGAGTTACAACAGGAATATCTAACAGCAAAGAGCAAGCTGGAATATGTTGAGTCTGATTTTAATAGACAAAAACTACTTAATGAAACCAAAGCTACAAGTGATAAGGTATACCAATTGGCAAAAAATGACTTTGAAAGCCAAAAAGTACTAGTAAAATCATTGAGTGAAAAGTTGAAGTTAATAGGACTAAATCCAGCTAGTTTAAATGAAAATACAATATCAAGAGCCATTAGTTTATACGCACCTATTAGTGGGTATATAACAAAAGTAAATGTAAATATGGGAAAGTATGTAAGTCCTACAGACGTACTTTTTGAAATTATTGACCCAAGTGACTTACACCTTAGATTGATTGTTTTTGAAAACGACGCTTCTAATTTAAAAGTGGGTAATAAAGTTAGTTTTTATACCAATAATAAAGTAGCTCAAAAATATAGTGCAAAGGTGATGGTTATTACACCCAATATCAATGAGGAAAGAGCTACTGAAGTGCATTGCCATATGCAAGAAGGCATTAAAAATTTATATCCAGGTACTTTTGCAAATGCTGAAATTGAATTAGATAATGCAATTGTAAATGCATTACCTGAAAATGCAGTAATTACCTGGGAAAACAAGCCACATGTATTTGTTAAAATATCCAAAGACAGTTTCAAGTTAGTTCCTGTTGAGTTAGGTGTTGTGACAAATGGGAAAGTGGAAATTAAATCAGATTTAGGGATGCAAGAAATTGTAACTAAGAATGCATATACCTTATTGATGAAATTGAAAAACAGTGGGGAGTAGTTGATTTGTTCTGCTCCTTAGAATTGTTCAAAATAGGCCAAACTGCCACCTACCCAGGTGGCAGTTTGGTTATAATTAACGCCAATCATTTTACCCTTACTTAATCTAGTTAAGTTGTTTGTTGCAATATATTTTCCTTTTGCCGCGTCCCAAAAATAGAAAAGTCTAATTTCTGCTTTTGCATTACCAGTAGGTGTTTCTATAATGGGGGCATACAATACTTTTTCTTGAATAATCCAATTTTCAGGGTCTTTTATGGCTGCAATATCATCAGTTTGAATGTCAATAATTACACCTTGTCCTGCAAAAGAAAATAAAGGTTTAATCACATAATCCGTCAAGTTATCTGGGAGCTTTGAGGCCTTATTTAGAAATTGAGTGTAAGGCACTGACTCATGCTTCAAAAATGGGATACTATATTTGCTGATTCTAAAAAAATGATGCGGATGTGTAACCCATTCAACGTCATTGGCAAGTTTTATTAAAGCACCTTTAGCTTGAATTTCGAGACTTTGTTTCTCCAATTCGTCCATCACAACTCTATTGTATATGCGGTCTATTTTTTGCTTCTTACCGTCTCTGCTATAAAATAAGCTATGACCTTCTAGTACTAATTCAGTAATGCAAACAATGGGCAAACCTATCAGTTTGTCGGTAAAGTAAAAGTCGACTTTTGTTTTTTGTTGATGTGGAAGTATCTCTAATAAAACAGTATGTTTATTTTGAGTACCCTTAATCATGAGTGCTAAATGGTTTATATAGTCAGCTCTTGTATACCCATTTAAATAGCAGCTAAAATTTTCGGGTATATCAAAAACAGCTCTAAGTGCATCGTCTTGTAATACTTCAAATCCAAATAAAGAGGGGAATCCTTGCAGCTCTATTAGTTTAGGAACAATATTATTATGTTTGTCTATTGCAATAGCAAAGTCCATTACAATGCAGTTAGGATGATTTGCTTCGTTTGGAGTTATCGCATTTTTTGGTATTGCATTTTCTGTCAAGCCTTTGAATAGCGGATCTAATAATTGTGTACAAATAGCGTCTCCTGCTGCTAATAATTTTCTTGTAAAATTTACATCTACGAAAATGGGAGTTTCTGCAATTCTGAATTGTATACTGTCCGGGATTGCGTTTTCCATAAATGCCAAATAGTTTTCATACTTGACTTGGGTAAATGACCTATTAAATGATTTTCTTAAATTAGGGATCATCCTTTTAATGCTTTATCAAGAAAATTAGGAATAAAATGGGAGAAGGTATTAGTTGTCTTGTCTGTATCTTCTAATTTCATCATAATTTTTTCCCATTTGGCTATTCCAAATTCTTGAATGATGGAGGCTTTGGTTTCGGGGTCTTGAAAATAGGTCAATAAAATACTGCTTTCTCCTTCGGGATGAAATTGAACTCCGTATATATATTCATTGAATTTGACCGCCATAATAGCACGTTCTAATGGCACGTCGGGTCTTATTTTTTCTAATGCTAAAATTTGAGCTCCCATGGCTGCTATTACTTGGTCATTGGGCTCAGTAATTTGGTAGTAACGACTTTCTAGTGCATAGAAGGGATCTCCTAAGTTGTTGAATAAACTATCTTCAATTATAGGATGTACCGGCAGAACGCCAATTTGCCTTGATTTGCGTAAGGAAATTTTTCCAATTTCAAAATGTCTACAAGCCATCTGAAAACTGTGGCAAATTAAGAACACCCATTTTTTCTTATTGATAATAGTTCCCAGCCATTGGGTATAGGTATTATCCCATTCACTATTTTTAGAGTCTACTGGAGAACCTGGTCCTCCAGTAGAAATATAAACATCGTAATTGAAATCGGGTATTTGATTTTGAACGCGTACATTATAGACATTTATTATAAGGGACAACTTATTTTTATTAGCCCATATATTTAAAACTTCTAAAATGCAAGTCATTCCTAAATTAGGACTGCCGTCATACATATCCAGTATTGCAACTTTAAAGGGGGAAGATTGCATTATAAATAACTTAAGTTAGTCTTAGGCGATAAATTCAAAAGGGTCTCATACATTAACTCAATAGTATCTGCAATATCTTTTTTATGAATCATTTCAACTGTAGTATGCATGTATCTTAATGGAATTGAAATGAGTACAGAAGGACAACCATCATTAGCATAAGCAAAGCTATCTGTGTCAGTTCCTGTACTTCTACTAAGCGTTCTAAATTGTACAGGGATCTTTTTGTCTTTAGCTGTTTCTTCAACAATTGCCAATAACTTATTATGAATTGCTGGAGCATAAGCAAGAGAAGGTCCTCTGCCACATAAAATATCACCTTCTATAGCTTTATTGATCATTGGCGTATGTGTATCGTGCGTTACGTCGGTTACAATAGCAATATTGGGCTTAATTCTTCTAGCTATCATCTCAGCTCCTCTTAATCCAATTTCTTCTTGTACTGCATTCACAATATATAATCCAAATGGTAGTTTCTTTTTGTTCTCTTTTAATAATCTTGCAACTTCAGCAATCATGAATCCGCCAATACGATTGTCAAATGCACGTCCAATAATAAAGTCATGTGCAAGTTCTTCGAAGCCGTCTGTATAAGTTACCACAGCGCCTATATGTATACCTAATGCTTCTACTTCTTTTTTAGTTCTTGCCCCACAGTCCAATGTAAGATTGTCTACTTTAGGTTGTGGCTCTTTTTGTTCCGGATTACTCATTCTAGTGTGAATTGCAGGCCATCCAAATACAGCTTTAACTGGTCCTTTTTTTCCATGAATCCAAACACGCATACTAGGTGCAATTTGGTGGTCCACTCCTCCGTTTCTTTTTAAATGAATTAATCCTTGGTCATTAATATAATTTACAAACCAACTTATTTCGTCAGCATGTGCTTCTATCACCACTTTAAAAGGCGCGTCAGGATTAATAACTCCAACTGCAGTTCCATAAGGATCTGTAAAAGTAGTGTCAACGTATTTAGTTAAATAATTTAGCCAAATTTTTTGTCCACTAGTTTCAAATCCTACAGGAGAAGGATTATTGATATAGGCTTTTAAAAATTCGTAAGACCCCGGATTTATAAATGCTTTTTTACTTGAACTGCCTGATTTTTTTGTAGTTGCTTTTGCCATAATAAAGTATTTGAATTATCTACTGCAAGATAGTACTAATTGCCATTATTTTTAGCCAGATAAATGCCTACTTTTGCACCAATATATTAAGCGCAAATGATTCAAGCCCCTTTTGAAATAGAAAAATTATGGAACCTGAGTGCAGAGGAGTTTTTTTCAATTAGTAAAACCCTATTTGAATGGCAAGCAACGCATAATAAGGTCTATAAAGAGTGGGTTCAACTTTCAACTGGAGGAATAGATAATCCTAAAGCGCTAACTCAAATCCCATTTTTGCCCATTTCTTTTTTTAAAACACATGAGGTATACATTGGAGAAAAACCTGAATTACATTTTGAAAGTAGTGGTACTACAATGGACGTAGTAAGTAAACATTGGGTAGCAGCACCAGCAATATATGAACAAAGTTTTAAGCATTGTTTTGATTTATTTTATGGTAATCCTACAGACTATTGTGTTATTGGATTATTACCTTCCTATTTAGAAAGGCAGCATTCTTCTTTGGTTTATATGGTCGATCATTTAATAAAAATGTCAGGTCATAATCAAAGCGGGTTTTATTTGAATGACTTTGAGAAATTAAATACCGTGTTAAATGAATTGGAAGCCAAAAAGCAAAAGACCATATTGATTGGTGTCAGTTTTGCATTGTTAGATTTTGTAGACGCTTATCCTAGGCAGTTGAAAAATACAATTGTCATGGAGACTGGAGGTATGAAAGGTAGAAGAGCAGAAATGATCAAACCTGAATTGCACGCTTATTTAAAAGAAAGACTAGGGCTAGATCAAATACATTCTGAATATGGAATGACGGAGCTATTAAGCCAAGCATATGCAAAAAAGGACGGAATATTCACCTGCCCGCCATGGATGAAAGTGATGGTAGGTGACCAAGAAGACCCAGGACTATTAAAAACCTCCGGAAGAGGGGTGTTACATGTAATAGACTTGGCAAATATTTACAGCTGTGCATTCATTGCGACACAGGACTTGTGTGAACTAAATGAAGATGGAAGTTTCCAAGTATTAGGTAGAATGGACAATAGCGATAGAAGGGGTTGTAGCCTACTGGTAGTTTAATCCTTTAACATTTTTTCAATTTCTTGAATGTAGCTGTTATTAAGACTATAATTATATTGTCGTTTGTCTATCTTATCTCTATTTTTTACTATTAAAGGTTCTGTTTGTTGAGTAGACATTTTATATTTCTGATTAATTCGAATAAAATAGTCACTTCTACTTTTGTTTTGCGTCAGTATATCTTTCTGTTGGACTCCAATTATTTTATTAATTATTTTAGTAGAGATGGCTTCTCCTTTAAGATGATGCTGGTATAATACATCAATTAATTCCTTTTCAATAATAGTTAATGAGCTATAAAAATTATTATTTAAAATTGAAACTACTTCTTTTGGAAGTTTACTTTTATTTTTTAGAAATTTGAAAGAAAAATAAATAATGATACAGGAAAGAAGAATAATTATCAATATGGATATATTTGATTTAGTTTTAAACATGTTTAAGTTTAAAAAACCTCCATTATTCAAATAGACGGGACTTATATTAGCATTATCAAAATCGGATGGTTCTATTTTTATTTTTGTAAATTTAAAACCCTGCTCTTCACTAATAAGTATCAGGTATATGTCGTTACCAATATTGAATTGTAAAGGGCTATAATTTTGTGATTTAACATTCCCATACATTTTTAACCATGCAGCTCTTAGTTCTGTATTTTTATTATTTTTTAGCCTACCTGTAATATTTTTAGAAAAATTTAACCAGTAAAATTCAAGCTCACTTTCAAATATTAGTGAATCTCCAAAATGAAAAACGTGTGAATTTATATTAGAAAATCTTTTCAGAGAAATAGGGTCTGTTTTTCCTAATGTGGTCCAATTTCTTGTATTAATATCAAACATATAAATACTATCTGTTGCATGCCTATTAATACTACTTGGGAAATTTTCAAAATCAATTGAATTACTTATATAAAGTCTAGGATTAGCACTTTGAAGATTAATATGTGAAATAATTCCAGTTTTGCTATCAAAATAGCTTTTAACGACTCTATTAGACGGATATAATTCCCACTGATGTGTTTCTTTACTAAAATAGGTAATGGTACCTCTAAAATTCCAAAATCCTTCCCCTCCATATTGAAAAATCGTATCCCTAATCATGAAATTATAGGAGTAGAAGCTTGCACCTGAATGTATTGTTGAATCAATCCTAGTGAGTTGATACTGCCCAGCAACTTTATAGATAGAATATAGCCTTCCTGTACCCAAAGGTTGAATCCAAATTCTTTTCTTATTTTTTATAAGATCAATATTTGTGTATTCGGATGTTATTAGACCAAAGTTGAATACATTACCATCTAGATTTATACTTGTTGTATTGGTAGTATCCGCACTTAGAATATCTAATAAAGCTATTTCATTTTTATTTAATAGGTTATTTGCCTTTTGTGCGACAATATTACTTGAATTGAATAGTAGTAGGTAGCAAAAAACAAAAAATAGGATAACTGCTTTCATATATCAAAAATAGGGAAATATATATAATAAGAAATTAACTTATTTGTAGTTGTATATAAATAATAAAATATTAATATGTAATATATTATTAAACAAATATTTGGAAGCAAATTTTAAATTTCTTCTCTTTATTTACATATTATGTAACCAAGACCATTTTCTATAGCATATTTACAAAAATATAGAAAATTAGTTTCTTTTGTATTAAAGAAATATTAAATATATTATCCTTTGGGGGAAGGATAATCGGGGTGGTTAGGATTCGTCTTAATCACCCCAAAATTTTTCTAGGATTCACGCTTCTTTACAATAAGTACCCCCAATATGACCAAAATGGTACCCAAAATTTGTAAAGTCCCAATATGTTCTTGTAATAAAATGCTAGCCTGAAAGAGGGTGGCAACTGGACCAATACTAGTTACAATGGCTAAGTCATTACTTCCAATTCTTTTCATCCCACTACTTAATAAGAAAGAGGGGATAACAGTAGCTACTAAGGCTAATGCAATTACGTATCCTAAAATTGGGGAGTCCATGCTTAAATAATGTGACACCAGCGTATAATCCTCTTTAATAAGATAATGGGTGAATATGCCAACGGTTGCCGATAGCATTGCAACGCTGGTATAACTACTCACTCCCATTATAGGTACTAGTTTTCCAGTTCCAACTAGGTAAAAAGCATACGTGATACCACATAGTAAAACCATCACAGAACCATATAAGAATAGCTCTGTATTTTCGAAATATTGCATTTCACCCCAATAGGCAATTCCAATTCCTAAATAGGTAACTAAAATGGAAATCCATTGTCTTTTACTAATGGCTACTTTAAATATCCATCTATTTATAATTACTGCTAAAGTGGGATAAATAAAAAGGATAATTCTTTCAATTCCTGCAGAAACATATTGTAATCCTACAAAGTCAAATAAGCTACTCATATAATAACCTAGAACACCCATGCTAATAGCCCAAATATAGGTAGTTCTAGAAACGACTTTTTGATGCTTGCTTTTACTCAATACATATAATACAATAGCGTAAAAAGGAAGAGAGAGTAACATACGCAACATTAATAATGTTGTTGCATTTATATTACTCTCTCTGAAACAAAGTTTAATCCAAATTGCTTTTGTAGAGAACAAGAGTGTTCCTAAAATTGCAATCGCAAAACCTTTATTATATGTATATTCTTTTTTTATACAGCTACATTAAAATCTCTTAAAGCATCATTTAAACTGGTTTTCAAGTCGGTACTTGGTTTTCTTTGTCCAATTATTAAAGCACAACTAACTTGATAGTCGCCAGCAGGGAATGACTTCTTATAAGAACCAGGTATAACAACACTTCTTGCTGGTACACGTCCTTTATATTCAACTGGCTTTTCTCCACTTACATCAATAATTTTTGTACTCTTTGTTAAAACCACATTGGCACCTAAAACCACTTCTTTTTCTAAATGAACGCCTTCTACAACAATACATCTACTACCAATAAAACAGCCGTCTTCTACAATTACTGGACTTGCTTGTAATGGTTCTAATACACCTCCAATACCAACTCCTCCACTTAAATGAACTCCCTTACCTATTTGTGCACAACTACCAACGGTAGCCCAAGTGTCCACCATAGTTCCTTCGTCCACAAAAGCACCTATATTAACATAGCTTGGCATTAGTACTACGTTTTTAGCTAAGTATGCTCCGTATCTTGCAATAGCATGCGGTACGGCACGAACACCTAATTCCGCATACCCTGATTTTAATAACATTTTATCATGAAATTCAAAAGGAGCTAGCTCCCAAGTTTGCATTTGCTGAATTCCAAAATACAGTAGAATAGCCTGTTTTACCCACTCATTTACAATCCATTCAGTACCCTGAGGTTCAGCTACTCTTAATCTGCCTTTATCCACTTCTTCTATCACTTCGCGAATGGCATTACTATAAGTTTCGTCTTTTAATAAAGCACGATCATTCCAAACAGTTTCAATTTTAGTTTTTAAGTCCATTTTATTCGATTTTGGCAAAAATACAAGCTTGGGAAGGAATATTAATAGATTCTTTTGCACAATAATGAACCTTCGTTTATTTGCAGGTATTGTTTAATTTTGCAGCATGTTTCCTAATGACCATGATATACAAGAATGTGTAAAAACCCTAGAAGCTGGGGGTTTAATATTATATCCAACCGACACCGTGTGGGGAATTGGTTGCGATGCCACTAATACAGACGCAGTTAGTAAGATATTCCAACTTAAAAAAAGAGTGGACTCCAAAGCCATGATTGTTTTGGTACAAGACGAAAGAGTAATTTTGCGTTATGTAGAAGAGTCTGATTTGCAAATATTTGATTACATAAAGGGAATACATAAGCCTACTACCGTAATTTATCAAAATGCAAAAAATTTAGCAACTAATTTAATCGCTCCAGACGGATCCGTTGCCATAAGAATTTGTAATGATGTTTTTTGCAAAGCATTAATTAAAGAATTTGGGAAACCTATAGTAAGTACTTCCGCTAATATTTCTGGTTATCCTACACCTTTATGCTTTAATGATATTTCTCTTGATATTATTGAAGGCGTACAATACGTTGTAAAAACACGTCAAGACGAAACAGATTTAAAACAGCCATCGTCTGTTATTAAATGGGATAAAGATGGTAATTTGATAATTATAAGACCATAATACGAATAGCAAAAAAATGCAAAAAATATTAGTTATTCAAACAGCCTTTATTGGGGATGTAGTATTAAGTACAGCTTTATTAGCGTCTTTACATAATGAATATCCAGAAATCAAGTTGGATATATTAGTACGTAAAGGGAATGAAGCCCTTTTTAATAATCATCCTTATGTAAATGCAGTATTAGTATGGAATAAGAAAGAAAATAAATATAAACATTGGCTGCAAATTTTACTACAAATAAGAAATACAGATTATGATGTTATAATAAATGTACAGCGTTATGCTGCAACTGGTTTGTGGACAGCATTTTCAAGTGCTAAAATAAAAATAGGCTTTGACAAGAATCCATTTTCTTTTTTATTTACACATAAAATAAAACATTTAGCCGAACAAAAAGGACTTCATGAAATTCAAAAAAATCATGCATTATTAAGTGCAATTGGGGACTTAACTTTATGCAAACCTAAATTATATCCAACAGCGGTAGATGAACTTAAAGTATTGCAATATCAATCTAAAAATTATATCTGTATTGCTCCCGCATCTGTATGGTATACCAAGCAATTCCCCATTCAACAATGGGTTAATTTTTTAAATGAACTAGTTTTTGAAGGGGTAGTTTATATTATTGGAGGACCTGGTGATAAAGCGCTAGGAGATACCATAATTAATAATATGGAAAACGTTAAAATTAAAGTGGTGAATTTAGCAGGCCAACTTGATTTTTTAGCTGCTGCTGCATTACAAAAAAAAGCCGTTTTAAATTATGTGAACGACTCGGCCCCTATGCATTTTGCGTCTGCTGTGAATGCCCCTGTTGTGGCTATTTATTGCTCAACTATTCCCGATTTTGGATATGGTCCTTTGTCCGATAAGTCTTTTATTGTTCAAACAAATAAGGAATTATCATGTCGTCCATGTGGTATTCATGGCAAAAAAGCATGTCCATTGGGGCATTTTAGTTGTGCAACTAGTATTCAAATGCAACAATTATTGGAACCTTTATCACAAATGGCTCAACATTAGTACTTTTGCGCCCTATGCAGATTCATTTTACAGACAGAGAGACAGAATTGCTTCATGCAGTTGCTAAAGCAGCAACTGGTCTTGGAGTTCCTGCATTTGCTGTGGGCGGATTTGTTCGGGATAAAATTTTAGACAGACCCACTAAGGATATAGATATTGTCTGCTTGGGTGATGGTATGGCGCTGGCACAAGCATTTTCCAAATTATTCAAACCAACCCCTCCAGTTTCCTTATTTAAAACATTTGGAACTGCACAAGTAAAATTCAATGACATAGAAATAGAATTTGTAGGGGCAAGAAAAGAAAGTTATGTAAGAGACAGTAGAAAGCCAAAAGTAGAACCTGGTACAATTGAGGACGATCAAAATAGAAGAGATTTTACAGTGAATGCATTGGCAGTGGAATTGAGTTTTGAAAGGTTTGGAACTATCATAGATCCTTTTGGAGGATTGGTTGATTTAGAAAATAAAATTTTAAAAACACCGTTAGCTCCCGAAAATACATTTGACGACGACCCTTTGAGAATGATGCGCGCAATTCGTTTTGCTACACAGTTGGGTTTTACCATTACTAAAGAAACTATGCAAGCCATTCAGAAAATGGCGAATCGGATTTCGATAGTTTCTCAGGAAAGAATTACAGACGAATTGCAGAAAATAATGATGACACCAAAGCCATCTGAAGGATGGTATTTATTGAGGGATGCAGGTTTATTGCAAGAGATATTTCCATTACTATTGCAATTGGAAGGAGCTGAGACCCTTGATGGCATTGGGCATAAGGATAATTTTTCTCATACATTACAAGTGCTAGACAATGTAGCGGCTAATAGTAATGATATATGGTTAAGATGGGCAGCGCTATTACATGATATTGCAAAGCCTAAAACTAAAAGGTTCGAAACAGGATTTGGTTGGACATTTCATGGTCATGAAGTAGTGGGCGCAAGAATGGTGCCCAAAATTTTTACACAACTAAAATTACCATTAAACGAGCGGATGAAAATGGTGCAAAAATTAGTTGCGCTTCATTTAAGACCCATTTCATTAACTAAAGAATCGGTAACGGACAGTGCAGTAAGAAGATTATTATTTGATGCAGGGGAAGACATTGATTATTTAATGATACTTTGCTCCGCCGATATTACCAGTAAAAATCAAAGTAAAGTAAAACGTTATTTACAAGGATTTGAATTTGTTCGTCAACGAATTGTGGAGGTAGAGGAGAAAGATAAATTAAGGAATTGGCAACCACCTATTACAGGAGAAATGATCATGGAGCTATTTAATATTACCCCTTCTAAAAACGTCGGAATTATAAAGGATGCTATAAGAGAAGCCATATTAGACGGGATTATTCCCAACGAATATGCTGCTGCATATGAATTTATGTTAACAGAGGCGGCAAAGCTTGGGTTGAATCCAACAAAATAAAAAATAAATAGTAATTTCGGCATTCTAAAAGCACCAAAATGGCAATATTAAAATTCAGGGTTTATTGGGAGGAAGAGGATGCGATTTATAGAGACATCTTGGTGAAGCATACGCAACATTTTTCCGACTTTCATCAGGCCATATTGTCTGCGTTTTCGTTTGACAATAAACATGATGCAACATTTTTTAGAAGTAATGAATTGTGGCAGAGAGGTAGAGAAATTAGTAAAGAAGTTTACCTTAAGGAATATAAAGTTTCGCCATTAATGATGGAAGAAACTACGGTAGGTTCAGAAATTATCGACACCAATCAACATTTTGTTTATGTGTATGATTTTGCAAAATCTTGGACATTTTTAATTCAGTTAATACAAGTAATTAAAAATGCAGATGCAGACATGGAACTTAGTTATCCCACAGTTGCAAGAACAGAAGGAGTGGGGCCTATGCAATATGGTACCAAAGGATTATTAGGTGAAAAATTCGCCGACATAGAAGAGAAGTATGATTTGGCAGAAACTGGTGAAGGATTCGGAGAGGAAGGGGAAGACGCGCATTTGTCAGACGAAGAGGGAAGTGACAATGAGGAGGAAGGAGATGATGATGATGATGATTCAAGTGACGATGATAGCAATGACGATAATCAAGCATCATCTTCTAGTGAATTTTTTGATGGTGACGCTTACTAGTATTTTCAAAATATATCCCATTGCCTAAAACAGTCTATATTATAATGGGACCCACTGCGGTGGGTA
>Ga0075464_10000439_pt1 | contig 18125 bp, 16 predicted proteins | sample DEB19_08_DNA_5_FD_75068 | JGI IMG/M metagenome (GOLD analysis project Ga0075464, IMG submission 75068) | Aqueous microbial communities from the Delaware River and Bay under freshwater to marine salinity gradient to study organic matter... | ecosystem: Environmental > Aquatic > Marine > Coastal ...
ATGCCCTGTGCAGAAATGGGTACGAAGAAGGAAGCGGGTCCATCGGCACTTTGTGTTCAGCACTGCGACCAGGGTCACCAAAGTGTTTCCTCGATTCAGGTTCCTGACTTTCAGCCAGCGCTCGTCCTGTTTCTTGTTCTGCCTTCTCTAGCTTCATTCGAGCCAGCCTACGCAGTCGATTTGCGGACTGAACCGCTAGTCCGAACGGCATCCACGCCTCCCTACTTACGCACCGGTCGGCTGCGTATTTGACCCACTCCTGAGCACAAAGTGACGCGCTAACCCCGCGTCGTCAGGCGAATCTCGCCTCGTGTTTCTGGAGTTGTCATGTCCTCACCTTTTTCAATCGCCATGTGCAGCATTGCCAGGGCTGCCTTTTGGTCGCTCGCGGTAATGTCGCTGGCAAACGCGCAATCCTTACAACCGCTATCACTCGATGAAGCCCTGAGCATTGCTACGGCCCGGTCGCCCTCAGTTGGCGCCGCATCGCACGGCATCCAAGCCTCGCAGGAAGCGGCCATTTCGGGTAGTCAGCTACCTGACCCTGTTTTGCGACTGGGGGTGGATAACCTACCAGTCAATGGCCCGGACAGTTGGAGCCTGACCAACGACTTCATGACGCAACGCCGCATCGGAATTACGCAAGAGTACGTCTCCGAGGAAAAGCGAGCGCTAGTACGTCGCCGCATGGAGCTCGATGCCCAACGCCAGACAGCAGCGCAGCGTAGTCTCACCGCTGGTATTCGCAGGGATGTCGCCGCGGCTTGGCTGGACCGCTACTACGCCACCAAGTCCCAGGGGCTACTGAAGACACTTGAGACAGAAATCGAACTGCAACTACGGACCCTCGACTCCCAACTGCGCTCGGGAAAGGCATCTGCATCTGAGCTACCCATGGCCACCGTAGTCCTCCTGCAAACACAGGACCGCCTGCAAGTAGCCAAGAAGCAGGAGCGCGTTGCGGGCATCGCTCTAGAGAGGTGGCTGGGTCCAGACGCCAGCAGAACACCCGCAAGCGCGCCCGACATCGACAAGTTGGCTGTTGACCTTGCAAATCCAGAAATTGCCACCGAGGCCCCTGCGGTGCGCGAACATGCCAATGAACGGGATATTTCCCAAGCCGACTTGGAACTCACCCAGGCCGCCAAAAAACCCAACTGGAGCTGGGAAGTCTCGTACAGCCAACGGGGCAGCGCTTACTCCAACATGGTCTCCGTGGGAGTGAATATCCCGCTGTTCACCAACTCCGCTAACAAACAAGACCGCGAAATCTCCGCCAAGCAAGCCCAAGTGCGGCAGGCCCATGCGATGCATGACGACGTCGTGCGTGAGACCCAAGCCAACATTGCGTCCAGCTACGTGGAGTGGCAAAGCCTGATTGAACGTCGCAAGACTTTGGCGTCTGCATTACTCCCAGCCGTTCGCCAACGCATCGATTTGACTCTGGCTGCTTACCGCGGTGGGCAGGTCAGCTTAGCCACTGTTCTAGAGGCCCGCCGCGCTGAAGTGGAGGCGCAACTCCAGTTGCTGGACTTGGAAAGAGAGGCCGCCCGACTCTGGGCCCAACTGCAATACGTCTACGCCGAAGGAGCACAGCAATGAAAACATCAACCCTCATCACTTGCTTCGTTGTCGCTGGCACTGCCATAGCGATTGGCTCCTACCAATTGGGCACCAGGCACCCTGCAGCAATGCCCGGAGGTGACGCACCATCGGCCTCTGCCATGTCCGATACCAAGATGGACCCCAAGACCGGTCGCCAAGTTCTGTACTGGCACGACCCCATGGTGCCGGCGACCAAGTTCGACAAGCCTGGCAAGTCACCTTTCATGGATATGCAGTTGGTGCCGGTCTATGCGGACGAAGCTGCAGGCGAAGGTGTATCCGTGGCTGCAGGCGTCTCACAGAACCTTGGTATCCGCACCGCCATCGTCCGTATGGCGGACATGCAATCCCGACTGGAAGCAGTAGGTGTGATTGCCCAGAACGAGCGCGGCACTGAGGTCGTTCAGTCCCGTGTGACGGGATACATCGAAAAGCTCCAGGTACGTGCAGTCTTTGACCCTGTCCGCAAAGGCCAGGCACTGGCAACCATTTACGCTCCCGAGTGGGCGTCTGCGCTGGAAGAGTACCTTGGTATTCGCAGGGCCCAAGTCGGCTCCGCGTTGGTGGATGCAGCGCGTGCGCGCCTGCGCCTTCTCTCCATTCCAGACGACGTGGTGGTGCGCTCAGAGCAATCTGGCACGGCGCAAACGCGCTTTACGCTTACGGCGCCCACATCGGGAGTAGTCGCCGAACTTGGTGTTCGGGATGGCGCTATGGTCTCGCCAGGCATGACTTTGTTCCGGATATCGGACCTCAGTACCGTGTGGGCCATGGCCGACGTGCCGGAGGCGGTTGCCTCGCAGATTCGTGTTGGAAGCGGTGCCGAAGTTCAAGTCACGGGACTCCAAGACTCGATTGCGGGCAAGCTTTCGGCCATCCTGCCGGATGTGGACCCGGCCACACGCACGCTCAAAGCCCGTATCGAGCTGCGCAACCCTGGCTTGATGCTCAAGCCTGGCATGTTCGTGCGCGTCGTGTTCAAGCAGTCATCCACCGCGCAGGCACTGGTAATTCCACAAGAGGCAGTGATTGCCACCGGCAAGCGCAACGTCGTCATAGTGGCGGTCGCTGACGGCAAGTACGCCCCCGTGGAAATCAAACTTGGACGCGAAATTGGTACCGACGTTGAGGTCAAGTCTGGACTGTCTGAAGGACAGAAAGTGGTGGCTTCAGGTCAGTTCCTTCTGGATTCGGAGGCAAGCCTCAAATCCGGCTTGAGTCGTCTCAATACAGGTACTCCCGCTGTGGCTACTGCGCAGGTGCACACCGGGTCAGGCAAGGTGGTCGCGGTTGACAAAGACGAGGTGACTATTTCCCATGGGCCTATTGCCTCCATCCAGTGGGGTGCCATGACCATGGGTTTCAAGGCGCCGAAGGATGGACTTCCCAAAGACCTGAAGCCTGGCTCGCAAGTGACGTTCGAGTTCAGTCAGCAAGGCGATGCCTACCAGTTGGAGCGCATTACGCCGGCCATGGGCGGAGTCAAACCATGATTGCAAAAATTATTCACTGGTCAGTCGCCAATCGGTTCCTGGTGCTACTGGCCACCGCATTGCTGGTGGCGGCGGGCATCTGGTCACTGGCGAGAACCCCTCTGGACGCGTTGCCAGACCTCTCCGACGTGCAGGTCATCATCCGCACCAGCTATCCGGGGCAAGCACCGCAGTTGGTGGAAAATCAAATCACCTACCCACTGACCACCACCATGATGTCGGTGCCGGGTGCGAAGACAGTACGTGGCTACTCGTTCTTTGGCGACTCGTTTGTGTACGTGCTGTTTGAGGATGGGACAGACCTGTATTGGGCGCGCTCCCGTGTGCTGGAGTACCTCAACCAGGTGCAATCCAAGTTGCCGCCTGGTGCTGCAGCGTCCCTCGGTCCGGATGCGACTGGAGTGGGCTGGATTTATGAATACGCGTTGGTGGACCGCACTGGCCACCTGGACTTGGGACAACTGCGTGCCCTGCAAGACTGGTTCCTGAAGTTCGAGCTGAAGTCCGTAGCTAATGTGGCTGAAGTGGCCAGCCTAGGCGGCATGGTGCGCCAGTACCAGGTAGTGCTCGACCCCAATCTGCTGCGTTCTTTCGGAATCCCCCATGCCAAGGTCTTGGACGCCATCAAGCGCTCCAACCTGGAAACTGGAGGCGCTGTCATTGAGTTGGCTGAGGCTGAGTACATGGTTCGAGCCAAAGGCTACCTCGCCAGTCTGGAGGACTTCCGCAATATCCCACTCAGTGCGTCCACACAAGGGGTGCCTGTGCGCTTGGGTGATGTAGCCCGCATCCAGGTCGGACCCGAGATGCGCCGCGGCATTGCGGAGCTGGACGGAGAGGGCGAAGTCGCAGGTGGTGTCATCGTCATGCGTACCGGCAAAAACGCACTGGAGACTATTCAGGCGGTCAAGGCCAAGTTCGAACAGCTCAAGGGCAGCTTACCACCGGGAGTGGAAATCGTTACCACCTATGACCGCTCGCAGCTGATTGAACGCGCGGTTGCCAACCTTCAAAACAAGCTCATCGAGGAGTTCATTGTGGTGGCGGTGGTCTGTCTGCTCTTCCTGTTTCACTTGCGCTCGTCGTTGGTGGCAGTCGTATCCTTGCCTGTCGGCATCCTGGCCGCCTTTATCGTGATGCGCTACCAGGGTGTCAACGCCAACGTCATGTCCCTCGGTGGTATTGCGATTGCCATTGGTGCCATGGTCGATGCCGCTGTAGTGATGATTGAGAACGCACATAAGCACCTCGAAGCCTGGGGAGAGGCACATCCGAACCAGGAGCTGACCTCCAGCGAGCGTTGGGCCGTAGTGACCGAGGCAGCCGTCGAAGTGGGGCCGGCGCTCTTCTTCTCCCTGCTCATCATCACTTTGTCGTTCATTCCGGTCTTCACGCTGGAAGCCCAGGAGGGGCGTCTGTTTGCTCCTTTGGCATTCACTAAGACGTATGCTATGGCCGCCTCCGCAGCTCTCGCTGTGACACTGGTGCCGGTGTTGATGGGTTACCTGATTCGTGGCCGTATTCCGCAAGAACAGTCCAACCCTATCAATCGAGCCTTGATTGCCCTGTACCGGCCTGTGCTCGCACTGGTACTACGATTTCCCAAGGCAACGGTCGCGGTGTCATTGGTCGCGCTGCTTAGCGCGGCGTTCCCGCTTTCCCAGTTGGGCGGTGAATTCATGCCGCCCATGGACGAGGGCGACCTGCTGTACATGCCGTCCGCATTGCCGGGCTTATCGGCGGCCAAAGCGTCAGAGCTACTGCAACAGACTGACCGCATGATTAAGACCGTCCCGGAAGTCGCCAGAGTCTTTGGTAAAGCTGGGCGGGCTGAGACCGCTACGGACCCGGCGCCCATGGAGATGTTTGAAACGACCGTGCAATTCAAGCCGCGGGAAGAATGGCGTGCCGGCATGACACCTGACAAACTGGTTGAGGAATTGGACAAAGCGGTGAAGGTGCCAGGCCTGTCCAACATCTGGGTGCCCCCCATCCGCAACCGGATTGACATGTTGGCCACGGGTATCAAGAGCCCGGTGGGGGTGAAAGTGACTGGGCCAGACCTCGCAGTCATCGACCGACTGGCGGGTGAAGTGGAGAAAAGCGTCAAAGATGTGCCTGGAGTGACCTCAGCGCTCGCGGAACGCCTAGTGGGTGGTCGGTATATCGACATCTCCATTGACCGCGTGACAGCCGCACGTTACGGGCTCAACGTCGCGGATGTCCAAACCTTGGTGTCATCGGCGATTGGTGGTGACAACGTTGGTGAAGTGGTGGAGGGTCGTCAGCGGTTCCCCATCAACGTGCGCTATCCCAGGGAAATTCGTGACTCCTTAGAAAAGCTGCAGGGGTTGCCCTTTGTTACCGAAAAGGGAGCGCAATTGCGATTGGGTGATGTAGCCACCATCAAGTTTGATGACGGCCCGCCCATGCTGCGCAGTGAAAATGCCAGGCTCTCGGGCTGGGTCTATGTCGACTTGCACGGCAGGGACCTGAAATCAGCGGTGACGGAGATGCAGCAGCGCGTGACCAAGGAGGTAAAACTCCCGGCTGGCTACTCCATCGCATGGTCGGGGCAGTTTGAATATCTGGAGCGTGCCTCACAGCGACTAACCATGGTGGTGCCGTTCACGCTGGCCATCATCTTCTTGCTGCTGTACCTGACGTTTCGCCGTGTGGACGAAGCGCTGCTTATCCTGCTGGCGGTTCCCTTCGCACTGACAGGTGGGTTCTGGCTCATTTGGTCGCTTGGGCATGCCGTCTCTGTGGCTTCAGCGGTCGGATTCATCGCACTAGCGGGTGTCGCAGCTGAGTTCGGCGTCGTGATGCTGGTTTACTTGAAAGGCTCGTGGGAGCAACGAATGGCGCAGGGAAAGGAACCGACGGAAGCGCTGCTGATAGAAGCCATCACAGAGGGTGCCGTCCACCGTGTTCGTCCCAAGGCGATGACAGTCGCAGTCATTCTTGCTGGGTTGCTCCCCATTCTGTGGAGCGGGGGCACTGGCTCTGAGGTCATGCAGCGCATTGCTGCACCGATGGTGGGCGGCATGGTGACGGCGCCGCTTCTGTCGATGCTTGTGATCCCCGGGGTTTGGATGCTACTGATGCGACGGCAGTTAGGGGCTCAATCCCCGGATTTGAACTTGAATTGACTGGACGCCGATGCCCGAGCTGCAAACCTGAAGTTCAGCAAAAATAAACTTTTGGCTGTCCCATGTCCGGTATGCACGGCAAGTAGTACCAGCAGATTTTTAGCTTACTGCCTCAGAACATTTAACCAGCAAATCGCCTAAGCAAATTGTTTGTAAAGTCATATACTCAAAATCAAATTTTCGTTGGGTATGGTATAATCAGATTGTGAAAAAAGCAATTTGGAAACTTCTTTTTACTTGCCTCATGCTCATTGCAATTCCTGTTCAAGGTTTTGCAGGAGCATTTGCGGCAGTGTGCGAAGGAAATCACCAAGCCTTGTATGGAGTGGCTGATTCAATGGCCTCTGACGAGGCGCACAGTCACACTGCAATTGAACCGGTGAGCCAAAGCATGGTCGCCCTGGCTGATCAATTTCCAGGACAGCATGATTCAGCTGCAGATCAAAATGACCACCTGCCTACCAACGATGGTGCTCATTTGAAGTGCAGCGCATGTGGCCCGTGCTGTATCGGGGCTGCCCTAGTTTCTTCGTTTGAACCTGTCGTCGCGCAGTTCGATGGGAAATTCCAATCCCCAGAAATTTCATCCCATCATTTGTCTCCCGCTCTCGCGGGCTTGGACAGACCACCTCAAGAACTCCTCGCGTAACGCGTGGAGGTTCAAATTTACCTAGGGTTCAAGCCCTAGGCAGAATCCGTTATTTCCGCGTCGTTACATCTTCGTTTCGCATGGGCCTGCCCATGACCTTTCAACGAGATAACACGAGGACTTCATGTCTCTTTTTCTAAAAAATCGGTGTGCGATAGCCGTTCTGACATTTGCGGCGCCACTGGCATTTGCACAGACGAATAAGCCGCCTACCAAGCCAGAATCCAAAGGTGCTTCGGACGCGCCCATCTTGGTTGAATACAAATCGACCTTCACGAACTACCGTCCTTTCGTCGATCAGCCCATAGTGTCCTGGCGCGAAGCGAATGATACGGTCGCCAAGATTGGCGGTTGGCGGACCTACGCTAAAGAATCACAGCAGCCAGAGCCCGCGCCCGCGCCCGCGCCAGCCTCATCGAATGGAGCAAAACAATGAAAATGCTTCAGAACAAGCCGCGTGCGACCACGTTAGTCGTCGCCATGGCCGTACTTGTACTGTCCGGCTGTGCGAGTGTGAATTTTGACAATTCACTTGCCAAGGCCAATCAAGACACGACTGAATTCACCAAGGGCAAGCTGGAACTTGCGCAAACCCAGGAGCAACGCAGCGCACAGGAGGAAAAGGCAGCACGCTACCTGGCACAACCCTTAAGCCAAGGCGACGCCGTTCAATTGGCCCTGGTCAACAGTCCAGCTTTACAAGCCATGCTGGCGCAAAACTGGGCTGATGCGGCCAATGCGGCGCAAACAGGCCGTATTGTTAACCCTACATTTACCTTCGAGCGCTCAACATTCCTAGACGAAGTGGAGATAGGTCGAAGATTGACGTTTGGTCTGTTGGATTTGATCACCCTTCCTCAAAGGTTGGGAATTGCAGAGCGGGGAATTGCGCGCGCACAGATCCAGCTGACTTCGGATGTAGTGGATCAAGTCACACAAGTTCGCCAGGCGTGGGTCAAAGCTGTGGCGGCCAAACAAAACTTGATGTACGCGCAGCAGGTCAATGGTGCGGCCGAAGTCAGTGCAGATCTGGCGAGGCGTCTGCAAGCTGTGGGCAACTTCACAAAGTTGCAGCGGGCAAGACAGCAAGCGTTCTATGCGGATGCGGCGACCCAATTTGCTTCTGCGCAGCACGATGCCATGGCAACCCGTGAAGCACTGAACCGGGCTTTGGGACTCACCGAGGCCCAATCTAAATATCTCAAATTACCAGATCGCTTGCCGGATTTGCCCAAGTCACCAAGCAGCCCAGAAGACGTCAGCAAGGCTGCGAACGCAGGCCGTCTTGACATCAAACTCGCGCAGTCTGCTTTGGAGTCCGCTGCCAAAGCGCAGGGGCTCACCATGCTGACAAGTTTGACCGACATTGAGCTCGGCATTCGACGCGACACGGTTTTTGACAATGCAGCCGGTACGGAGACACCGCGCCATGGCTATGAGATCAGCATGAAGTTGCCGATCTTTGATTTCGGCGGATTGCGTCGCGACGCGATGAACGCCCAAACGCTGGCGGTGGCAAATCGCCTGGAAGCAACCGTGCGTTCAGCAGGCTCCAACCTTCGTGAGAGCTATTCCGCATACCGGACCGCCTATGACATAGCACGGCATTACCGGGATGAGGTGGTCCCCTTGCGCAAGACGATTGCAGAAGAAAGTGTGCTTCGTTACAACGGAATGATCATTGGCGTTTTCGAGCTCCTCGCAGACAGCAAAGACCAGATCTCCAGCGTGATGGCTGCCATCGCGGCAGAGCAACAGTTCTGGTTAGCCGATGCTGCATTGCAAGCCTCCCAAATGGGTAAGCCCACCAGCGCTTCCGTGGGTTCGATGGTTGCAACGGGTTCGGGAGGTGGTGACGCGGGACATTGATGCGGAGCAATAGCTCTGTGATTTTTCTGGCACTTGCCCAAACACCATCCCTCTTATTCGAAAGTACGCAAAATGAATTCACGTCGTCAATTTTTTAAGGCAGCTGGTATTGCTGGTGGCGCTGTCGCAGCGGCTGCAGTCAGTCGTGTGGCAATGGCTGCCTTGCCTGAGCCCGTCACCCAGACAAGTCCCGAGACCATGGCGCCTTTGGTTCCAAATACAGGCCGCCCCTACAACCCAGTAGTCACGCTCAACGGCTGGACTCTGCCCTGGCGTATGAACAACGGAGTCAAAGAGTTTCACCTGGTAGCCGAACCGGTGGTCCGTGAGATGGCACCAGGTTTTAAAGCCCATCTTTGGGGCTATAACGGACAGTCGCCTGGCCCAACGATTGAGGTCGTGGAAGGCGACCGTGTTCGAATCTTTGTCACCAATAAGCTGCCTGAGCACACCAGTGTGCATTGGCACGGGCAACGACTGCCCAATGGCATGGATGGCGTTTCTGGGTTGACACAGCCTGCAATTCTGCCGGGCAAGACTTTTGTGTATGAATTTGAAGCGCGTCGTCCTGGTACGTTCATGTACCACCCCCACGCCGATGAAATGACGCAAATGGCCATGGGCATGATGGGCATGTGGATCACTCACCCCAAAGCCAAGAACCCGTTGATTGACGAAGTGAATCGAGATTTTTGCTTTTTGCTCAACGGTTACGACATTGATCCTGGCAGTTACACGCCCAAGATCATGACCATGCTGGACTTCAATTTGTGGTCTTGGAACAGCCGAATTTTCCCTGGCATTGATACCCTCAACGTCCGAACAAACGACAAGGTTCGAATCCGGATCGGCAACCTGACGATGACCAATCACCCCATTCATGTGCATGGACATGAGTTTTTAGTAACAGGTACCGATGGCGGGCCGACACCCAAAAGCACCCGTTGGTACGAAGTCACGACCGATATTGCTGTCGGGCAGATGCGTCAAATCGAATTCGTTGCCGACGAAGAGGGCGATTGGGCATTTCACTGCCATAAAAGCCACCACACCATGAATGCGATGGGGCACAACGTGCCCACCATGATCGGTGTGGATCACCGGGGTGTGGCAAAGAAAATTACCAACCTGATTCCTGATTACATGGTGATGGGGGAGCGAGGCATGGCGGACATGACTGAAATGGAGATGCCCATTCCCGACAACACATCACCCATGATGACCGGCCAAGGGCCATTTGGCAGTGTCGAAATGGGGGGCATGTTCAGCGTGATCAAGGTTCGCAAGGACCAAAAGCCTGGCGACTACAAAGATCCTGGATGGTTTAAACACCCCGCTGGAACAGTCGCCTATGAATGGAAAGGGGCACTTGCTGAACCCGCTCGCAGCCAATCGGGTGGCTCCACCATGATGCCAACGCAAAACATGCCTGCCAAAGACATTGAGGTCCAAGTGCGCAAACCACAAGGTAAAACCAATCATTCAGAACATTGAATCGTTTCACTCCACTCTCTCACTCTTAACCAAAGGAAATCTAATGAAGAAGCTCAATATTGCAATCATTCTTATCGCGTCATTGTTCACTGCGGCGGCTATGGCCAGCGGCAACCATGCAGGCGGACATGGCCACGACGAAGCCACGGTTGGCGAAGCAGGTAAAGCTGCGGATGTAACGCGAACCGTCGAAGTTCAAATGCTGGACACCATGCGCTTCACCCCTGCCAGCTTCGCGGTAAAGCAGGGTGAGACTATCAAATTCGTTGTCAAGAACACAGGCAAACTTAAGCATGAATTTGTTTTAGGCACCAAAAAAGATCTCGATGAACACTACGAGGTGATGAAAAAATTTCCAGAAATGGAGCATGCCGATGACAACATGCTGAGCGTGGCACCGGGTCAAACAGGCGAGATGATCTGGAAGTTCAGCAAGGCGGGAGCTGTGAATGTGGCCTGTCTCCACCCCGGACACTACGATGCTGGCATGAAGGCTTCAATCCAAGTTGCAGCAGTGAAAAAGGCGGCCAAGGGACAGGCAGCTAAAAACGAAGATGGTCATGCGCACGAGCACTGATCTTTCGCGCAGAAGTGTCCTGGCTGGCTTGTTTTTGATTTCAGCCAGTGGTGCCATGGCTGCACAGCGGCCCAACGTTGAGGTCTGGAAGGATCCGGCATGTGGATGCTGCAAGGACTGGATTGCACATTTAGAGAAGTCGGGCTTTGACGTTTCGGTTCATGAGACCGGAAACAATGCCGCTCGCTCAGGGATGGGAATTCCAGCAAAACTAGGTTCGTGCCATACCGCCAGAGTAGAAGGCTACGCCGTAGAAGGGCATGTACCTGCCAAAGAGATCAAGCGCGTCTTGCGTGATCGACCTAAGGCTGTTGGACTGGCTGTACCTGGTATGCCAGTTGGCTCGCCGGGAATGGATGGTGCAATCTACAACGGTCGTAAAGACCCGTATGACGTGTTGCTGGTACTGCAAGATGGATCGACCAGCGTTTATCAAAGCTATCGTTAATGGAATCAAACATGAAACTCATCAAGTCAATATTTATCACTGCTGCTCTTGCCACATCGGCAATGGCCTCTATTTCCGTTTTTGCCCAATCCATGGCAGACATGACCGTGGGGGAGATTCGCAAGATCGACAAGGACGCCAGCAAGATTACGATCAAGCACGGGGAAATCAAGAACCTTGAAATGCCACCCATGACGATGGTGTTCACAGTTAAAGAACCGGCATTGCTCGACAAGGTCAAGCCCGGGGACAAGGTGAAGTTCGCTGTGGTTCGCGAAGACGGAAAAATGATCGTGACCGACATTCAGTCCACGCAGTAACTGACTCGGAGGTGCCAGCTCTACAAGTTGGCACCTTCAGATTTCAAATTCGGCCTCAGGTGGACGTCACCCGCTTTCGTAGACATAAATCAACTTCCGGTTTGAAGTTGCTCGAACGCAAGCGGGCTCATTTGGTCAAGATGAATGTGCCTGCGGACTCGATTGTAAAAACCTTCAATGTAGTCAAACACGTCTGACTTGGCTTCCTGGCGGGAAGCATAGATGCGGAGTTTGATTCGCTCCTTCTTCAAGTTACTGAAAAACGATTCAGCAACAGCGTTGTCCCAGCAGTTCCCGCGCCGACTCATGCTGGGCACCAAGTGGTTGTCTTTGCACCAGCGGTTGAACTCATCACTGCCAAACTGGCTGCCCTGGTCGGAATGAATCATCACTGGCGCTTTAGGGCGCCTGCGCCATACCGCCATCATCAGGGCATCCAGCACCAGTTCTGTGGCCATGGTGGATTTCATGGACCAGCCAACCACTGCGCGTGAGTACAGGTCAATCACCACCGTCAGATACAGCCAGCCTTCATAGGTGCGGATGTAGGTGATATCGGTGACCCAGACTTGGTCAGGGTGAGCTACTGTGAATTCGCGCTGCAACAGGTTTGGTGCTGTGGTGGAGGGCATGCCGACCTTGTAGCGTGGTCGCTTGTAGCCGCGCACCGAGCGCAGTTGGGCTTGGCGCATCAGGCGGGCAACTCGCTTCTCGCCGCAGGCGATACCAGCCTCGCGCAGGTCACAATGAACGCGTGGGCTGCCATAGATACCTTGGCTGTCTTCAAAGGATTTGCGGATGTCGGCCATGAGGGATTCATCGGCTAAGGTGCGTGCGCTCTTGGGTGCAGCCTTCCACGCGTAATAGCCGCTGCGCTGGATACGCAAGACCCGACACATGCTGCTGAGTCGGAACTGGCCTTGGTGCTCAGCCATAAATACGTACTTCACCCGGACAGTTTGGCAAAGTACGTTGCGGCCTTTTTTAGGATGTCACGCTCCTCGTTGGCCCTCTTCAAATCGGCCTTGAGGCGCGACACCTCGGCTTTGAGTTGGGCAGTTTCTCCACTGCCTGGGCCTGCTCTGTCCTGCGCAAGTCGCACCCACAGGTATAGGCTTTTGTCCGACATGCCCAAACGCTTGGCAACGTTAACGACTCCGTGGCCACGCTCAGTTACTTGGCGCACCGCTTCAGCCTTGAATTCGGCCGGGTATCTCACTCTCTTCATGACTATCACTCCAGTTCAATTTAGACCTTAACAAGTGTCTATTGAAACGGGTGACGACCAACCTACACAAAGATGGGTTCGACCACCGTTGGGTCTGACGGGTCTGTTTTCACTCAGATGGGCAGTTTCAGTACCGATGGCAGTACTCGCATGGGAAGCACCGCGACTGGCATTGGGGCGGTTTTCAATGATCGGGATGACTGGCCTTCAACCCCGAGCATTGAAAAGGATCAGTTTTAATGACTCTCAAGGATGACGGCGATTTGATCAAGGGGCTTGGGTTTGTCTGTCAATATCATGAGATCACTTCATTCAAAACAAGAAAGGGAGAGTGAAAAATGTCGCGAAAGTGTTTTTTCAGTTTTCACTATGTACCCGACTGTGTTCGGGCGTCTCAGGTTCGACAGATCGGTGCGATTGAAGGTAACCCACCAGCACTTGATAACGACTGGGAAACTGTGGTCGGTGGTGGAGATGCCGCCATAAAGAAATGGATCGCCGGACAGATGGAAGGTAAAACCTGTGCCATCGTGCTGGTCGGCGAGAATACGGCCAATCGAAAGTGGATCAATCACGAAATTGTGCAGGCGTGGGACCGTGGTTTGGGCGTTGTCGGGATTCGCATTCACGGCCTCAAAAACTTTGACGGCAATACCGCCTCTCAAGGGGGCAATCCGTTCGACCATGTAATACACGGCACTTCCCAGAAAAAGCTTTCATCCATTGTGAAGTGTTACACCCCGTCGGGTTCTGACAGTAAAGAGCGCTATGCGTGGATATCAAAAAACTTAGAGGCAGCCGTCGAAGAAGCGATTGCCATTCGAAAAGCCAACTAAGTGATATTCAAGTGAAAGTCAATGAAGCGCTGTAAGGCAACAACGAAAGACGGACGGCGTTGCCTGAATGGGCAGCGGACAGGCACCGACTTTTGTGCGATCCATGCGTCAGAGATTTCCTCTGGTGAACTATTCGCCACCGCTGCCGGAGCGTTAGTCGGACACGCGTTGATACCGGGTCTTGGTATTGTCCTCGGTGGCTTGGCGGGGCATTCTTTTCGAAATTTCACGGGACTTAACAATATGACGAAAAAGCGTGTGTTCATCAGCTTCGACTTCGATAACGACCGCGTATTGCGGGACTTCATGTTGGGACAGGCGAGACTGCCTGACTCACCATTTGAAGTTATCGATCATTCGCTTAAGGAGGCTGCTCCCGAACGGAACTGGGAGGCAAAAGCAAGGGCTGCGATCGCTCGATCAGATATCGTTATCGTGATGGTCGGTAACGACACGCACCGCGCAGGTGGTGTGCTCAAGGAAATCACCATGGCACGTGAGGCTGGCGTGCAGGTGGTGCAAGTCATTGGCTATAAGGACGGGGACTACACCCCCGTACCAAATGCTGGCCGTCTGTATGCCTGGAATTGGCAGAACCTTAAGAAGTTGCTGAGCTAACCCTATGCATATTAATGAACTGGATGCTTTCGTTAAGGAATACGTCAAGGAACTTCACAATGAGACGGCGGCGATCTTTGCTGGCGCTGGTCTATCGGTGGGCAAGGGGTTCGTAGATTGGGTTGGGCTTCTCCAGCCACTGGCAGCTGAGCTCGGGCTTGATGCTGAGCGTGAAAGCGATCATTTGGTTGCGCTTGCGCAGCACCACGTAAATGACAATGGCATGAATCGGGCCGGGTTGCACAAGCGACTTTTGGAGGAGTTCCCGACAGACGCACAGCCTACTGTAAATCATCAACTTTTGGCGCGGCTGCCAGTTGCAGTCTACTGGACCACTAATTACGATCGGCTAATTGAGCGGGCCTTGGAAGGGGCCGGAAAAATCGTTGACTCGAAGCATCGGGTTGACCAACTTGCCTTTACAAAGCCACGCCGGGATGCGGTAGTTTTTAAGATGCACGGAGATGTTGAGCATCCGGCGCAAGTCGTGTTGACCAAGGACGATTATGAGCGTTACCCGATTGATCGAGGCGCGTTCATCAACGGGCTGACCGGTGACCTTGTCTCTAAGACTTTTCTGTTTCTTGGTTTTAGTTTCAAGGACCCTAATCTTGACTACATCCTGGCGAGGATTCGGTTAACCTTTCAAGCAAACGGACGCCAGCACTACTGCGTCTTTCGTCGTGTGCAGGAGCAGGCGGGGCAGTCTCAGGCGGAGTACGAATATCTCCAAATCAAGCAACGCCTTGCCATCAATGACCTGAAACGCTTCAACATCAAGACCTTGCTGGTCGACAGTTACGATGAGATCACAGAACTGTTGCGCCGCATCGAACGTACATATCGCCGAAAAACGCTGTTCATTTCGGGCAGTGCTGAGGAGTTTGGTGCTTGGGATAAGTCGGATGTCTCTGAATTTCTCAACGATCTTGGAAAGATAGTCATCCAGCGTGGTTTTCGTCTAGTGTCAGGCTTTGGCTGGGGCATCAGCAATGACCTTTTGTCTGGCGCCATCGAGCAGATCTACGGCCAGCGGATCGGACACATCCAGGACCATTTGATCGTTCGCCCGTTCCCACGCTACATCGCTGACGTTGGCGTCCGAGATGCTCTGTGGCATGAGTTCCGTAAAGACTTAATCTCACAAGCGGGTATCGCGCTCTTCATGTTTGGAAACAAATTGAGCGACGGCAAAACAGTCCTCGCAGACGGCGTGCGTAAGGAGTACGCCATCGCACGGGAACTCGATCTAGTGACCGTACCTGTTGCCCCTACGGGCTATGTTGCCAATGAGCTCTGGCAGCTCGACGAGCCAGGAGTGAAATCATCCGCAATGAGTGAGGAAATCAAGCAGGCATTCGCCAGACTTCAAGCGCCCGCCGCCAAACCTCAGGAATTGCTGAGCCGGATTTCTGAAATATTGGATCTGCTCGGTAAAGAGTAATGGTCTGGCCAGATTTTCTGGCGCGCAATTGATCGAGACCGTAGGCATTTTTACTATGACGAAGTGAAACCTGGAGATTGACATCTAGGGTGCACGAAGTTTGGTAGCGCTTAGCACCGCGTTCGATGACGCCGATCCATCCACAGATGCTATTGAGCTGGGTGGATTACTAATTGCGTTTTGCTCTCTTGCGAGAGAGTGTCGGGTTTCGACCCGCAGACGCCGGTTCAATTGCGATTTACGGATTTGAACCGCCGTCCGCAATTTTGTAGAATTGGACGCATTCGATGGAGGCGTTCCCATTGGGGGACGGCACTGGATTGGGGATTGTTCGCAGGAACTAGATGAGGCCCGCCGGGGCTACTCTGAGGCTCTTTGCGCAGTGGTTACGCCCCACCACCAAACCGCTAAAAGCCGTTGAAATTAACGTTTCAGCGGCTTTTTTATGCCTTTTTCACCATCATTTATGCCTCCAGACCAACAGAATAGGGCGCAATCAGCTACTAAAATAATAGCAATAAAAACATCCTCAAAGCATCACTGCTTCGCCCCCAAAGCCAGCGCCTGCACAACAGGTCTGCCGATGTCGCTGAACTTTTTGCCGCCCGCGTGCATTTTTTCTTCTCTCATGATGGTTGGATCTATATCAGCTTGTAGATGTGTTCAATTGCCGGAATACATTGGCCCCCAGCGCGGTGCCATGCACTGCCAAATGCGCTCCCAGCTGAATGGCCTGCAGCAGTTCTGACCGTGTCAGGCCCTGCGACAGTGCCGTCGTAATGATTTGCCGTATCGCGCCAGGGTTGAAAGCCGTGAAGCACGCATGCAATGCCAACTGTACCAGGCTGCATTCCGCTGGCGTCAGACCAGCGCCTGGGCGACCTTTCTCGACAAAGTCGAGCAGCACCTCCGCGTACCCGGGGTCCAGTCGGGCAACAGAGGTCAAAGCCAGCGCATGCGCTGCGCCCAACTGGTCTATACGGGTTTGCAGGCCCTTGCTGATGGCTGGCGATTCAATGGTGCCGCTGAGCTCAGCCAGAATATCGGTGGCTTGGCACACGCTCGCCATGCCTTGGATGGCAACCAGATGCAGCACGTCGAAGACGTCATTCTGTGTGGCGCCGACCTCAAGCGCCCGCTTCATGTGCGTATGCAGACCCGACTCGAACAGATGGGAGGAAGATGAGTCCAGTCCCACGTAAATCAGTTCAACCATGCGCTCCGTCAGTGGGCCGGTACGCGCCGGGTAACCCGCGTAGTGTGCGTACTGCTCTACAAAGCCGGGCGACACCTGGAGCATGACATCGGTCCAGGGGCGCCAGTAGCCGCGCTCTGCAATGAAGAGTGCCTTGATTTTTTCGCGCGCGGCGTCCGCTGCCGGGTCTGGCTTCATCATGGCGGCTTCAATTCTGGCGGGCGGTGGCAACCCAAGGTCTGACCTGTCAGGAATTGCGCTGCCGCACCGCAGGTGTAGCGCAAAAGGGGATGAAGCGATGCAGGGCTGATGTCCGACGGAACTTGCAGTGCATTGATGCGTAGTGCACGGCTGCCCCATTCGCAGGCGAGGGTGGCGACCAGCATGCGTGCCGCGGCGCTGTCGCCTGCGGTTTGCCACTTGTCGGACTTCACGGTGGGTATCAGCAGCGTCAGGCTGGCCTGCTTGGAATAGCGGGCAGAAAACTGGGCCGCCGCCGCATGCACCGATTGCAGCAAGCCTGCAGGCGCGGCCTGGAGGGGTGACAGATCCAGGCAGGCGGCATAGTGCAGACCGGTAGTGTCTTCCTCTGCTATAGCCTGCCACGGCACTGTATCGCCACCACAAATTTCCAGTTGCAGTGGCATGTCCAGCGGCAGCGGGCTCAGGGTGGTGGGCGGCAGTGGCTGGCTACCCCCGTAGACGGATGACCCACCGTTGACCGGGAAAGCCTGACCACTCAAAGGTGCAGCCCCGACGCTGGCCAGAAAATACAAGGCTTGCGCCATCTCGTCCGGATGGGCCATGCGCCCCAGGGGAATTTTGGCCACTGCCCGTTCAGGATTGAGCCGGCCCGCCTGAATCAGCGCGTCCACGAGTTCAGTACGCACAAACCCCGGGCACAGCACCGTCACACACCATTCAGGATGCGCCTGTGCCAGGGCTTGTGTCTGGGCGATGAGTCCGGCCTTGCTCGGGCTATACGCGCCGCGCCAGGGAATGGCATGCAGGCCGGCGCCAGAAGATACATTGACAATGCGTGCGCCTGGCTTGAGCAGGTGTGCACACGCATCGACCACAGCTGCGGGGGCCGCCAGATTGAGCGCGAGCAATCGACCCATCTGCTCAGGGCTTTGCTCGGCAAGGGGCGTGTTGGATGCGTCGGATATGCCCGCGTTGTTGAGGATGGCGTCCAGG
>Ga0075464_10000440_pt1 | contig 18111 bp, 22 predicted proteins | sample DEB19_08_DNA_5_FD_75068 | JGI IMG/M metagenome (GOLD analysis project Ga0075464, IMG submission 75068) | Aqueous microbial communities from the Delaware River and Bay under freshwater to marine salinity gradient to study organic matter... | ecosystem: Environmental > Aquatic > Marine > Coastal ...
CAAGGATGGTTGAGTAGACTTTCTGAAAGAGAAGGCAATGCGCAAGCAGCTTGGAGAACAGACCCAAAAAAATCTGGAAAGAGTTCTGTAATGGGAGACATAGGAACACATGCTGCACATTTATCAGAATATATAACAGGTGCAAAAATTACTGATATATGTGCTGAGTTAAATACTTTAGTAGAGGGTCGTGTAATGGATGACGACGGTGCTGTGATGTTGAAATTTGACAATGGTGCAAAAGGAGTATTAATGGCTTCTCAGGTTGCTGCAGGCGAAGAGAATGCTTTAAAAATAAGAGTGTACGGAGAATTAGGTGGTATCGAATGGTTCCAACACGAGCCTAATTCATTAATCGTAAAGTGGCTAGACCAGCCTACACAAATTCTAAGAGCAGGTAGTGCCCATTTATCAAGTATCGCTTCCCATAATTGTCGTACTCCGGCAGGACATCCAGAAGGATATTTAGAAGCATTTGCAAATATCTACCGCAACTTTGCTTTAACATTAGGTTGTAAAATTGACGGCACTACTCCTACCGAAGCTATGTTAGACTTCCCAGGAGTAGAAGACGGTTTAAGAGGTATGGGATTTATTGATAATGTAGTTTTGTCTGCACAGTCAGATCAAAAATGGACGCCTAATACCTTTTAAATAACCCTTCTTTAATAATAAAATAATGACAACAGTAAAAGGACCTGCTATATTTTTAGCACAATTTTTGGGAGACGAAGCTCCTTTTAATACTTTAGAAAGTATTTGTAAATGGGCAGCTGGATTGGGTTTCAAAGGAGTACAAATTCCAAGCTGGGATCCAAGATGTATCGACTTACAAAAAGCGGCAGAAAGTAAAACCTATGCAGACGAAATAAAAGGAATTGTAAATGCAGCAGGATTAGAAATCACAGAATTGTCAACCCATTTACAAGGACAACTTATTGCTGTACATCCTGCATATGACGCGCAGTTTGACGGTTTCGCGCCTAAGGAAGTGCATGGTAATCCAAAAGCAAGAACAGAATGGGCGGTACAACAATTAAAATATGCAGCAAAGGCCTCTCAAAATTTAGGGCTTAATGCACATGCTACTTTTAGTGGTGCACTATTATGGCATACTGTATATCCTTGGCCACAACGTCCAGCAGGATTGGTGGAGACCGGTTTTACAGAGTTAGGTAAAAGATGGATGCCAATTTTAAATGAGTTTGATAAAGTGGGTGTTGACTTATGTTATGAGATTCATCCAGGAGAAGACTTACACGACGGTGTTTCTTATGAAATGTTTTTAGATAAAGTAAATCAGCATCCAAGAGCTTGCTTATTATATGATCCATCTCATTTAGTATTACAATGCATGGATTACAAAGGATTCATTGACATTTATCATGAGCGAATTAAAATGTTTCATGTAAAAGACGCCGAGTTTAACCCTAGTGCAAGACAAGGTGTTTATGGTGGGTACCAAAATTGGATTGACCGTGCTGGAAGATTCAGGTCTTTAGGTGACGGACAGGTTGATTTTAAAAGTATCTTTAGCAAACTTGCTGCTTATGACTATAAAGGTTGGGCAGTAATGGAATGGGAATGTTGTTTAAAACATCCTGAAGTAGGTGCAGCGGAAGGAGCTATATTTATTCAAAATAATATTATCAAAGTAACAGAGAAAGCATTTGATGATTTTGCGAATACAGGTTCAGACGAAGCATTTAATAAAAAAATATTAGGACTTTAATAAAAAGAACGCTTAAAAATTGAATAACAAACTATAAAAATTAAATTATGAAAAAGGTATTAGGAACAGTTGCAGCAGTGGTATTTTTAATGGCATGTGGCGGCGGAACAGAGAAAAAAGCAACTGAAGAAACAGCAGCACCAGCAGCTACAGCTGCAAATGATTTATCAGCTAACCCTGACTATCAAAAGGGCTTAGCATTAGTCGCAGCAAGTGATTGTTTAACTTGTCATAAAACAAGTGAGAAAAATATTGGACCTGCTTACAAAGACGTAGCTGCAAAATATGAGAACAACGAAGAGAATGTGAAAATGTTAGCTGCTAAAGTAATTAAAGGTGGTGCAGGTGTTTGGGGCGCTATTCCAATGACTCCGCATCCACAAATCAAAGAAGAAGATGCAGAAGCGATGGTTAAATATGTCTTATTATTAAAAAAATAGGTTGATACAATTTGCTTAAAATTTAAAAAACGATTCCTTATGAAAACACTCTTGCTTGCCCTTTTAACCACATTTGTTTGTATCCAAACCAATGCACAAGACAAATGGATTTCTTTATTTGACGGAAAAACAACCAATGGCTGGCACACATACGGAAAAGATGCTGTAGGAGAAGCATGGCAAGTAGTAGACGGTGCTTTAACATTGAATCCAATTGCAAAAGCAGGATTTCAAGTAAAAGGCGGTGGAGATATAGTATCTAATGAAAGTTATAATGATTTTCATTTACAATTAGAGTGGAAAATTTCAAAGAATGGTAATAGTGGGATTATCTTTTTTGTACAAGATGAACCTAAAAAATATAATTATATCTGGTACACAGGTCCAGAAATGCAAGTGTTAGACAATGATGGACATGCTGATGCAAAAATAATTAAGCATAGAGCTGGTAATTTATATGATTTAGTTGCCGGTGTAGAAGGAGCAACTAAGCCAGTTGGAGATTGGAACTTAGTAGATATTATTAATGAAAAAGGAATATTAACCTTGAAATTAAATGGTATTACAACTGTTACAACAACATTAGGAGATGCAAGTTGGGCTGACTTAATTAAGAATAGTAAATTCTCTAAAGGAGAATCGCCAGACTTCGGAAAAGTATTTTCTGGACATATTGGTTTACAAGACCACGGCAACCAAGTGTCTTTTAGAAATATCAGAATCCAAAAGCTTTAGTTTCCTTGGAAAATATTCATGAACATTTTATGCGTCAGGCCCTCGTGCAAGCACAGAGGGCCTTTGACGTTGATGAAGTGCCAGTTGGTGCAGTCATTGTAATGCATGATAAAATAATTGCCAAAGGACATAATCAGGTACAATTATTAAAAGATGTAACAGCACATGCTGAAATTTTGGCAATAACAAGTGCCTGTGAAAGCCTGCAAGAAAAGTACTTAACTGAAGCTACGCTATACGTTACTGTTGAACCCTGTCTTATGTGTGCAGGGGCTTTATACTGGAATAAAATTGGTCATATTGTATTTGGCGCAAGTGACGAAAAAAACAGTTACAGACGCGTTACCGAAAAAAATCCATTCCACCCTTCCACCACAATTATTGGCGGGGTGTTGAAAGAAGAGTGCGCAGCACTCATGCAATCCTTTTTTCGAGCTAAAAGATAAATCCCTTATCATACATAAACATAGCGACCTCTAGGTCTCCGCAGCAAGAACTGAAGTCGGCTACGAGTTTCTATGTTTACCTATTTATTAAATTTGTTTCTATTTTTGGAAAAAAAGGATTCCACTCGTTTATTTCAGCATAAAGGGGTGTAATTTTGTTTTCGTATTCAAGAAACAATTAAATAAAAAAATATGTCTTTTACATTACCTGCATTACCATATGCACACGAAGCTTTAGAGCCTCATTTTGATACTTTAACCATGCAAATTCACCATGGCAAACACCATCAAGCTTATGTTGACAATTTAAACAAAGCGGTTGCTGGCACTCCTAATGAAGGAAAAAGCATAGAAGAATTAGTAGCAGTTGCTGGTACTATTAGCCCTGCTGTTAGAAATAATGGTGGTGGTCACTGGAATCACTCTTTCTTTTGGGCAAGCTTAGCACCCAATGCAGGTGGTGTTCCAACAGGTGCATTAGCGGAGGCAATTACTGCTGCTTTTGGAAGTTTTGATACTTTCAAAGAACAATTTGCAAACGCAGGTATGACTCGTTTTGGAAGTGGTTGGGCTTGGTTATTAGTGAAAGACGGTAAATTAACAATTAGCTCTACACCAAACCAAGACAATCCTTTAATGGACGTTGCGGAAGTAAAAGGAACTCCTATTTTAGGCGCTGATGTTTGGGAACACGCTTATTATTTAAAATATCAAAACAGAAGAGCTGATTATTTAGCTGCTTTCTGGAATGTAGTTAACTGGTCAGTGATTGCTGATCGTTTTGCTGCAGCAAAATAAATATACCCCCTAAGGAACTGGGTCATAACCATGGCCTCCCTTTGGATGACATTTACTTAATCGTTTGGCCCCAAGAAGGATTCCTTTTATGGGGCCATACTTTTGTATAGCCTGAGCAGTATATTGAGAACAAGTTGGGGTGAATCTACATTTACTACCACCTAAATAGGGGGAGAGTACGTATTGATAAAAACGTATTAAAGCTATAAAAGGGAATGCAATTATTTTTTTAAGAAGCGGCTTCATTGGATAAATTAGTTGCATTTATTTTAACAGCCAACTTAGCAAGTAGCACTTGAACTTTTGCTTGAATTTCTTTTTGGGTTAGCACATTCGCGTCTGTATATAAAAAAAATACAGCTACCTGCTTATGCGCTATTTGAATTAATTTTTCAAAACCAGGTTTTTCTAAACGATAACTTTCTCTTAATAAACGCTTCACTCTATTTCGAGCAACCGCTTTTCTAAAAGTTCTACTAGGGGCGCCAACACCCACATTCAATATGCCTTCTGGCGAAATGCTTTGTTCTTGAACAGTATAGATTAGCCTTACTGGAAAATTAGTAATAGCATGGCCATTAGAAAACAAAAATTGCATTTGCTTTCTACTTTTTAGCTTATCCTTTTTTTGATATGTAAAAACCTTTGGCAATAAATAATAATTAATATTAAAATAGTCGCGGACTATCGTAATTAAAAAAGTCCTCTCGATAATTCGGGAGGACTTTAAAATTATAAGTTTCTACGGATAGTGATTAAATTATTTTAATCCTTTCTCGCTATATACAGTTAGTTTCTTACGTCCTTTCTTACGGCGACTTGCTAATACTTTACGACCATTAGCAGATTCCATACGCTTACGGAAACCATGAACTGATTTACGACGACGTTTATGAGGTTGGAAGGTTCTTTTCATCTTGTTTGTTTTACTTACTTAGTTCGCTAATATTGTTTCCACGTTCAATAGCAGTCACCATACCACTACCTGTGAAAGGACGGCAAAAATAGGGTATTTTTTGAATTTCTAAGCTAAATCTGCATGATTTGCTTCAATTTTTTGGCCAAAGAATAAGCTAGCCTGTTTTTCGAAGGTTTCTGCGTTGTCCGTAGTGAAAAATGTCACTTGACCGCTTTTGCTACATTTCTGGTCTATTTCGGGGTGATTTTGCAGGTATTTGACCAAACTATGGGCTATAATGTCTCGTTGTGCTATAATTTTCACTCCTGCTGGTACATGCGCTTTGATTTTAGCTTCCAATAAAGGATAATGAGTACATGCTAGCAAAACGGTATCAATGCACTTAGATTGGCTAAAAAGCTCATTTAGGTACTGCTCAACAAAATAGTCTGCACCAGGCTTATCAAACTCGCCATTCTCAATTAGTGGCACCCACATTGGGCAAGCTTGTTGAAATACTTTTAGTTCAGGATAAAATTTAGCTAATTCAATGGGGTAACTATTACTCTGAATGGTTCCAGTAGTTCCCAAAATACCCACTTCCTGTGTTTTAGAAAAAGTACCCAGCACTTCACTCGACGGACGAATTACTCCAAGTACTCTTTTGCCAGGAGCCATATTAGGCAAATCTAATTGTTGAATATTTCTAAGTGCTTTAGCGGAAGCAGTATTGCAAGCTAAAATTACTAATTCGCAGCCTTGATCAAAAAACCAGTTAACCGCTTCCAGGGTATATTGATATACCGTTTCAAAAGACCTTGTTCCATAGGGTGCACGTGCATTGTCTCCCAAATAGATAAAATCATGTTGAGGCAATTGTTCTTTCAATGCTTTTAAAATGGTGAGTCCACCATAACCACTATCAAAAACCCCAATTGGCGCTGCCATAATTAAGTTATTTGCTTTCTTCTGTAAAACTAAGAACCTCGTTGCATAACAACGAGGTTCTTATCAAAAATATTATTTATTAAATATTATCCTTTTTTAGCTGGAGCTGCTGCTTTTGCAGGAGCGCCACCAGTAGCAGCTTTGAAAGCTTCTTCTACCTCTTTAGGTAAAGTCAACTTCAACTTCATTGCAACACGAATAGTTAAATTGTCTGCAATAGAAGGTTGTGCATATGGAGATAAAGACTCCGCCTTTAAAACCATTGTGTATTTGTTTTCAGCAACTACTTCACTTAATGCAGCAGCAATTTTTTGTCTGAATGGTAACAATAAAGCTTCTTGCTTTTGTTGCATTGCTTCTTGTTGGTATTGTTGCCAGTTAATCAACTTATATTTTAAACGATTTAAGTCGTCTGTAGCCATTTGTAAAGCCTTTGGTCTTTTAGACAAGTCAACTGAATCTCTTTTGAAAATGCTGTCCTTAACTTGATAGTCTTTCAAAGTATAGTTATACTCGTCTTGTAAAGAATCTTTAGCATAAGATTGTAAAACTGTGTCTAATTTTTCTTGGATACCAGGGAACAAAGCAATTACACTTTGATCATCAAAATAACCAATCTTAGTTTGTGCAGAAGCACTGTTTGTAAAAGATACTGCAACTAATAAAATCGCTGCAAATAGTAAACCTTTTTTCATAGAATCTATTTTTTTGTTGTGTTTGTTCTTAATTATTAATCCCTAATTCTTTTAAAACGTCGTCGCTTTTGTCCAATTTAGGGTCTGCAAATATAATGGTTATTCCTTCACTTTTATCCAAAATGAAGTCATATGAACGAGCGGTAGCCATTTTTTGTACTGCATTATATACTTTGTCCTGGATTGGCTTAACTAATTTTTGTCTTTCCTTAAACAAATCCCCTTCGTAACCAAATCGTTTTTTTTGCAAATCTCTAAGTTCCTTTTCTTTCGCAAACAACTCGTCCTCTCTTTTTTTCTTTAAATCGTCAGACAACATAAATTGTTCGGCCTCGTAGTTCTTATACATTTTGTCCAAAACCATTTGTTTATCGTCAATTTCTGATTGCCATTGATCTCCTAAAACTTTCAATTTTTTATCTGCTTCTTTATATTCTGGAATTTTATCTAAAATATACTTTGTGTTAATTACCGCATAACGACTTTGTGATTGTGCAGTAAAAACAGAAAGAAACAAGACCAATATTACTAAGCTAATTTTATTGAATTGCATATTGATAAATTTAAAGTGATTTATTAATCTATATTATTATTCAGGTTCATATCCTAACATGAAGGTAAATCTACCTGCATCTTTTATTGAATTAGTACTATTTAATCTATCTAAACCTACACCATAATCAAAACCTAATAATCCAAACATAGGCAAGTAGAAACGCATTCCTATACCAACAGAACGGCGTAGGTTAAATGGATTGTAGTCCTTCATACTATACCAACCATTCGCTGCTTCAAAAAATGTTAATGCATATATCGTACTACTTGCAGCCAAACTTAATGGGTATCTAAGTTCTACTGCATATTTATTAAACATAGTAAATTTTTGCTTAGAAGATTGTTGGTCAGGATTGATCTTAGGATTAGACGACTCATACACAGGATAACCTCTTTGTGCAATAATATCATAACCTAATAAAGCAAACTGATTACTTAATCCTGCATCTCCTAATTGGAAACGCTCAAAAGGAGAAATTTTTAAGTCACTATTGTATTTTCCTAGGTAACCAAACTTAGCTGCAAATTTTAAAACAAATTGTTTGTTATGATCTTCCCCAGCTGGCTTTCCTAATGGCACATACCATTCTCCGTTAAATCTCCATTTATGGTACTCTAGTAATTCGTAAGGATTTGTTTTTGAACCAAAATTTGGATCAAATAAAGAATATGGCGGCGTAATTTGTGCACTAAATAAGAAAGTAGAACCTGTTCTTGGAAACAAAGGTTGGTCAATAGAAGTTCTTTGTAAAGCCAATCTAAGGTTTAAGTTATTTACAATACCATTATCAAAATTAGGAAGGTTATAAGGGTCAATTGCATAATTCTTTAAAGTATATCTAGTAAAGTTCAAACCTGTACTAAAAGAGAAATAATCGTCTGGCCAAGCTAATTGGCGCGCAAAAGAAATGGTAGCACCTGTAGTAGAAATATATCTTGAATCGGCAGCGTTCGGATTGTATAAACCAGTTACCAAATCATAACTCTGACCGTATTTAGTATTATAAACACTTACTGTTAAAGAGTTTCTTTTGATACCTCCAAACCAAGGCTCTGTAAATGACAAGTTGGTAGACCTAAATGCTTTACCATTACTTTGAACACGTAAAGATAGTTTTTGACCATCTCCCATTGGCAAAGGATCCCAAGCAGATTTTTTAAATAAATTTTTAGAAGAGAAGTTATTGAACGTCACCCCTAAGGTTCCAGTTAATCCAATGTACCCACCCCATCCTGCACTCAATTCTAATTGATCACTCGACTTTTCTTCCACACCGTAATTAATGTCAACTGTTCCATCTTCTGGATTCGGAATAGGATCAATTTTGATTTTCTCCTGATCGAAGTAGTTTAACTGTGCAATCTCACGTTGAGAACGAATCAATAATGAACGACTAAATTTATCACCAGGAATGGTTCTAATTTCACGACGAATTACAAAATCTTTTGTCTTTTCGTTACCAGCAATTCTGATTGTTTTAACGGTTGCCTGTGGGCCTTCCATTAATCTTATTTCAAAATCGATGGTGTCATTATATACAGCAGTTTCAATAGGATCTATGCGGAAGAATAAATATCCGTCGTCTTGGTATTGTCCACTCACATCACCACCTTCTGCTGTAGGTGTTTTTCCAAGCTTATTATATAAAATTTCACGATTATAAATGTCTCCCTTTTTGATATTTAAAACACTAGTAAGTAAAGAGTCAGAATATTTTGTATTTCCTCTCCAAGTAATGTTTCCGAAATAATATCTACGACCCTCTTTTAATTGTATGTCTACATTTAAATTACCTACTGCATTATGATAAACTGTATCATTCTCAATGACCGCATCTCTATAACCTAATGAATTGTAATAGTTCAAAAGATTGTCTTTACTCTCGTCGTACTTCTTAACATTGAACTTAGCAGAAGACAATTTAAAACGCAAATAAGGATTTAAAATCTTTCTTGTTTTAGTAAACGTCAAATAGCCTTTTTCTTTTAAATATTGCTCAAAAGAATAAGGAGTCGTCTTTACAATAACAGGCTTGTCATTGATTGGAAATAAAGTCATTCTAGACTTTTCATGAATCTCTTTCAAGCTTTTCTTTAGCTTAACTTCCTCTATTTTATTTCCTCCAATATTAATATTGTTAATTCGAACTTTAGGACCTCTGTCAACTATAAAATCAAGCACTAAATTATTTTTTCTAACTGCATCTTTTTGTTCTTTGATAATAACACTTACATCCTGAAAACCTTTTTCAGCATAATATTTTTTGATTCCTTCGATAGCTGTGATTTTCATGTTTTCTGTAATAACTCTATTTGGAGTTAAGCCAGTCTTTCCCGATAATTCATCTTTCTCCGATTTACGTACACCTGTCAAATCAAAACGGGATAATCTTGGACGCTCAGTAACATTTATTTCAAGGTCAATTTCTTTATCTTGTAAATCGGTGATGTAAACACTAACATCGCTAAAATAGTTCTGACCCATTAATTTATGGATCGCTTTAGCGAAATTGTCACCTCCAGGAATTTGTACTTCGTCACCAATATTTAATGTTGACAAAGACAATAATAAGTTTTCATCAAAAAATTGATTACCAACTACTTTGATAGATCTTATCTTGTATTTGGCAGGCGCTTTTTGATTGTAGATACCAAGCAACTTTACATTAATCTGAGATACGGAGTCTTTCACAGGAACTTCCTGAGCAAAACTAGTGGACGATAATATAAGTACCGATAATAATCCTATGATAAATTGGGTCAATTTCTGCATCTGCTGGTGGGGCTAAAATTTATGATTTTAAAAGTGTCGCAAATTACTCGTATTATTTCAAAGTCTTTGTTAAAAAGGAGAAAATAATATATTAATTATTTTCATCATTTGAAATGATTTGGGCACTGGTTTTGCCAAATCTACGCTCCCTAGACTGAAAGTCCAGAATAGCTTCTATTAAATGTGGTTTTCTGAAATCAGGCCAACGAGTGTTAGTAAAATAGAGTTCTGCATAGGCCAACTGGAAGAGTAAAAAATTACTAATTCGATGCTCTCCACTAGTTCTTATCATTAATGCTGGATCAGGAATCCCTTTGGTAGTAAGCGCTTCAGAAAATAGTTGCTCGTTAATTTCTTCTGGAGCTAGCTGGCCAGATTGAACACGTTGAGCAAGTGTCTGAGCTGCATTTACAATTTCCCATCTACTGCTATAGCTTAATGCGATAATCAATTTAAGGCCAGTATTTGCTGCAGTTTGGGCAGTAGAAACGTCTAAAGCCGTTCTTGCCTCAGCTGGTAATTGGCTCAGGTCTCCTATAAATTGGAGTTGAATATTGTTTTTATTTAAATCTGGTACTTCTTTTGCAATGGTTTCCACAAATAAAGTCATCAAACCAGTGACTTCTTCAACAGGTCTGTCCCAGTTTTCGGTACTAAAAGCATATAAAGTGAGGTATTGTATACCAATTTCAGCAGCAGCTTCTACCACTTTTCTTACGCTCACCACTCCCTGATAGTGACCAAATAGCCTATCCTGGCCTTGCTCTTGTGCCCATCTGCCATTTCCGTCCATAATAATGGCAATATGCTTTGGGAGTCTATTTAGGTCCAAGTTTTCCATGAAGTAAAATTAAGAAAAATAGCGGCGTTATTTACGTTTAAATAGCTTGAAAATATTGAGTTTACTGGACTTGCTACCTTTATCATTGATATCGGTACCCGTGTTTTTATGCTTTGGTTGTTTTACAGGATCGGGGCCATACACTTTTCTGAAATTATATGAAATCCCAATTTGGGCACTCAATAAATTGTCTTTACCAGATTTACTTCCTTGAAACAAGTCACCCGTGTTTGGATTTTTGAATAATTGATTGTCCGCTAAATGATCAATATAGTCGGAAGTAGTAAAACTTTGTTTGTACTCGGCAAATATATTTATGTGATTCGAGATACTATATTTAAGGCCTAGATTAACTGGTATTACTGGGTATTGATTTGTTGATCTTCCATTGGATGATTTGTCTACAGGAGTACTAATTAATAATCCCGCACCAAAGCCTAAATATGGTGAGAATCGATAATTCTTGCGTCCACTTATGAATCTATTAAAGTAGAGTTGAGACATTACTGTTACTTCATGAAAATTTCTTTGGAAGTTAAAATCTCTTGCAATTGCATATGCATTTGAGGACTTATTATCATTTACACTCAGGCTGAAACTTTGATAATTAATTCTGATACCTACAAATTCATTTATTTGCTTTTTATAAAAAGCCCCATAATTCATTTTAATAAATTGTACATCGGGGGCTATATCGCCATTGTATGAACCATACCCTACCATTACTCCAGCTTCCCCTTTATCGTCCATTAATTCAAGGTGCTGTCCAAAACTATTTGCACAGAAAAATAAAAATGTAAAAATTAAGAGATATTTAATATTCATGTTTAATTTCTTTTATCTAATCCCCAAGTCAACTTGTTTCTTAAAGTAGTTAAATAGCTATTCTCATTAAGTCTTATAAAACTAACCGTAAAATTTTCTTTCTTAACCGCCAATTGAATTGTTTTTGCAACAATCTCTTTTCGCGCGTCTAGTGCACAAATTAATTCCTCTGTTCTTCCTTCAATTTCAAAAGAAATTACAGAAGTATCTGGAACAACAATCGACCTTACATTTAAATTATGCGGGGCTACTGGTGTTATCACAAAACTTGCAGACTCTGGAAATATAATAGGACCATTGCAGCTCATATTATATCCTGTTGAACCAGTAGGTGTTGAAACAATTAAACCATCTGCCCAATAAGAATTCAAAAATTCACCATTTAAATAAGTGTGAATTTTTATCATTGGAGAAGTATCTCTTTTGTGAATTGCAAACTCATTTAATCCAAATGGAGTATCCCCAAAAACTGGGGTATTAGCGTCTAAATGTATTAACGTTCTTTTGTCAACCACATATGACCTGTTCACCAAAGCTTCCACCATTAAACTTAATTCGTCTTTTGAAATAGATGCTAAGAATCCTAGTCTACCATAGTTTACACCCAAAATAGGAATATTAGTATCCCCAATTAAAGTAATTGCATCAAGCACGGTTCCGTCTCCTCCTACACTAATTAAACAGTCAATGGTATTGTGTAATTCTAAGGCAGTTTGAAAAGGTATTAAAGGCGCTTTGCCTGCCGCCGCAGTAAGGTTGAATTTATTAATTAAATCCTCAAAAACATATATAGTTACGTCATGGCGATACAATTCAAACAACAAAGCATTTAAAGATTGTTGTTGATCCATGTCTACCCCTCTACTATATATTGCTACTTTCATCGATCCTTTTTAAAAATTAATACCACCGTGCAAATATAAACCTTTGTCACCAAGCTGGTTCACACTATAGTCCACTTTTAGTACAAAATCGTAAATACTTATAATATCTATTCCAATCCCTGCAGTTCTTAATAAAGTATTGGACAATTTATTACTACTAAGGGGGTGTGCGTTATATGCATAGCCTAGATTAGAAAATACCTTAACCCAGAAATCATATTTTATATTGGGTAAATATTTAGAGGTAAGTATGTTAGGCACTGTGATACTGCCTAAAGAATGATTAAAGGAAGCTTTTAATATAGTTCCTGCGTTGCCTTCAATAACATAATATTCCAAACCATTCATTTGCATATTTCCATATCCCATTAATTTTTGGTCATTGTAATTTTGATTGGGCAATATTTTGAATATGGAATTAGATTCTACATAAATAAAATTTGTTTTAGAAAATGAATGTGCTTTGATTTTTCTAAACTGAAAGGAAGTTAGATTACCTGCTGCTGCAATTCTTTGAAATGCAATAAATTCTGTGCTATTCCCTTGAGTAGGATAAGCATTATAATTAAAACGTGATTTAGAAAAAGCAATACTTAAGTCTGCATAAGACATTGATTTCGCATAGCTAGGCAATAAACGCGGTTCTTTCAAAAAAGCCGAGTCTGAAATACGATCCTCACCAAAACCAATTTGAAAAGAATGGCGTTCAAATAAATTAGGTCTATAAGATAAATTTAAATTAGCTCTATAACCACTTCTTATAACACCGTCTGTTTTATAAAAAACTTGTTTGTCATTTTGTGTTGTATAATTAATTTCTTTTTGTGTCAGGTATTGAAAACCAGCACCAAGACCAAAATGTAATTTTTTATCAATAAATGGAAATTGATACCTAACAATAGCCTGTTGGGTATATCCCGTAATTAATCCTAAAACTAATTTGTCATTATTTCCTGTGAAATTACTTTGTCTAAAATTCACCCCATAATTGACCCTGTCTAAACTTCGATTTTGTTCATTCCACCACTGACTAAAGTTCCTGTCAACCCATCTAAAATAGGGCAATGGAAAAAAATACCACCTTTCTTTAACTTGGATCTTAATTTTTACATGCGTACTATCCAATTCATTAACTGATACAATTACTTCATTAAACAATGTGGTGTTCACTAATTGGCTTTGCGCAATTGTATTCAAAATAGAAAGCGAATCCTTGGAAATAACATCTCCAACTTTATACGGTAATTCTCTGTAAATAATATACACCTTCGTTTTATGATTTCCTTCTATCTCAATAGCATTAATTGCATACTGAGCCTGAGATTTATGAACTCCTACTAGTATAAATAAAGAAAATATAAAAGAGAATTTCAAAAATTTAAACATCTAGATAGTTCATTAAATGATGATAATGCTCTTCTATATCATTGTTTACAGGAGCTTTACCAAAGTAATGAAGCACTTGGTAATTATATCTTTGAAAAGTGGCAATAATAGCTTGTGCCTCTTCTTGATTAATTTTAATAGTAACAATAAACGCACCTGAGACTTCGTCAAACAAAGTATTGAGTTGAATGATTTGTGCATTATTAGTTTCTACCAATCTACTCATCTCAGCAAGCGAGTACTGGTATGGTGAAATAGAAATGACTAACATGGCTCCGGGCTGAGTTACCCCTAAAAATTGAGCAAGCATTTCATTTAAATTCTTCTGAGGTATCACTCCAATGCATTCCTGCTGTTCATTAAGAACTGGTAATAAACTTAAATGATGTTTTGCGAAATTATCTAAAGCAGTTAATACATGCGCACTGCCTAAAATACCAATGCGTTTAATTTGGTCGGTAATAGTTGCAATTGTTTTAGTACCGTCAATGTCTAATAAGTCGTCTTTTTCTACTAATCCAATATAATAGTCGTCTTTAACAACTGGCAATTGCTGTACGTCAAAGTCATCCATATTTTGTAATGCAAAATTGGCAGTATCTTCTAAATGAATTAGTGGAAAACCTTGTATAGCAATAGAAGCTGCAATCATAGCTAATTTTATTTAGGCAATGATTGAAGGAATTTTTCTAAAATATTATTGAATTCATGTGGCACTTCCATCATTGGAGCATGACCACATTTGTCAATAAAGTGTAATTCACTATTTGGAATTAATTTTTTAAACTCTTCTGCTACAAAAGGAGGTGTAACCGTATCATTCTTGCCCCAAATTAATAAAGTAGGTTGTTGAATTTGATTCAGCTCTTCCCCTAAATTATTTCTTATCGCACTTTTAGCAAGCGCAATAATTTTTATTACCTTAACTCTGTTTTTAGTTATTTCGAAAACCTCGTCCACTAATTCTGGAGTAGCCATTGCAGGGTCATAAAAAGTTAAAGCCGTCTTGTTCTTAATATATTCATAGTCTCCTCTCTTAGGATAAGAATCTCCCATTGCATTTTCAAACAAACCGCTACTTCCAGTCAAAGTCAAGGATTTCACTTTTTCGGGATATTTTAAAACATAAATTAGCGCAACATGTCCTCCCAATGAATTGCCTAACATATGAATATGATCATAGCCTTTGTGTTCAATAAATTGATGAACGTGTTTAGCTAATCCTGTTACACTTGTATGCAAAATGTCTAATTCAAATAAAGGAAGCATTGGAATAACCACTTTATGAGTATGTCTGAATTTTTCAATTAAATCTGAAAAATTACTCAATGCCCCAAAAAGTCCATGCAAAAGCATTAGGGTTTCCCCATGACCCACTTCAACATAATCAAATTTTCCGTCCTTTATAATTTCGTATTCCATATAAATCAATGCTTTATGCACAAAAGATAAGCAATTCTTATCAATTTAGCCTTGTTCTGCCAACCGTATAAAGATAATTAATTCATTATTAACATGATCAAATGAACTGTGTCAGTGTCTTTTTAATTGAGGGTACTATAATGCTCATTTTATCCATAAAGAAAGGCCACCATTTTTGCAAATAAGGATACACTAATGCGTCTTTCATTTTAGCAGGTTCTATGACTCCTAAAATTTGCATAAAATATACGATAGCACTTAAAATAGTTCCATAGATAAGTGCATATAAAAAGATACCCAATAGTTTATTCAACCATCCCAACATTAACCATTCAGCAGTTTGTTGTAAAATCCCAGTAAGCATTTTTAGTAAAATCATGACTAGGATTAACACTACCAAGAAGGCAATAAAAGGCAACCAATGAGATTCAATTTTGGTATGTTCTTTTAATTGAGTCGCCACATATCCAGCTAACTGAAATGCTAATACTAGTCCAACAAACAAAGAGAAAAAAGAAATCAACGCTTTGATAAAGCCATGACGATACCCTTGTAGGATAGCAACTATAAAAACGGTTCCTGTTAATATATCTAACCACATATACTAAGGAGTCAATAATGATTTAGCTACAGAAGAGATTATTTTCCCGTCAGCTTGACCAGCCAATTGCTTTGTAGCCACACCCATTACCTTTCCTAAGTCCTGAGGACCTGCTGCACCCACTTGCGTAATAATAGCTTGTACAGCAGCTTTCACGTCCTCCTCGCTCATTTGAGCAGGTAAGAATTTTTCAATAATAGCAATCTCTTCCGATTCCTTAGCAGCTAAATCGGGTCTGTTTTGCTCTTGATAAATAGTTAGAGAATCACGACGAGACTTAACTAGTTTTTGTAATAATTTAAGTTCAGTGTCCTCCGAAATTGCACCGTTGGCACCTGGATCCGTTTTTGCTTTTATAATTTCAGCCTTGATAGCTCTTAGTCCTCTTAACAAAGCTTCGTCCTTGCTTTTCATTGCGTCTTTCATTAAAGACATTACTTTTTCTTCTAAACTCATAAAATATTATTTAGGATTTTGAGCTAATTGACTTGCTCTAAATTTATTAAAAAATGATTTAGCGAAGGTTTTAAATTCTTCTGCTAAAGCTTTGTCCTGCGTAGCTCTTAAATAGGTGTCACCCATCCCCATTAAATTTTGATAAAAGAAATCAGCCATTTCGTCTACCATCATGTCCTTTGTCCATAAGTCAATTCTTAATGCTGTTTTGTCGGTTGGATCCCAAAATGTAAGCATCATTGCTCTAGCTGCTTGAGCTTCTTGAGCCGAACTGTCTGTGGCAGACCATTGAATATTTTGAGGAATTTTTTGCTCGTCCAAGCTAATTTGAACGCTTATATTAGATTGCTGCATCATAAAATTATTATGGTGCAAAAGTACAATTTATTATTTTAAGCACATAGGTAGTTTCGCTTCAAATTGAAGTTCCCCATTTGTATTTTGTTGATTCAGCCAAGCATGGCCCATATTGGATCTAGCTTGTCTATATACTTCGTCTTTATAGTATAATTTGAAATGATTAGAGAGTGCCATTTTTGGCGAAAAATCAAAATACTCCCCAGCTTTTTGCCATGAATCAGGTAAGCTGCTATTAGCATTTAGAAGCAGTGGAATATGAAACTGGATTGCTTCTTCCATTAAAAAACTACTATCAAAATGAGCTCCACTCCATAAAGCAGCATAGGTAGCAGCTATCCATTCTTTTTTAAGCTCTGTCTTAGAAAGGATAAAAATGGCTTCCCTAAATTTATAGCCTTTTAATAAGTTTTTTGCTTTAGCGCAGATTGCTTCATTTTCAAAAACTAAAACTAAAGCCATGGAGGTTTTTTGCCATTTTTTAAAAATAGAGAACTCCTTAAGTGTGTCAACCATTTCGGATAAAGGGATGAAAGCTAAAAAATAATGATTCCCTCCTGCAATTTCATCCTTACAAGCAGCCAAATGCTGCCATTCATAAACAGGCAAAGGAGCTGTTGGTAAATAGCCCAAGCGTGCTTTATATGCATATTTTGGATGGGTTGACTTAATCGTATTAAGCACCCATTCGTTTAAACAGATAGTATTAATTGACTTTTTTATAAAAGACTCGAACTTTCGCTTTTGCAACCAATGCTGTAATAGTGATAAACTATGATTATCTATAGGATGCGATAATGGAATAAAATAATGAGGGAATCTTTCGCTACCCTTTATATCAGATCCAAAATGAACAATAATTAAGTTGGTAAGGGAGGACATTAGCTTTTGAGCCTCCTGATAACGCACTATTTCTACCTTAGCATATTCATTGTTATTGGAATGGCTTTCAAATAAATTGACATAGTTAGAAGGAATAGCGTCGCCAACAATATAAAAATGGGCCATATCCAATGACATACCTGCTTCTACCATATCCCAAGCTTTTTGATAAATCAAAGAGCCTTGGTTAGCGAAATAGCTGTCTGTTAATATAAATAAGCGCATCAGCAAATTTACAGCATACTTAACAATTTATCCACCAATCATTTGTAAAGCTTAATTCCTATTAATAGTCCCCCTAACTTTGACACATGGCCAAGCACTTGCAGCAATTAGATTTATTCGGAAATGAACTACCACAGTCGGTACATATTGCCGCGCCTTCTCAAAGTAAGGCGAGCAAGAAAGCAGCTGCAGCAAAAGCTATGCGACCTGTC
>Ga0075464_10000441_pt1 | contig 18107 bp, 18 predicted proteins | sample DEB19_08_DNA_5_FD_75068 | JGI IMG/M metagenome (GOLD analysis project Ga0075464, IMG submission 75068) | Aqueous microbial communities from the Delaware River and Bay under freshwater to marine salinity gradient to study organic matter... | ecosystem: Environmental > Aquatic > Marine > Coastal ...
AAGCACATGACTTGGCAGTTCCTGAACGACGTACCGGGATGGGAAGAAGACACTGACCGGCTGTTGTTGCAACTGCCCATCGTCGGCTGCGTCTTGCGTGAAGTCTGGTACGATCCGATCACTAACCAGAACAACAGCGAGACGGTTAGCGCCCGCGATTTTGTCATCAACGCGAATACGGCGTCGCTCGATAAGGCTCCGCGCTTTACCCGCATCAAGCGGTATTATCCGCACGAAATCGAAGCGTTCATTCTGACAGACCTATGGCACCGCGTCCATTACGAAGGCGACGACGGCAACGACCCACACAGCCTTGTGGAAGTGCTTGAACAGTTCCGCCTGATCGACATGGACGACGACGGCATTGCAGAGCCTTACGTTGTCACCATGACGCCTGAAGGCCGCGTGTTCCGCATTGTGGCCTGTTACGACACCGATGGCATGTTCTTCGTATCGTCGGCATTCGACGGGCAGAAGTCATTGGCCGATATGATCCAGAGCAATCAGATCACGCCGGACGCACGCTTGGTCCGCATCCAGCGCCGCGAATACATCGTGAAGTATGGCTTCATCCCCGCGCCGGATGGAACGTTCTTCGATATTGGCTTCGGGACACTGACCGACCCGCTTGGTGCTGCTGTCAACACGATCATCAACCAACTGATCGACGCTGGCACGCTGGCTAACATGCAGGGCGGATTCCTTAGTTCAGGTGTCAAGATACGTGGCGGGAACATGCGTTTCACACCGGGTGAATGGAAGCGCGCGGAAGGTGCAACGTCTGGCCCGCTGCGTGACAACATCTTGCCGCTGCAATTGCCGGGGCCATCGCCGGTTCTGGCCAACATCCTCGAATTGCTGATTGGCGCGGTGAAGGAAATCACCAGCGTTTCCGACATTCTTTCGGGCAACCAGGATAGCCAGACCGCGCCGACCACCGCCCTTGCCCTGATCGAACAGGGGCAAAAGGTGTTTACCGCGATTTATCAGCGCGTGCATCGTGGGCTTGGCTGTGAAATTCGCATCATGCGTCGCCTGAACCGCGATTACCTCGACGTGACCGAATATTTCAACCTGAACGACACGCCGATGGAAGTTGGCCGCGCCGACTATCAGGACAAAGACCTTGACGTTCAGCCGATCAGCGACCCCCGCGCCATCAACGACCGCATCAAGATGGCCAAGGCGCAAATCCTTATGTCGCACAATGGCGATCCGCTGGTGAACCAGCTGGAGATCCGCAAGCGCGAATTTGAGGCCGCAGGAATCGACAACATCGAGCCGCTGCTTGAAGTACCGCAGCAAGGCCCGCCGCCTGACATGATGGCCAAGGTCGCGGAATCCGAAGCCAAGGTGCGCGCATCCGATGCGGCCACCGCAAAGGCGCTGATTGAGACCGCGACGGCGGCTTACGCGCTTGGTCAGACCATCATGGACCCGAACATCCAAGCCGAGGCGCAACGCCTCTTGGCCGAGGGCATCGCCCTTGCAGACAGCATTTCGACGAAGGGGCAGACCGATGACCAACCCACTGACGGAGCCGGACCAGTTTCTCCGATGGAAGGAGCACCACCTGACGCAGGCGTTCCACCAATTCCTGAAGGACCGGGTGCAAACCTTGGCGATGCAATGGGCGGAGCGGTCGGTCCCATCGGATCACCCATCGATGACAGCGGCGCAAGTGCAGGCTGAGACGCTTGGCGATCTGGCATCCATGACAATCGACGACATTCGAGAATTTTACGGACTGGAAGGGGCAAATAATGAACACCAGCGGAATTGAACCTCTCGACGTTCGGGTGCTTGTGCGCCCTGACCCGGTGGAGGAAGTGACAAAGGGCGGGATCATCCTCGCCCCGACGATCACCGAAAAGGAAAAGTTCGCCACCGTCAAAGCGACACTGGTTGCGGTCGGCGTCAACGCATTCAGCGAGGCCAAAGCCAACCCGGCGTTTCACGCGCCGGAAACTGGTGCGCGCGTGATGATTGCAAAATACGGCGGCGTCACGATCAAGGGCGACGATGGCGCAGAATATCGCCTGCTGAATGACGAAGACGTTGTCGCATTGCTGAAGGAGGGCGTGTGATGGAAACCGGCGAACAGATCGACACGACCGACGCGGTGGAAGAAACCCCGCGCGATTACGAAACCGAAGCCCGCGCGCTTGGCTGGACCCCGAAGGAAGACTTTAAAGGCGACGAAAAGCGGTGGTTCGATGCGGAAACCTTCGTCCGTCGTGGCGAAGAAGTCATGCCGCTGCTGAAGGCGCAGAACAAAAAGCTTCGGGAAGACATCAACGAACTGAAGCGCGAACAGCGCCGCGCTGCCGAGTTCTTTTCCAAAGCCGAGGAGCGGGCTTACACTAAGGCGCTGCAAGAGATTGAGCGCAAGCACACCGAAGCGGTCGAAGTTGGCGATACGTCGGCGGCAAGGGCTGCTGTCAACGAAATGCGCACGCTCGAAAAGGACTTCGAAAGCAACAAGCTGACGGTCGAACCTGAAAAGACCGAAGCGCCATCACAAGACCAGCTTCGCGCTGAACTGGAAACGTGGGTTGCGTCGAACGACTGGTACGGCGTGGACGACAACAAGACGCGCTATGCCGACCTTCAGGCTCAATTGATGGGGCCTGCCGAGAATTACGCACAAGGCCGTAAATCGTGGTTTGATGAACTGGCCAAGCGCGTCGAAAGCAAGTTCTCGGAACGTCCGGTTTCAGTGAACGCCCGTCCTGGCGCTCGCGTTCCGGCCAAGGGCGGCAAAACTTATGCCGATCTCCCACCTGATGCGAAGAAGCTTTGCGACAAGTGGGTGGCGAACGGGGTCATCAAGACCCGTGATGACTATGTCAAATCGTACCAGTGGGATTGAAAACCATGTCCGAAGAAGAAACCATCGTTCGCCGTGGCCGTCCGCCCGTCAAGGATAAGACCGCCACAGAATCCGCAGATATGTCCGTAAAGCTGCCGGGGCGGCGTCGTCGTGCATCGGTCGGCGGCCATGCTCTGAAGCTGAAAGCACCCGAACGCGAAGGCTACATTCGCCGCTGGATCAACGACAAGGACAACCGTCTTGCGGATGCGCAAGAATTGGCGTATGATTTCGTCACGGACAGCGCCATTCAGTCAACCGGCGAAGGTTCACGGGTTTCCCGCCTTGTAGGAACTAAGGCGAACGGCGAACCCCTCCGCGCTTATCTCATGGAAACACCTGCCGAGGAATACCGGGCGGGCATTGCCGAGAAAGAAGCGCACCTTCAGGAAATCGACGCAGCTATGCACGCCATCGTCGATGAAACTGGCAAGCCTGTGCCGCAATCGGAACAGACCGGCCAAGTATCCATCAAGCATGATCGCTAGGATTTAGCCTTGTGAAGGCGTCCCGCGCGGTCATTGCGCCGCAAAGGATGCCATCATGGCAAACATCAACGCTCCGTTCGGGCTTCGTCCCGCTCAGAACTTAGGTTCTGGCGCGTATGACGCCGTAATTCGTCAATACTCCGTCCCTGCCTCTGACGGCACCGCCATTTACGTTGGCGACCCGGTCAAACTGGTGGGCACCTCTCAGATCATCAACGGTCAGGTCTTCGCAGACGTGGCACAGGCAGCAACCGGCAACGTCGTTGTTGGTGTTGTTGTTGGCGTTCTAGCTGATACCCGCGACAGCCTGATTTACCGCGCAGCTTCGACGCAGCGCGTGCTTCTGGTCTGCGATGATCCCAATGCAGTCTTCGAAGTGCAGCAGGTTTCAGGCGGCACCCCGCTTACTGCCAATGATGTTGGCTTCAACGTCAACTTCGTGGTGGCCTCGGGTTCGACTGTAACCGGCGCTTCGGGCGTCACGCTCGACAACACCACCGAAGCCACGACCAACACCCTCGATCTCAAGATTGTTGGTGTCGTCAACCGTCTGGACAACGACTTTGGTTCGGCTGTCGGCACCGGCGCAGATGCAAGCCGGTTCTACGTCCGCATCAACCGTCACCAGTACGTCAACCAGATCGCGGGGGTATAAGCCATGACCTTGATTTCAACCGGCAATATCGCCAAGCTTCTGTGGCCCGGTCTCAACGCTCGTTGGGGCACGAACTACGACGAATTCGGCAAGGAATACACGGACCTCGTGGACGTGCAGACCTCCGACATGACCTACGAAGAAGATCAGGAAGTGACCGGCTTCGGTCTCGCCCCGATCAAGGCGCAGGGGATGCCGACCGTCTATGACACGATGCAGCAGGGCGTCACGACCCGCTACACGCACATCGCCTATTCGCTGGGCTTCATCATCACCCGTGAGGCGATTGATGACAACCAGTACGAAAAGGTCGGTATGCAGCGCACCGGCTCGCTGGCGTTCTCGATGCGTCAGACCAAGGAAAACGTGGTCGCCAACCTCTATAACCGTGCATTCTCGACTTCGTATCCCATCGGGGACGCGGCGGCGATGATCTCGGCTGCGCACCCGACCCTTGCGGGCAACCAGGCCAACAAGCTTGCAGTGGACGCGGACCTCTCCGAAGCCGCACTGGAAGACCTTGTTGTTCTGATCGGTCAGGCGGCAAACAGCCGTGGCCTACGCATCTCGCTTCAAGCCAAGTCGCTGCATATCCCTGTGCAGCTTCAGTTCGAAGCGGCTCGCATCCTGAAGTCGGTTCAGCAGAACGACAGCGCGAACAACGCCATCAACGCACTGCGTTCGATGGGTGCGTTCCCTGATGGCGTGAAGGTGAACCATTACTTCACCGACCCGGATGCGTTCTTCATCCGCACCAACGCACCGGAAGGCCTGAAGCTGTTCCAGCGCGTTGCAGCCGAGTTCAAGCAGGACGGTGACTTTGACACCGACAACCTGAAGTACAAGGCATACGAGCGGTATTCTACCGGCTGCTCTGACTGGCGCGCAATCTTCGGATCGCAGGGCGCTTAACCAAGATGGGCGGGGCTTCGGTCCCGCCCTAATGGGGTGAGAGATATGGCAAACGTTCAGGCATTCAGTCCCGTTGCTGGCAATACACTGACTCTCACGGCAACGGTCGGCAACGTAACCACCGGAAGTCCTGTCTTTGCTGGCAGCGGCTATCGTCAGGTTCAGATATACAACGAAGGCACGGCAACCGCGTGGGTTGCTTTCGGTTCGTCGTCCGTGTCGGCTAACAACACCGCCGACATGCCAGTGCCTGCCGGGGCTTTGCTGGTCATCACAGTCCCGCCGACGGATGGCGGCACATACGCAGCCATCTATACGGCGGCGGCAACCGGTAACGTTTACTTCACACCCGGCTCTGGACTTTAAGGCGATCCCTTCCGCCTTGATGGGAGGCCCTCGGTTCATTCCGGGGGCCTTTTCATTTGCGCGAAGCTATGGTAATCAATGCGCGCTCACTTCCGCGAGTGAAGCGCCTCCTAGGCAAATGCGGGTTGGTTCGAGGCTGCGGCCTGACTGAACTGTGACATTTCCCATTTGCGGCCCCACAGGGGTTCACAGGAGACTATAATGGCTTTGCGCTCTGATTTTCCCGCTGGTTTCATCAATGGCGTCACGCTTCGCGGCGTCCCCATCGTTCAATCGCACCCCGGCCAAGTGTTCTGGGTCTATAACGGCACCGGCCTGCTTGCTGGCCAGCGCGGCGGTTCCGACGCCAACCGTGGCACGTTCAACAGCCCGTTCGCCACTCTCGCTCATGCCGTGACGCAGTGCGTTGCAGACCGTGGCGACATCATCATCATCAAGCCGGGTCACGCTGAAAACATCGCATCGGCAGCCGCGCTTCCGTTGAACGTGGCTGGTGTGGCTGTGATCGGTCTTGGTCAGGGCACCAACCGTCCGAAGTTCATCTTCACCACCGCAGCGACGGCCACCATCCCGGTTTCCGCCAACAACGTTTCGGTCCAGAACATCCAGTTCGTCGCCAACTTCCTCGGCATTACGGCAGCTTTCACCGTGACCGCAAAGGAAGCGACGATTCAGGGTTGCACGTTCGCGGATACCAGTTCGGTTCTGAACTTCCTGAACATTGTCAACTGCACTGGCGGCGCGAATACGGCTGACGGCCTGTCGTTCACGGACAACGCGGTTTATAACCTTGGCGTCACGTCGAACAACACCACGATCCTGACGGCCAATACCATCGACCGCCTGACGCTCTCGCGCAACTATCTCAAGTGGGCTGTGCAGAACGACAAGGCCATCGGCGTCATTGTGACGACAGGCATTCTTACCAACCTGATCGCCACCGACAACATGGGCTATCGTCCGAACACCACCACGGCGGGCGGTTCGTTCATCAACGTTGGCGGCACGACTTCGACCGGCATCGTGGCGCGCAACCTGATCCAGACGCTCACCACCACAACCGACCTTCTGTTTACCACGTCGGTTGGCCTTGGTGCTTTTGACAATCGCGTGACCGGCGTTGTCGGCGCTTCGGGGTTCCTGATCCCCGCAGCCGACTCCTAAGGAGTGGTGAATATGGCAAAGGCCAAGGCTCTCACCGCAGACGAAAAGATTGCTCTGCTGATCGCCCTCATGAAGGCAAACGGCTGGTCTATTCCGGCGCAACTGGAAGGCTAGGAAATGGATGGTCCGCGTCAGATTGCCATTTGTGAGGCAAGTGGTTTCAAATGCTACGCGGACCAGCTCGTCAGGCAGTGGGATGGGGCAATGGTCCTGTCCCGCTTCCTCGACAAACGAAACCCCCAGGACTTCGTCAGGGGTGTTCGGGATAACCCGGCCCCCCGTTTTGCACGGCCTGAAGCGCCGGACGTGTTCATTGCCAGCCCTGTAACGGCGGAGGATTTGTGACCACTTCCGGCACAAGCGACTTTTCACTGGTTGCGAACCAGATCATCGAAGAAGCCTTCGACCTTTGCGGGATCGGCAGTGAGGGCGAAGCGGTCAATGCAGATATGTATGCCCGCGCGATGCGTTCGCTGAACTTGATCGTAAAGACGTGGGGCACCTCCGAACACCTGTGGGCGCGAACATCGAAGTCCGTCCCGTTGGTGGCTGGCCAAGCCGTATATGAGCTTTCACCGAAGCCGATGCGGGTTGTTGAGTGCCGCCGCAAGGTCACTGCTTCGGGGATCGAAACGCCTCTGACAGAATGGGCGCGGGCGCAATACACAGAACAGCCGAACAAGCTGGCTGAATCGATCCCGGTGGCGTTCTATTACGATCCGCAGGAAACGGCAGGGTCGCTTTATCTGTGGCCCACCGCGTCTGATGGCACAGCTTCGGCCATGACTATAGAATTGACGTATCTGCGCCGGATTGAGGATTTCAACGACAGCAACGACGACGCGGATTTGCCGCAGGAATGGTTGCAGGCGCTATCTTATGCGCTGGCATCGGAACTGGCGCTGAAGTTCGGCACCGCTCCCGCCATAGCATCCAAGATTGACCAGCGCGCGGCCATTCTCAGGGCTGACCTTGAAGCGTTCGACACCGAACCGGCCAGCATATTCATGCAGCCCGAGTATCGCTGATGCAGCCGCTTAAGCCAGCCCTGCAATACAGCCAAGGCCGGTCATTCAACTGGTCTGGCGCGACTCTGGTCAATTGTTTCGCAGAAAAGGCAGACGGCGATAAGCGGGAGGATTTTGCCGTTCTGCCGACGCCGGGGCTGACTGTATGGACGACGGCAGGGACGGGCTACCGTGGGCACGTTGTCTGCGCTGGCGTGCTTTATGTGGTCTCTGGTGGTGATCTATACAGCATAGCCGCCGATGGCACCGCAACGCAGCTTGCCATGATCCCCGGCACCGACCGCGTTAGCATGGCCTGCAATTACAGCGACATCGCAGTAGCCGCGAATGGCGTCGGCTATGTCTGGCACGACGGCGCATTGTTGACGCCGGTTCCATTCGCCGTGTCGCAAGTCGTCTTTGCTGACGGCTATATGGTGTGGAGCGTCCAGGATTCGGAACAATATTGCATTTCCGCACTGGACGATGCGACCACCTATGACCCGGCAGACGTTTCGCAATCCGAAGGCGCGCCGGATCGCATTGTTGCAATGGTGTGGGATCACCGCGAATTGCAGATGCTTGGTGAAAACAGTGTCGAGATATTTTACAACTCTGGCGCTGAATTCCCATTCGACCGGCAGGGCAATGCCTTCATCGAGCGCGGGTGCTTCGACCGGGACAGCGCGGTCAAGTTGGACAATACGATTTATTTCATCGGCAATGACCGGATCGCATATGCACTGAATGGCTACAGCCCGCAGTGCATCTCGACCCATGCGATTGAGTATTACCTTCGTGACGCAACCTACGCGCGGGCGTTCACATACGATCAGGAAGGGCACAAGTTCTTCTGTCTGGAAATTGATCGCGGAACATTTTGCTTTGACGTAGCCACGGGCGCTTGGCATCAACGCCAGTCGTGGGGTTCGACGTGGTGGCGCTGCGCTGGTGCCGCTTCAGCCTATGGCAAGACGCTGCTTTTTGACCGCGCGAACGGCAATATCTACCTGCCTGCCCCTGAAGTCTATGACGAGGCGGGCGATCCGATTGCGGTAGAGATAACCCTGCCTACGCTGGAATATGGCCGCGAGCGCGTGACGATGTATTCGTTCGAAGTTACGATGGAAACCGGGCCGGGTAATGACGCCGTGGCTGACCCGCAAATTGCGCTGACCTATTCGGACGACGGCGGGCATCGCTGGTCGAATGAAATGTGGCGACCGATGGGCAAGGTCGGGGAATACCGCGTCCGGTGCGTCTGGCGCAGGTTGGGACAGTTCCGCACCCGCCAGTTGCGGCTTCGGATGACAGACGCTGTGCGCCGCTTAGTCATTGCTTATTGGGCCGATATCAAGTGAACTTCACGATCAACCCACCGCGTGCGCCGCTTGTGGACGGCGCGGGCCGGGTCACGCCGGAATGGTATAGATTCCTCTGCCGGACGCAGAACGTCGGTGAAGGCGCGTATCTGACTGTCGAGAAAAGCACCGCGCTTTCATCGCAGCGCGTGGTGGAAGTGATTGCGGGTGAATTGACCACCAATGATGGCGGGCCGGGGCAGACTTACACATTCGGCCTTGCTGACACGGCGGTTGTTCCTGGCCCTTATGGGGACGCCTCGCACACCATTTCCGTTTCAGTGGATGGCAAGGGGCGGCTGACGGCGGTCGCATCTCACGCGCTCGATAGCGACAACGTGACCGAAGGCGCGACGAACCTCTATTTCACAAACGCACGGGCGCGAACGGCGATATCGGATGGCGCGGGGCTGGATTACGACAACATCACAGGCGTTATATCCGCACATCCTGCCGGGACGTATGGCGCGCCGACTGGAACGCTAAGCCGGTCCTCATTTGCAACCTATACTGCGCCGACCGTCAGTGCGACTTACGCGGCAAGCGAACTGCAAGCGGTGGCGGATGCGTTGCAGGTGCAGACCCGCATTCTGGCCGCGCTAATCACTGATTTGCAAGCGAACGGGAACCTTGCTTGAACTATTGGCGGTGTTGCGGTATGGTGTGCGCGTGACGCCATAGGCGGTCCGGCCTGCGCCCCGGACGATCACACCAGACAGGCAGCGCATTCAAGCCGTCTGGATATAAATGCGCAACCTCAACTTTGACGACAATCGCGGGGAAACGGCAGATTTGCCGCGCTCTGTCGTGCAAACTGGAGGGGAGGTGGTCAGCGGTCCGGTGCCGAATGCGCCGTATGTGATATTTGCATTGCCTCGGTCTCGCACGGCTTGGCTGTCGCACTTCCTGTCGTATGGCGATTGGGCTTGTGGGCATGATGAACTGCGCCACATGCGCAGTCTGTCCGACGTGCGCGCATGGTTTTCGCAGCCCTGCACCGGGTCGGTTGAAACGGCGGGCGCTCCATTCTGGCGACTGCTTGAAGGCAACGTGAGGGTTGTTGTTATTCGCCGCCCGGTTGCCGAGGTGGTTGAAAGCCTGATGAATATCCCCGGCTGCGCGTTCGACCGCGCCACGATCACCGCTGCGATGACCCGTCTTGACGCAAAGCTGGCGCAGATCGAAGCGCGGGTCCCAGGTGTGCTGTCGGTCAAGTTCGCCGATTTGGCGGATGAATCGACTTGCGCGCGGATTTTCGAGCATTGCCTGCCGTACCAGCACGATAGCGAACGGTGGCGCGCTCTGTCGGCGGTTAATATCCAGATCGATATGCGGGCGCTGATCCGGTATTGTCAAGCCTTCGCCCCGGCCCTTGATAAACTGGCGTCGGTGGCAAAGCACAAGATTTTGAGCGGGTTTGCTGTGCGTGAACCTGTTTCTCCCGACGGCATCACGATCCAGACCGAAGATTTTGCAACTTGGCTGCGTGACGCGCGCCCGTTGATCGATCGGCATTTGGTGTTGGTTGGCGAGGCTCCGGGCGATTGGCAGGGCAAAAACCTGCCTTTGATGCAGACACTCTACGACGCTGGCGCAATGCAGATCACCACGGCGCGAAGCAATGGCCGTATGTTTGGCTATCGCATGACGCTGATCGGCCCATCTCTCACGTCCGAAAACGTCGTCACCGGCACGAACACCACCGTTTACGCGGACCCGTCATTCCCGGGGCTTGGTGCCAAACTGGAACGGGCTTCGCTTCGGTTCCTGAAAGATCGTGGCGTGACAGAGGTATTTTACGAAGCCGGAAAGCGCGGTTCGGGCGACCGGATCTGCGCAATGTTCAAGCGCCTTGGCGCTGTCGATCATGGGCAGGTTTACCGCCTGCAACTTGCGGAGGTTTGAATGGGTGTCGCAGCCGCCATTGCAGGTGCAGCCGTTGTTGGTGCAGGTGCCTCGATCATTTCTGGCAACAAGGCGGCAGGCGCAGCGCAATATGCGGCTGACCAGTCCGCTGCCGTCCAGAAATACCAATACGACACGACGCGCGCCGATTATGCGCCATATCGTGCTGTCGGCAATAATGCGCTCTACAAGATGGCGGGCCTTTATGGCGTCGGCACCAGCGACCCCACAGCGGCCAAATCCAGCGGGGGGACGTACACCTTGCCAAGTGGCCAGGTCATCAACCTGCCGGGTGCAACTTCGACGGCGAGCGCAACGACCAACGGCACGCCGGACTACGGCGGGTTCTATGCCTCGCCGTCCTACAAGTTCCGTCTGGATGAAGGCATGAAGGCTATCGAACGCCGTGCATCTGCCAATGGGTCGCGCTTCAGCGGTGCGACGGCGAAGGCGTTGGATCGATACGCCGGCAACGAGGCAAGTCAAGAGTTTGGCAATTATTCGAACGCGCTCGCTGCGATGGCGGGTGTTGGGCAGTCGGCAACCGGCAGCACGGCACAGGCGGGGCAGAACTACGCCAACGGAGCCTCGAATGCCTATACAAATGCAGGCAACGCGCGGGCTTCGGCATACGAAAACACCGGCAATGCGATCAATCAGGGCGTGAACAACATCGCGTCGGCCTATCTCTACAACAAGGGGTACGGCTCCGGTGGATACGGGGGACTGTAAGTGGCGATGATCCAAGGCATTGACGGCATGGCGCTTATCAACGCGCTTCGGGCCGGTAAACAGGACCGCTACGAAAACGACAAGCGCGTCATGGATATGCACGCACGGCAGCAAGAGATTGCCAAGCAGCAGCAGATTCGCGGGCTGGTCGGGCAGGTGTTTGGCCAACCTCAAACGGGTGGCGTCGCAGCCATGTCTGGCCTTGGCAGAGAAACCTACGCGCCGACAAGTACCCCATCCTTTGATCAAGCATTCGGCGGCGATACCATAGCCGCGCTACCGGGCGCGGATCAGGGCGGCTCACTGCCTGCATTGTCGCAACCGTCTCAACCCGCACAACCTGCCCCCCATCAGGGCGGGGTGAACATGGACGCGCTGAAGCAATTGAGCGTGATCGACCCGGATATGGGCGGCAAGATCGCAACCGCGTTCAAGACCATGAGTGAGACTGAACTGAAGCAAGCCGACGCCAAAAACATGGCAATGGCACAGAGCGCGCATTACCTCGCCACAGTCCCCGCGAACGAACGGCAACAGGCATTCCAGAACCTTGTCGCGCCGCACCTGATTGAGGCTGGTTGGACGCAAGACCAGATCGCAAAAGCCGACCTATCCGACAATGGGCTGCGCTATTACCAGATGCACGGCATGGATATGGACAAGCTGGTTGCGTCCGAACTGGCAGAGCGCAAGTTTATGGCTGGCGACAACGTGGGTATCCAACCGGGCGGCGCGGTCATCAACGTCAAACCGGACGGGACAGGTTCCTATGTGGTCAAGCCGTATCAGATGGCTGACCAAGCGCCCGCCGCTGGTATAACGGAAGGGGCGACCGCAACCAACCCGCAGACCGGTGCGAAGATCCAGTTTCGCGGGGGGCAATGGGTTCCGATGGGAGGCAGTGGCGGCAACGTCACTGGCGGGTTTCAACCCTAAAGGTGTTCCGGGCGAAACCGTTACGTCCACCTATCGAACCCCGGCCCACAATGCTGCCGTTGGTGGTGTTTCGGACAGCTACCACATGCGGCGTGGGCCAGATGGCAGGCCACTTGCGCGCGATAGCGTCCCGCCAAAGGGAATGAGCATGTCCATTTATGCGCAATATCTGCGCCGTCAGAATCCGAACCTCGATGTCATCAACGAGGGCGATCACGTCCATCTAGAACCAAGAGGCTGATATGTCGCAACTCCCGCCCGGTTTCGTTCTTGACGCGCCCACCCCGGCAGCGCCTGTTTCTGCGCCTGTTGGTCCGATTATGGGGCCACCGCCGAAACCTGAAAAGCCTGACAAGCCAGATGGGCCTAAGACGACCTATCGCACGCTCTCGCCTGATGAAATCAAACAGCGCGGGTTGGCTACCGGTTCCTATCAGATCAGCAGCGAGGGTAAGGTTGACGCCGTAGGATCAGGCGATGCCAAACCGACAGAATATCAAGCTAAGTCGTCCGGATTCTATGGCCGCATGATGCAGGCAGAACAGAACTATGGCGGCGTCGGCGGCGACAAACTCGCACCACGCGGGATGGTTCGGCAGTCGATCCATGAAAATTTCCCCAATGCGGAAAACTCATTCCTGAATGACAGCACGCGACAGGGCGCAGATCAGGCGGCGCGCAACTTCATCGCGGCACAGCTTCGCCTTGAATCCGGTGCGGCGATCAGCCCACAGGAATACGAAAACCAATACCGCATCTTCTTTCCGATGCCGGGGGATACGGCGGATACCATCGCGCAAAAAGCGGCGGCACGAAAGCAGGCTGTCGAAGCCATGAAGCTGTCGGCGGGGCCTCTTGCTGATGACGCTGCGGGCACGTTGCAGCCGAATGTTGGGGCGAACGGTGTTGATAAAAAGGACGTGATGGCCGCGACCGTTGCAGCTTTCGGCCATGAATATTACGACAAGGATGGGAACCCACTCGGCCCAGATGGCGAACAGGCATATGACAAGGATGGCAATTACCTAGGCCTTGTCGGCAAGGTGACGGACGATAGCCCGGAAGCGCCAAAGCCACCGCCAACTGCGGGGGACCAGATTAAGGCAGGTGTGGGCGATCTAGTGCAAGGCGCTGGCGACGTTCTCGGGATTATCAATAACCCGCTGAACGCCACGATCAACGCCGTGACCGGTAGCCACCTGACGACCGATACCGGTGAAACGTTGCGGGGAATGACCGGCCTCCCGCATGGAGACAAGACGGCGGAGATGATCAACCGGCTTGGCGTCGGCGCGTTCCTTCCTTCGGTGGCTGCGGGGCGTCTTGCCGAATATGCGCCGGGAGTCGTCGGTGGCGCTCTCCGCACTGTCGCATCAAACCCTCTGCGTGAAATGGCAGCAGGTGCGGGCGCGGGCGCTGGTTCCGAAGCAGGCAAGGATTATGGCGCACCCGGTCAGATCATCGGCGGTGTGATTGGCGGTGTGCTTGGTCATACCGCTTCCGGCATTCCAGGGGCCGTCAAGGGCGCGCTATCAGCCGAACGCGCACCGAATGCCGTGATGGCTGCGGCTGATCGTCAGAATGTGACCATGATGCCTGCCGATGTTGGCGGAACCGGCACCCGCATGGCGTCTGGTGTCGTTGGCCGGACGCTTGGTGAAATTCCCATGTCGGAGGGCGCGCAGGGTGCGCTGGCAACGGCTACGAATGCGCGTAATCGGGTGGCGAGTAATATTGGCACTGTGGCCGATGAAACCGGCGCTGGACAAGCTGCGCAGCGAGGCGCGAAGGCATGGGTGGCCCATAGTGACACACGCGGCGGCCAGCTTTATGACGCGATTCCCGTACCATCGGACGCACCCGCGACACTGGAAGCTACCCGTTCGACGCTTGCAGATGCAATCCGGGGATTCACCAGCAATCCGCGTTTGTCAAAAATCTGGACAGGCCACCCGCAATTGCGCGCAACGTTGGAGGCGTTGACGCCGGTTGACGTATCGGCTGCGGGCCGCGCTGAATTTGCCGCTGCGAATGAGAAGCTTGCCGCACTGAAGGGTCAGTATGAAACGCTGCGGAACACGGTGATTGCACCCGCTAAACTTGGCGAGATTCGCGCGCAGATCGGCGAGGCTGAAAAGGCAGTCATTGCAGCTTCGGAAAAAGCAAACCGCCCGCCTGAAGGTGGGAAGCTTTCGTGGGAGGATATGAAGCGCCTCCGCTCCATCGTCGGGGAAATTGTTGGAGATCCCTCACTCACCAGTGACGGGAACGCTAAGGGCGCAATGCGGAAGCTTTATGGTGCGCTGTCTCAGGATATGGAGGCGACCGCCACACAGGCAGGCCCCAAGGCGCTTGATGCCTTCCAGAAGGCAAATCGTTACTGGCGCGGGCGGCAGGATCGTATCGACAATGTGCTTTCGGGCATTCTTGGTGACGACCTAAAGAAGGGGGAAACGGCGGCCTTCGAGCAAATCAACCGATGGGCGCAAACCAAAGGTGGCGACTTCAAGAATTTGTCTCGCGCGCTGCGATCAATGCCGCCTGAAGAGGCGAACACCGTCCGCGCGACCGTTGTGTCAAAGATGGGGCAAGCCTCACCGGGACGGCAGAACGCGGATGGGTTGGAATTCTCTCCCGCCGAATTTGTGACGCAGTGGAACAGGATTTCCCCGCGCGCAAAGACCGTACTTTTCCCCAACGAGCAGCACCGCGCCGATATGGATGACCTCGCCACGGTGTTTGCCAATATGAAGCGCGCTGGCGAATACTCCAACGTTTCCAAAACGTCGCTTAGCGCAAACGCGGCGGGACACGGCGCACTAGCCATGACTGGCATTCCCGGCCTGCTTTTGTCTGGTGGCGCAGCGGGTGCGGAATTCGGCTTTGGCAAGCTTTTGGCCTCGCCTCGCTTTGCCCGTTGGCTGGCAAGTTCACCGGTCCACGCCGATCCTGGGCAAATCCAAAGCTATGCTGAAAGGCTCGGCAAGATTGCGATTGCAGAGCCGTTGATTGCAAGCGACGTGAAGGCGGTGCAGGAATATCTGCGCCAGTCCATCAGCCAGTCACCAGTTCGCGCTGCGGCCACCACTGAAAAAGAACAGGACAGACGGCGCGTACCACCACAATAGGGAAGCCCATAACCAGAACTTCAGACGCAAGAACGTTGTCACTTCGCCACGCAATCGAAGCGGAATGATTTTACCCACACGGTTCGATCAACGATTTTGGCTTGTTTCCCGAACTTGGCGCAATGGGTTTCGGCCATTGCTAGTGCTCGGTCGTTGCCCATGCTTCCGGTTTGGCTGACGGTTCCGCCAAGTTCATTGGCGAGGATGAGGCGCGGGGCACAAGCCGACAGCACCAAAGCGAGCATGGGGATAGCGTATCGCACAGCAGGCATACTAGCAAAGCCCGGAAAATCATGCTAGACCCTAAGCAACGGGGGCATTCGCCCTGCGCGGTAGAGGGCCGCGCGTTCCGTTGCAGACACATCCTCGTGAACTCAACAGTTCCGAAAGTGTCTGCATGGCCATCCTTTTCGATACCGGCATTTTTTCCGTTGTGGCAAGCGGAGGCGGCGTGGGCGCGGGTTGGAAACTCGCCTTTTACACCACCGGCACCACCACACCCCGGAACACATATCCGACCGCAGCCGATGCCACCGCTGGCACGAACCCGAACACGAACCCGGTTGTAGCCGATGCGAATGGGCGGTTCCCGGCAATGTGGCTGGCTGATGCTTCGTATAAAGTCATTCTCAAGACCAATACGGATGTTGTCAAAACCACCCGTGATCCGGCTGTTGATCCGTTTCAAAGCGATATTGCGGGTTCTGGTGGCGCTGCCAAGATCGGCTTCCTACAAGCTGGAACCGGTGCCGTCGCCCGCTCTGTGGAATCCAAACTCCGCGATACGGTAAGCCCGGAAGACTTCGGCGCGGTTAGCAATGGAACAACGGACGACCGCGCGGCAATTGCTCTGGCCGATGCAGCCGGTGCATTTGTGTTCACGGCGGGCGCATACAAAATCGCATCGAACCTGACGATTGCCAACAACGTCCGCTTTGAACCAGGCGCAAGCATCGTTGTGCCAACAGGCGTGACCGTCACGTTCTCAGGCTACGTTGATGCATGGGTTGCACAGATTTTCCAATGTAGCGGAACCGGCAAGGTTGTTCTGAACGCCGTTCGCAACAAGGTCGGCTTCCCAGAATGGTGGGGCGCGAAGGCCAACGATTCCACCGGTTCTGTTCCTGCAAACAACGTGCTGGCTATCCACGCGGAGCTTGCTGCTTTGCAGATCATTGACCTGCAAGGGTCCGACTACTTCATCAACGCGACAATCAAAATACTTTACCCGAACCGCCATCTGCGCGGCGTCTCCTCGATCTATGACAGCGTTTACGGCACCGGGGCAACGCGCCTGCTGATGACCGATGGCACCACCGATGTTCTACAGGTTGGGCCAGATGCAAACCCCGGCACGATTGCGCAGTTCATCGAAGGCGTGAAGGTCACCGGCATCGCGGTTGCGCGGACGGTTGCGCCGGTTGTCGCCTCGGCATGTTCCGCGATCCGTGCGCAGTTCATCCTCGAATCGTATTTCGAAGACGTTCGCGGCGATGAAAGTATGATCGGCTGGACGTTCAACGGCGTCGTTCATGCCATCGTCAACCGCTGCTCTGCCAAGCGGACCAGCGCGGGAACGGGCGGCACGGATAGCTGGAAGGGCTTCTACGCGCTTGGGGCAAGTGGTGTCGGGGCTGGCGGCAATGCCTCGCTATACATCTCCTACAGCCACGCCGACGATACCCGCGCGGTCAAGACAGGCGGCATCGGCTTCTATGCTGACGGCAAGTTCACTGATTGCTTCTGGATTCACTGCGAAACGGTTTCGTCCGCTGTCGGGATGGAAGTCAACGGCAACTCGGCAACGTCGAACGACTTCGGCAATACCGATATGACCATCATCCACCCGGTTGTGGACCAGTTCACCGTCGTGGGGATTTACATTCACAACATGGGCGCATCGGGCAGTGTCTCGATCATTGAACCGTATTGCGGGCCTGCACCGGGCGCGACGGCGGCAATCTACGCATTCACCAACAAGGGCGGCGCAATCAATGTGACGGGCGGGCAGCTTGTCATGGGCGCATCCACAAGCGCGGTCGGGGTTATTATCGAAGCCAATGGGCAGAAGTCCGGCGCGGTCTACATCAATGGCACGATCATCAGCGAAGCCACAGCGGGCGGCGTTGTGTTGTCCGATGCCACCAATTGCCGGATCATGCCGATTGTCCAGAATGACACGATCACGGGCGGGCCTGCGGTCAAACTGAACAACGCCTGCCTTGCAAACATCATCGCGCCTATCGTCAAAGGCAAGGCATCGGGTTCGACCTACGGCATCCAGGTTGGGGGCACGACCGACGCACGCAACGAATACAACCTCACCGGCATCGACAGCGGCACCATTGCAGGCGGCAGCGGCAACAAGCTGGTGCGCAATGCCGTCCAGATCGTCGCAACCGGCCTGACAGGAACCAACCTCGCATCGGGGGTCATGACCTGATGAACGACTTCAACTTCTACGCCGTCTCCATCCGTTTCGCGCGGGCCTTCGGGTTGGTGGTGACGGGCTATCGTGATGGGCGGGCAATTTACGGGGTGAGGGGGTAATCATGGACGCGAAGGTCAATCGTATAGCGCA
>Ga0075464_10000442_pt1 | contig 18106 bp, 9 predicted proteins | sample DEB19_08_DNA_5_FD_75068 | JGI IMG/M metagenome (GOLD analysis project Ga0075464, IMG submission 75068) | Aqueous microbial communities from the Delaware River and Bay under freshwater to marine salinity gradient to study organic matter... | ecosystem: Environmental > Aquatic > Marine > Coastal ...
AAATTCAAGCCGATCGTCCTGAGACCTCCCCAAGGTTCAACGTTCGATCATTTTCTCATCAAGCTAACCGTTGAATTGAAGGGTGACGAAGGGGAACCTAATTATTTCAACGATATTGAAAGCAGAGAAGAAGCCGAGCAATACTCGAACTTCATCGAGCATCGTTATTCGCTTTACGCTGTGGATAAGGACGGTTTCCCAACCCACATTTCGGATTACCCAACGCCTTTAAAAGCTAAGGCATTTGCCAAGGCCCTTGGTGCTGATGCCGATCCGTTCTGCCTTGAGGACTGGGCCGAGACCCACTACGAGGTCGTGACGCGCATCTACGAGTCCGGTGAGTCACCTCGGGTCAAGGAGGCTCGGCTCCAAGGTATCGGCGGTTGCTGGCAACTTGCCTTTGATCTGACCGTTCAGTTCGGTAACGAATGGGGGGCACTACCTCCTGCTGAGCTACCTGAATGGTTCGAGACGCTAGAGCGATTCCTCGACGTAGCCTTGAACCCACCGCAGGTTGAGCCCTTCGATGTGACCAAGTCATTCGAGTCGGTCGCAGATGCGTTCGTCTACTGCCACCAGTACGAGTATCCCCACCGCTGCATCGAAGAGCTTGCCCAATACAACATTGGGACTGGAGAGTACGGCTTCGCCTGCGAACTGCTAGGGTATTTCAAATGAAGAGCGAAACCCACGCCCGAAAGGGCGCGGCGGTCGTCGGGTAAGAGTCCCGACCTGAAGAGCTAGAAACCACAACCAATGACTACCACAACAACCCCGCGACAACGCGCATACAAGCTGATCTCGTCCCAAGTCTATCGCCTTTCAATCGGCTCGCTGACCTTGGAAGATCTATCCGATTCGTTCACCCTTTGCAAGTGGCTCGACCACCTGCAAGCCGCAATTGAATCCGGTAACTTTGATCCTGAGTCCCTCATCGAGGCCGCGAACGAGGCCGCTCTCGAGGTTCTTGAAGACGAGGGCCTCGGTGCATGGGACGCATGAACTCGACCCGTTGGCAAGCCCGTGGTGTCCTCAACAAGTACATCCTTCACGCTTCTGGATTCGAGATCCATGACTTGGCTTCCAGTGACTTCATCGAATCAAAGATCGATGAAGTATGGGCCTTGCTGAAAAACCTTGACGCCGAGATTCCCCATGTCTTTTCTAAGGCTTCCGACGCGGCTTCAGAGATTCTCTGCACCGCTTGCGTGAAGATTAAAAAGCTCCCACAACCAAGAAAGAAAAAAACAAATGACCATCGAACAACCACTACAAGCCGCAGCGAATCAAATCCTTCGGGACAACGAAGCCGAGTTAGACTTCATCATCCGCTTTGAAAGCGGGGAGATTGAAGACATCGAAGATCTGGCCGCTGGTTTCCAGCTCCTGATCGACTCTGGAATCATCTGGCACCTCCAAGGTGTGTACCAGCGCACAGCCCGCGAGCTGATCAACAACGGACACTGCGAACTGAGCAATGACTAAAAGCCAAGCAATCCGCGCAGCCACTGACCGAAGCTCACCTTTATACACCGTTGCTTATGGCAAGTGGACATTCGATGTGCTAAACCCAAAAACATTTGAATGGGTACGCCAGCCAATCCGAACGAGGAATGAAGCGAACCTTTGCCGGACTTCATTCATCGTGAACGAGGCGCGTTACCTGCTTGACCGGCCCCCAGTAGTCTACGAGCACAACCCAAAGGTTCGATTCGACCACTGGGTTTGAACAAAGCGAAACGCTGAGACAGCGTCCTGCGGTTGAAGTCCGCAGCTGAAGAGCTAACCCCGAAAAACAAAATGAAAACGAAAGAACAAATAGAAAACCAAAGCCGTCTCTTGCAAGCAGTCCGTTTGCTCGGCGCGACTTACACCGAAGCCGAATCCAACAAGCACACGATCCGAACCCCTTGCGGTATCTTGTTGCTTGTATCCGGAGCCAAGTACCCCGACGAGATCTGGCAAGTCCAGGCTTTCTGGCCCCAGCAATCGGGCAAGGCAGTCCTGAACATAGGCCAAAGGCTCGAGCCTCTGGCGATCTGCCGCCGCATCCAAGCCTACTGCGTCGGTATCGCATACGAGTGGGACAAGCTCCAAGCCGAACTGAAGGAGGTCGCGCCGTGAACTCCGTCATCTCAACCCAAGAGTCGGTGTCCGCCGCCTACGCCTATCTGGCCAAGCGCGGGGCTTTACTGAAACCTGAAACTGGAACCTTGGGCCGCGAGCTTTTGCTGTACTACCCAAAGCAAACCCTATACTGCAAGAAGAAGTAATGTTCAACGAGATCTACCAAACAGAATCTGGGGACTTGTTCCAAGGAATGAGTTCCGAAGTCTTCGGTAAAGCTTTGCAGCACGCAAGTTACTCCGACGTTCTTGGTCTCCGAAACAAAAAGTACCGAGGCACAATGGTTCTCGAGAAAGCAAGTGTTCGGGGCAAAGAAAAAGCTTCGACTCGAGAAGCCATCCACGCCAAGCTCACGCGGATTGAAGCAATGATTGCCGAAGCTGAGCGTTTAGAATCTGCTAAGCTAGCCTGTGAATCTAGATTTCAGGATCGCTTAGCAGTTAAGAAAGCAGAAGAACAAGAAAGGCTATCCGCCGAGAAAGTGAAACAACAACAAGAAGAAAGACTTAAAAACATAAGGATCGAAAACAACCGCAATTTAGAACGACAAGCCAACCGCTTGTTCGTTGAAGAAATAAAAAGAATAACGGGCTTGACTTAAGGCCCCCAGAAATAAAAGAATCGACGTGAGCCCGATCTGGGCGTAAGATACGAACTCAACCACAACCAACTGACCACCACCTATTATGTACGGAATCAACGAAATCAAAAAACAAAACAGCCAGAAACAAGCAGACTTCGATAACGCCCGCAACGGAACCTTCTGTGTTCTTAGCGGCGGCGGAATCCTAATCCGCAGCGGGGTCTTTTCGAAGACCATCGACGACAAAGAAAAGGTCGGGGAATTCCTCGACAAAGTGAAGGGCAAGAGCACCGGTATTATCCGCAGCGTTGTCCAAAGCTACTTTGCACCGAAGGAGGAACCAGTAACTGCATGAAGTTCTTCTACTCCTTCCTGCTAGTCGCAGCGATCGGAGTAACGCTTACCTTAATCGATATTATCAAAGCATTACCATGATCCGAAACACCTGCTTCGCTTCCCAGATATTCTGGGACTCGACAAACCATGATCGAATCCTAGTCGAGAGACACCGATTCGAGGATGACCAAAGCCAAGAGTACGTCTTTTACAAGACCAAGTTCGCAACGATTCGATCGAGATCAGCGGCGGTTGACCCAACAGTCTCCGCTGAAATCCATCAGTTCCTGAACCGACTCTACCCAGACGCGGTAGGTTTGGCTCAAGAGATCGACGAATGGCTCGCTAAATAACAACCCAAGCCCCACGGTTCAAAGCCGTGGGGCTTTTTTGTGCCTACTTATCTGGTAAGTGGGATGAGTCTTGGTCTTTCAGCGATGATCTTACGAAGCGATGCGACCCGTGCAGCACCGTTGTCAGGCCCACCAGCTTTGAAGTAGTCTGCCATCGCTTCAGGTGCCGGTGCGTAGCGATCCAGAACCCCGTATTTGACAGCTTTGTCGAACTTGTTCTTACTGAAGCCAACACCGCTAGCACCGGTCGCTGCTCTGCGGTAGTCACCTTGGGTCAAGCCGAGTTTCTCCATGCCTTTGCCATAGGAGTACATCCTTTGAGCGATACTTGTTGCTGCGTTTTCGTACCTCGTATAGGTCTTTCTCACTTCATCTTCATCGAGAGCATCCTTGGTATTCAAACGAGACAAAGTCTTGGTTGCTTTGTCTTGTTCGTCCTTGAGCTTCCACATCAAGTCCTGAGCGATCTTTTCGTTAGCCATAGTTCTTGGCTGGAACGGTTTAAATTCTCCAGCGATGATGTCAATAGCCTTGGTGGTACGGCTCTGCTCGTTGTAATTTCCTTTGTTCGTGTACGCCTCGAAAGCGTTATAGAACGCGGCTGGAGTCTTTAATTTGTAAGCACCTTTCCAAAGATGAAGGAGTCCACGCCCGATCTTTGATCCTGTGCTATCAGAATCTAACCAGATCGGGGCACCGCGGTTGTCTTCGTTCCCCGCCACTTCACGGAAAGCATTAACTGCGATCTGTGGTGACAAGAAGGATTCACCGAGAGCTTGGGTTAGGACACCTGCGACCTCACCTTTACGCCCATTGAAAATGTGTTTCAATGATCTTGCGAAAGGGTCAACGATGATACTCCAAGGATTAACGTAAGACCAGTTGTACTTGGTCACACCTTTAGGCCCCTTGGTAAAGAACAAGTCTTTGTTCTTTTCGTAGTCAGGAAGACTTGCACGGATAGCTTCTTCTTCATCGTCACCCACGTGGTAGATTGCTTTGATGATCTCAGGCAAAGCCGCTGAAAAAACCAAAGTAGAACCTAATCCAACCAAACGTTTTATGCCTCGGGCACGTAAGACTGCGTTGCCGCTATTCTTTTCTTCGATACCAACCATCGTAATTTCTACGGGCAAGCGGATCATTTCGGCAGTGAAGCGGAAGAAGCTATTGAAGATGGTACCGAAACCACTTTTACCAAGTTCCTTAGCTAAAGGAGCCACATTGCTATGACCCTGACTTGTACGACGAACTGTGCGTGCAGCTTCTTGTTCCATCTGTGTTTGGTTCAGAGGAACAGTTCGCACAGCATTGGCCTTTTGCTGGACATCAAGTTCATGTGACCAATAAGCAATCCGATAAAGTGAATCGATCGAATCGTTGAGATTAGTAAGACTACCAAAGATAGAACTTACTGCCTTGCCTGACTTAGTAAACAAAGTAGCTGCCTTTGTTGGGCTAGACATAAGCTGATTAAGCTTCTGAACATTAAGTTCTGGATCCGCGGCCATTCCCCGAATCAAGTCCTTGATAAGATTCATGTTCATACTGCCGTCAACCACACCCAAAGCGATTAACTTGGAACCAAGCTCATCAATTTTACCGTAGTTAATTTCAGAGATTCCTTTGAGTGCATCTGCAATATTTGAAGGGCTTGGTATAAAACCATTGCCTGCGATGAAGAACGGAATCGATGCTAAGTTACGAACATAGAATCCACCAGAGCCAAGAGTCATAGCGGCCATTGTCACACCGACCGCGGTCGAGGCAGCACGGTCGATACCCTTTACAACTTTCATTGCTGCGTTGCTTGCTGGCTTTGAAGTTGTTTGGAACATCGTTGTGAATGCTTCTTTTACTTCTGGTGCAGCATAGTAGTTCGATAATGGATCACCTCCTCGAGACTTAGTTGTCTGAACAAGTTGCTCGTAGCCATCATATTTCAATGGGTTGTCTCGGATATCTTTAGCTGTTACCAGCCAATCGTTCTGGATACCGATCTGGGTATAGCTTTTAAGCAGACGCTGGGTACCGATAAACTGCGCGAGGTTACCATAAGTTCTAGCGGCTACTTCGATTGGGTTTACGATCTCACCCATGACTGCTTTGAGTTCTTCTGGAACCTCACCTTTCTCCATGAACCTTGTAAGGTCATAGCGTTTCTGGTCAGCACCCATCGATGCAGGGGTTGCTCCGTGCCTTGATACGAACTGGTTCAGTAAGACTTCGCCCATCGACTTTGACTTCGCTTCTTGCCTTGCCAGAGCCAAGATCTCAGAATCAGAGAACGGTTCGTAAGCCACGTCTTTACGCCACGATTCAGCGGTTGATTTGACCCAGTCATTTTCGAGATACTTACGGGCATCGGTACGTTCCTTAACAAACTCCGGTTCTTTGAGGAACTTCTGCGCGTACCCTTCATCGTGGTGAATTTTGTAGGATCGGGTAAGGTATACTCCGAGGTTCCCATCGATCGTCATACGCATCGGGTTGTCTGGCTCGAGTTCGCCTAGAAGCTGTGTGCTTAGCTCATCGATCGAGGTACGCAAGGTACGGACAATCTCAGCTGTTTTCGGGGATTGCTGCTCGAGTCTGAGCTGTGCCTGAACCATAGCCTGACGAACTGGCTTCAAGTTATTAGCGCGGGACGATTGCAAGGCTTGGTCATACTGTGCCTTTGCAGCTTCGATCTGTGCGTCACGGATCTGCAAAGCATTCATTGGTTGGTTAGGTCCTGGGACTATGCGACCGGCACGCTCGTCTTGAGCATCCTTTACTGCGTCCAGATAGATCTGCTTATTTTTGTGGATCAATAGATCAGCACGTGCTGCATCGACTTGGGCTCGGTAGTTCTTGTTGTGGTCTGATGATTGGAAATCCTTATGTGCCTTAGCAATTTCTGCGTCTCTGATCGCACCGGCCTTGTCACGGTCTTGAGCTTTGACTGTTGGTTCAGTAGAACCGAGTGCCAAGTTAACATCAGCGAAGTCAGAAATCTTCTCGTCTTTGACTGCCTTTTTAAAATCACCCATTAGATCGGTGAGTCTCTTATTCGCTAGCGAGATTGCTCTGGCTTGGTACTGGTTAGCCTCGAACAAACGAGGATCCATTCCACCAGATGCACGGAACAACTGCGTAAACTTATTGCCCGCCTCGAACTTCCCAGTGACCTCGTTCATCATTACGTCGTCGAGCGAGAGCATATAAGCAGACTCAGGACTAGCTGCTGTAACTGCGGCCCATGACCTCGAGAACAACGGAGTACCTTCGGATTCGGTTAGAGGTAAAGTCTTGTTGCTGTTCTCGACCTTGGTAACTGAGTGCTTACCAAATAAGACTCCTGCGTGGAAGTCGGTGTTGACGTAACCGGCAAAGCCAGCTTCCTTGATCGCATTTTCATACAACGTAATCGCGGCGCGTTGGTCGAACCGTGCATAGCCTTTCGCCATCAAGTCCTCTGAGCTAGGGTAGAGATCAAGCTCATCGCGTTTGAAGTCATAGATCAAGTTACCATCGATGTTGATCGCGTACCGATTCTGACCGATCTGTTGCTCACGCCCGTAGTTACCGTAACCAAAGTAAGTTCGGTTCGAGTAGATCTTTGGGTACTCTTTCCTACGCTTGAGCTCATTACCACCGCCACCGCTGCCGTGGCGCGATGGGTCTGTCTCGGTCATCTCTGGCGAGTAGGACCAATGGGTCAAGGTGACTTGCTTGTCTGCAAATTCACGTGGGACCGGTGGCTTGGAAAGACGAACTGTACTTATTTCGCCAGCAGGTGCGGGGCCTTTGGTGACCTCGGCCCAGCTTGGGAAGCCCAAGCCCTTGAGCAGACTATTGGTATCCTTGAAAGCTTCAGTTAAGTCCTTACCTTCTTGGGTTACATTGCCGTCCCGATCGTACTTCGCAGTCGTAATCTTAAAGATCTCGGAGCGTGCTTGGTCCAACGTAAAGGTCTTGTCCGACTCGTACTTAGCCCACACAGCGCGGACACGATCGACGTTTGCTTTCTGTGACTTCCACTTCGCGGGGAATAACAAGCGCACAGCTTCCCAAGTAATCGACTGGGCCTCGCGTGGGAGGATACCGAAAGCTGCTGCCGCTGCGCGGTAAGCCTCGGCGTTCGGTGCGTACATACCGTTGACCCCAAGAGTACCATCGCTCGAGGTACCCGCGGTGCCAAAGTTCTGCCCGACCTCGAAGCTGTTACCACTGAAGGCTTGCCAGAAAAGAGCGGCGACCGCGTGGGTATCCATCGTCACGTGACCGGCAGTGCTGGCTGGGTCAACGATGTTGTTGTAGAAGCTGCGAACCTTGTGCTGTTTGCCAAGCTCTTCGCTGATGACTTGAATCTGGCTTCCTGCATCCGCGCTCAGGATTCGGATAGCTTTCTGAACCGTACCATACCCTGGCCATGCAATCTTTTGCTCAGCACCTTTCTCGGTTCTCGAGAAGTCCTTGGCCTTACCGTCTGGGGTGACCATTCGGAAAGAAGGTGAGTCATAGGTCTCGGAGTACATCCGAATGAACTTGGACTGGTCCTCGATCGATAGCTCGGAAAGCTTCTTCCCACTCAGACGATCCAAGGTACGCTTTGCATTTGCACGGTTGATCTCTGCGTTGGTGGAAGACCAACCAGTGAACATCATATTGCCGTCCTCGTCGTACTGGACTTCACCGTCCTTGACCAGAGGGCTTGCTTTGCCCTTCTCGTAGATCGGGGTTCCGTCTTTTTCCTCGCCGGTGACTTGTGGCTCACCGCCACGCTTCATCCACTGAGCTGCCATCTTCTCGTCGAACGCGAAGTTTTGTTGGCTATCCCAGATATTCATCGTGCGGTCAGCCAAAGAGATATTCATAAACCAATCCTTCTGTGGACTGAACACAGCGAGTACGCCCGAGGCTTGCTCGACCGTCTTCTTGTACTGACCAGAGAAATCGTTGGAGATGATGTTCGCTCCGTCGTACCAGAGCTTAGCGATCTCGCGGATCTCTGCGGGGAATAAATTGATCAAAGCCTCAAGGTTAGACTCGGTAGCTTTGATCATCGCTTCGTAAACTTTGTCTGCTTGCAAAGCGATTGGGTGTGCCTCGTCCTTAGACATATGGTCCAAGGTCTTGCTGAATGTATCACGGGCTTCCTTGGCTGTAGCCTTGAGCAGAGTTCCTTTGTCTTGGGCCTTCTTCAAGTCCTTCTGTAACTTGGTGAACTCAACTGCGTTTGCGCCGGTCAATTTGACCTTGCCGGTAGTGCCAGTCAAAGTGTTCTCAAGTTCAACGTTGCTGACCTTGGCAGCTTTGACTCCAAGCTCACGTGCAATGATGTTCTTCGCAGTCGCCTTGTACGAGTTGATCTGGCCAGCGTTGGCTGTGACTGGAGCCGCGGTCTTCGCGATCTTGGCACGGAGCCTACGAACTTCAGCGGCGAGCTTTGGAAACTCACGGGCAACCAATGGATACTCAACTAAGAGCAAAGCATTCTTGCGGTACACCGGCTGGTTCAAACGCATCGTGGCTAGATCGATCCTCGCATTCGAATCAGTACCGCTTTCAGTAGCACGCTTCGCAACTGGGTTACGGGTGCCGACCGTGGTACCGGCCTTGACGTTTTGTTTGACCGTACTAGGCACGATAGCCGCAGCGGTCTTCGAGTAGTTCACTAACGGTTCTGGTAGAGCTGACCCAGCAATAATGTCCAAAGCGACTTGGCTTGGGGAACCCACAAAAGATTCAGCTGTTTCTGGGATATCAGCGTAGCCGTCCTTGGAGGCACGGATCATATCACCGATCTGGTTTTGAGCAGTAGCTAAACGTTCGTTTGAACCATTATTACGAGTAGCAATTTCAGCGTAAGCGGAAGCTAAGAATGATTGAAGCTTACCTTGGTCAACTAACTTGAGGTCATTGAGATCAGAAGTAGTCAAAGAACCATCAGCGATAGACTCAAGGATAGCTTCTGTATTGATCCCGCTATTTTCAAACTCGATGTGGAATTCTGGTCCGATATCACGGATCGCTTTGTCGTGAGCAGCGGCGAGTACGAATGCTTGTTCAAGAACTGAATCAGAATCCTCGGGGCTCAAGTCATCAAGCTTCTCGTTCAAGAGCTTTTCATTAACGATCATCTTACCATCGCGAACAACGAAAGGCTTCAAGGTATCAGTAGATTCTTCAACCTCGAAGTCATCTTGTTTGAGAACTTGATTGAAAGCCGCGGACTTACCGGCGATATCGCGGACTTTATTTAATTCAAATTCTGGTTCGACCTTGTTCTCCCAGTCATACACAACTCGGATCGGAACAACTGTACCGTTCGAACCGCGGATCGCGCTGAAGTAGTTGTCGTCGGCTTCGACTTCTTGGTCAGTAGATCCACCGATACGTGGGTTGTAGCTGCCATCCTGATACACCATTCCAGAATCAAGAGCCACCGATTCTTGGTTGAACTTGACCGCGAAGTCCACTGCGTCTTGGAATTTAAGTCCAGGAATCAGGAAGCTATTCTCGCCTTTCGCATCGTAGCGGCCAACGATCTCGTGTACATCGTAGCCGTGGTCTAACAACCATTGCTTGCCTTCGATGTTTAGCAATGCATTGGCATCGTCATCGAGGATAGTGTTGTTTGGGTTCTCTGCTGTGAGCATACCGAACTTACCTTCCTCGATGATTGTGCGGATCTCTTGCTCAGGGATCGTCACATTAGAAAGAGTTCCGATCTGGTGCTCTGCCCATTGGAAGCTATCGCGGGTGTATGGGTTTGGTACACCGTTCAAAGGACCGAGTCCCTTGGCTTGTGCGATTGCGACCCGTGAAGCTTGGCCTTGTCCGCTGGTACGCCCATAAGGATGAGGGCCAAGATTAGATGTTGCTTGTGTGAGATCAGTCATCACCTTGACTAGGTCAGAGATAGCCGCGTCAGGGATACGCTTACCACTAAAGACCGAAGCGATTGCATCGATGATTCTTTGAACAAAGTTACGCTCACCTTTTGGGCTGAGCTGGTTGAGTCGTTCACGGAATTGCTGTGAAGCAAAGAAGTGTGAAACCATTTCGGCTGCACCGGCTTGTTCGTTAAGCCGCTCGTCCAAAGAGAAGCGTCCTTCCAAAGCGTAGCGTAGATCGAGAGGAACATTGCCTTCAAACTTAGCTTCTGCTTTGGCCATGTATTCTGCCCGTAAAGCCAAGAGTCTGCTACGGACTTCAACTTCCACAGCGTTCTGTGGGTTAGAAATAATACGCTCAGAGACTGAGTGCATAAGTTCATGCAGCATCACATCAACTGGACCACCACCGTTATCAGATGCAAGGTTCAAGATAACAGCATTGCTTGAACGAAGATAAGCACCCGCAACTGAATTGTTGTTTGGGAGACTCGCAACGATAACAGGAACATCAGTTACCCCAAGCTTCAATAGTTGTTTCGCAGTCTCGCGGTGAAGCTTATTGGTAGCGGACTTCGCGATGCTTTGCAGCACAGTATTTACATCCATTCCTGCTTTGATACCATGCTTAGCTGCTTGACCTTTATTCTTGTTTCTAAAAGCTTGGATTTGAGCGTTGCGTCGAATACGATCCGCTGGAGTAATCATCTCCTCGTTGACTAAGTGCTCGAGGATAGTCGTCGGCTCTCCGTTATTTCGAAGATTAAATACTGCGCTATTGATTTGGGCTGGAGAGAAACCATCGATATCAAGACCAGCGGCTAGGTCTGGTCCGATCATTGTGAACAACTCACGTGGGTCACTGATCAATGAAGAATCAATACCTAGTTGGGTAGCGACAACATTCAAGGCATTAATAAGCTCCGCAGAAGTCGTTGGGTCATTAAGTTGGTTGACACGGTAGTCCGCGCTTACTTCCATCGTAGCTTGGCCGAGATCTGTAACAAGAGGGGCACCGCGTTCTTCACGCTTTTGCTGGCGTCTTTTCTTGGACTGGACCGGCTTATTCTCTTGTGCCGCTTTGTTACGAAGAATCTCTTCTTCTTGTGCATTAGCTACAGCTTCATTGAATCCTTGTGAAGACTCATTACCGCGGACGCGATAAACAGTTTCAATCGAGGGGATGTTTTCACCGGCTGCGTAGACCCAAGTCTTGAGACACTTGCTATTCTCGACAAGGATATGCATTGATTCGATCGACCCGTCAGAAGCTTTCCGAACATTAGCGAAACGTGGATCGTTAGGGAGATCATACTCAGTGTTTCCATAAACCACCTTACCTTGCTCGGAGACAGAATCAATCTGGCGCGGGGCACGACGAGTGCTGACCATTGGTTTCTCTTCGAAGGTACCTTCAAAGCCTTCGAACTCCCGAAGTTTCATGTCGGCATTAGCTGGAAGAATAATAGGCGCATCACCGGTTTCAGGGTCCAAAAGAACTTCACCGTTTTCAACTCGAATCTTACCGCGTTGCCCATCGATAACAACTACCGTGTCCTTCATGTCATTGAAGGTGCGCTCTTCTGGGGTATTCTCTGGTGGTCGGTTCTCCCCTACAGATTGAACACCTCCTGGGGGATTAAAGATCGCATCCCCACCTTGGAACGCGAACTGAAAGTTTTCTGCTGTACGATTATTGACATAAGCTAGAACATCGTTCGGTGTGATGGTTGGGATACCATCCTTGTTAATCTTACCGCTACCCTGAATCGTTTTTAATTCGTCTATAGAAACAGCAAGGTCACGTGCCTGCTTTAGGGCAAGGCGCGTAGGCGCATGAGGTCCTTCTGGGGGAACTGTAGGGGCCGGTGCTTTTGGAATATCAAAGGGCTCTTCTTCGAGTTGGTCCAATGCATCGGCAGCTGCCGGTGCCGGTGGTGCTGTTGGCAATAGGTCAGCAACGGCTTGGTAACGACGCTGTGCAATTCGCATCCGGTCCTTGAGAATAGCAACTGTCTCTGGTGAGCTACCGTTCTCTTCAAGTTTAGCTATCGTCTTCTCAAGTATTTCTTTCTGGATCCCTTGTGCTGTACCAGACATCATGTCCCGCTGCTGGTCAATCTTTGAAAGTACTCCAGACTTAACGGTGCCTCCAATCAAGCCACCATAACCCGCGCCCATGAAGCCTGCCTTGAATGAGTCTTTAATAGTACCCACAACATCGAGATCCTTGTTGTTGACCAAGGCATTGACCGCAGTTGAGGTCAAGGTATCAACAAATTCTTCTCCAAATTCAGAAGGCATTTCCTTCCACATCTCTTTAGAGCCGGTCTGGACAACGTCTTTTACAACGTTCTTAAGGATACCGTAAAGTTCATCACCACCGATCCCGCTACCGCGAACTGATTGTGAAAGCTGATTCGCATAAAACTTAATTTGGCGTAAATTCTTACCAGTCATAAGTTGGTCAGCACCTTCTCCAAAGTACTTACCGAAGCTATGCTCGACCAGAGCCGTAATAACGCCTGAGTTCAATCCGTTAACCAAGGCGGCGTCTTGAATTTGTTTTTCGCTAAACTTGTTTGAACCATCCGCGTTCTTCTGAGAACGCATATCCATGACTGTTTCAACATAGGATCCTTGGGCAGATCGGGCACCGCTGAGACCACGTTGAGTTGCCGTTGCTGCCGCCAAAGGTGCGAGACGATCCTCGATATCTTTACGCATCACGCGCCAGAGCTGGGCAGGACTTGTTTCAGAAGTACCAGCCTTCAAACCTTCGACGTAAGGGGTCAATGCCTTTTGTGAAAGCTTACCGAGCAAAGTCTTTGATTCTTCTCCCAACACTCCTTTAATTGCCTCAGTTCCAAATCGAGCAGCGGTTCCTGCTGTCGATTTCATAACTGCTTTGGTGGCAGTTCTAGCTAATGATCCCGCACCTTTGGTTAAAGCGATATCGATGATCATTGGAGCTGCTTGCTCAGCAAACTCATAACCAATTCCTAGAGGAGAACCCATTGCCAAAGCAAATGTTCCACGGTCTTGCTTACGCTTCGCATCGCTAATAGCCCAGTCTTCCAAAGCTTTGCGCCCACCTTCCCAACCAATCAAGGTAGTAATACCGCCACCGACCGCTTGAATGACAGCTGAACCACCGTCAGACCAAGAACGTGCAAGACCGGCTGCACGAGGTTTTAACCAAGTAGCCCAAGAATCTTCTTTTGCTTTTTGGTCGATGTAGTCAGCGATAAGATCCGTCTTTGTTTTCGTTGGATCACTTGCTGTAGTGTTAACCATGTAGTCATGGTACTCGTCACCACCGAAGTCTGATAGAACTTTGTCCAACTTGCTAGTGTTAGCTGCGAGGTAACCTTTACGCACAGCGGAAGCAATATCACGGTCTTTGCCCTCGAGGCCAAGCTTGTCCATACCTTGCTCGAACTTCTCTGTGGAAAGTAAGGCCGTGGTACCCAAAGGAATTTTAGAACCGTCGCTAAGAGTCGCGAAATTATTTTCAGGCTTGTCAACATCGAGTGGGGGTGCAAGCCTTTGCTTGATGTAGTCTTTACCGACCTGAACGAATTCATCTTCGGACAAACCTTTAATGAGTGGATTTGTTGGGTCGCTTTGGGCCAAAGCTCTTCGAGCAAGCTTCAAAGAAAGGTCTACGCTTTTGCCAGTACCTACTTCTTTCTGATTGTAGACATAGCTCTCCCCTTCCATTCCACTAATGATTGGAACACCGGTATCTATTTTCTTAGTTAGCTCAACCTCAGTAGCTTTATTAATGTCTTTTGTCTGAGCGTAGCCATCATTAGCCACCTCAACTACTTGATCCATAAGCATAGAAAAGTTTGACCCTTGCTGGGAGCGGTCTACTTGGGCAGACTTGGCTTCGGTTTCACCAAAAAGTTGCTTGTTAATCTCAAGCTCTTGCTGTTTATACCTCGGCATTGTTTTGCCTTGGTCAGTTTGAATCATCGACTCGGCAGCGGTGACGGCATAAGGATCGATTAAGCCTTGGGATTGATTTACTGCTTCAAACAACATCTTGCGGTCTGGGTTGACCGAGGGGTTAATCCAAACTCCACGACGTTGAGGATCGACTTGACCCGCTTCGTTGACGGTCGGGAAGTCCATGAACGAAAGGTTCTTATCTTTCGCGTACTGGATTCTTGCATCTTGAATCCGGTCAGCTGAAAAGATATCCTTTACCTCAGAGCCAAGGATATCCAAGGTGGTGTCTTTGAGCCCGCTGGTACGTTGAGCATTAAAGCGATCTAAATATTCTTGTCCCTTGGTTTTAAGGGGGTCCTCTTCAGGTAAAGAGTTGACGACTAGGTCTAAGTCTTTAGTGGAATCAACGCGGTCTGAGTTCGCGAATGAAGAGAACTGCTCGTTGAGCTTAGTAAGTTGTTCTGGCTCCGGTAACGCGGCGTCAGGGGCTTGGAAGATACCTCGTTCACGTCCCTCGTTAAAAAGAGTTTCGTTTAGGGACTGGCTGAACTGATCTGGCTTTTGCCCTGAACGTAGGAAATTAGTTGTCGCGTAATTCTTGTAATCTGAGAGGTCCTTGACGTTATCAAGCTTTCGATTATTTTTAGAGCCCCATTCTGGGAGGTCTAAAAGTTCAATTTCAATTCCGTCTGGATCAGTAGTAAATTGCGACATAGCGTTAAGCCGCAAGATACTTGATTCAAGGTAACTGAGTCAAGCTTATTGTGCCGGTCTACCAGTAGTTCTTACAGGGTTAAAACCCTGGGGGCTACTAGCTGGTACCGATTCGCTTTCATCAAGATTAAAGCCTTTCTTACTAGCCTTAATTTTAGCGTTAGCTACGGTAGCTTTTAAAATACGCTGTTGTTGTTCCGCAAGATTTCTAAGCTGAGTTGGTTCGTCAACTGTCGATCTATCTGTAGCTGTGCCAAAACCAAATTTATTAAGGAGTCTTTTTTTGGAATCAGCTGGTTTTTTTTCTGTTTCCAAAGCGTAGATACCAACGTCTTTCAAATTATTTTTGTCTGTTTCATCAATGAGATCTAGTTGCTGAAGACCAGTAAGGGTCTGATCTATTAAATTAAATTCAGACGGTTGATAAGAACTAACTGGATCGACTTTAGTCAGACCCTCAAGTGGAGTAAGGTATTGATTAACTTTATTACGTAGAGCAACGTTACTCCTTTCGACTTTTTCAACAGCAGCTTTTTGGTCCCGCTGTGCTTTGGTCTCGCCCTTGGACTCTAGGTCAAGTTGGTTTGCTGCGCTCGCCGCGACTACATAAGGATTCCTAGAAGATCCTGGAAACATAGCCTCTTGTTGCGCGGAAGTAAGCTTACTTAAATTAGAAATAGTTCCAGCGTCCAAGCCCTTATCTTTATCTAGTCGAAGCTCCGCTGGGGTACGGAGACTATTCAAGGTAAGCTCGAATGCGTTCTTGTTCGTTGGGTTCTCAAAGGCCGAAGCGTTCTGGGCACCGAAGTCATTGATCGCTGAGTAAGCCGCGGCAGGGTCCCCAGCGAATTGAGCTTTGATCTGGTTGATGCCTTGCAAGAATCCAGATGTCTGAGCCAAGGACTGTTGTTTCTCGCGGACCTTGTCTCTGGCTTGGGCTAACTCAAATCGGCTAGCATCGAGCTGGGTGTTACGGAGCTGGTTCTGGATCGCTCGGTCCTCGTCCTTCTGCATCCGTTCATTTTGAATGTCGCGAGCTTGCTGGATACTGCCGAAAGTATTCACGATCGAAGAGTATGCACGACTCAACTCGTCAGGGTCTTTAAAAGCCTTTTCAGCGTACTCGAAGTACTTTGATTGTAGAGGCGTGATATCCGTGTCTACGGCAAAGAGAGGTGCCGCGGGGTCTTGACGCTGTTGTTGTCCTAAAGCCATTTGAATTAAAAATTAACGGGGGCGATTCCCCCCAGCAGGGATTCTTGATGCCGAGCGGTACTGATTTGTATTGCCAAGTTCGGCGCGGCCTAGCATTCGATCAAGCAAAGTAGGCGCGGAATCTTTGTAGAACTCGGAGGTGTCTACATTTTTCTTTGCGGGCAAGTTCCAGTCTTGCAAATGCGAATAGGTGGTTCCGCCGGTTTCGAGCTCGACCTTTTTGCGTTGTTCTTCGAAAGCTTTTGGGTTGGTCGTTTGGAGCAGGCGACCGGCATTTCCATCGATCCGCCTGAAGTATTCGTTCTGACCTTGTTGGGCGGCTTGGTTAATTCGGTCCATTTCGAGCTTCGCGTTTTTAACCGAGGCTTCTTCTCCAGGACCTCCCCCTTCGGTTAAAGGCTTGTTGTAAGCGGTACGTGCCGCGGTGTACTGTGCCGCGTAGTCTGGGGCCTTAGCGGGACTAGCTGTAGCTGGTGAGGGCTTAGAACTAACCGGAGAATCGAAACGAGCTCCAAGATTCATGATGGTTTGGGCCGCAGCTGCTGCCTCGGAAGGCGCGGCTTCTTGGCGGGCAACGCTTTCTGCTGCTCGAATTGCAATAGATTTAGGGGCACCTTCTGTAAGTTTAAGGTCATCTCCTGGGCGATATCCAAAAGGTAATCCAGTTAGGCGGTTATATCTTGGCCCCTTTTCACCTCCAGTAGTATCTACTGTACTTTGCGGGAGTAGTACTTCACCGGTCGGCGTGTTCTTCTTTGCTTCAAGTAAAGCAGCGGCCTTGCGCTGGAGCTCTTCTTGCTTTTTCTGGGCATCAACTTGTGCTGTAGCGTCAGCTGCTGTGTATGGGGCTGTAGAGTTTGCCATAAAAATTATTGGTAGAAGCCGGTCGAGCCGTACGTGCCGCCGTAACGAGGAGTTGTTGTTTCTTGAGCTTTTTTAGCTAAAGCTTTTTTGTTTTCTAAATCAATTTCTTGTTGAGACTTTAAAGGAACTTCAGAAATTAATGGGATACCGGATGCTGCAAGAGGGTTCGATGCCTTTGTGGCAACTTCAGTTGGTGCCGTTGCTGGGGGAGATCCGTTCATCGCTAGCTTGTTCCTTGCAAAGAAGCTAGTAAGCGCGGCGGGGCTAATCCCAAGTCCAGCAGCGCGGGGCTCAGCGAACTGACGCAAGTCAAATCCTTCTGGTTGGTTTTCGTCACCGGCGCGTTTCTTGAGCTCGTCCGCAAAGGCAATCCGTCCCTGAAGGTTTTCAGAAGCCGTCTGCTTCGCGGCTTCAGCTTCGGCGTAGCCTTTTGCGCGTCTCAAGGCAGGGCCACCTTTGAGCTCGTCTTCTTTAGCATCGTAACCTTGGGCCGCTAGAGCGTTGACAACGCCTTCACCGAATCCACGGGAACGAGCTGATAAAGCTTGTCGAAGAAGTCGGGTAGAGTCAGATGCAATTAGTCGGCCAGCCATAACGAGGCCCACGGTATCAGGACCTAACTTGGATTGCAAGCTGAAAGTTCAGGGTCTAGCGACCTTTTCAAATTAGTGGTCTTCTTGTCACTCTCTTAATATAATCTTTTTTCTAAACTCTCCCCTTGATAATCCACTAGACAGTTTTCAAGGTTTTTAGAGAAAAATAATTTTATTGATTTTAAAAGAGTTAGAAACATTAAGTGTCTAGGGGATTAACCGCCACTCACTTTTTGAAATACTTTTCAAAGTGGGAGGCAATAAGAAGACCAGTTATTTTAGAACTCCATCAAACTGCTGTAAGAGGTCCTGCTCTCGACCTGCAAGTCCTTCATCGAAACCTGCCGGTGGTAGTTGCCGAAGCTAGAGCCGTCTTGGTCGTTCTTCTTGAGAGGCTCGAGCGCGATCAAACCGTGCCGATTCCGCGCCAGATCGATTAGCAAGAAAGCCGCGTCCGCTGCGTCAGGCGAATACCCTGACCTT
>Ga0075464_10000445_pt1 | contig 18081 bp, 23 predicted proteins | sample DEB19_08_DNA_5_FD_75068 | JGI IMG/M metagenome (GOLD analysis project Ga0075464, IMG submission 75068) | Aqueous microbial communities from the Delaware River and Bay under freshwater to marine salinity gradient to study organic matter... | ecosystem: Environmental > Aquatic > Marine > Coastal ...
CGTTCGTAGACTGCCGTTCTTGTTATGCCTAGCGTCTTACTCAGCGCAGCAAGGGTGAAATACCCATCTGTCAAAATCGCTAATAGCTCAGTCTGCTTGTTTAGCTGCGTGTTCGCAATAGGCAGGGATTCAACTGGTTCTCGCCTTTGAGCTAGGTGCGACTGACTTGCTTTGAAGATGTTCACACCGTAGGCAAATCTAGTCTTACAGCTATGACTCGATACTGCAATCATGATGCCCGCCCAAGAGCGAACCCAACGAACCCGCAGAAGAAACACAGTATGATTGTGGCCATTGCATCGTGCAGGTACGAATTAACCCAGTTGTCGGCATCGCCACAGACGCAGTTGCGTCCTTGGTTGCAGTTCTGATTGCACTTATTCATGTTTACTCCTGTTCCTCTTCTATCGGTTTTGGAAATTTAGATGCGTTGCGCGCTGCGGATATCGATGACCACAGGTGCGGTACTGTGTCCTGTGTCAGGTCATAAGCGTAAGTAGACCCATGCCATTTACCTGAGGGTCGAGTCTTTTTGAACCCAAGCCCCCGCAATACCTTCTGGACCCGCAAGACATCATTCTGGCTTTGTCTTGCAGTGTCGATCTGCAGTACAATCCCGAGCAGTAAGTGTAACGGACCAGATCGGACATTGAAACCGGGCATTGGTTGCCCGAGTTCGTACCGGGGGACTGCAAAGAAAATTTCGTTGGCGTAACTGTCCGGGTCTGTGAGTGCATCGCGAATCTTTTGGAACCAAGGTTCCACGTTCTCAATGCTGATTTGGCGGTCACCTTGCTCTTCGGCCACCAATTCCTGCGGTACTTGGTACCAATCCTCCCCGGATTCATAGGCATGAACGGCCTCTGCCCACAACTGCTCCCGGATTTCTTTCAGGAGTTGCGTCCGCACTGGCCCACACTCGCCCACATGAGTAGGCCAGAATCGACGGGCGCCCGTCAAATCGGAGATATATGCTTGTCCCACCTCGTTGGTGGTACCCGCGAAGACGCATGTGCGGGGATAAGCTTTCGGGTCACGCTCATAAGAAAGCCTCACATCATCGACTGTGGTGGTCAAAATGGCCTTAAGAGCTTCCATGTCGGCGCGGCGCACTGTCGCAAGTTCTGACATTTCCACAATCATCTTACCCGCAATCACCGCCACCATGTCTTTATGGGATGTTCCGCCACCAGTCATGCCTCCCGAATATTCAGTGTAGAATTGTCCGCCAAGAATACGCAGCGCCTGCGATTTGCCGATGCCCTGCGTACCTTCAAAAATCAACATATGGTCGGCCTGACATCCAGGCTCCATTGCGCGAGCTACGGCACTGATGAGCCATTTCCGACCGATCGCACGGGTGTACTCGGTGTCCTTGGCCCCCATGCAATCCGGAAGCCACGTACCGATACGGGGGGTGCCATCCCAAACCAACTGTTTCAAGCTGATGCGCAGGGGGTTAACCCGGTATTCGCTAGCCAGATACTTGATCACTTGGCTTGTGTGCATCTGTTTAATCCATGACTCCCCGGCTGAGTGAAACCGGACCATCATGTTGATTTCTTCTTCCTCGCTGCATTTCGGGCAGTCGATATCCCCAATCTTACCCACTCTTATGCGATGGTCATAGTCCGCGATCCAGAACATAGGTACGATACCTTCGTCCTGCATCAGACGGGCACGATTGATAACACCAACTATGTTACCGCGCTCGTTATTGTCCCCGATTGTCTCACGTTGAAACCGTTTACGCTCTGACTTGATCAGGTCTTCCAGTAGCAATATCCGGGGGCGGGTGCATTCTTTGCGGAGCTTCTTTATGATCTGAGCTAATTGCTTTCCAGTGGCGCAGGCTGACTGCACCAACTCGTTGTCCATCTCCGCCAGTGAACTGTCGCACCATTCTTTCAGTCGGTCGTAAATCGTCTCGGGGCTTTTGTATGTTGGGTCAATTTTCTCGCGGAACTCTTTCCAACGGAAGGCTGAGCAAGAATCGTGGAGACACCGATACACGGGACGGTTGTTAACCAGTCCCACCATAGGGTCGGAGTGGGTTTCATTGAATGGGCACTTCGAAATGATCCATTTCTGGCCCTCATTGCCGAACATGGGGCGGGGGCCACTGACAACCACTTGCTTGCGGTCAGTCAGCCACTTCACCATGTCCGAAATGTACTCACCAGTCATATCACGGAATTCATCCGACTTGGCGTCACGCAATGGCCTCGCTACATTCTCGATCTGGTCGCGGGTCAGGAGTTTCAATTCCTTGGGAACCCGCGTCAACATCGCCACCCGGTGCGGACGGTCAGTGGTGTGTGACCCCTTCGCGCTTATCGTGCCGTAGACCTTCCAGACCCGGCTCGAATTAAAGACTGTGACGTCTACTTTGACCTTGTCATCTGAAAATATCGAGGACAACATTTTAAGTGCGTACTCGAAATCCACCCTAGCGGCGTCATCATTCGGCTCGTCGACTCGGTACATCACATGACAACCGTTGCCGCTGTCCGCCCGAATTGGCTCTGGCCAACCGATTGAAGTCAACCAATCGACCACATCGTCGGCTTTCTGCTGCGACGCCTTGCACTCAGCGTCCGAGGAAGAGATCCCCGCAGGCCGGACGGCATCGAAATCCAGCAAAAACCAGCGGCGACGAACCACATCGGCATCCGAAGATGTCATGAACGACCCGTAAGTCAACGTGTTCTCACTGCGCGCCATCAATGCGGGCTGAATCGGGTTCACAGTCATGTAGATCGACTGGTGTTTCCCATTCTCTTTGGCGATCAGTGCCGCCGCGAGTCCCGTGTCGTTGAAATAGCCGCTAATCGTGCCTGCTTTTGTCTTGGGAATACGTACTTCAAATACGTCGCCCGGCGCGTGCAGCAGGTCAAGCGTCGCTTTTATAATGATCGCTGGCTTCGTCTCTACATATTCTTTGAATTGATCCACACTAAATCCTTGTTAATATTTTAAGCGCTGGAGGCAGTATTTTTGCGATGTCCGATTGATCGCACACGGTAACGCACAACATCTTCATGTCGTGGGCGTTGCGCACTTCAGGCAGCGCGGCATGGTGCTCGCTATCCACCAAATATATCGTCCTTTTAACTCGAATCAAAAAATGGATTGACATGTATGAACGCCATCGCCGGAAGTATTGGTGTTGGGAGGGTTCAACTTTCACTCGACTGGAATTAGAGAGTTCAGAATCCATTGCCTTAAGCTCCAACCATCCGACCCGGCAATCTTCATCGATCACATAATGAAGATCGGGCACACCGGGACTGATGTGGCGATCCTCATGCCAAGTCATCATCCACTGCCCGGCCATCGCTGGTCCGAGGAAGTGGCGAAATTTGAGTTCAACTGCGCTCGTACGCATAGAACATCACATGATCTTTCACATGGATAATCACATGCTCGGGCCAGTAGTGATCATGCTCTGCAGACTGAAGTATTTTGAGCATCTGGTCTTCAAGTCCTTCCCGGGCGTGGACTGCAGTCATATCGACCCCATGCAATCGAATGAACCGAATCCCATCAGCGATGTCGCACATTTTGACCAACATTATTGTACTCGGTCGGGCACTTAATGCAAACCCAGATGGGGTCACCGCCTTTTCCAGTCTATCAAAGCCCTCAAGCATCTTTTTTGTGTGTGATGGGATGTCTCCAGTGAATGCCTCCGGAAGATCGTGTACAAGACCCACCGCCGCCGCAAGAATAGGATCATCAAAAAATTCAATGGGCGCGGACAAAGCAATCAGCATCGCGAGCATTGCGACATTCGCGGAATGCTCAGCCAGATTTTGGGTCCGAGTCGTGTCGATCATGTGCCAACGCTTCACAGCCTGAATCCGCATGATCGATTCAAGTGCGTGACGCTCTCGACCATATGCCTGAAATTTACTCAACATGACTGTTCACTCCATTCTTGTCGGTCACCCATTTCCGATTTCGGTTGATATTGAGCTTTCGCTGGACCGCTGTAGTGACATCCACCTTCTTACGTTTTGCGTAGTCCAACAATAGGATAAACATATCAGCAATTTCATTGGCGTCACCATCCGATTCGATCATTTCGGCAATCTCGCCATACATCTTAAGATACATGCTGGTGTCGTTGCGTTGCGGGAAGGTAGCTTCTGCCCAACCGAAAACTTCTTCAGTCAACCGCCCCACATGGGTGTTGAAATCATTCCACCACTCAGGGGCACCATATGTGTTGAGTTGTTTCAAGTCAAGCTCCAGTTGTTTCATCGAATTCTCCCATGGTCGTCACATCCTTATCATCTGGGCCAAACCCAAGCCAAGCCACGTTAGGTGGGTTGCCGTTGACCCCCGAGACAGCTTGCACTTTATCGATGATGGTTTGAAGCTGATCTTCATCTTGGGTGTAATTGGCGAAATTCAAGAAGACTCGGGTGTCCCAATATCCACCGCAATGGAAAGCTGCCTCCTCTGCCTGTTGTCGACTGAAGGTAAAGATGCGACGTTTGAGTTTAGTAACCGTTGTAATTTCCGGCTCAACTCCAAGGTCATCAAAGCTGATTTCTTCTTGGTCAGGGTAGCACGGTCCGCTACTTCCAGTGCGATTGTTGACCCTGATAGGAAAGCAGCGCATGGAACCGATAACCTTGACATAACTTGCCCATCGATAAGGAAGCCCACAGTCAGCACTGATCTGCCAAGGGGTGACGTCACGGGATGTGGTGTACGGATATTGACCATGGTACATCGAGAGGCTGAACCCCTGCGCTCCTTCTACTAATATGTTCTCAGCGCGGTTCAAAGCGGCGCGGTATTGTTCACAGGTGACTACGTATTGTTCTAACTCAGTGCCGATCCAACGGACCCCGGCCACATTTGGATTGATGGGGTTGCGCTTGATACGTTCAATTGCGGCGGCACCAACACCATGAACAGTGGAACCAATCTTGGCCATGCCCCATTGAACTTCCTGTTCTGTGTGGTACTCTTCAATAACAGCAGCGTGGGGATGAATAAGAATCTGTTTGCCTTGTAGCAGATGGCCGTACTTCTTGATTTCGTCCAATAAAGTAGGGGCGTGAATCAAGGAACCGGGTCCAATCAACACTTGTTTCACTGTCGGGGAAGACAGTGCGCCAGTGGGAATTTGCTGTGTCATCACATGAATTCCGCGTGATTCATCGATATACGTGTGACCCGCATTGACCGCAAAAGAACAGATCACCGTATCGTAATCGCCGCGCTTCGCCATATATCCAGCAATCAAACCCTTGCCTGTGGACCCATATTGGAAGTCCATAACCATATCAATTTTATGTGCCATCATTTACTCGCTTCAAACCAATTAGGACCAAAATCTCCAGAAGCGGTAATTGGGACCCGCATCCGGACCACAGAATCTTCACCATTGAAGTTCGTGTAGTGTTTGACGATCAGATTTTTTACGTCTTCGTCTTGTTTCATGCTCACACCTATCTCATCGTGGCACGACATCAAAAGTCGTGCGGGGAGCGACTGGGAGCGAATCAAACTATCGACATTGACTAGTCCGGCTTTGTGCAAGTCAGCAGCGTAAGCTTGGTAAAGAAGACCTGCGGCTTTGTGAGCGCCCACTGGGAATCTGAGCCGCCTTCCTATGGCAGTCCGAACATATCCGGTTTCCTTGGCCACGGCCCCGGCCTTCTTCATGAATTCTTTCACGCCAGGGAGCTTCTTGTGGTAAAGATTGAACACATCGACCGCAGCCTGTCCGGGTACGTACTGCATCTTACCCCGGCTTTCCTTGATGTCGTAGGGCATCCCCATCATGAATGCTAGCTTCCCTGCCCCCGCACCGAATGCAAGTCCTAGGTTGATCTGCTTGGTATTTGGGGCACCTGCGTATGTCGCATTCCGGGGGATTCCCGTCATGTCGCTCACAATCTGATGATAGTCCAAAGACGGGTCCTGCGCATAGGCATCTATGACGGATTGGTCGTTGATCAAGTGGGCTGCGCATCGAAAATCGACTTGACTGTAATCGGCGCACAACCACTCGTCGCCTTCGTCGGGGAGGAACATGGCCCGTAGAATCGCGGCATTGACTTTATCACGTTTTGTGATCTGCTGTAGCGCCGGGTCCGTAGAAGATAAACGTCCGGTGACAGTCCCCGCATCTGCATCGTTACGTGTTTGATTGAACTGGGTATGTACGTATCCGTCCCCATCAGCACTTCCGATAACATGTCCACGGATGAAGGTGTCCCGCAGCTTGATCGTTTTACGAAGAGCCAATATTTTCTCAGCCAGCGGGTGCTTAATAGCTCGCATGACGTTTTGGTCGAGGCTCGGACCTTTGCCTCCCTTTGTAGGGCCAACAAGTGTGCCGTCGATAAGTCGCCACTGAAATTTACTAATAGGCTCGGGTTTAAAGAACGAGCGCACTTGCGGTGAAGAGTTGACATTGAATTTTCCTCCAGCGATTTCGTTGATTTCGGCCTGCAGAATCCCCTCTTGGTCATCCAGACGAGGGATCGCAGCGTGAGCAGATTCAAGGTCGACCCGGACCCCAGTCCAAGACATGTCAGCCAATACTGGCATCACATCTCGCTCAAGACGAAGCACTCGGTGCAGGTCTTGCTTGGCGATTTCGGGCTGCTGTGCGTGGTAGATTTGGAGCGCGTCGGAGGCGTCGGAGGCACCGTACGCGGCTACCATAGCGGGAGGGACCTCAGAGAGGCGGGAGAGTACCTCGTGACTATCTCGCCACCCCATCGCGGCGCGGATCTCCTCCAGTATCCGGGTTTTCTGGCTGTCGATGCCCCGGTACTTCGCAATGCTGGCTAGATCGTAGGTCAGGTGATGCTCGTCAATAAGGCACTCAGCGACCATGGTACACATGAAATTAATAGTTCTGGGGTCAATCCCAAGACATCTCGTACACTGATACTCATACTGCGCATTCTGGGCCACTACCACACTAGCATTCTGCAGTGTAGATTTCAGCCACGTCAATAAATTCGGGGTTTCCCGAAGGTCCCAATACCATGACAAGTCACCATGGGCAATGCCAACACCGAATACCCTGAATTCAGGGTCCCAATATCTAAGTCCTGTCGTCTCGTAATCTAAGGAAATGGGTTCCCCGACCGGTATGTTAGGAAACATAGGAGTTTCCTTTCGAGAAGTTAGTAGGTCCGGGGAGCAATTGGAGATTATTCTCAACATGAAGACCCGACACTAATTTCCCACACAGGGGAATAATGTGATCTACTGTCAGCCCAAGTTTTCGTGCTTCTTGGTAGATTTCCGCGATCTTTGATTGGTTCGCCCAAGCGGGGGTCCGGTTCAATCGTGCTAATTTATATTGACGGGGGATATGGGGATTTTGCTTATAATATTCCACCATCCAAGTACTGTGGCTTTCCCGACGAGCCTCGGTTTTAGAGTATTCACGGGCTTTAACTTTAAATTCCTCAGTCGAATGACTCTTCTTGATCTGTTCACGCCAGCATCCCACGCACGATCTATTAGCCTTTTTACGAAGTCCAGCTAATTCAGGATGCTTATCACAAATCTTACCAAGATATCTAGCTGGTGTTAATTCGGACTTTGACATATTATACTCTATTAAAAAGCCCCCTGCCCGGAGGCAGAGGGTGAAACCCCATGTGGCAACTGCAAAGGAGCCATGGGGAAGGGAGACTCAGTTAGATGCCACCACGATCAGCGGGGGCGGCTGCGTCCTTCTCAGGGGCAGCGCTGGCGTGGTCGGCCACAATTTCACCGGAGCGGAATGCGGCGTAAACGCGCTCGGCTTCGTCGTAGACCGCCTTCGGGGGGAACCCGGCTGGCTGCACCACGAAGTTTTTGAACTTCTGACCTTTCTTGTTCTCGTCGGTAAACGCTGAAATCTTGTAAACCCGGCTGAAACGGTCACCGCCTGCGATCTGGATCATTGCATTCCACTTGCGGGAGACTTTGGACTTGGTTTTGGCCATGGAGATGACAATTTGTTCTTTGTCACCTTCGGGCGTGATGCGCAAGCCATAATGTACCGGAGTGTCCACAATTTCCAAGTATTCGGGGTTCTCACCATTTTTGACCTCCGCGTTCTTGCGTTCCTCTGCCTGTTCCAGAGTGGGGAAAGACCCGAAGAACCCGCCACCCTGATCTTGGTCTTTCCAGATCAAGTATTCCAAGCGGAAATATACGGGGACAAAATAAGCGTGATCGCCAATAATCTCCTGCGTCACCGAATTGAAAAGCATGCCCTCACGAGCATCGGGGTCCAATTCTTTGATAGGGGAGAGCGCTTGTACGATCTCCAAGCGGGGAAGCACCATGTCGGAGGATTTAACCTCTTCCGAGCCACGGGTCGTGCCCTGCTTAATGTAGTCGGGTACTGCTGTCACTGCAAACGGATCTGCTGCGATAGTTGCGACTTCTGCTTGTTTCTTAGTGGTAGCCATGATTTCATTTCTCCAGACGCTGCTTACAAAAACCAACCCGCTTGGCGTCATCAAGGGAGGGTCGGAGGGGGAACATTCTTAGGCTTTGACAATCGATGCGCGGATGAACGGCGAGACATTCAGGCAATCGGGGATCTCGGCACCCTGCTCAATCAGGCGGCGAACCAATGCTTTCACGGAGGAGGCGTTGTAAGTCTCCGAGATCATTCCGTCCATTTCCATGTCGCGAAGCCATTGCATTGCCGCGTCCTTCTGTCCGGCTTTCGTCGAGCAATAAAGATCAGCAGCCAGTTGTACGCGTCCGATTCCCGGAAACGTGGCATTCCGGACCTCGATTTGGTCCATCATCTCGGGGATTTGCTTCAGGCGCAGATCATCGATCGCGGCATTGGTGGTTTTGAGGGACTCTTCGAGAGTCTCCTTCTCAGTTTGCAAGCCTTGCATTTTAGCGCAGAGTTCGCGGAGGGTGTTCAGATCGGCCATGGTATTATTTTCCCATTGATTCGAGAGTGGTTGAAGAAACGTCGGGGAGGCTGTTATCCAAGACGCGATAACGGTTCTCTTCGCGCCTCCAGACGAGGTATCGGGGGGCTTTGCCTGCCGCCCCAAGTCGGTGACCGACAGCGAAAATCGCAGTCGGCTGACCGGTAGTCACGATAAAATCTGTCGCGGGATCATAATTCCGGACAAAAGACGCAACGTCCAAATCCCAGTTCAACTGTGTTGAGGAACGGGGATGCAACGGCATATCGTGACTGGTAATGAATTGGATCTCACCGTAAGTCATTGCGGGGCTGTAATCCATCGCTTCGCTGCCAGTGCTATTGCGCACTGACTGCTCTTTAATGATCCAAACTGTCGGACTCTTCATATTAATTCCTATTCAACTATCGGGGTCTGTCTCGACCCGGTACACCGAGTATATCACGGGCCGACTGTCCTGTCAACTGCCATTCATCCTGTGTTACCCGGTCAATTCCATGCTATCAAGGGGGGCACCATGCTTGAGGCGATGCATGATATACTCTTCAATGCCCATTTTCTCGTTGTTCGCAGAGATAATCTGTTCATCGATTGTCTTTTCCATCACAAGGTCAATAACGGCAACGGATCTTGATTGTCCAATTCTATGAGCGCGGTCTTCAGATTGCGCACGGTCAATGTAAGCATTGGTCCCAGAGTAGTAGACCAAGATGTCGTCCATTCCGGAGACAAGAGTAAGTCCAAGTCCAGCTGTAGCCGGATTGCCAATGAAGAATCGAAGGGTCGGGTCGTTGCAATAGCGATCCTCAATTCCAGATCGCTCTTCTTTCTCCGTGGCGCCATAGTATCGAGCCACTGCCGCGTTTCCGTACTTTTCAGCAAGTCTGCTGTAAATGTAGTCAATTTCATGTACGAACGTGCTCCAGATGATGAATTTCGATCCTTCATAGTGGTCCTCTATCATGTCGAACAACATGTCCATTTTCGGGTTGTCTTTGAGCGGCTCCAACGTCACTTTTTCAGTCAGCGGGTCCTGTTTGGGAATCCAGCCACCCACTACTTGCCGCCAGCGAAGGACACGCTCCAACACGTTATCTACCTTGATCAGTGGCGCGTTGGGGTCAGCGGACATGCCCGTCTTGATTAGACGTAGCAGCGCCTTTTGTTCAGTGGTGGCTGTACAGTACCGGGTCTTGGGCATCTTGGGTGGCAGGTTGAGCACATCTTTGCCGACCTCGACCGTATAGGGCTCGATCAGCTTCATCAATTCTTCAACATTTTGTACACCAACGATCTGCTTCATCTCGTAACCATCCATCATTAGGTACCGCGTCTTGAAGCTCCAGTAGTCCCCACTACCTATGATGTTGGGGTCGAGGAATTCGTACTGGCTCCACAAGTCTTGAATACCGAGCGCAATGGGCGTGCCGTTGAGTATGATGCGATATTTGGCAGCGTCTCGAAATTCAATCGTTCGCTCCGTTCGCTTCGCGCTGGGATTCTTAATGCGAGAGGATTCATCGCAGATGACCATGACGTCACGATGGGGGAAGAAACCGCACACACTATCGTATAAAGCGGGTGACACGCCAAGACCTTCTACCGATACGGCAAGTACCTGCAAGACACCGGATCTACGGTCATTATAGAACTCCTGCTGTGATTTTGACTTAGTGTCGTGGATTCGGAAGTCGCATTCAACAGTCGCGTATTTTGCCAACTCCTTGCGCCATGTGGCGCGCAGGGTGGAAGGGCAAATGATCACGATTGAGTCGATTAGCCCGGCTTTGAACCGAGCGCACGCCAGATGTATAGCAGCAAACGTCTTTCCAGTGCCCATTTTGGCAAACCAAGCAGCCGCACTGAGATTCCACGCTTTATCCAGCATCTTACGCTGGTGGTCCATAGGGAGATACGCAGTTTTAGACTTAGTGAAGTCATAAAGGTGATAGGGGAAGGGTTGGTAGATGGGTCCGGCCATCAATACTTCATGGTTCCGGATCGCGCTCGCAGCTTCGTCAGTGAAGTTGTACATGTACAAATGCTTCGTACTGTGGAGGTGATCGATATTGGACCGCACCAACGGCATTCGCCATGTCTTGCTTTTGGGGTCGAATCTCCGACTCGGGAAATTGCGCGCAGCGTCGGCCAAGAAAAATGGGTAAGCCATCTTCAGTCGTCGACTTTTCTGGTCGTAATCCACGTGAATGGTGTTAGATAGAGTCATACTCTTCTTCCGGTTCATCAAAATCGTCGCTGTCGCCAACGGACTCTCCAGTCCCCTTGCATGACGAGCAGCGGGTACCCTCATACCGGCCTTCACCGCTGCCGCTGCAGTTCGGGCAAATGCCGGGTTCTTCAATGTCTTCGATCATTTCGTGCCCCTAGTGTTTGATTCCGTGGGCGTCTTTCCAGCGAGCCTCAATCACCGACTCGATCATCACACGCAACGTGTGAAACCATCCGGTAGTGAACACCATCCGGATCATGTGGACGCAATTGGTAGTGAATGCCGCACCATCGAACTCGGTGAGGTGGTACAGTTCGCGGATCTCCCACTTGTTGATGGGGTCGTCATCTGAATGTACCCAGATGAAGTGGAACGAGTCAGTCGGGCTGACACTAACATTGCCTGAGTAGGCGCAGATAGAGCTGGACTTTGGTGCGTCGGAGAGGCTCTCAGCAGATGTCGGGCTATGTCCGCCCGTGTCGGGGGCGTCGAGCGCACGGGCGGGTACTGGAGAGTATACGGACGGCATGTCGTCGTGTGACTCGGGCGCGGGGGCGGGAGATGTGGGGGTCGTCATGGTGCTGGTTCCTATGGTCTATGAAAACAGCACCTTACGGGTGCCAGTCGTTCGAATTTAGGCTTCGACAGCTTCAGATGCAGCACCTTACGGGTGCCAGTCGTTCGAATTTAGGCTTCGACAGCTTCAGATGCGGCCAGCTTCGCCGCAGCTTTGGCTTCGCGCTCGGCTTTAGCCGTGGCGACGCGTGCGGCTTTTGCTGCTGCCTTTTCCACGATGCTTTGACTGACATCCAACTCGTTATCGGCCACATAAGTACGGATCGTGTGGAGGGAGATAGTACCTTTGCGTAGCGCGCCACGGAGCTTGTTGCGCAGGTTCATGCTTTGCTGTCCGACATTCAGATGGCTGTAAGGATTGACATCGAGCGCCAGTACGGTTTTTGCGGTCTGAATCACGCCGTTGGGGGTCACACCGTCCAGGATTTGCGCCAATTCATCGTTCGAGCGAAGTTGGCCAGTGACACCCTTGACATAGAGGCCCAACTTCACACGGTCGGCCAGAGCCAGCATGGATCCGACGTATTTGCGCTTTCCATCCGGGTCCAGAGCGGCAATACGGGCTGCACGTTCAGCCTTCGCAGCGTCACGCTCTTCCTTGGTGCTCTGGTTCTTCGACTGGATTGCTGCCAGCTTAGCTGCGGCTTTTTCGGCCTTCGCCAGTTCCGCGGCTTCTTTCTTGGCAGCTTTTGCAGCGATCTTCGCTTGAGCAGCAGCAGCTTTCAACTCTTGTTTAGAGGGTTCACGGACAGGCAGTGGATTCAGGGTTTCCGTGTGGCCTTCAGGTGTGTCGAATGACATGGTGTCTTCCTTTTCAGGTGGTTGAGAAATGGTGAACCCCGATTCTACTACTGCAGATGGGGTGTTGTCAATAGGGTCATCGGTGGTATTCAACGGTACTTCATGTTCGACGGGTTTTGTGGCCTTCGTGCGCTTGCGTACATTTTCATAGGATCTTCCATTAGGATTTTGATAGCTGATCGCAACAGGAGGTCCGATCGCGAATCCGGACCCCACTTCGGGTTAACTAGTGGTGGTTTCGGTGACATGCTTCATTTTCAGGGTTTTTAGTTCCTTTCTGGCGATACTGTCCCATTCGGCTGGCGCGTCTGCTTCGACAGCGTAGGCGGTATTGATGGATTGCTCGTCATCGTTTCGGTAGCGTGCCACGACTTCATAGTAAGTGCCAAAATCGTGGGGGAACCCTTTAATGGTCAGGTCGGCTTCCGGGAATTCGCGTCGAAGCTGTTCAAGGTAGATCCGGGTTTCGGCCAATGCTAGCGGGTGTCCTGCCGGGAAACAGTCTTCCTCTGCCGGTGTGCATCCGATCGTGAGGTAATCTCTCATGTTGTTGCTCCTTCGCATTCGATTTTGTATTCCGCCACTTCTACAATTCGGGTCCCGGTCTGGACCCTGCGGCATGTCCCGGTTTCGGTTTCTTTGATCGTAACCACCACGCTCAGGTCAATCTCCACAAAGTGGGCTGCGGCTGCGCGCTTGAACCGGTATGTCCGGCTGGTCTGGTCGGCATTCACGATATCTTTTGACTCGACCGGTTCGCATTCAATGTCGAGCATTGCCTTCAAGATCTGGGGCACGATGCCTTCAACCATGCTGTCCGTTGTTGCCGTAATCTGCGCTTGGATCTGGGCGATACCGTCATAACCATTGCAGTCAACCCATGCGTAGATCGTTGCGTTTGTGGCGTCAACAGCGTGTAAGCGCTGGTTCAGCAGGTCCAATGTGGCTTGGATCTTTTTCCCGTTCTTCCGGATCGTGGAAACCCGTTTCTTTGCCCATTCGACCGCACTTTGAGCGTCTTTAATGGCTGCGGCTGTGGTGTGTGTCGTGTTCATATCGCTTGACTCCTATTGTCTATTGAGGGTGATGGTGAGGTTCTATTGTACTGCCATGGTGTGGGGCTGTCAACCCCACTTCCAACGTCATTTATCGGCCATGCCGCGTAGGGAATTGCCGGACTCTACGTCGATCTCGATCAGGGTCCCGGTCTTCAGCCGGAGCATTAGCGTCTCTGGTGCGTCGGACCAGATCTCTTCGACTTCATCGAACATGTGAATCAGGTGGACGTCGTCGGCGATCAGCGCTGCTTTCAGGGCTTCGTCTGCTTCGTGGTCGGTCGGACAGGTCGCCATCCATGCTTCGACAGCGCTTGCGATCTTTTGCCTGCGCAGGAAGGCTGCGATGTGACGGCTGCTGGTGTTGTGTTGTGTTGTGGTGTTCATGTCGTGCTTTCTATCGGGCTATTCGGCGAGATTGCCGCGAATGTCCGGCTGTCACCCGGCATTCACTGCGGTACTCGGCCTTCAGACTGCTGCGGGTGGTGGCGTCTGCAGGGCTTCCTCTTGGACCTGCTCCACAGCCTCAGCCAAGACACCCATTCCGAATTCCCCACGCTTGAAGCATCCACGGAGTTTATTCCGGAGGTTCATGCTCTGCTGTCCGACGTTCAAATAGGCGTAGGGGTTTGCGGGTAGGTTCATAGCCAAGATGCAAGCCCTGATCACCTGCTGTGGCTTCAGGGTTCCGAGCAGAGTCGCCACTCGATCGCCACAGCAGGGCTGGCCATTAGCGGCTTTCTGGTAGGCTCCTTCGGCCAAGCGCTCCCGGAGGCGGAGCATGCTACCTTGGTATCCCGAAGCCTCTTCGTCGCCTTCTTCCGATTCGTCGGGGGTATTAGTACCTTCGCTGTCTGCGGAGCCTTCCTCGGCCTCGTCTTGATCTTCCTCGTTGGCAAGCTCGTCGCCCAGAAGTGCGTATTCCTCGTTATAGTCGGACCGGTAGGCGAAGGCTTCGCCCCGGCTGATGTTCGTGCCATCGCTCAGCTTGACCCAGCGACCCTTGATGGATTCGATGGTGCGGACTTCGCCAGCGATTACGAGCATCTGGCCGATTTCGAGTGTGGTGGTATTGTTCATGATGGATTCCTATTCGCTATGGTGGAGGGTGGGCGTCTTGCCTGCCATCTCCGGGAGCCTCTTTCGTCTCTGGGTTCTATTATACCAGCTTGTCAAGTACCCTGTAATTATAAACGTTTCTATGACGAAAGAAAATCCGATAGTCGGAGCCTATAGCCCCCAATGAATACCATTGACTGAAAAGATGCGCGACGCACACCCGCTCACGTAGCAAGACTCACTCAGAAAGCAGCTTCTCGTGATACTCAGTCCATTTCTTGAGTTGGTCGAGCTTGAGCTGCTTTTGCTTGGCGTGCTTCGCATCGTTGTAATCGATCTGCTGCTTAAGCCTTTGGATCGCATGTTCGACTATTCCAACTTCTGTTTGTGTTCCACGTGGAACAGCCCGATTCCGTTTTTCCGTCATACATTGGATGCACAGGCTCGTGCTTTTGGCTCGCAACCCATTGAATTCTGGGTGCTTCTCGCATATTTTGCCGCGATACCGTTTATCTGTCAATTCATTGATAGCCATGAAGGTTCTCCTGTAGTAGATGGGCGACCAGTATACCACAGGTCGTGAGCCGTGGATAGTATACGCAGAGACTGTTCATACCAGAGTCGGGAGGGGGTCTATGTCTGAGGCCGACAGGGGCTGGAGGGGAATCCATGTCGGCGGGTAGATAGGTCAGCTGATTGTTGTACGGACGCAACGTTGTACGGACGCAACAAAGCAAGAAGCGTGCCAGGTAATGTCGGGGAGTGGTCCATGGCACTCTAGAATATAGATCCAATGTCAGAATGAAGGATCTCAGGTCGAAGCTCCCCCCTCCCCCAGCCCACTCCTATGTCGAAGAAAAAACAGTATGGAAAAGAGAAGGGTTTTGTAGTATGGTAGTCCCCCCCTAGAGAATGTGCACAGCGTCTCATCGGGGTCCAGAGATGCGCTATGGCGACCTGGAGCCCCAGAGCGGGTCGTAGTCACGTGGCTCGTGTTTCACGTGGAACGGACCTCAAGGGGTGTGTAGACGGCAGGGTTCAGGGGGTCGCGAACCGGGTTTTGAAGTATGAACATGCAGAGGTCAAGGTGGGTGTGTTGGTGTCCAAGGCCTTATGAATGGGGGTCCGTATTGCTAATAGTAAGGAACGTGCCAATGAACACCGTTGTTAAGGTGCAACGTATATAAGGGGGAGAACCAAGGGCCTTGATATCCCCAGTATTGAAGTGTGAGTGGGTTCTTTCTATACTAGAAATATTCTAAGGTCCATGAAATACAGGCCACATGCTGCGGTCCTCGCCCCGCCGTTCACGCTCTAAAGTATATATCTCTCGTCGTGAATACCCTCCCCACAAGTGAGTGAACACATATTCTTCCAACATGAAAAATATCCGAAAATTCCTGAAACACAAATGAACATATCACGAAGGGGGTTGACAGGAGGCTCGACCTGTGGTATCATCCGTATATGATGAACCCCGCCGTCCCCGCCACTACTGAAGAGGAGATCTTGGAATACCCTCCTTTGACTCAGGCGGAAGACACGTTCGCTCTTGCGGTCATTGAGTGCGGTGGGAATATCAACAGCGCATATAAAATGACGTTTGGAGCGGATTCTCCATTCCCGTTGGCTCGTGGGAAGGAATTACTGAATAAACCCCAAATCGCGCTGCGCATCAAGGAAATCACGGACAAGATCCAAGATGCTTCTTTAATATCTTTGGGCGCTCACCTCTATGAACTGGCGGACATTCGCGATCTCGCAAAGACGTCCGGACAGTTGAAAGTCGCTTTGAGTGCAGAGCGGACGCGAGGTGAAGTGGTTGGTCTGTACGACAATTTCGAGTCGGGCGGCAAAAATAACGCTGCGCCAACTAATATTCAGATCAATTTGGTATCGAAGTTCGACGCCAATATCTAAGAATAAAAACAAGAACAAACATGACCGAGTTCAAGCTCACCGACCGCCAAGAAGAAGCCCAAGAGATATTGGCTTCAAGTGCTACGCACGGTATGTTGTTCGGCGGTTCACGCTCGGGCAAGACGTTTCTGCTTGTTCGGAATGTCATATTACGGGCAATGAAGGCTGCGAAGTCCCGTCACGTAATTCTCCGGTACCGCTTCAACCACATCAAGGCATCGATTATCCTCGACACGTTCCCGAAAGTGATGGAACTGTGCTTTCCGGGCGTCACTTATGTGCTGTCCAAAACTGACTGGTACGTACTATTCCCGAACGGGTCGGAACTGTGGTTCGGGGGGTTGGACGATAAGGAGCGCACGGAAAAGATATTAGGCCAGGAATATGCCACGCTATATTTCAATGAGTGTTCACAGATCCCACAAAGTTCCCACGACATTGCGATGACCCGCTTGGCGCAGCTTGCGGAAACCACGCCCGGCCAATACCTGACCCCAAGGGCATTCTATGACATGAACCCCACGAACAAGATGCATTGGGCGTACAAGAAGTTCATCCAGAAAATCGACCCGGAAACCAAGAAACCGCTGAGTAGCCCAGAGAATTTTGTGTATTGCCGAATGAATCCGGAAGACAATACACAAAATTTATCTTCGACGTACATGGAAACGTTGAAAGCACTCAGCCCCCGTCTCCGCAAGCGCTTCTTGCTCGGCGAATTCGCGGACGCTACCGTCAACGCCCTATTTACTGATGAAAATTTCGAGCTATGGCGCGTCATCGACGGAACACTGCCCGAAATGGTCCGCATTATTATCTCGGTGGACCCAAGTGGCGCGGGGGACACAAATAATGCGGACAATGACGCTATCGGCATTGTGGTCGCAGGTCTTGGGACTGACGGTAACGTCTACATCATGGAAGATATCACCGTAAAGGCCGGTCCCGCCACTTGGGGGCGGATTGTCACGGACGCTTATGACCGCCACGAAGCAGACGCGGTGGTAGGTGAAACCAATTATGGCGGCGCAATGGTCAAGCATGTGATTCAAACTGCCCGTCCGCGAACGAACTTCCGTAAAGTCACTGCGACTCGGGGCAAAGTGGTCCGCGCTGAACCCATTTCGGCCCTTTACGAGCAAGGGAAAGTGCGTCACGTTGGGTATATGAGGGATCTCGAAGATGAATTATCGGCGTTCACCGTGAATGGGTACATCGGGGAAAACAGCCCGAACCGCGCTGACGCTTTGGTGTGGGCCGTTACTGAACTCTTCCCCGGAGTAATCAGGCCACGCAAGCCGAAAGCTGTTGAGGAAGTTGCACCGAAGCATCGCTTTCTTGACCTCCGCGGTGTTGCGGGTAACTGGATGTCGCACTGATGAGTAACGAAGAATTCCTATCTATCATGCGCAAGCGGTTGGACCTGGCCATCGGCGCTTTGTCTGACTCCCGCGAGGATGAGTTAGACGACTTGAAGTTCGCCGCAGGCTCCCCTGACAATCAGTGGCAG
>Ga0075464_10000446_pt1 | contig 18070 bp, 14 predicted proteins | sample DEB19_08_DNA_5_FD_75068 | JGI IMG/M metagenome (GOLD analysis project Ga0075464, IMG submission 75068) | Aqueous microbial communities from the Delaware River and Bay under freshwater to marine salinity gradient to study organic matter... | ecosystem: Environmental > Aquatic > Marine > Coastal ...
TTTCACAAATAAATGAATTTGTCAAAAACAATAAAGAACGTCTTGAATGGGATGAATATTTTATGTCTATTGCGCTTCTAGCATCTTGTAGGTCTCCTTGCGAACGTTTACATGTCGGTAGTGTCATTGTAAAAAATAATCGAATAATTTCTATGGGATATAATGGTTTTATTCCTGGAGCACCACATATAAGCAGAGTTCAAGATAATCACGAACAGTCTATTATTCATAGTGAAATAAATGCGATTACAGACTGTGCAAAGCGCGGAACAAGTCTTGACAGCGCTAAAATATATGTAACACATTATCCTTGCCCACATTGTTTTCGCAGTATTGCCGCATCAAATATCAAAGAGATTATTTATTTAAATGATTACAATAATAGCCCAATAGTAGAAGAATTAGCGGGTGATTCAGGTATAAAAATTACAAAAATTTATTAGTAGGACAACTATTACCATAACATTTATTTTGATAATAATAATAGTCAATACTAATATCTTCTCCGGATTCAGTTTTAAATGTAGGACCATCTTGATTACCAGCAACACACTTTTTTCCATTTAATAAAACACAACAAGTTGTCGAGTTACAATTTTTTTTGTTAATTTAGCACACGATTCTTTTAAAGAAGCGGAATTACTTTTACAAAAATCATCTACTGGACTCATATTAATTGATGTATTAGGTTTATTAGGTTCTGGTGGAGGCACTATTTGATTTGTCTCGTCAGTTGTATCAGTTTCAGTTGTTTTATTAGTTTCATTAGTAGTTTCATTAGTAGTTTCATTAGTAGTTTCATTTGTTTTTTTAGATTTTTTAGATTTTTTAGATTTTTTTTTATTTTTTAATGCTTCAATGTTTACAACTTGTACTACTTTTTTATTAGAATGCTCAGGATTCAAATTAATATTACTAACATCAATAAATATTATTAAGGCGAATATAACTATAACTACAATAAAAATATTTAAAATATAATTTCTTGAAAAATTCATTTTATATATATAAAACTAAATATTTTATATATATATTTATATGACAAAATCGCGTAGTAAATCTCGTTCATCTAAAAAATATGGTGTTTTAAAAGGTTTAAAAAAAACAACATCTAAAGCAGTGCCTATAGTAAAAAATGGTTTAAAATCAGTTGGAGCTACTGTTAAAACAGTTGCTATAAAATCTGCTCCAACAGTTAATAAAGGTTTAGAGGGAGTTTATGGAGCATTAGCAACAGGATTTGATATGGGAATTAAAGGAGTTAGTAAAGGAGTTAGTAAAATGACCAAAAAAAGTCGCTCAAGTCATCGTCGCAATAAAAGAGGGGGCACTTCTAGAAGATATTAAATATGTAAAATAAAAAATATAAACACAATTTTTATTTTATTTTAATTTTAATTTTTAAACATACAAACACAAAATTTTATTTAATTAAATTCTTTACAAATTATTTCTTTATAAAAACCGCTTTATTTTTTTATTTTTTTATTTTTTACCAAATTTTTAAATTTCTTGTAATACAAATCCCCTAGTAGTTTTAACTTTTATATGTTGAGCAGAGCTCTTATGAATTTCATTATGACAATCTTCACATATTGTAATTAAATTTGCTACACTATTTTTATGAAATACTTTACCATCTTTATTTATAATTCCATTTTTATTTGCTTCATTTTGATGTTGAAGATGATGAACCTCTTTTCCTATATTCTTATTACATTTTTCACAAAGATTCATAACCTTTTGTGAATTAAAATGAGATGATTTGAGAGAAAGCATGCTTCCATCCTCTGGATGGTATTTCATTCTAATATTAAACGCCGCATTTAAAAAATCCTCTGGTAATTTAAGTGATTTACAAACTTCTAAACCATACATATTATTACCAGGTCCATCTTTAAGCTTACGGTCATAAACAAGCAAATCTCTTTCTTTATCATAAATAACTGCCATATGTTTTAATACAACACTTTCTAAGCTAGTAATTTCTTCATAATTGACAATTTCGTGTAAATGTGTAGCAAAAATAAAACTACTTTTAGTTTGATATAGTTTTTGTATTCCAGCTACAAAAATACTAACGGCCGACGTGTTTTCAGTCCCAGAACATAATTCATCTCCAAGAACTAAACTATTTTTATCTGCGAGCCGCAATATGGTGCGAAGTTCAGACATTTCCACCGCAAATGTTGATAGTCCTTTAAAAATATTATCATTCCCAAGAATCCTAGTAAATATATAGTTATAAGGCATATAAACAAACTCAGAACAAGGAACAAATAGTCCTGATTGAGCCATTATGAGAGAAATACCAAGAGACCTAATAAAACTCGTCTTACCAACCGCATTAGTACCATATAATAATATGCCATCGACACCATTTACACCATCACAAGTTTTACCAATGGTTATATCGTTTGTCACATAAAGTTCATTTGTCTGTAAGTGTTCGATTAAACAATGTCTAAGATTTTTAGCACTAATAAATGATTTTTCTGCTTGAACAATTTGTGGTTTACAATAATTATATTTTTCAGCAATCAAAGCCTTTGAATAAACTATGTCAACAAGTGTTACAAAATTAATAATGCTTTCAATTTGTTCTTTAAAACCTCCAAATTGGTCTACAAACTTGTAAAAAACATTTGTAATAATTTCTTTTAAAGAAACCTTAATAACTGAAATATTTTTACATAATCGGTTTATTTGTTCATCAGTAATAAAATTATTAGCAACACTTTGCTTGTGAAATTCAACGTCTTTTTTACAAATTTTAAACTCAAAATTTTTAACTTGATTGGTGTAGGAAGAATTATACTGAAGATTAACAAATGTTTTTGATACAGGTAATGCTTCTTCTAATAATTTACATCGACGATTTGTACAAACTAAACTAAAATTATTTTTTTCAGTTTCATGAATTTTAACAAAATCATTTGTTTTAACTTTTCCCTTTTTTTCTTTATTTTCAATTAAATTACTAAAATAAACTCTAATAGATTCTAGTTTATCCTCGGATTCTTTAATAGTTTCAGTTTTAGAATCTAAATCAATATCAACTGTTTTTTTAATAAAATTGGTTTCAAATTGTTGTATTTGTTCAAGGTCTTTTGCTAGTTCAATATCAATATTAGCATCAATAAAATTTAATAATAAGTTACAAAAATCTTTAATATTATTTATATTTGATTCATAAGTAGTTAAATATTCAGTTAGTACACTGTCTTGAATAATTTTATCATAAATATCTCTTATAATTAAAATATTATTATACAAAATACAAAATGATTTTGGTGATATTTTTTTTAAAAAAATTTGTCGTTCCCATTTTGATATATCTTTAATTTCAGATAATTTTTGTTTAAGAAAAGTATGATACTTTGAATTATTAATTATCATATGTTCAGTAATGTTGTATTCTCTTTGTAAATATTCAACATTAGTAGTAGGATTTAAAAAATTATATAAAAATTTCCTTTTTCCCATTGGCGTTAAACATTCATTTAACATTTTAGAAACAGACGAATATTTTCCACTATAATTATTATCATCAATAACATTTAGCTGTTTGAGTGAATGATTCGCCAAAACAAGTCTATCCGTACAATTTTCAAAAACAGGCTCACTAATTTTATTAACTAAATGAGGATTATGTTGATAAACAAAATCTAATAAAAAACAAAATGATTGACACGCAATATTGTTTTCATTAAAATTTTGAAAAAACACATCAAAATCTTCAATTTTATAAAATTTATTTAAAATTTCTCTCTGATATGTTTGTTTTTCACAGTTTTTGGTTCGAATAGTAGATAAGTTATATTTTTTATCATCTGATACTGTGGTATTAATTTTGTGAATTAAAGAACATTTAATATCCACATAATTAATTATAGTATCTATTTCTTTGTCTAATAAATTTGAAATAAAAATAACTTCACTTGGATTATAAATAGAAATAAATCGTTCTAATTCATCAAACGTAGTTGGATTATTAACATAAGGTTCTTTAAATTGAAATATGCTAGTTTTGCCTGTATAAATATCAATATTGGATATTCCAACAACAACAAATTTTCCTTTAAATAAAAATTTGTTTTCAAATAAATCAACCCAAATACAAGTAATATTATTTGAAAGACTTGTTGAATCTTCTTGAAAAAATGTTCCTGGAGAGAAAATTCCGGCTAGAGAGCGTGTAGTGTTTTTACAGTTTTCATCTTGAGCATAAACAACCGCAGTAAAACCTGCTTCCTGAATTTTTTTAATATTTTTTTCTAGAATTATATCTTTAATTCCTGCCATAACTACATTATCTTTACCAACACAAACATTTTTTTCAACAACAGCTAAATCACATATTCTAGAAAATTCTAAAATTTGACTGTTAGTAATATTGTTTGTTTTTTTGTCTAAAATTCCGTATACTTCAAAAAAAGCGCCTACTTGCATAAGTAAAATTGTTTTTTCTCCATATTCATTACAATACTTTTGTGTTAATTCAAAATATTCTTTTATTAAAGCCATCTTTAAATTGATTATATTAAATTATATTATTATCTTTAATATAATTTGATATATTGTATTATTCTTTTTTAACATCAAGTGCTACAAATTCCGCATCTTTACCATCAATACACGTATTCATTAAAAAATTTTTAAAAATTTTATAAACATCTTTTGGTATAATACACAAAACATAATATAAGTATTTAACTATTACTAAAAAAAATGTCACAAAAAAAGGTATTGCTGTTTTTCTATTATGTTCATCTAAAACTAATTCCTTAAATTTTTCATCATAAATAGAAAATTCAACACTCAATGAATTTTCTGGGTCTTCATATTGTATTTTATGTCCATTTACAATTTTATATTCTGAATTTTTTTTATCAATTTTATAAATAAATTTAATTGTTATTTTTTTATCAATATTTAAATAATTTTGAATTTGACTAATTGTGCGCGATACATTATCAGTAAATATATCTACATCTATATCACTAATACCTGGAAAATAATCATAACGCTGAATACTCCCAAAAAAATATATTTTTGTATCTAAATAATTACTTAGTTTATCAAAAAATATAGTTTCATAAGGGGATAATTTATTTTTTGTTGTTTCCATATTAATTTAAACAAATATTATATTATAATTTATGTGTCATCTTTAATAAAATTATGTATCATAATATCTTTATTATTATTAGTTATTTCTCCAGCTAACATAGCAGACTCATAAATTTTTCTAATAACATCATTTGGAGCGTTACTGCCAATTTTTATTAAATTATGTTGCCTTAAATATGTTTTAACATCAGTTACAGGCTTATCTCTTAAATCTTTTTGAGCACTTATTATATTTTTTCTAGTATTTTTATCTTTTAATAAAACGCCAACAGTTCTTTTAATATTAGATTTGCCAAGAGTATATTTTTTATGTATTGTTTTTTTTAATAATTTTTTAGTTGTTTTTATTTTTTCATTTCCTCCACCTTGAGATAAATTATTTACAACAGGTGTTTTTTTTGTAAATTCTGAATTGGGTTTTTGTATTAAATTTTGTGTTAATAAAATTTCTTCTAAATTTGGTTGAGTTATTGTTTTTTGAATAGGTTGAAGTTGTGCTTGTGCTTGTGTTTGAGTTACTATTTGGATAGGTTGAAGTTGTGCTTGTGCTTGTGCTTGAGTAACTACGGTTGATTGTTGTTTTAATTTTTGTTTTAATTGACTTAAACGCTCTTCTCTTTCACTTTTTGGAGCATTTATTGTTAAATTATTACCATTTGGTTGATAATTTTTTTGTGTTTTATTCCATTGCTTGTATGTAGGTTTATTTCCACCTTTTAAAATACCATATGGAACATCATTTGATTTGCGACTAATTGAAACAGGTGTATTGCTAGGAGACACAATACTAGGCATTATTGTTTCATTATTTACTGTAATAAATGTTTCTTTTAATTCATCTGGTAATTCTAAATTCACTACAGGCATTGAAGAACTATAATTTTTTATTGTTTTTCTTTGAATTGCTTCCCTTTTAATATTATTTTCTGAGTCTATTTTTTTTTGTTTTGATAATGTTTGTAAATATTCTATTGATTCATTAAATTCATCTGTATACGTATTAACATTATTTGATACTGGTTCATTTTTTTTAGCCTCAGAAGACATTATTTTTTTACTCGTATCTAAACCAACTGTTTCTTTATTTTTATGGTCTTTAATCCTTTTTAAAAGTTTATTTTTTAAAATATTTGGTGATATTAACGGAACACTCATCGATTTATTTTTTTTACTTCTGTTTTTTTTTGATAATCCACCAACACTAAATAGTGATGGATTTATTTCTATAGTTTTACTTGACATTTATTATAATAATAAACGAAAAACTATTTCACTAAACAACACATTAAGCTAAATAACACTTTTAAAAAGAAATAAGGCTAAACATAAATATATTCAAGAGATTTCATCAAATTGCCTTGTTCTTTTCTATTTTTTACATCATTATTTTTCAAATACATTTCAAATCCTTTATTTAAATCAAGAAGTGTTAGTTTTTTCTTTTCATTTTCTGGTTTACAAAATACTCTTTTACTATGAGCAATTTTGGTTTTAGCCAAAAGCGTTTCCATATCTCTTCCAAAAAATTTAAAATAATCCATATTTTTTTTAAACCATTCAACTTTAATATTTGAGTCATCCGCAATTATCCATTCAATATCACTTACTTTTTTTAAGAAAATTTTAAATAATTCATCCGCTTTGTATTCATCTGTAGTAAAACGCCACGTAAATCTAGAATCTAACCCTTGATTATAATTAAAAAAACATTCTTTTAATTCAGTTTCGTATCCGGCGATTATAACCATTAAATTATTTTTATTATCACTTAGAGCTTCGCATAATGTATCTATACATTCTTTTGAGAAACTATCTTTTTTTTCATTATTACCTAACGCATATGCCTCATCAATAAAAAGAACTCCACCTAAACAATCTTTAATTACATCTCTAGTTTTTAAAGCAGTTTGGCCTAGATATCCAGACACTAAATCAGCTCTTGTAACCTTTCTGAATGTTCCTTTACTTAATATACCAATTTTGCTGTATATTTTACCCATTATTTTTGCTATTTCAGTTTTACCAGTTCCAGGAGGGCCATAAATAACGGTATGTAGGAAATCTCCTGAACTATCTTTACTTTTATAAAGCTCCTGCGCAAAATACAATATTTGGTCTGTAATATTATTTTTTAAATCTTTCATTCCTATCATATTATTTAATTCAATTAATGGCTCTTTTATACTATGAAGTGTTTGCATATTAATATTATATTTAATGTTTGGTTCAATATTATATTTATTAATTAATGATAATAAATCATCAATGCTATTTATCTCAACATCAATATTTACAATAGTTTTTTCTATTTCATATACTAGTTTTTTTTTGTCTAATTTTTCTTCTATCTTTTTTTCACTAATTCTTTTAATACTTGGACAATATTTTTTTACATTATTTTCATTACAATCTATATAAATATCTGGATTATTTATTTTAAGGTTTGCTAATAATAAATCGCTAGGCGATTGTCCTGTTATAGATTCTAAATTTCCATTTTCAAATTTTTGTTCTATTTTTTCAATAATTGAATTAATAGTTTCATTCTCTTGTTCTTTTAAATTACTTGCGTCAGATTTATTATCTATAGTAGTTAAAAACTTATTGTATTTATTTATTATAGTTGGAGTATTACTATTAAAATATATAATATTTTTTTTATTTTTATTGTTTAGCATTATATTTAATACTTTGTATTATACAATAGTATTTATATCTTTTGAATAAATAAATTATATATATATATATAGTATAATGGAACCTTCTAATCAGGATATGCCAAAAATAATTAAATTTCTTCAAGATGATGGTTATGAGTTTCAAAAAATTGATTATAATCCACGATTTGGAGCTAGCGCAAGAGCAATATTTGAAAAAATGACACATATTGATGAAATTAATGGAAACGATGTAAATGATGCAACCATTACTGTAACTGTAGATTTTGATAGAAGATTTGATTATAAAAATGGAGTTGAGGATGAAGAAGAAGGTATTATTTATGATTTTGATGCAGGTAAAGCAAGAAATTTCATTGAGAAATTAATGAATGGAACTTATGGTGGAGGAAAAAGAAAAGGTAGTAGAAAAAGTAAAAGAAAAACACGAAAAAACAGAAGGAGGTAAATATTATTTACATCTTTTAAATACATATAAATTTATTATTTATATATAATATGTATCGTGAAATAATTGATGAAAGAATATTAGAACAACTGAAAAATGATAAACAATTAAGTAATGCTGATTTGAGAAATGCTGACATAACAGCTGTAACTTTTAATTTAGAAAATGTTCATTTTCAAGGTGCTAATTTAGAACGCGCAAATTTAAGTGATACTAATTTATATAATGCTGTTTTACACGGCGCTAATTTTACTGGAGCAAATTTAGAAGACGCAAATTTAGAAGAGGCTAAAATAAATAGCGCTAATTTTACTGGAGCAAATTTAAAAAATACTAAATTTGAAAATATTAAAGATTTTAGAGGTACTCATTTTAATGGTGCACGTTGTAATGATATTTCTTTTAAGAGCTCTAAATTAAGGGGTGGCAATTTTACAGATGCTCATTTTGAAAATTCGGAATTTGATGAGATTAATTTTAATAGAGCAACTTTAAATGGGGCACATTTTGTTGGTTGTTCTTTTTTCAATTGTGAGTTTAATGAAGCTGAATTGCAAGGGGCTAATTTTTACCAATCTTATTTTGAAGGTTGTGAATTTATAAGCGCTCTTTTAAAGAATGCTAATTTTACTAATGTTGACTTTCAAAATGTTGTTTTTGATGATGCATTTTTTGAAGGTGCTAATTTTCAAGATGCTTCTAAAGACGAAAATACACAATTTGATATAGACAGATTATCTAGAGCACAAAAACAGCAGTTAGGTATTTCTACTAAAATATCACTTATAAGTGAATTAAACAAACCAAATCCAGATATACCATCACTTATCGAACTAATTAGAAGTGATGATTGGAATCCAGAAGAAGTAGACAAAGATGGTAAAAACGCTTTAATTATTGCTTGTTTGAAAGGAATAGAGGATGTTGCTTTAGAATTAATTAAAACTGGTAAATTTAATATGTATTTAGTTACTAATAATGGAGACAATGTATTCAAAGCCGCAATTGAAAATAATTTAACAAATGTTCTAGCAGCTTTTCCAAAAAATATAATAGATATTAATCAAACTGGGTTTGATACTATTAATCAAGAAGATATAGTTATAAGTGATTATTTAAAAAAAAATCCTTATAATCTTGTAGTTATGATAAATAATAGTTATTATTTTACATCTAAAGACGCAATAAAAAAACAAATTATGGATACTATTAATATAAAATATGGTTGTAAGGAGGCTGGAGAACAGTCACAACATGTTATTGATGAAAATATAATTTATGATATCCCATATTTCTCATTATCTTCATTATTTGGTTTGCAAATTTTAATTCAAGTAGAAGATGCTAAAAAAATGATGGATATATTGTCAGGAAATATGTTTATACTTAGAAAAAGCATAACATTACCAGCAATCATTTCACAACATTTTATAGATGGTGGAGAAGGAGTAAGTGCGGATCATTGTCAATCCGGAAAGGCAACAGATACATATATGGTATTTTCAGCATCTCCCGATTGTGGAACATCTGAAAAAGTAATAGAAGAAGTAAAAGAAGCAGTAGAAGAAACTAAAGATGAACTTACCGGAATGTCTAATAAAATTACAATATCATACAAAGAAGGAAAATATCCAATATCTGTTAATGATGGTACAACTGTGGAAGAATTGAAAGAATTATTTTTAGATGATTTAAAATCTAAGGGTATCGTTGAACCCGACAAAAATTTTAATATAAGATTTATTTTTAAAGGTAAAATTCTGAAAGATGATTTACCTAGCGAAATAAAGGAAAAACCTGCTGATTTTACAATTCAAGCAATGGTGAATCTAATATCTGGTGGAAAAAAAACAATTAAAAAAAGGAAAAATATGAAGAAAAAAACAATGAAATCGAGAAAAAATAAAAAAACAATGAAATCGAGAAAAAAGAAAAAAGAAAAAACCTTGAAAAAGAAAACAATAAAAATTCAATAATATATTATATTAAAAATACATTATATTATTAAACAATATAAAAATAAAATTGAAATATTAAATAACTGTCTATATGTTATCAAATTTAGTAAAACCAATCTCAAAGATGAATTCAAACAATAATAGTGATAATAAAGAAGTATTTGATATTAATGATGACCAATATATCGAAACTCCGTGGAGTATTATTGAGGCTTATTTTAAAGGTCAACACCTTGAAAGACTCGTAAGACACCAACTAGAATCGTATAATAATTTTGTAGGAAATCAAATTACTAAAACGATTGAAATGTTTAATCCTGTTCATATTGCGTCTGAACAGGATTTTAATCCTGTTTTTAAAAAACATTCACTAGAAATTTTTATAACATTTGAAAATTTTAGTATATATAGACCACAAATACACGAAAATAATGGGGCTATTAAACTAATGTTTCCTCAAGAAGCGCGCCTTAGAAATTTTACATATGCTTCTGCTATGACTGTTGATATAAATATTAAATATATTGTTAGAAATGGAAAAGAATTAGAAAATGTTCAGACATTTCATAAAACATTGAATAAAATTCACATTGGTAAGATGCCAATTATGTTAAAATCAAGCATTTGTGTGTTAAATCAATATAAACATGTTGAACATACACACACAGGTGAATGTAAATTTGATGCGGGTGGATATTTTATTATTAATGGTTCAGAAAAAACAGTTCTAGGTCAAGAACGCGCAGCAGAAAATAATGTATACTGCTTTAACGTTTCTAAAAATAATACAAAATATACGTGGGTTGCTGAAATTAAATCAGTTCCCGATTTCAAGTGTATTTCACCTAAACAAATTAATATGATGATTAGCTCTAAAAATAATGGTTTTGGCAATCCTATTTGTCTTCAATTACCACGTGTTAAACAACCTATTCCATTGTTTATAGTTTTCAGGGCATTAGGTGTTATTTCTGATAAAGAAATTTGTGATAAAATTCTATTAAATATTTATGATTCAGAAGAAACCAATAAAAACATGTTGTCTGCTTTACAAGCTTCTATTATTGAATCTAATAAGCATTTAACTCAAGAAGAATGTATTAGATATATTACTAGCTTTGCGATGTTTACTCCTATTAATATGGATAAAGAAACAGGCATCAAAAAGAAACAAGAATTTACAATGGATATATTAAATAACGATTTATTTCCTCATTGCCAAAACCAAATACAAAAGATTTATTTCTTGGGTTATATGACAAATCGAATATTACAAGCATCATTTGAAATGGTTCCTCAAGACGACAGAGATTCTTATAGTAATAAACGTGTTGATTTGACAGGCAGTCTTTTGAATAATTTATTTAGAAACTATTTTAATAAGCTTGTTAAAGATATGGAAAAACAAGTTATAAGAGAAATTAATACTGGTTCTTGGAAATCTACAGATGATTTTGACAGTATTATTAACTTAACAAATATTTATAAAATTATAAAATCTACTACAATTGAAAATGGTATAAAAAGAGCACTAGCTACAGGAGATTTTGGAATTAAACATTCTAACAGTAACAAAGTTGGTGTTGCTCAAGTGCTGAACAGATTAACTTATGTTTCAAGCTTAAGTCATGCTAGAAGAATTTCAACACCAACTGATAAAAGTGGTAAACTAATCCCACCTCGTAAGTTACATAACACATCTTGGGGATATTTATGCCCTGCTGAAACTCCTGAAGGTCAATCAGTTGGTATTGTAAAAAATTTAGCTTATATGACTCATATTACTATTTATTCAGATTCATTGCCTTTATACGAATATGTAATGCCTAATGTTATACCAATTGATAGTGTTACATCTGTGGATATGTATAAAAAAGTAAAGGTCTTTATTAATGGTGCTTGGGTTGGTATTTCACACAATCCTCAAGAGTTATATTTAATGTTAAAAGATAAAAAATACAAAGGCATAATTAATATATATACCTCTATCATTTTCGATTATAAAATGAAAGAAATTAGAGTTTGTAATGATAGTGGTCGGTTAACAAGACCACTTCTTAGAGTAAAAAATAATAATATTCTTGTTACAAAATCAATTGTATCAAAAATTAATAATTCTGAATTAACTTGGGATAATTTATTAACTAGCAGTAAAATTGAAGAATCTATTATCGAATATGTTGACCCAGACGAGCAAAATTGGTCTATGATTGCGACTAATCCAAAAGCTTTGTTTAACCAAACTGGTGAAATGTATAATTATACTCATTGTGAAATACATCCAAGCACAATGTTTGGCGTCTTAGCGTCGTGTATTCCTTTTCCAGAACATAATCAATCCCCTAGAAACACCTATCAATGTTTAGATATTAATGAAACTGTTTTATTAAGTAATGGAAATAAAATTCCAATTAAAGATGTTAAAATTGGTGATGAAGTAACTTGTTTTAATCCTGAAACAATGGAAACTAGTTATACTAAAGTTGTTCATCATTATATTAGAGAAACTGATAAACAAATTTATAAAATTACAACACTAAGTGGAAGAGAAATTATTGCTACAGAGGATCATAAATTTATGACAACAGAAGGATGGTGTCAAGTAAAAAATATAATTGAAAATGAAACAAAAATTGGAATATTATCACATCAAAATAATTTAGAGAATACAAATATTGAAAAAATGGTAATATTATCAGAAGAACAATTTAGAGAATTCTTTATAAAAAATAATTTTCATATAAAATTAATAGAAAAGTATGTTAAGGAATTAAAAAATATAAATTTGTTACCATTATTAAATACTGATTATAAATTACCAGTATTATCAAGAATATTTGGATTTATTCTTGCTGATGGTTCAATTAATATTTATGAAAGAAATAATTTACATTTTACTGCGTGTAGTTTAGATTTTGGAACTGAAGATGATGTAAAAACATTTGAAAATGATATACAAATATGTGGATTTAATAAATGTAAATACAATAAATCTACAAGAGTTTTCAATGATACAACACATACAACTTATTCAGTAACACATAATGGAATTTTACCAGCTATTTTATTAGCACTTGAAATTAGTCGCAGTAAAAAAACTGAAACATTTAGAAATCAAATACCTTCATGGATTATGAACGGCAGTAAATTAATTAAGCGTGAGTTTTTAAGTGGATTTCAAGGAGGAGACGGTTGTAAAATTAGATGGAATAAAATTGATAAGGGCTATAATTTTGTTTGTGCTGAAACATCACAACAAATAAATCCAAAATATGTAAATTCATTAATAAATTTTATGGAACAATGTGTTATTTTACTAAAAGAATTTGAAATTGAAGTATCTAATATTAAACACTGTAAAGTAGAAGAAAATAGAATAAAAGTATCTTTTAAAATATCAGATAAACATGATAATTTAATTCAATATTTTGATAGTATTGGTTATAGATATAGTTCAACAAAAAATAATCAATCGTTTATTGTTATTGAATATTTAAAATATAAACAAGATATGTTTAAAAAACATAAAGAATTAATTGAAACAATTAGAGAATTATATAATCAAAATAAAAGCAATACATCAATATCAAATACATTAAATATTAATGTAAGTTATGTTTCTGATGTTATTAGAAGTTATAAAAATGATAGAAAAATTTCTATGAGAAATTTAGGAAATGATACAATTGAAACTTGGATTAAAGAAGTAACATTAGTAAATAACGCATTATTTATTCCAATTAAGAAAATTGAATTAGTAGATAATTGTTTAGTTTCTGATATTACGGTTGAATCTGAAAATCATAGTTTTATTGCTGGAAATAATTTCTTGTCAAGTAACTGCGCGCAAGGAAAGCAAGCAATGGGAGTTTATGTTACAAACTATGAAAACCGTATGGATAAAACCGCATATGTTTTGAATTATCCTGCTAGACCTCTTGTAGACACTAGAATTATGAATATGATTCAATTAAATAAGATTCCGTCAGGTTGTAATGTTGTTGTAGCTATTATGACTCACACCGGATATAATCAAGAAGATTCACTATTATTTAATAAAGGTTCAATCGACAGAGGATTATTTATGACAACCATTTATCATACTGAAAAAGATGAGGATAAACAAAAAATAAATGGTGATGAAGAAATCAGATGTAAGCCAGACCCTGCTAAAACTAAAGGAATGAAAATGGGAAATTATAATAAAGTCAATAGTAAGGGTATTGTTCCAGAAAATACTCTTGTTGAAAATCGAGATATTATCATTTCTAAAATAACACCTATTAAAGAAAATAGAAATGACCATACTAAAGTTATTAAATTTGAGGACCAAAGTAAAATATATAAAACAACGGAAGAAACATATGTTGATAAAAATTATATTGATAGAAATGGGGAAGGTTACAATTTTGCCAAAGTAAGACTTAGAACTGTTAGAAAACCGGTGATTGGTGATAAGTTCTCTAGTCGTCATGGACAAAAAGGCACTATTGGTAATATTATTCCAGAATGTGATATGCCTTTTACAGCATCAGGAGTTAAGCCAGATATAATTATTAATCCACATGCTATTCCATCTCGTATGACAATTGGACAATTAAAAGAAACTGTTCTAGGAAAAGTGTTAGTTGAATTAGGATTATTTGGTGATGGAACATCATTTGGACAATTTGATGTAAAAGATATTTGTTCAGAACTGCTTAATTTGGGTTATGAAGCACATGGAAATGAATTAATGTGTAATGGATTAACAGGAGAACAGATGGAATGTAGTATATTTATGGGACCAGTATTTTATCAGCGTCTAAAACATATGGTTAATGATAAGTCACATAGTAGGTCGATTGGTCCAATGGTAAATTTAACAAGACAGCCAGCTGAAGGCAGGTCACGCGATGGTGGATTAAGATTTGGTGAGATGGAACGTGATTGTATGGTCTCACACGGAGCTGCTAGGTTCACTAGAGGAAGAATATATGATGCTTCTGATAAATATTCCGTATTTACTTGTAAAAAATGTGGATTAATAGCGGCATATAATGATGAAATTCATATCCATCATTGTAAAACATGTGATAATAGAGTTGATTTCGCATATGTAGAAATTCCTTATTCGTGTAAATTATTGTTTCAAGAATTAAATACAATGAATATTGCTCCAAGAATTATGACAGAGCATTAAATTCTATTTTTAGAAAAAATGAAGTTAAACTATAAAACTATTATTATTTAGAAAACAATTAAAAAATATTTTTTATTTTGTACACTATAGCAGTAGTCAAGCCAAACAAAACTGTTCCCCATAATGTATCTATTATAACAGTTAATACTGACCAATTTTTAAAAAGTGCTAAATTTGTTAACTCATATACCGCATAAGTAAAAAACCCTAATAATGCGGCTTCTTGGACACTTTTATTTTTTCTTATTATAAAATAATTTAATCCATATATTAAAACTACGTATGTTAATCCTGTAGCAACAATATTTATTTGAATATCTGAACCTTGAATTGATTTAACTTGTTTATTAAAATATCCTTTAATAAGATTTAGATATGTTCCATCTAAAATAACAAAAACAATAGCTGATATCAAATATTGTAGCATATATATATATACACTTTTAGAAAAAGTATAGCAAAATATAATAATTTACAAGAAATTTATTATATTTTATATTTGTATTATATAATATGTCTGTAGGATTCACAAACCCAATGAATGGAAGTGGAGGAATGGCTTCAATATTTGTTGTAGATAAAAATAGTTCTGGTGGTGCTATCAAAGGTTATATGCCTCAAACCATTATTAAAACGGACAAAGATTACAAAGAATTTGAACAAATTCGTTTTACTCTAAAGGAAGCATGGAATACTACTTATCCTAGTCAACTTAAACGCGCAAATAAAAAAGCTATTATTACACCTTTTCGCGCTGTTACTAATTCTGGTGACCTTTTAAGTCGTGAGTATTATTCATGTGGTGGTCCTTGTCAATCATTTCAAAGTAGGCCAGGAATGTTTGGATTAAAGCAACGTTTTGGAGCAAATCAAAACACGTGTGTTCCAGGTGTTGTATATAGCACATATCAGTTAGATACGTCAATTCCAGCATCAGCGTGTAATGTAAAATGGGTTTATGATAGTTCTGATTATGTAACTTATTTAAAACAAAAAGCAATTAACAAAAATTATAATGCTTTATCATACGGTGGAAATGATTCCAATGGCGCTCAGTCTGTATTTAGAGCTATTAGACGATATTAATTTTACTTTTTTAAAAAAATAATTTAATCATTAAAAAATAATTTAATTATTAAAATATAATTTAATTATATGTTTAGTAGTGCGTCTAGAAGTTTAGGTAAAATGACTAATAATGTTGTAGGAAGCACTGGTTTGGATATATTTTATAAAGCTCCTCTACCTAGTACTGGAATGTCTGGAGCATTTAAGACTTCGCAAGCAAAAGATTTACAAGAGGCAACACAAAAAGTAATAGCTCAACAAAATTCTGGAAAAATACCTAAAGGAACAATTTTAATTTCAGAAACTATAAATCCTTCAACTAGTAAAAAAGAATGGTTAGCTACAATTACAACTAATAAGTTTGGAGGCAAAAGTAGACGACACAAAAAAACCAGAAGACATAAAAAAACTAGAAGATATTAAATATTCTTTTATTTATATGGATACAAATCAAAAAATACAAATTCGTTTAAAACAAATAAGCCAATTTAATAACGCAAATCTAAATAATTTACCTCAAATATTTCAATGTAGTAAATGTAGAAAATATAATACTGTTATTTTAAAACAAACACTGACACAAAAATGTTATTTTTGTAGTAATCCAAACTACATTAAGAATAGATAATAAAATATTTGTGTATATATTATTATTTAATGTATAATGATTGTATAAATTACTCTAATAATGTATAACCTAATTTTGATAACACCATATTTTTTATATAATTGTCATCATTATTCCAGTTTAAATAATCATCACCTTCTAATTTAATTACTTTATTATCTATAATATTATTATTATTATTTAATAATGAAACAACTATAGTAACACTTTTAAATAACTCTAGTGACATTATATTAATTTTAATACTAGTAATTTCTTCTGTTTTTATTAATGTTGTGGGTTGAACTAATATTTCATACTCATCCATATTTATAATATAATGTAATATATTATTTTTTAATGTTAATTTAATATAAAAAAAATTGAATTATAATAATGTTATATTACTTATATTATAAATCGAAATAATTAAGATGTCTGACATAAGAAATTTCATATCAAAAAATAAAAAATCTAAATTGATTATTGAAGATAATCCATTAAATGATTTATTAGAACCTTATAAAAAATGTGAATTTATTCCAAATAATATTATAAATGATTTATTATCAATAATTATGCCATCAGCAGAAATATTACATTCTTATTCTGAACTGCATATGATAATAAAAATCAGAGTTTGTGATTTATTGAATGCTCCTATTACAAATTGGAAATATAATCGTCCTCCAGATAAAATTAGATGTGCTGATATATCAAAATATATATATCTTTCAAAAAAACCATTAGATACTATGTTGTATTTAAGCTTCAATAATATTAATCAAACATTTGATATTGTTGATGGTATTCATAGATACACTTCTTTAAAAATTTTAAAAGAAAACAATAGCAAAAGTCTAGATTTTATAACTCCGTCTGACTATGGAAATAACAATGATGCTGAATGGTTATATCAATCACATATTATATTAAACATTCGATTTAATGCTATAGAAGGTGAGCTAATAGAATTATTTAAAAATTTAAATAAAA
>Ga0075464_10000447_pt1 | contig 18055 bp, 31 predicted proteins | sample DEB19_08_DNA_5_FD_75068 | JGI IMG/M metagenome (GOLD analysis project Ga0075464, IMG submission 75068) | Aqueous microbial communities from the Delaware River and Bay under freshwater to marine salinity gradient to study organic matter... | ecosystem: Environmental > Aquatic > Marine > Coastal ...
GATTTATTACTTCCGACACTCTCATTCCTGTAGAATATGTCATTGTTAGCAAAGCCTTATGTTTGCTATTGGTAATTTTATCTAATTGCTCTAATAAAAACTCTTTTTCAATTATTTTTGGTAATTTCTTTTCCGAACGTGGATATTGAATGTACTTGAATTTCATTGGTTGTTTAATTGTTTTTTCATAAAACAATTTTAATGCTGAAATGGAGTGACACATTGAATTTCTAGTTTTAAATTGTAATAACCAATCTTTTATTGATTGCTCATTTATTTTTGATGGCTCAGTAAATTCACTTTCTTTACTTCTTAAAAATAATTCGACTTGGCAACTGTAATTTTTAATAGTATTTTCAGAATAATTTTTTAACTTCAAATCATTCCGATACAACTCTAAATACTTAGGAATATTCATAGGCTTATATATTAATTTTATTGGTGTTTATATATTCATTTGTACATATAGTAGTTAGGCGATATTGCCGTAAAAACGAGAAAAACAACACCAATCACTTGTAAAAGATTGATTTAAAACTCAAAAAATATCATTTAAAACTTTGAAGACATTCATAAATATATTAAAATCAGTACTTTTTATCTGCATCAGTTTTCTTGGAATTTTAATAATTCTTCTAAATTCAACTTTTGGAAATTACTCTGCTACTGTTTATGATATGTTTTTAAATCCTTTTCTATTTTTAGTTTACTTAACTCTATCTTTAATTTTTATCAATTGGACAAAAAAACAAATTAAAAAAAAATACTTTTCCTTTTTATTAATTCCTTTGATTTTTACGATTCTATCCTTTTTGTGGAAACAAAATTTTCATAAAAATATTTATTTACAAGCGATTATGGAAGAGTCAAAAGGTTCTATGATAACTCTATTTGACAATAATACTTTTGAAATAAAAGTTCAATATCAACACGGAGCTGACTATAAAAAAGGTAATTATGAGAAAAAAGGTAATGAAATATTTTTAAAAGAAAATTCTATCGTTGAATTAACCGATAGTCTTTTTACACAAAAATATTATATTGTAAATAACCAAAATTTAATAGCCTTAAATAACCAAAATTTTAAATCATTGACTATATTGAAAATAAAACTAAATCTTTGAAAATTAAGAAAATGATAGAAATAAATATAACATCGCCTAACAGCGGTTTGCAAAAATTGGGGTTTTGGTCTTGAATTTACACATTGTTTTGTACTTTTGTGGTCAGTGATTTACTGAAAGTTCGGGCTAACCAAATCCCCAACTTCTGCAAGCCACGAGACGTTATAGGCAATACTACCTTTTCGTTTTTAAAGACGATTTCAATACCAAATCATATTCTTCTGGCATCTGAATTAATTTACTTTCTTTTGAAATTACAGCTAAAAAGGACTGTAACATTTCGCTTTGATTAGGTGTTAATCCTATTTGTAATATTCTACCTTCTTCTGTTTGTTGGATTAATGCAATAGTTCCAACTTCTACTGTTTCAAATGTTGCCATAATTTTTGTTTTACAACCCGTACTGCCTATAACAAGTGTTTGGCAAAAAAGCGGGTTCGGTTATTAATTTATAATCTGTTTTGTGTCTTTAAAATTTAGGCTTAATCGAAAAATTGTCTTTACTTTTCCGCTTCTTCGCCAAGCACTAGAACGTTAGTAGCTATGTTAGAGCAACTGAACCTTAATCATAATTTCAGAAACTTCTTCTTCAGACAAATGACCTAAAACATCATTTGTCATTCCTGTGTTGTAAGTTATATAGCCATCGTATAAAATAGCTAATTCATACGTATCTTTTCCGTTTGAATAAAAACAATTTCCAAAAATTACTGAAACACCATAATTGTTTTCAAATTTTTCAGTAGCTTGTTTTGCGTCTTGGTATCTTTCAATTCCTGACTCTGCAATTGAATGTTTTTTAAAATCTAAATCTTTAAAAGTTTTCATATATTTTATAAATAAAAACACAGCTACTAACATCGGTTTTAAGAAATAGCGGATTAAGGCTTAATTTGATGTTATTTTTGTGCTTGGTTAATTTGTGTTTAATTAATAATTTTCGTGTACTTTTCCGCTACTTCTTAAAGCCGAGAAACGTTAGTAGCAAGACTACGTTTACTTCTTACGATTTAGAAATATATCTGCAATACGATTTAAACGCCATTCTCTTTGCTTTTCTTTAATAGTCATTGGATATGGTTCTTTTGTATCATCATATACTCTACTGTCAATTAAAGAAGCTTTAAAACTATCAAAATATATTTGATGCAATTCAACTGGTATTTTACTAAAATCAGCGGTGTGTTCTATTTCTAATTGTGTATTTGTTCCGACTATTTCAATAATACTTTTTGAGGTAACTTTACTAGTACCTTTCATTGTTATTTTTGATTGTAATTCTGAATTTATTTCTAACATAATTTTATTTTTTAATTAATCCGTCCAGCTACTAACACTCGTTTTGTGCTATTGCAAATATTGTGATAAATTGACGTTTACGGTTCGCATCACGTTTATTTGTAACGGAAATTATGCAGTTCCGAACTTTGCAACAGACACAAAGCGAGGGAACGTTGTAACCAATATTTTTCAATTCCTGCAACAAAGGTTGATATTGTTTTTTTGTGTTAATCAAGTAATTCTTTTTTAATTTGAACGGTTTTAAAGTTCATTTTAAAATAACAAAATCCTTTTTCCTCTTTTATAGTTAAATCTTTATTCTCTTTATAAAATGAAATTACTTCGTTTGTCGAAATAGCTTGGTAGTCATTATAACCAATTAAAACACAAGCGTCATTAATTTGTTTTGAAAAATCAAATAGGCGTTTGTCTTGGTCGTCCGTGTTTTGTCCGCTGTCGTATCTTCTATTTGCAATATCGCAAAGTCTTTGAAGTTTAATTAAATTTTTCATTTAGTTAGATTTTAAAAAAAGATTAATTTGCTTTTTGTCCGTTAATGTTCCGCCAATAGAAAAAAGACTTTGACAAATCATATTATAAACAGTTACTTTTATTTTTAAAGTTAAAAGTTGGTTTCTTACTTCGGTTAATCGGTTAATATTTTCCATTTTAATAAAGTTTAAAAATTAGTTTCCTTTGTCGGTTTCGCTCCGATAAAACTACTAAACAATAGTATTATAAGATTGAAAGACTATTTTATTTTCTGTTTCAATGCTGTACTGGTTCGCTCCTAGTGTAATAATTGGTTTCATAATAATAAAATTTAGATTAATATTTGTAAACTGTTAGAACTCGACCCTAAAATAAAACCCAATAAACAAAACTAATATTTCAAGTTATAAATGTTTATTCGTTTTCAGTTTCCCACTATTAGATAGAATAGCACTATAATTGTATTTATTCAGCTTCTTGTTTTTGCTCGCACTATCTGAAAAATTACGAGATAAGTATCTCAACTTATATTAACGCCTATTTATACCCCACTAACTGCGTTTATAGCGGATAGTTTTAAGAAAACTACTAAACTATGAAACAATATTAATTGCATGCTTAATATTGATAAATTAATTGTTATAAGATGCGTTTAAATCTTAGTCGTTTTTATTAGATCCCGACAAACTATTTTTTGTTATTATAAATAGAATTGCGAATTATATAACAATTTCGTTGCTATATCTCTACAAAGTATTTATAATCTAGCGAATGCCTTTCGACCTTAACACCGCAAACTAATGTTTTTAAACACGTTCGCCAAAACTATTTTACTGCTTATTTTGTGCCTTTGTTACTTTGATGTTACAACTATATTGCAAAGGCTTTTTAATATTTATAAATTTTCTTTTAATGTGAAAAATGCTTCTGCTAATTTATTCCAGTATTCAGCCAAAAATATATCTTCCGCTTCTTTTGTGTTTAATTTATATCCGTTTATTTGTGCGTTTTCTAAAATCTCCCCATTATAAAAGGGAACAGCTAAAATAGTAGGTAAACCTATCAACCATTCAGAAAATAAAAAGGTTTCGTTTAAATGCTTATTATTTTCGTGTACATATTCAGATTTGAATATATTGTATAACGTTTTAATTTTATCGTACAAATACATTTTATTACTATATCCGTATCCGTCAAAATCTATATTCTCAATAATTGTTTTTTCGTAAAATGTGTAAGTTGAAGTTTTCATAATAATAAGATTTAAAGATTGTTATTTGAGTAGTTTAATTAGTTTTTAATTCTTTTCTTTTAATTACTCTAGTTGGATAGCCCATTAAACGATATTCTTTTAAGTCGTGCAATAATAAACTTTGCTTTCTTTCCTTTCCCGTTGGGCTTATGTATGGCTTATCACTCCATTCTTTTGGCGTTCCTTGCGAGTTAGTTTCGTATTCGCCTATGTCTTCCCAACCTTGACTATAATTAAATTAATTGTAGTTCGTATTTGCTTTTTGTTATTTCTAAAGTTTTTTTAAAATCAATTGCGTATTTTTCACTATAAAAAACTTTAGTTGCATAATTCTGAACACCTTTTATATTTTTTCTATTTTAATAATTTCTTTTTCAGTAAAAGTTACACAGTGTTTATTTTCTTTGCATTCAATACTTCGGTAAAATATATAATCATTTGACTTTATCTTTTCACAAATAAAAACACTATTTCCACAATAATTTATAATATTTGTATTGGTAGTGACATTGAATAATTCCATAATAATAAGATTTAAAGTTAAGTGCCATTGTTTCGTTTTGACATTACAAACATAGTACTTAAATACTATCTACCAAATTATTTAGTAAACTTAAACGACAACAAACGGCTATTATATAGAATATATAGCGCAAAGTATTGTCATATAAGCAATGTATAATGTTTCTAAATAGTATTTATATACTATAAATATATGTAAATAATCTAAAAACTACTTAATAGTAGGGATAAACAACTAAAACACCCCAACGAATAACTATAAAGAATCAATGCGATGACATCAACATACGTTATATGTATCACTACTGATTATATTAGGTAAAATCCGCAATAAAACCATCTATAATATAAACAACCAAACAACCCGAATAAGCCAATATACTTAAATACATAAAATCTCCCAAACTAACGACTTAAAATAAGCCCATATAAAGAACATAACAAACAAACTACACTATGACATAGTATAAGCTAAAATAATCAATACAAAACCGTTAATATTAGCAAATCTCCCCACAATATTAATACACCATTTAAACACTAAGCCAAGACACAAAAATTACACGTATTTAGACTAATTATAAATAAGTGAAGAATAGGAATGTGAGAGCCTGCAACCCCCGTAAACATTGGTACTCACGAAGATTGTTTCACGTGGAACATATAATTTTATGTTTATTTAGAATGAATAAGAATAAGGCAATACTCGGATAACTTATATAGATTTGTAATGTAAATGCAATATTATCAGCACGTTACAATATAATTAGTTAATCATACTAAGATTAATTACGTGAAATAGAATAGTATTTATTTATGATAAGTTATATATTAGTTTCATCGTGAAGCCTTATAAACACTAGGATAAAACTCAAATTCAATTCAAAACAGAAACCAAAACGAAGACCCCCCCCCCTCGAAAGAATGCGTTTCCCTTTCAGGGATGACATACGTATGCAGGGGTGTAGCCTCTACTCTCTACTTTACTAACTACATTACGCTACAAGTCAGTAGGAGATGGGTGTTAGGAGATTTATCGGGAGGGTAGCGTTACGTTGTTTTGATAGTTTTAATACTTTAAACGGCTTATTTTTGGGTTTATGTATGATTAGGTTTTTTGGAGTAGATTTGCCGTATATTACGCAATACATTTGTATAGCATCTATTTGATTTAGTATAAATTAGTGTTAATATTTGGGAATACAGCTTCTTTTGTATTACATTTGTATAGCAAAAGAAAGTTAATAGAGATGGATCGCAAAGTAACGGATAGGAGATTGAAGTATGGGGAGGAAACGATTAGTATTCCTTTCCGTTGTCCTGTAAGTAGAGTTGATGAGTTTAGAAGTAAAGTTTACGGTATTTTGGATTCTTGGATTGTATCTAATAGAGAATTTACTGCTGAGTCGGTTGTGGTTGTTAGTGAAACTGAAATTCCTTCACGATTAGTAAAGGTAGATCCGGAGATTGTGCTAGAGGCTATTGGTTATGTATATACTGCAACTATTCCTTTAGGAGCAAAAATGGTTGATGTTATCGGGCATAAAGTTCATAAACATTATTCTGAGGAGATTTATTATATTAGGCATCCTGAGAAGAAAGGGGATAATGTGGTTGTTTTGAATGGAGAGAAAGAAGTTAAAGCATTTATTAGAACTGAATTAATTAAATAATATGAGTATGAATACAAAACGTAAAGCAATATTATGTCATAAATTAGTTTGCTTATCCCAATTATTGATAGAAAATTTAGATGAATTAAATCCTACTACGGAAATAGCTATTCAATATAAAGAATCTTTAATTAAATTTGTGGAGCAATTAAATAATGATATTGCTGATACAGACACCATACAGAACAAAACTTATTTTAATGATATAAGTAATAAAATAGATACAATTTTAAGGAAAAATTTTAATCCAGAAATGTAATGAAAAAAATAGATGAAGAAGAATTAGAAAGAATACATAAACAAGGTAGGATGTTTTTTAGATTTGTATTTATAGTTTGGTTAAGTATTATTGTTTTATTTGTAACTTTGAAAAATCATGGGAAAATCAAATCAATCTCCACTACAGAGAATAAATAGGATAATAACTTTTAAAGAAAAAAGAGGTTTGAATTCTGAAATGTGTAATAAAGTAAAAAGAAATATACTAAAAATAAGTTTGAGTAAGCTTACTCGAAATGAAAGCAATCACGGTAATTGATTGTCGATGGTTCACAAGGTTGTTTCAAAGAGAAGCGGGTAAGTTGTTTTTCATATTACTTCTCAATTGCGAATATTTACTGGCTGATGGGAAGACATCATTTTTTAACTTTAAATTTTAATTATGAAAAATGAAAGATTTGATAATGCAGTAAAAAAAACTCTTGAAGATATAGAGCAATTGCTTACTGTTAAAGGCTTGGAATACCGTAGAAATAATAATGTATATCATAACTTTGATGTGGGAGCTGGAATTACTGGGGAAACTCCGGAAAAAGTACTTCATGGATTTCTTTTAAAACACTTAATATCTGCTCAGGATATTAGAAATGATATTGGATTGGGAGTTTTGCCCACAGCCGAAAAAGTAGAAGAAAAATGGAATGACATCTTAGTTTATTTTTTAATCGAGAAAGCTATGATTTTGGAAAGAATACACTCAGAATCTTAATACCTTAAAAATGAAAATAAACTGTAATAATAGCTCTTGTGTAATGAAAAATAAATGTACTCGATTTATTAGATTGCAAAGTAATCCAAAACTATACGCTAATAGAATAACTCCTGAAAACAATAATAAAAATAATTTTAATTGTAAAAGTTTTATAAATGATAAATAAATCCTTATTTTGTTCAGTTTTAGAGTCAATAATTCTACAAATATTAAAGGATAGAGAGATTGGATCTTATTTTTTAATAAATAGTGGAGCAACTTTACAAGGAACTTGTACCTATGATAATACTGGAGTTATAAAATCATGCGTAAAACTATTACAAGAATATTTCCCTAAAGATGAAGAGGGTTTTTGTTTAATTGAGCATTATCTTTATGAATGTGAGTTTGGAAAATCTTTAAAAGAATCAAAAGAAATTGAGACTATTGAAGATTTATACAAACGATTAATTAAAAACCTATAGAATGGCTAAATCTGATGATAAATTAACAGGAAAAGAATATAAAGAACGTTATTCTGGAATGAAAAAAGCTCCTGAATCTTGTTTGCAAATAGTCAAAGATGCTAGAATAACAAAAGAAAAGGCAAAGAGAAGAATTCAAATGAAAAAAGTTCGTCCCTATGAAAGTATTGAAGCTTGGGGGAGAAGAGTAAGAAAGTATAATTTAGTTTCAGAAGCAGAAATACAAAAGAAAATAAACTCTAATAAATATGTTTATAAAGCTCAAGTTAGAACTAAAGAAGACCAACGAAAATATAGAAAGCAAAAAAATCGTACTATAAAAGTTATTTTTAATGAAAAAGAACATGATTTTTTGAAGTACTATGGAATAATTCTAAATTACTACTCATTAAAATATGGTATTCGTAAAGTAGATTTAGAAGTATGTTTTGCCTTCTACAATAACAAAATTATTGATGTTGATAGATTTAACAATATATGTATTCTAAATAACGGGAGTTCTACAGGAATGCTTTCAAGATTCAAAAAAAATGGTTATATTTCGGAACTAATTAACAAGCAAGAATTTGAGATAAAAGATAATCGTGAAGTAAAAACAAATTTTTACAAACTATCTCTTTCAATGACTAAGTTAATTACCCATATTTATGAAAAGATAGCAAAACTAAATACATTAAAGAAACATGGGTATAAAGGAATGTACTCTCCAGAATGTGAGAAAGAAATAATCGCAATGAATGATGAAATAAATGATTATTTAGAATTAAACAGAAAACAATTAGAATTAAATAGTATTTAAACTAATGCCTTTGTCGGCTTTGTAAAAACTAAAAAATTAAATTATGGAGAAAGCAGTTAAAAAAGAAGTAAAAAAAATTTCTAAAGAGAAGGAGGTGTTTACAGCATCTGAACAGATTGAAAATCTAATTACAGAATTTAATTCAATCGAAAAACCCTCTGAAAATATTTTAGTTTCTATTCAACATTTAGAATCAGTAAAAAAGTTATTAGAAAAAGAAACTTTAAATATAGAAGTAGTAGATTCGGAAGTAGTATAATAAAAAAATCCCCTCATTATGTGAGGGGATTTTTATTTAAAGTCTGATGTACATATCCCGATATTCAATCATAATATACTTTACTCCATCTATTGTTATTGGGGTGTTTTTATGTTTATTGAATAATACCTCATCCCCTTCTTTTAATGTAAAGTTTTCAGCATCTATTTTAGGACATAATTCTCCAATAGACCTTACTATACCTTTTCTTTGAGTTTCGTTAACATCGATAACGTTACTTAGGTCAAATCCAAAATCTGTTTTATTCTCTAATAAAACTTCCTCTACTATAACAATAGTATTTAAGGCTTTTAATTTAAGTTTATTTTCCATTTTCCATTCTTTTAAAAGTTATAATATTATCAGTTCTTAATAAATTATTTGAAGCGGAAACTGCATTTTGTAGCGAAACTTTCAATCCTTTTACTGTATCAATAATTCCTGAATCAAACATATTTACCAATTTATAATCTTTTACATCATAACCAATGTTATAATCTTTTTCCTCTTTTTTTAATTCATAAGAACTAAAGTTAATATCTAAATTAGATTTCCCAGCATTTGAAAGTATTTTAATTTGTGGTGCTTTTACGGATGATTTTGTTACATCATCTAAATCTAAAGATAAACTTGCATAATCTAAAGCCACTCCTCCACCTGCAACAACTCCTTCTTCTTTGGCAGAACGTACAGCACAAATAGCATCGTCAATTCTATCTACTCTTTCATCAGTTTCACTAGGAGTAATTCCTCCAACCATAATCGTACAAATTCCTCCAGCTAATTTAGAAATTCTTTCTTTTAAATAGTTTTTCTCTAAATTCTGGTCTTGTAAACTAACTTGCTTATTAAGTTCATTAATTTTAGCATCGATTAATTCTTTTGAAGCATTTGCGTACCTTGTAATTACTGTATTCTTTTTATCAACTACAATTCGTTGGCAAGAACCTAAAAAAGTTTCTTCTTTTCCGCTATAATCTGAACGAGAGATTCCTTCCAAAACATCACAATTCAAAACTAAAGCAATATCATTCATAGTTTCTCTTCCTTTCTTACCAATGTAAGGAGGATTTATAATACAGATTGGAAATCCTTGATTTTTAACATTAGCTATAATTGCATTTTTCAAATCTTCTGACATATTTGAAATAATCAGTAAAGGGTGTTTTTTTGAATCTGCAATTTCTATAAAAGGAAGTACTTCTTGGATTGTTTGGAAATTAATGGTTGAAACTACTACAAGAGGGTTATCAAAAACTACTGATTGACTTTCCGGAACATTAATAAATGCTTCATGTGAATATCCACTTTCAATAGGATTACCTTCAATATGATCTATATATGTTTCATCAGTAAAACTTCTTTTGTGAGAAACTATACCATGTTCTCCTGCTTTTTCAAAAGCTTCAACGATAATATTAGCAATAGATTCATCTCCATGAGCAGAAGTTTTAGCAACATCAAACATAAGTTTTGGAGTTAATGGAGTTGCAATAGAATCTAAATAATCTAAAATCTTAACTACTGATTTTTCAATATTTTCTTTAATCTCAATAGAATTACCACCTTTTTCTAATTCATCAATAGAGTTATTGAAAAAAGCTTGGACTAAAACACAACTTGTTGTTGTGTTATCTCCTACGACTTCATAAGTTTTCCTGCAAGCTTCTTTTAGTATATTTAAAGCTATTTGCTCAATAGGGTCTGACCATTGTAGTTGTTCAAGAGAATTCCAACCATCACTTGTAATCATCGGAAGCCCACTTAGTGTTTCAAAAACATTATTTGAACCTCTATATCCCATTGTAGAAGTTATAATATTACAACTTTTATTTAATCCCTTTTGGAATATTTTTTTTCCATCTATTCCATTTTCATTCTGTCTAAAAATTACATTTTCTGCCATTTTTTATTTAATTTTATTAATATTCATTTAAGCTTGAAATCCCATCAGTTTGAAAGTAGAGTTTCGCCCTGATAGGAAGTCAATAATTTTTTATACGTTCCAATTCTCTACCATTAGAATACGCAACAAATATATATATTTTTTTTAAATTTAAACGTTTGTTGTCGTTTATTTTATATCTTTGTCTTAAACTTTTAAAACACAAAGAGATGGCGTATGATTTTTCAATAAGTGGTAGCACATTAGTTGTTACACTAGATACAGAAAGCGGTAAGTTTGCAGAAAGCATTACAGTTTATTCGCAACCAAATTTAGTATTGGGTAATGATAGGATATTTTTAAAACAAGAAGGCTTATTTCTTCAAGAATTTACATTTGAGAATATTGGAGATATTAATGGTGATACTGCAACTAATTTAATTAGTGCTTATGAATTATTAGATTCTTTAATTAAATCTATTTTTGTAACAACTGCTCAAGTAGATTCAAGACCTTATAAAGTTTACACAGCACTTTTAACCCAAACAGGAACAGACGCTCCTGTAGCTACAGTTTTAGAAAACACTCTAGGAGAAATTGTTTGGAGTAGAGATATTAAAGGTATCTATACTGGAACTCTATTAAATACATTTATTGAAGATAAAACACATTTAATATTAACTAATAACACTTACAATTTAGCATCATATCCTTCATATAATAGTTTTGATGTAAAAGATACTGATAGTGTAAGAATAGTAACTACAGAATCTACTGAAAATATTGATGGTAATTTATATAACACACCAATAGAAATAAGAGTTTATAACTAATAAAAAGACTTCATTAAATGGCAACACCAAAATATATATTTACGGTAAGTAATGGACAGCTTTTAGTAGAACTAAATAATAGCTCTTTAGATTTTGACGGAGATGAATCCAAAACATATGAAAGTCCGACTTTAGATTTATTTAAAGATACTATAGTACTATTAGACTTTGGTATTTTCGTAAAACCTTTTAAAATAGAAAATATTGAAACTATTAATTTAGTTGTTCCTACAGACATTAAAAATGCTTTTGATTTACTTTTAGCTTTATTGCCAAATGAAGATTCAATCCCCGATGCTTCAGAAACAGTTGCTGGAAAAGTAAGCGTAGGTACTCAAACATTTGGCGGAAACAAAACTATTGTTGGAGAAAGCGCCACAGTTGGTAATGCTTTAACCGTTCAAAATCTATCACATACTAAAATACTTGAAGTAGGAAATAAAGGACACTTAATACAAAGACCCGTAAACAGAAGTAATTATGTTTATTCATTATATGATGTCGATGGCTCTTTGGCTTTCGGGCTTTATATAGGAGGCACAGGAGCGTTAACCATGGAAGCCTACGACGCTTCAAACATATTATATTTTCAATTTTCACCAACGGCATTGAATTATTTTTTGCCTTCTTTTCACGTCGGAGATAATGTAGGAGAGCCGTCTGCGAAGCTATCAGTAAAATCCACTACACAAGGCTTCTTACCGCCAAGAATGACATCGGCACAAAAGAATGCAATAGAAAATCCGAAAGCAGGATTAATGGTATTTGATACTACATTAAAGAAACTTTGCATATTTACAACCGTATGGGAAACAATAACTTCAATTTAAAAAAAAATGATAGAAACAACTATACCAATAATAGGACTAAACAGAAGTCAAATCGAATCAATAGTACATATTGAAATATTCGATACTCACGATGACCCGACAAACGAACGCTTCTTATTCATTATTCGTGATTATATTGTTAATAAAGATAACAGCCAATTTGAGATAGCTAGAAGCAAGCCTATTCCAATGACATACGTACAGCGTGACCAGTTAAAGCAGTTAATTTTAAGCCAATATTCATTTCCTGAAGGAATGACTGAAAGCCAAATTAACAACGCAATCAAACCCTACGCTTTACTATATTACGTTCAAACAGATTTAGTTTTAAATGGTAGTTGTATTTACGGATTACAACCAAACCAATTTAAAGTGAGTGATGAATACGCATCTATTCCATTAGCACCAAGCCCAATTGATTTAGTAAATATTAAAGTTGTCGAACCTGTTGTTTTGAAGAAAGACGTAAATAAAGGTTAATTATGGAAAACACTAAATACATAAAAAGATTAGAGGTTTCGCTCGCTTGTTTACTACCGTTAATTGTACTAGTAATGCGATTACTAGATGGTTATTTTAGAACCAGTATATCTAACTACGCATACAGCGAATATTCCTATGTTTATGTGTTTATGTTGACATTGGGCGGAAGTATGTTCTTGTACAATGGTACTGCGAATCAAAAACATTGGTACAATATAGTATTAGGAATTTCTTTATTTGGAGTTGCTTTAACACCACATAAAGATTTTACGATACTGCATTATTTCTTCGCTGGAACTTTCTTTTTAGGTAGCATTTTAGCTATTGGTTTAAGCACCAGTCTTTGGCTTCGTGATTGGAAATATCTAGTAGCAGGAATAGCATTTCTAGGATTGCTATTTCATTTTGCATTTGGGTACTTCTCTTTATTAGTTGCAGAAAGTATAGGGCTTGTTCCGTTTTCATTTCATTTCATTGTAAAATCTTTAAAAAAATAAATTATGAGTATAAAAGACGCTTTTTTAAAAACAAATATACAAGGCATTATAGCATTGGTTATAATCGTTGGAGGATTGTGTTTCCTTTCTTTTGCAAAGTCAACTGAAGCAATACAAGTTTCAATTTCTAACTTCATAATGGTAGTACTAGGATATTATTTTGGAAGCTCAAGAAGTGGAGTTGAAAAAGACAAAACTATTTCAGAATTTTTAGACAAACAAAATTAAATAATATGCTGCATTTTATCGACTTAAAATTATCATTTCTAGTAGGCTTTTTTGCCGTAATATCCTTTTCTCAAGTCGATATTATAATGAAAGTTCTTGTATTTGCAGTTACTATTGGATATACAATAGACCGTTGGATTCATTTGCAAAAAGAAAAAAAGGACATAAAAAATAGAAATAGAAGCAAAGACAATGATAAATAAACAGGAATTATCGGAATTATCGGAATTATCGGAATCATTCGGTATTCCAATACCGTCTATACAGGCTATTATTGAAGTAGAAAGTGCAGGTCAAGGATTTGACAAAGCGACTGGAAAAATTAAGATACAATTTGAGCCTAGTTGGTTTAAAAAGCTATCTAAATTAGTCACTGGTTTATGGTCAGTAAATAAAGTAGATGTACAGAGTAAAGAATGGTTAGCGTTTAACGATGCGTTTACAAAAAATCCTGAAAAAGCAATGGAAAGTACTTCTTGGGGTTCGATGCAAGTTATGGGTTTTCATTGGAAAAGACTAGGATTTAACTCGGTTGGGGAGATGGTTGATTTTGCCAAGAAAAGCGAACGTAACCAAGTTTGGCTCGGTTTGAAATTCTTGCAAACAGATAAATTTATTTACCACGCTATCTTAGTTAAAGACTGGAAAAGTGTAGCTTTTAGATATAATGGCGCAAATTATCGAGTTAATAGCTACGACAAAAAACTAGAAAGAGCAGAAATTAAGTATTCAAACATTAAGTAAATAATGCGAGATTTTACGAGAATCTCGCAATAAATAAAAAGATTAAACACTTTAAAAAAAATGGAAACAACTGAAATAAATCCTAAAACAATATTGTATTTTATTATAATTACTATATTAATTTCTCTTTGCTTTAGAAATTGCAATGATAAATCAAAATTTGAAATAGAGAATAATAAATATGCTAAATCTAATGACTCATTGAATATTTTATTTCAAAAATCAGTTTTGGAAGTAGAAAGATATGAACGTGATCTTAAAGAATTAAATGATGAACTTTTAATTGCTCAGAATAATAGTCAAATATCAGAAACTAAATACTATGCTTTAAAAAATAAAACCGTAAAACCAAAATATGTTGAAAGTATAATTGATTGCAATGATACTATCCAATCCATATATAAATATGCGCTTGCTAAAGATAGTCTATGCGATATAGTTATTACTGATAAAAACATAGTAATAAAACAACAAGATACAATCATAAAAACTAATTTAGCAGAAAAAAAGGAATTAGTAGGAATGATAGATTTAAAAGAAAATGCTAATAAAAATCTTGAATCTATAATTTCAAATGATAAAAAAGAAATTAAGCAAGAAAAAAACAAAAAAAATCTATGGAAAATAACATCTGTAGGATTAACCGCAGTAATATTAAAGATGATAATTTTTAAATAAAAAGTAATGACTAAGATAAGTAATAAAATAGCATATAAAGTAAAAAATAGTCCCGCAATTACAGATTGTGTAATAGGCACTAATTCAGAAAAAAACCTTTCAGAATTAGTAGAAAATCAAACTGTAAATTTTCCTTTATCCGCAATACAATCTCTAATCTTAGGAGGACTTTCTCCTGATTTGGGAGGACAGTTAAAAATAACAGAAATAGAACCTATAACGGTTGAAACTGATATTTCAACTATTGTAAATGCTTTAAACCCACATTATGTAGTAGGTAGATATGAAATAGTTTGTTTTAATATTAATGGACAAATCTATCTTTTAAAATCTCAAAATTTAACTATTGGTTTTGACGGAACTGCATTAACAAATGATGATTTTGTAGAATTTCCAGTTTCTGTGGGCGCTACAGGAGCAGATGGGGCAGATGGAATTCCCGGTACTAATGGTACTAATGGTAAAGAGGTTGAGTTACGCACTAGCGGAAATTGGATTCAATGGAAATATACAACCGATTTAACTTGGACAAATCTAATTGATATTAATGGATTAAAAGGAGATGACGGAGTTTCTATAACGGCTGATGGAGATTCAACAACTGTTAGTGGAGATGGTTCAATTTTAACACCTTATGTAGTTGAAATAAAACCGAATTACTCATGGACTTTAGGATCACTAAGACAGCTAGAGGTTGATGATACTTATGTAACAACTAATTTCGATTCAAGTGGACTTGGTAGATTAGAAATGTTAGGATGGGCTATATGTAATGGAGCAAATGGGACTATTGATAGAAGAGGTAGAACTTCTATTGCTTATGATGATAGAAATACTAATCCTTCAACTGGTTTTTGGGACATAGCATACAATACTTTAGGTAGTGTTTTAGGATTATTACAAGTAAAATTAACAGCAAATCAGAGTGGAGTACAACCGCATTCGCATATTGTACCTACTTCAATTATTGTTGGTGGTGGTGTAGGTGGATCTGGAACGTTAAATTTTGGACCAGTGGCTACTGGTACAAATACTGCTATAGATGCTATAGATTTCCATGAAAATAGACAGCCATCGATAGTAGATTTATGGATTAAAAAAGTATCATAATTATGGATAAAAGAATAAGACAATTAGCTGTTGAAACAGTAGTTAATACGGAAAATGATTTAACTAAATTATCTACATTTGTTTATACTGTTGGACAAGTCCGTAAATTACCTATCTTTGAAAAAACAAAATTTGTAGAAAGAACTATAAGTGAGATTTCAGAAACCGAAACTCATTATAAATTATTTATATCAGATAATGAAGTTTCTCAGGAATGGAAAAATATACCAAAAAGTAGTAGAGTAATAATTGAGTATTTTATTGAGTAAGTATGAATATAGGAAGTATGCCCGATAGATTTATAATTTCTCCTCTAAATGGGGAGAAATTTAATAATATTAAAGATCTTAATGGGAAAAAATTAATTATTAACACTTCTATTGAAAATGCTAAAGATGTAAATAGGATTGGAATTGTTCATTCGTTACCATTAGATTATAAAGGCAATATATTAGTTGGGGATAAAATTATTGTACAGCATAATGTATTCAGAGATTACTTTGATTCAAATGGAAAAACTAGATTTTCAGATTGGCATATTAAAGATGATTTATATTGGGTACAACCTGAATTAGTATATTTAATAATTCGTGGAGAAGAAAAAATATCAGTAGATGATTTTTGTTTTATAGAACCTATATTTTCAGAAGAAAAATGGATTGGTAAAGTAGAATTACAGCATCAGGGTATTGTAAAGTATGGTAATGATGGATTAAGAAAATTAGGTATATTTGAAGGCGACCATATTGGTTTTCATAATAATTGTGAAGTAGAGTTTGTAATAGATGATACTAGAATGTTTAAAATGAAAACTCATAGAATATTAGCAAAAGTAAATTAATTAAATGATAGGACTTTCCCAAGATATTGAGGAATCTATACAAAATAGCTTAGAAGGCTTAATGTTAGACGTTAGTATGCTTAGTGTTGATGATGTAAAATTATCAGCATTAGTAAAATCACGTATTGACTCATTTACCGCAATTAAGCAAATGTTAGTTACTTGGCAAAATTCTCCTAACGCTCCAAGTCATGAAAAATTAAAAACTTATATCATAGAACTTGTACAAGCAGGAGAAGTTTCAGTTGAAATATTAAGAGAGGCTTTAAAAAAGAAAATTAATTTTGCAGATTTAGAGCCTGAGAAATATGGTTCAGCTATTAGTAGTAAGCCAATTATTTTAAAAGCCATTTCGGACATTGATGCAGGAAATAAAGAATTAAAACTTCAAATTGAAGTTGATAAATTTGATTTAGGTGAAAGAGATTTTAAAAGAGGATTTCCAGAAAAATATGCAAATCAAGAATTTTACCCATTAAAAAATTATTATAAAGAATGGTTTGATGATGAAACTCAAAGTATAATGATTTGTCCTAAAGGAACAAAAGGGGAAGTTATGGTTTTAGATGGATTAAAAATAATGCTTCCTAAAAAACCAAAGAATACTGATATTATGTTTCATAGAAAGCCTAAATCTGAACAATATTGGGTTAGACCTGAAATGCCAAAAGGATTAACTCCAGATACAGAAGAAGCTTTTACTGATTATATTTTAGAAGAATATAGAAGACGCAGAGAAGGAGTGTGGTTTATGAATAATGGTGAAGCAGTTTATTTAACACCTGCTCATTACATGGGCTTAATGTGGGATGAAATGCTTGAAACAGGCGGGTATAAAGAATTTCGTATGGCACAGGCTTATATGTATTACTTTGCTAAAGCTTGTTTATGTGATCCAAGAAGTGTTGGAATGTTTTTTACAAAAGGACGTAGAACAGGGTTTACAGAAATGGCATTAGACCATTTAATTGATGGTTCTACAAGTACTAAAAATGGTAAATTTGGAATTACATCAAAAACAGAGACAGATGCAATATCAGTCTTTTTAAAATACTCTCATGCAGTACAA
>Ga0075464_10000448_pt1 | contig 18052 bp, 26 predicted proteins | sample DEB19_08_DNA_5_FD_75068 | JGI IMG/M metagenome (GOLD analysis project Ga0075464, IMG submission 75068) | Aqueous microbial communities from the Delaware River and Bay under freshwater to marine salinity gradient to study organic matter... | ecosystem: Environmental > Aquatic > Marine > Coastal ...
GAGCGTTTCGGTCTTGGCCTGATCGGAGGCCGTGGCGAGGAACTGCGTCAGCATCGCGGCTTCCTGCTGCATGAGCCCCTTGGGTTCCGTGCCATTGCGGCGTGACTGCTCGGTCAGGATGGCTGTGCGGTTCGCCAGATTCGACGCCCAGGTGTCGGGCTTCGAGAAGTCCAGCGGATCGACCACGGCACCCTCGCGCTGGATGGCGTACTCGAGCGGCGCGGCCTTCAATTGCTGGATGCTGGTCTGCACGAACTTATCGATCTTCGCCAGGTGCGTGATCTGCTCCTTGGTCGGCGTGTCGCCGTAGCTGGCCGCGAGTTCCTTGACCTTGGCCTGCATCTGTACCGGCGTCAGGCGCGAGAACTCGGCCGTTGCCTTCTGCTCTGCGGCGATCTGCGAAGCGAAGCCATCGAACGGCGTCCCCTTGCTGGCCTTGTTGAAGGCGTCAAACTCGGTCGGCGGGATGTCGCGGCCGTTCTCGACGTACCACGAAAGCCGCGTCGCCATCGTGTTCAGGTTCGACAGCCGGCGGCGCTCGGCAATCTCTGCCCGAGCATCCAGCCTTGTCTGTGCCGTGGAAATGTGGGAAAGCAAAGCCCCCCGCTTGTTCGAGTCAAGTTCAGGATATTTGTCTCCTGAAATTTCCTTTTCCAGCGCCTTCAGCGAAGACATGCTGTTAACGGACTTTCCAAGACGCTCAACCAATAGCGTGCCAGTCACGCCCTCCTTGAATCCGGATAGCGTCTTCTCGATGTCGTGGGGGCTCATGCCTGCCTGCGGCCCAGCAGCGCGAATGAAGGTGTCGAGGTTGCTCATGGCCTCCTGGCGCTGCGCATCACCGCGCACGGCGTACCGTTGCATCTGCTCGACGTAGGCATCAATCCCGCCGCGAATGTCCTGCTGGTCCTTCTTGACGACCATCTGCCGGATGCTGCCCTGAGTGCGGCCGATGTCATCCGTCAGCGCCGCCGTGACCAGCTGGCGATTCTCTTCGCTCACGCCCTTGAGAACTTCGTCGATGCGCTTCTGCGATTCCTTGGCGAATATTTCGCCGGCCTTGTCCTTGGCGTAGCGGCCATCCGTGAGCCCGAGCGCGATGTCGTCGTGGACTTCGGAAAGCGCGTTCTTGATCTGGCCTTGAGCGGCGACCGCCTGAGCATGGTTTGCGGCAGCCCGCACTCGCTTGGCCTCCTGTTCCTGCTCGTGCTGCGCCTTGGCTTCGACAGCAGCGAATGTGTCTGCTGCAACGTCCAGCCCTTTCGCCAGCGGCCCAGCCGCATCTACCCCGAACGCCATAGCCGGCAGTTGCGGTCCCTGCACAATCGGCGCCGCTGCCCGGTTGCCGAAGTTTCCCGTCGGTATGCGTGCCATGATCAGGAATCCCACTCGTCAGGGTTGTTCCCGCGCGGATAGCTTGTGCCTCCGCCATATTTTGATCCGAGCCTTGCGCCCGTTGCCAGCAGCGAACCCGCCGCGCCGGCATACCCTTGAGCCTTGGCGTTGCTGCCTGATGCGCGAAGCCCGGAGGCTTCCGCGTCCAGGCGCTGCCCCTTCCGGACGCCGGTCAGCAGTTCTGTCAGGGCATCACCCTCGCCGCGATTGATGATGTCGCCCTGAATCGTCAGCGGGGTTCCGGCATCTGCCACCACGCCGGACGCGGCTAGTGCAGAGCGCGCCGAGGACTGCTGCGACTTGGTTGCCTTCCTGATCTTGTCGGCGTTGACCTGCGCCACCTCGCGCTCGGCCTGCGCGTCGGCGTTGGCTTGGGCGGCCTGATAGTTCGCCATGCTCTCCTGCTGGCTGCCCCGGCTGACAGCAGAAACGACCTGCATACCAAGCGAGGCCGCCGTCAGGGCATTGCCAAGCGTCCATTCAATTCCTGTGTACATGCTATAGCCTCCGCTTGAATACGCCGCCTACCTGCTCGAACCCGAGGCGCTGATACATCCGGCCGGTTTCTTCAACCTTGACGCCGGTCGTAATCGCCAGCGTGATTTCCTGCGCGCCCTGGTTCTCTGCCCAAGCCGAAAACTCGGACAGCAGATACCACGCTGCGACGCCGCCGCGCTTGTCGGGACGCATAAACAGGGCAAGTTCTGCCGCCACCCTGGCGCGCGAGAACCACGCTTCCGCCATGTAGCCGACCATCCCGCCATCGATTTCGCCGTCACGCTCATGCACGCGCACGAAGCCACCGGTCTGCATCAGCGTCTTAAGGGTGCTGGCGACCTTCTCGCCGTCATAGGGCATGAAGGAATACCGGCTTTCGGCGTGCATGATCTGCCCGAGGGCTACCATCGCAGCGATGTCGCCGGGGGTCGCGTCTCTAACCATTGGCCGAGACCTTCATGATCACCGCCAGCACCTGCCACGGTAGCGGCTGGGTCTGCTGAATGACGATCGTCTTGTTATCCCCGAGCATGGAAACCTTCTTGTCACCGGTGAAGGGTTCGACGGCCGCGTTCAGGATGCCGGAACCGAACTGGCGGAAGGGAAGCGTCTCGCCCTGCACCGTTGCGCCCTGCGTCAGGTAGAAGCGGACCGTCGCCTCGTGGATCGACATCGCCGCCCCGGCGCTGGTGCCGTTCGGCGCTTGGACTTCCGGCTCCAAGGTTTCGATCTCGGATTCGTAGTGCAGCCCGATCTCGACCGCGTTTGCGGCTCGCGGGATGGTGATCGCGCCGGATGTCACGATCTGCTGCGGCATCACGACGCCATCGGCAACAACGTCGACCGTCTCGCCTTCAAGGTGATCAAGGCCGGACCATGTATCCGTCCCGGCGCCGCCGATGGTGCCGGTCACCGCGCTGTCGGTGTTCAGGTCGGAATCGAAATACTCGACATACCGCACATCCGAGCCGTCGATCGTTCGCTTGACCACGACCCATACCTGATCCTCGTCGCCGTTCGGGATCGAGGCGACCGACTCGAACAGGCCATCCGTAGTACGCCGGGCCCAGCCGATCACGTCCTGGTCGCGGTCGATCGACATCGTAGCCAGCACGCCATCACCGCGAACCATCCAGACGACTTGATCAGGCTCCTGCGCGAAGGCCATTTCGTAGATGCCACCGCGCGGGATGTGTTCTGACAGGACCGACACGTCAGGCGAGTTGAACGAATCGATGTCTGCCCGGTAGCCCAGGGCGCGGACACGTTCCCCGCCGCGCGTCACGAAGATGATCTCGTTCGCCACGCGGACCGGCCGGGTTGTGGCCACGCCGTAGGCGGTCTGGCTGCGGATCTGCACGTTCGTCGGGGTGATCGGCGAGTCATTGCCGCCCATCATCGAGAACTCGCCGCCGTAGGTCATCGGCAGCAGGATCCGCGTCGAGGCCAGATGCTCGATGGGGTTGATCTGGTCGCTGGCAATCGTGAAGCTGAAGCCGTCCGAATCATCGACGCCTTCGGAAAAGTTGTAATACTCGCCGGTCCGTGAGCCCCACAGCGTTTGCGGGTAGCCCGACGATCCGGCGCAGATCAGCCGTTGCTCGAACAGCGTCCCGCAGCGCGGGTATCCGTCCGTCGCATTCCAGACCTTTGAGCGCAAGGCCCAGCCGCCAGACTGCGCCGCCGTGGTCGAGTTCAGCACTGTTCGAATGGTGCCGGTGACCACTGTCGAACTGGTGAATGCCGTGATCTCGACCAAGCCGTCATTGATCTCGACGAACTTCCCGATGTCGGTCACTTGCGCCGAATTCTTGAACGCCGCCGCGCCGGCCGTCAGCGTGATGGATGCGCCTTCCGGATCCTTCGCGCTCGGCGTGAGCGTCGTCTTCGGCGATTCGGTCAGCGTCCAGGACTGCGAAGCAATGGGGCCAGCGGAGGCGAAGGCGTCGACAATTGTCACCGTGACGACTGTCGTAGAGGTGTAAGCGGTGATTGTCGCGAGCCCCGCTCCGCTGGTGATCTGTCGCCCGACATCGGACGCCTCGAAGCAGGCTGCAGCGGCTGTAGCCGTGCGCCCGGTGCCGACTGAAGCGGCGGAGAGCGTCAGGGTCGTTGCCGGCTTGTCGCCCTTTTCCTCGGACGGCTCTACCTGCCACGGCACCGCCGAGAGCTTCCAGACGGTGTTCGAGTAGCGCACCAAGCGATAGACAGGGTGCGACGGATGGAACAGGAACATCGTGTCAGCCGACTGGACATAGTGAATGTCGTCAAGCTGCGCCTCGGTGTAGGGGCTGGCCACTTCGACCGGCGTTCCGGTATTGAGGATCTGGCCGGTCGTGGTGTAGAAGCGCACATACAGGTCGCCGAACTCGATCACGAACGCCTGCGACCGGTTGAAGATGAATGGGATCAGGCGCGCGGCCTTGGTGCTGTCCTTGGTCTCTGCCGCAAACCGCGAGCCTGGCGCACGTTTGGCCCCGCCATGTACCTGCGGGATCGCGTTTAGGCATGTCTTAAGCCCGTTCTTGAAGCGAGCCACATCGACGCGCCCGAGCAGGCGGGGAGAAATTTCCCCAGCCGTGAAGTTGGTCTGGATGTAGTCGACGCGCGCCATTTAGCGCCTCGCCGCGAGGAAGGGGAAGTCCCCCATTTCGTCGGGCGTGTCTTCCTGCCCGTCAATCGCCTTGGCCTGTTTCAGCAGCCGCGTGAATTCCTGATACATCGAATCGCGCAGGCTGGTCGATTTGGTCAGCGCGTAGGCCATCGAAAACGCCATGTAGCGCGTCATGACCTCGACCATCTGCGAATCCCACGATGCAACGTCCTCGTTGTCGGCGATGTAGCGCAGATAGGCCGGGTTGTCGTCGATCAGGAGCTTGCGGCCTTCCAGCTTGTATTCCGGCGTCTCGCCGTCCTGGCCGACCGACAGCACGCGCAGGCAATCGCCTGGCAGCGTGAATTGATACGTCCAATCGAACGCCGGCGCCGCCGAGTCAGGCGCCAGAGCCACCCGGCTGATGCAGCAGTTCCAGGGGTGCGAGCGGATCACCGCCTGGCGCGAGTTGTCCCAGAGGTTCGAGGCGATCACGGCCCGGTCGCTGTTCTCGGAAAACGATGCGATGGTGTTCTGTCCGAGCAACAGCAGCGCGTTCGAGCAGACCTGTACCTTCGAAGTCGCCATGCTTCAATCCTCTGAAACGAAAAGGGGCCGGCCACCCCGAGAGAGGCAGCCGGCGAAACTGACACGAGGCAGGAGGAACCTCATAGGTGTGTCAGGGTTCTTTGCTTAGGTACCGTCGACGTACTGGATGCGCACCGACATGGTTCCGGTGACAGCCGCCGTGCCGGACACGCCGGTCACGTCATAGCTGATCTTCGGGTCTTCGGTCAGGCCGAGGGCTTCCCAGATGCGCTTTTCCTTGTCGTCGATGTTGACCGCGCCGGACTCGTGCAGGACGTTGGTTTCGGCAACCGCAGCCGTCGCAACGTCGATCGCCGAGGCGAAGAAGTCGGCATCGACCACCGCGCCACCATCGGCAGCGGTCTTGTACAGACCGAGGTCGAGCGTGGCGCCGGAGGCGGACAGGTCATCGCAGGCGAAGAACACTGCCGAGACGCGGGCGCTCGACGGGATGCGGCAGAAGCGGTACGTCGAGCCCGCATCGCCGCCAGCAGCTTCGACGATGGCGACGGACTCGCGCAGGCGGCCGTGTTGGAGATAGGCGCCAGTCATGTCGACAGGCGTCGCGTCGGCGTTGGTTACCGCCGTGGACTTCAGGTTTTCAGCAGCCATGATTTATTTCCTCTCGTTCGTGGCGGGTTTAGTTGCAAGCGATCTGCATGACCTTCGCGTCCTCGATGCGGACGGCGCCCAGGCTCATGCAGGCATACGGCTGCATGGCGTAGGACTTGTCCGCACGCTCGGTGAGGCGGGTCGTGATCTCGGCACCGATGCCCAGCGCGACACCGGACTTTGCCCAGGCCAGCGCAAGGTCAGACGTGCCGTTGTTGGTGATGCGCTCCGAGGGAACGACGCCGAAGCCGAACAGCTTCTGGCCCTTCGGAATGTCGCCCGACATCATCGACATGACGGTGTTGTACTGCGTGTCCGTCAGCGTGGTGTCGTTCAGCATGTCCTCCAGCTGCTCGGACGTGTAGGCGATGTAAAGCTCTTCGCCGTTCTCGCCGTCGCATTCGTTGGTGCGGAAGTTCTTGCGCGCGGTGATCAGCTTGGCCTTGGTCAGGCCGGCAGAACCGTGGGCGATCTTCTGCGCCGAGGGAAGGGCAACGCCACCGGAAGACGAGCGGGCAGAGCCGTTCATCGCGGCAATGATCACATCATCCTTGGAGCGGTTCATCGCGGCGACGCCGGCCTTGAGGTAGGCGCTCGACGGATCGGCGAGCATCTTCTTCTTGTCCAGTTCATCGACCAGATCGGCCCACTCGTAGTCGTCCAGGTCGATATAGCGGGTGGAGTGCGGCGTCTCGATCAGCGGGGTGTCGCCGTGGCGCGTGGTCTTGCGCTGGGCGGCGGTGGCGCCGATGCGGTTCATCTTCTTCGACTCGCCGACGATGCCGGATTCGACAACGACCTTCGACTCGAAGCGCGACTCCGACTGTTGCGACAGATGGTAGAAGTTCGCCGAGAACTGCGTGACGAAAGCTTCGGTTACTTGAAAACTCATGATGTTTCTCCCGAAAAGGAATGAATGTGAATGCAGCGGTCTTTTCGGGTTGTTCGCTCATTTAGCCGATGGCCGAGCGGCCCAGGGTGATGCGGTAGTGCGGTCCTGCGGTGCGGGCTGGCGTGCAGTTGTTCCCGCTCTGTCCTGCTTCCCGGCTTGGCTGGCCTTGCGGTTGTTCAGCCTTGCCGGGGTTGTTGGTTATTTTTCCCTGTTAAACCTGATAATTTTGAATTTCAGTTCGTACATCGAATACCTGAAGCAAAGTGCATTGATTGCGTTCTTTGCTGCTGCCTTTGTAAGGAATACCAGCGGATCCGGTTCATCGGCCCATATATCCGGGGCAACGATTCCGGAGTACTTTCCGCCGACAACTTCGATTGCCCACAAATGATTTGCCTGAATTAGTTTTGGTTTCTCCATGATCATGCCGCCTTGCGCTGCTTCTGCCGGGCGGCGGCTTCGTGGTGTGCAGCGACCTTGGCCTTGACCGAGGCGTGCTTCGGATGCTTCGGATCCCAATACGGCGAATCCTTCGCCATCAGTTCGTCGAGGCTTTCCGCCGCGAGGATCGAGTCGCCACCGACGCCGGGATCCTCCTGCATTTCGCGGCCGACCTTGGCGAGGATCTTGATCACCGCAGGCATGTTGCCGATGCGGTTGATCTCCTTCATGTCGGACTCGTCGGCGTAGGCATTGAACGCCTTGAACGCGAGACGGACGTTCTCCGTCAGCTGCTCGGGCGTCTTGTAGAAGCTCTTCAGCGATTCCTCGGCCTTGCCGCGCCCGAAGTTGACCATCTGCTCGGCCATGCTCGGGATCAGCGCGGCGTACTCGCCCATGACTGCCTGGTACTGCTTCTGCGTCAGGCCCATTTCGTGCGCCTTGGTGCGAAAGGCTGCGGTCAGATCGGGATCGGGCTCGAAGGCTTCCATGCCGGCCGGGGGCTCGAACTTGTATTCGGTCGCATCCTTCGGCGGCAGGCCGGTGTCCTTCATGCGCTGCTCAAGCCCGGTGTAAGACTTCGCCCAGGCCTCGTGATTGATCTCGCCCTTGGTCGCATCCCAGAACTTCGCGGGGACGTGCGCCGGGCGGCGGGTGTCGGTCTCGCTGGCCTGCAGCGCCTGCTGGTCTGCGGTCTGCGGGGCGGGGTCGCCAGTCGGTGCAGCTGCGGCCGGGGCAGGATCGCCACCAGCGCCGAGTGCTTCGAGAATGCTGGGCTCGGGTGCTGCGGCTGCCGGGGCACCGCCACCAGCGCCGCCTTCGGTTCCATCGGTTGCCGCGTCCATCAGAGTGAATCTGCGCATCAGGCGTTGAATCAACATGCTCGCTTCTCCTTAAAGTGTCGGCGGGAACTTGGGTGCCCCGCTCTCGACAGAAACACAGGTGTCCAGGATGAACCGGATCACGGAACGCTGCCCCTCGCGGAACGCGGTGACATCGGGTTGGCCGGGGCTGAACGATTGCCGCGCATCGAAGCGGGCGATCAGGTCATCGAGCACCGTCGCGCCTTCGTGGTGACCCACAAGCGCCGCGTGGTAGGTGTGCGGTGTGACCTGGCTCATGCCCTCGCCCCTTCCATGATCTGCCTCGCGAACGGGTCTTTCTGCTCGTCCTTCACAACGGCATAGAGGCACTTGATCAGCTCGTCGAGCCGCGTGAACCAGCTGTCGTAGACGTTGCCGTTGATCTCGACGCGGCACCAGTGGCCGAAGCGCTGGACGGGCTCGCCGTCGCGGCCATCGTAGAGGTCTGCGCCGCCACCCTTGATGCGAGCGCCGGACAGCGCCTGCGGGTTGTAGAGCTTCGGCACGACCTTGAGCGACAGCCACTTGAGCGTCAGCTTCGCGTTGATCACTTCGAGCGCATGGATCAGGTCGATCAGCCCGTCATAGCTCAAGGCAAAGATGCGGCCGTTGCCGACGACGATCTGCCCCTTCGCCTGGCCAAGCTCGACGCGCTGGACGATGCGCAGATCGGCGATTTGTTCTGGAGTCATCATGCCGCCTGCGCTCCCATCGCCCCGCCGACCGCTTGCGCCATCATGGCCTGCGCTTGCGCGGCCAGCTGTTGCTGGCTGCGCTGCTCGCGTGTCGCGTCGACGTCGTCCTGATCGACCAGCAGCTCGGCAGGGACGCCGAGCAGTTCAGCGCGCTTGCGAGTCGCCTTGTTGAAATCGTAGTTGTCGAGCAGTTCCGTCTTTCCGGTGCCGGCGACCTCATTGACCAGGGCGGCTTCGTAGCGATCCATCGCAGCCACATCGACCGCCTTCTGGCTGCGCGCGATCGGGCTGCGGTACTGCGTGCGGAAGTCGCGGCCGGCCAGTTCAGGCGGCGGGTTGCCGAAGGCGCCATCGCGGAACATCAGGCCGAAGACGCGATCGATCATCCGCGCCATGTACTCGCTCTGCATCCGGCCGAACATCGGGCCGAGTTGCTGGCGGATCAGATCGACGTTGATCGTCGCCTCGGTCGCGGTGATCGCCTGGCCATCCTTCGGCGTCAGCTGGTCGGCCATCAGCACCTTGCGGATGCTGCGCTGCAGGCGGTCGATCTCCAGAACGGCGATGTCGAACTTGCTCGCCGGCTGCAGCGCCTTCATCGAATCGACGCTGTTCGCCACGATTACCTTGCGCGGGCCGATCCGGATCGTCTTCGGGTTCAGAACCCCATCATCCTCGGCGATCCACATCCCGGCGATGGCCATGTCGGCATTGGCCAGGACGTAGCGGACAACCTCGTTCAGCGTCTTCGCGTCCGGCAGCGCGTCGTGCATCGGGCCGAGTGCATAGACCGAATCCGGCAGGACTTGCCAGCGCGGCACAACGACTGGCATTTCGTGATAGCCGGACTCGCGCAGGATCGTCTTGCTGTCGCGCTCGAAGTGGCAGGAGGCAATCGGCATGTTCTTCGCCTGGTTGCCTTTGGCGTCCTTGCGCGGGTATATCGCCCAGACCACGGACACAGCCTCGTCGGGCTTCATGGTCGCCAGCTCGCGCGTCTTCTCGCTGACCATGTTCGCGCCGTACTCGGCGACGGCCTGCTCGGCAGACATCGAGACTTCGCGGAACACGGTATCGATCGCGCCACCTCGGGTCGATGCGCCGAAGTAGCACGATGCCAGCGGCCACTGCTCGAACTGCAGGCCGGTCTCGTTCTCGCCGATGAACATGGCGAACTGGCCGGCGATGGTCATGTCGATGCAGCAGTCGAACCCTACCGCGTCGAAGTTGCTGGCGTGGATCTGTTCCCAGATCGATTCAGCGACTTCATCAAGCCACTTGCGGGCCGCGTCCTCGTCGTCATTCTTGCCGGCGCCGACATCGAGCCCGAACCAGCGCGAGTTCGCCGGGGTGAGGCCGGACATCAGCGCCGAGGCGTGGATCCGCACCGCGTCGGTTGCCGTGCTGTCTAGCAAGTCGGCCTTCTTCGATGCGCCCTCGCTTAGGTTGCCATCCGCGCCGGCAGTGCCACCCGCCGAGAACAACGCGCCGCGCATCGGCATCGAGTAGTCATAGCACTTCTTCCACTCGTTTTCGACGATGGTCCGCTTCGACTTCAGCGCAGCCAGGCGGCGCAACAGGGCGGCGACATCAGCGGCCACGGATCAGGCCCCGAGCGTCGGCTTCGACTGCGCCGAAGGCAGGCCAGTCACCGGATTGGACAGATCGCCACCGCCACCGGTCGCCAGCAGGGACGATGCCCGGGCGGCGCGACGGCGCTGCGTCTTGGCTTGGGCCGACTTGCCGGCCGCGTCAGCATCGGCTTTGGCCTGGTCGGCAATCGGTGAGGACTGGACAACGGGCGGAGGGGAGCTATCGCCACCGCCAAAAATGCTTTCGATGATTCCGCCGCACATGATCAGCCTCGCTTCGGTGGGGTTCGGTGGGACGGGTGCGGCGCCTCGGGAGGACACACCCAGCCTTCGGGAGTCAGCACGGATTTCGTCAGCGTTCCGGCCTCAAGCCTCGCCAGCGCTTCGGCGTAGGGGATCTCGGCTCGGGAATTGATGCCGACACCAGCCGGACGCATCGGATCATCGACGGTCGGCGTCGGAGGGGCTTCGCGGTGCTTCTTCACGCGATGGGTGCGGCCAGTGGCGGCAGCCTCAAGCGCGGCGTCGACGCTGTGCTTGGTGTCGTCTGGGTTCGCGGTTTCCCCTGGAACTTGAACGTCTGTAGTGCGGGACATGAACGGGCTCCATCGGTTGCGATGGGGGCGTTTTACCCGTCAATGGCTCCCGGTGGATTCGCTACAGCGTATTTCACAGACGGACGCATGCAGCGTGACAAGGGCGCGGCCGTCTTCGAAGTTTGGCGGGCTGCCTTCCTTCCATCGCGCCAGCGTCGAGGGCGAGACGTTGATCGCCCTGGCGACATCGGCGTTCGTGTAGCCGAATCCTTGCAGGTCGGCCAGCAGGCGGAACCAATCGACCGGCTCGGCCCTGACGATCAACCAGGGCGATCGATACGGCTTTGGGCGGGATCGCTGGGGAGTCATCGGTCAGGCCGGCGCGGCATCCAGCTCGCGGACAGCGACCTCGACGCGCGGCGTCTCGCTGTAGCGCTTGCGTTTGATCACGGCGCAGACGACAGAATCATCGCGGAATGTGATCTTGTTCATCCCGTCAAGCACAGATTTTTCGATGTTGTCCAAGTCCGGTTTTCCGGTCGGCAGCACCTCACCGGCCAACGCTCGAGCCCGCTTTTTCTTTGACCACGAGGCAGGCACCGAGCAGAAGACGCGAATGGTCACGGCGACAGGGAAGCTCGTCGGCGCCTCGCCGGCCATCGCCTCGTGCGCAGCCATCCGGACCAGGTTCTCGTACTCGACCGTATTCTTCGGCGTGTAGTGGGTCACAAACTGCGCGCCGCCCTTCCCCTTTGCGATCCGACTCCGCGCCCGGCCCTTGCCCTTCGGCTCGCCTGGGACGACAAACTCGACGGACAGCTTCGAGGGTCGATCAGGATAAGGGCTCGGCAAATGCGCGGGCGCGCGAGACGGTACAGGCTCCGGCGCAATCGTCGGAAATTTCCCCAAATCATCCATTCCAGAAAACATCGCAATCCCCCCGTTTTGTCCGGAAATTCAAATCCGGATTTGCCTGTGCATAACCTGTGGATAGTTTTTGTCCGGATTTGCCCCGCGTCCGGTTGTCCGGAAATCCGGTTTTACGTGTATACACGTAATAACCGGACGGATTTTCCGGACAAAACACCGACGCTACGCCGCTGTCCGGAAATGCCTTTCCGGACAATTTCCGGATTTCCGGACGTGTTGTAATTTCAATGACACCGCAACGCATAAATCCCCGCTACAACAGCCATCCTCCCGTCCTCGACAAGCCCCTTTAGCGCAGAGTAAATTTGGCTCCGGCTGACCTTCCCCTCAAGCGCCGAAATGATCTCAGACGCCCTGGCGCCGGCCCCTCGTTGCTCAAGAAACAGCAGAACGGCGGGCTCGGCCTGGTTCGTCCGCCCCTTCTTCCCGGCAGACTTCGGCGGGGCTTCGATTTCCTCGTGCAGTACGCAGGTCGTCCGGTCGCCTCCCCACCTGTTCTTCCCAAGAACATGCACGCCCAAGCGAAATCCGATCCGCCAGCCCTTTCCGTTCAAATCGCGCTGCTTCGTGATCTCGGCGGAGTGAATGCCGTTCTCGTCGCCGTCGCGGATCTCGATCTCCGTGTCGATGTGGGCCCGGATACCGGACCATCCTCGGGCGCCCTTCGCTTCGTCCTTCCCGCTGTGGTGGATCCAGAGGAAGGCAGCTTCCGTCTCGCGGCGGATCAAGTCCGCGTTCGCCATCACGACGCCCATATCCTCGCCGCTGTTCTCGTTTGCGCCGGCCGCGATGCGCGCCATCGTGTCGCCGATTATCAGCCCAACACGGACGCCGTAGCGGGCCTCTATGGCCTTGCATTCGTCCGCGATGGCGAAGACATCGACGTTCCCGTTAAACAGGTTGATAGGCTTCTGTGCGACGAATATCGGCAGGTCTTTGATGTGGTTCGCCGCCATGTACGCCGCGATCCGGTTGCGGACGCTGGCTGGGGATTCCGTCGCCAGGTACAGCACGCCCATCTGAACCGTGCGCTTGCCGAACCAATCGATGCCCCGGGCGATCGCTGCTGCTAGATGGATGGCGAGGAATGTCTTGCCTGAGTTGCTGGCGCCGTACAGGACCGAAACGCCGTCTGTCGTCAGAACGTCCTCGACGAGTTCGTCCATGAAGACCTGATCCTCCATCCTAGCCGCCTGGACGGTATCAAGCAGGGAGGTGTCCGGTTTTATTTCCGGACAAATCCGGTTTAGCGCCTCGACCAGTTCCCCGACAACGGACTGCGGGGTAACGGCAGCAGGTCGCATGGCCTGTTCGACCGCGCGATCCATCGTCTCGATCAGCCTGCGCATCGTGGCACGGTCGCGGATTATTTCGGCGTGCCTACCGATATTCGCCGTCGAAGGAACAGCCGCTGCAATTTCGCCAAGGTAGGCGAGCCCGCCGCACAGGTCTATTTCGTTCGAGGATTGCAGCAGGTCGGACACCGTTATCACGTCGGCCGCGATGCCTGACAAGTTGAGACGCTTGATAGCCCGGAAAATTCTGCGGTGATCGTCGCGGTAGAAATCAGAGTCTTGCAAAGTGCCCGCAATAGCCAGCCAGTCGGCGCGATTCCCGAGCAGCAATCCACCAAGAACCCAATGCTCGGCCTCGATCGAATGTGGCGGAATCTTCAAAGAAGGAATGGATCGAGCCGTCATCACTTCTTTGCCCTCGCTTGCGGATCGGGCAGTATTCCGACCTGCTTATTCTCGCCTTCTACGTCGAATCGCGGACCCTTGCCGAAGCTGGTTGCGTAATAGTTCAGCGCCTTCGACGATGCGGCGCGAACGTCCTTGATTGTTGGTTTCCGCTTGCGGCGATTCATGCAGCCACCTTTCGCGCCTGGTAGTCCGCATAAACCTTGCGGCGCCATTCGCGCTCTTTTTCGACTTCCCCTTCCCAATACTCGACGAGCGACAAGCGATCTTCGGGCGCTGTTCGTTCCCACCACGCCCTCATTTCGTCGGAAGGATCTGTCTCGCCGAGGGGGTAAATAAAGAATTCCAAGCGGTAGGCTTCGGATGCCTTGCTTATTCGTTTAGCAGTTAATTCAGATGCTTGCGTATTCATTCCGGCAGTCCTCCGGTTAAGTCGGATTGCGACCGGCGCGACCCGAGGAAGCATTAAGCGGCCTGCTCTGCCAGCTCGGGCCAGATGCGCTCCCAATCGTCGGGGCGCAGATCACGCCGCGTGACAGCGCCCTCTGTGGCGCGCTCAATGTCTGGGCATCGCTCGATTGGGATTGGGCGGATGCCGTTGCGCCACTGACTCACCGTGGCAGGCTTCACGCAGAGGATGTCAGCCAGCGCCTTCTGGCTCCCGATTACTTCGCAGGCGCGATCGATTGGGTTCATGGGCCGCAATCATGAGGCATTGCCTCTTGCCTGTCAATAGGCATTGCCTCTTGACACAGCATAGGCATTGCCTCATACTGTCTCACATCAGCACCGCACCACGGCCAAGCAGCAACGGCTCCCTGGCACCGCCGACAGCCTAGACCGGGTGATCACTGATACCAAAAAACCGAACAGGAGGCAGCTATGTGGTTTGACGACGACAACGGATGCAGCGATACCAGCGACGGGTATGTCGACGTGGTGTCGGATGCGATCTACGTGTTCTCACTGCTGGCCGGAATCGGCGTGCTGGCGGTTGTTGTATGGGTGCTGACATGAGCGCCCATCAAACCGCCACCGTGCATGTTCGCGGCCACGACTTCACCGTCGATTTTCTGCCCGTCGCCGACAAGCTGCCGACGATTGTCCGGCTCTGGCTTCCCGAGTATCCGGACGATGTTCTGAAGATCATCGACGACGACACGCTGCTGCTGATCCGCGCCGCAGCCAAACAACGGCACGCCGAAAACGAGCAGTACATCGCGCACGCCATCGACCTCGAAAGGATGGAAGCATGAACGCCAACAACTTCGCCGCCGCACACTTCCAGACGGTCCGCGATGGCGTCCGCGAGCGCGCCACCGCAGCCCTGGCCAAGGTCAAGCGCCAGCCCCGCCCTGACTTCGAGACGGTCGTCTATGTCACCGATCAGGACGGAGAGGAATGGGAAATTCGGATCGGCGTCTGCTACGCCGCGACCTACGACCCCGGCATCTACTCCGGTCCGTGGGAAGACAGCTACCCGGCATCCGGCGACATGGACATCACCGACATTCTGGTGCTGGACGACAACCCGGTCGGCATCACCGACGAAATGGTGAAGTCTGCCGCTGCCGACTGTGAGCGGATCACGGACGAGGCGTGGGACGACTACCACTCCAAGAAAAACGAAAGGTATGAGCCATGAGCAAGTACAAATTCAAGGCGCTGGAAGTCACCAGCATCGAAGCCTCGCAGGGCGGTCGTTGGGTCTATGTCGAACTCGACCTCGATACGCCGAAGGCCAAGGACGCATTCCTGACGCTGGCCGGCGACACAAGGGGGGGCGAGTTGGCGCTGTGGATGGCCGAGCTCGGCTACACCATCGCCGAGATTGAGGAAGTTGCAGCATGAACACTCAAGCCCTCGCCCGCCAGGCCGTGCGCCTCTACCCACGAACCAGCTACACCGACCGCAAGGCCGTCAACACCCTGCGCCGTGGCTGGATTCGCCAGATCGCCTACCTCGGGCCGCGCTGGCTACTGCATCCAGACAACGCCATACAGCGCAAACAAGCCGGCGCCGTCACCGTGGATCAATGCGTCTTCTGGTGCTGCACGGTCGGCGGGATTGCGGCTCTGGTGCTGCTATGAACAACAACGCCAACAGAGGCCGCATTCGTCCTTGGCGTGAGCATGAGGACGAATACCTGAAAGCGAACTACGCCACCGTGGACACGGTGGAAATCGCAAAGCACATGCGCCGATCCGTTGCCAGCATCTACCGCCGTGCCAATCGGCTTGGGCTGGAAAAGCAGAATCAGACCAAATGGAAGCCGGGTGCGCAAGTCGGCGTTGAGTACCGATTTAAACCCGGTCACACCGTTGGGCCGCGCTTTGCAAAAGGCAACACCTACGGGAAAAAGTTTGCGCCAGGCAACATCCCGCACAACAAAGGCACCGGGAAGCCGAAGGAACCGAAGCAGAAAAGAACGCCGAAGGAACCCAAAGCAACCACCAACAGGCTGTTTATTTGGGAACGCTGCGCCGCGCTGTTCGACAAGTACCGCGAGTTGAAGCAGAAGGATATGCAGCGAATCCTTGGCCTGCGCTCTGGAAGCGTTTCTAACGCACTCTCAACACGTCCCGCTGGCCTGTTTCACATTGACCGCTGGGTACAGGTTGGCCGCAACTTTGAGGCGGTCTATGTCAAAGGCCAAGGCTACGACGCGGAAAAGCCCAACAAGGAAATTGAGCGGGAAAGGGAGCGGGTTATCAGGATTGAAAAGCCCGACAGGATTCCGCAGCCAGTCTCGTGGCTGTGGGGAATGCCGGTAGAAACCGATTACAGGAAAGCAGCATGAATCACGGAGCCATCATTCCGATTGACGAATACCACGCCAATCCGGCGATTGGAAAATCTACGCTCGACCTGATTGCACGCGACCCATATCTGGTCGAATGGTCGCGCGCCGCGCCAGTCGACAGCGACAAGATGGGCGCGCTCGATCTAGGCGATGCACTGCACGCCATCCTTCTGGAGCCAGCCAGGCTAGACAGTGACTTCGCTGTCGCGCCTGACCTTGATATGCGCACCAACGCCGGAAAGGCGGCGCGCAAGGAGTTCGAGGAAGTCAACACCGGCCGCCGCATCCTGTCTGCCGACGATCACCGCCATTTGCGAATGATGTACGAGTCGGTTATGGCGCACCCGCAGGCCCGCGCGCTGATCGAGGCCGAGGGGCTGGTCGAGCGGTCCTACTTTTGGACGGACGGCCCGACCGGTATCGAATGCAAATGCCGTCCGGACAAGTTCATCCCCGAGCGCGGGCTGCTGATCGATGTCAAGACGACGCCATCGATCGCAAAGTTCACCTATTCGGTCGAGGACTTCCGCTACTACGTGCAAGACCCTTGGTATTGCGACGGCCTGAAGAAGTTCGGGCACGCCGCACAGATGGCTTTCCTTGTCGTCCAGAAGTCGTCCGAGATGGGGCGCTATCCGGTCCAAGTATTCACCCTGCCCGAGGACGTGATCCTTTTCGGCCGGCAGACCTACCGCCGCGACCTTGACCGCTATGCGCGGTTTCTGGATGACAAAGAGCGCAATCGCATTCAAGAGCTATCCATCCATTACCGCTTTATCGACCAGTGCGTCGAATCCTTGGAGATCCAGACATGAACGATATCAGCAAACTGCGGGACACGATCGTCCCGAAATCCGACCAGCTCAACGCGGACGACTTGCTCGCCGGACCGATCACCGTCAACGTGGTCGGCGTCAAGCGCGGCGACACGGCAGAGCAGCCGATCAGCATTGAGATCGACGGCGGGCGCCAGCCGTACAAGCCCTGCAAGAGCATGCGCCGCGTGATGATCACCGCCTGGGGCGACGATGGCCGCAAGTGGATCGGCCAGAGCATGACGCTTTACTGCGACCCAGATGTCAAATTCGGCGGCGTCAAGGTCGGCGGCATCCGTATCTCGCACATGACCGGGATCCGTGGCCGTGTCGGCGTCATGCTGACCACGACCCGCAGCAAGCGCGCCGAGTATGTCGTCGAAGAGCTGCGCGCGGCCGACGATTCGCCAGAGAAACAGATGCGCGCCGCGGCAACGCTCGACGAGCTGAAGGAAATTTACGCGCGAGCGTACACGGCCACCAAGCGGAAGGGCGCAGACACGGAGCCGATCGAGAAAGCCTACAACGATCGCAAGGCCGAACTTACCGCGACGCCGAACGTTTAGCTTAAGCGGGCTTGCGCGGCTGTTTGCGCAGGTCCGCTGGAATGATGGGTTCGGCGTCTTGCCGGAGCCGACTTTTGAGAGGAAAGATGATGAGCAAGCTTTCGCACAGTAATGAAGAAACGATGCACGTAATAGATTTCAGAAAATGGGCTGACGATAACGGATTCGGCGCCCCCACACATGAGGGGCAGGATGCAGGGCGGTTTTACGACGGACGATTGCAGGCTGCATTTTTAGCTGGTGTTGGAACATCCGCTGACAATCTTCGGGCGTATGAACTACTTTTCAAAGAGAACGGAAAACTACATGAGTTAATTCGGTTGATCTTTGAATCTACCGTTCCGTACAACGAAAAAGGCGAATGTGTTTTTTCTGATCGCGTAATTGAGCTATGGAAGACTTTGACGCCGAACGACAGAGTGGAGGGGCGCGACGCAGCTTTATCGCGGCGCGTCCCTTCGCACGACGGGTTGTGCGGCAACGGTACAAAAGTCGGCGCTGGTGACACGGCGGACAAGGGGATATGAACATGC
>Ga0075464_10000449_pt1 | contig 18052 bp, 33 predicted proteins | sample DEB19_08_DNA_5_FD_75068 | JGI IMG/M metagenome (GOLD analysis project Ga0075464, IMG submission 75068) | Aqueous microbial communities from the Delaware River and Bay under freshwater to marine salinity gradient to study organic matter... | ecosystem: Environmental > Aquatic > Marine > Coastal ...
GAAGGTCGCCTTCCTCAACCGCGAACGGCAACAATTGGCCGGGATAGCCGGTGGCTTCCTGAACGTAGGGCTTGGAGTCCTTCAGGCCGGTTTTGCCGTAAGTCTGCCCGCCCTTCCTGATGCTGTTCACGCGGGTACTTCGAACCTTCGTTATTCCCTGCGGATTGTATGTAGGCAACGCCCGATAGAACACGCAAACATCTTCCAAGTTCTTGAGCGGCATTCGCTTGGCGTTCATGAACCCGGTCGGCGTTCCCTTTTTCCAAGTCCAGCAATACCGGAATTCTTCGATGTTCGACATGATAAGCGCGGTCGTGAACGGCTGGTCGCTGGTCAAAACAATCGCGGCATTCTCTTTCGCGATGCGCTTGTATTGCGCCCATAGTTTGTCCAGCGGAATGATGCTATCCCATTCGCATCGGGTCGTGCCGTATGGCAGGTCGGCAAGTATCATATCAACGGAATTGTCAGGCATTCCCGCCATGACCTTGAGGCATTCGCCCCGGTTCAGAACAGCTATCATTTGCGCCCCTTGGGTTGAACTCATGGCCTAGCCTATCGCCGGAAATTCTGCAACAGACTCAACGCCGTTAACCAAACATACGATGGGCGCTAGGGAATTCGAAATTGCGCATCGTATGGTTTCGTTACGGGAGCGCCGGGAAGGCGGCCCCGCCATAGCTGAACCCGTCAACGGGAAAGGCCGGGAACATGACCGGCCGTATAGCCTTCGCACAACGTTCCGCAGTTGATGCGCTTCGTTCGAAGTAAAACAAACCCTCAAAGTGCACCACACGCGCACGCTGGATAGCGCCCGCGATTGTGTCCCATACGGTTATGCGTCCTACGAGCCTCGATTTGCCGTTTCGGATGGTGCACGCGGATAAATGAAATGGGTCAGCATCTAACCGCAGTTGCCTAGTTATCGGCAACGGATGCACTCAGCCTGATGCTGAGTAAAATTGATAACTTGCCCGGCGGCTTACCTATACCTTCATGGTTGGTAGCTCCGATTGTCCCCATTGGCTTTAATTGCCAGTGGGTCGAGCTATGCCCAGACGGCCCCCTACCCTTATGGTTGGGACGAATTTGATGCTGTTCACGAAAGGAACATAATGATGCTCAGAAAACTACTGATAGCCTTGGTTCACGCCGTAGGCTTCTGCCGAATTGACGAACATGGCGTATGTACCGAATGCAAGCGCCAACAAATATGGGGTAACAAGTGATGCTGTATAAAGCGAACCTTCGGAAAAGCCTTGTTCACAATCTGCCGAAAGAGTCCCGCGTGCTGGGCCTGATATGGGAAGGCAACGACGCCGGGTTCTGGGACCTGACCGTAGTCTTGCAAGGCATGGACGGGCGAATGCTGGAACGGCGTGGGTTCGCGGTTGTGCCCGTTGACTGCCCGGTCGATGTCAACGCGCTTGAATTGCTTATCAGCATCGGCGTGGTTCAGCATCCCTCATTGCATACCGCGCTTGCGGTGTTCGATCTGGGGCGCATAGCCAAGGACGACACGCTGGACCTGATTGCCGCTGACATGGTTGCGCCGACTTGGCCCGGCATCGGTTCGCATGAGTGGCCAACCTCAGCCGATGGCTTGACGCGGGCGTTTCGCATTGAAGGGACAAAGCGGTGACCGAATTTTGCAGCTACCAGGAATGCAAGTGCATCGTTCAAACGAGTACCAGCCGACCCGAACCTGATTGCAAGCTGGGCTTGCCTAGGGACCCGGCTAAGCCGCGCACGGTTCACATGATGCCCGAACCGCATTCCGACCCGTATGTTCAGGCCAAGGTCATGACCGTGAACCGGACCCGGCGCGGTGCGCTTGACGCCGTTGGGCGCTATCTGGAATTGACGGCAATCAAGAACGATGATGCGAAGCGGCGTTATTGGCTGACGGTGAAGTCTCACCTTCAGAATTCAAGCTTCGACTGAAAGGGCTGTTTACATGAACGCGCAAATTGCGGCAATTGAGATGTTCGTTTATCTGCTGGCCGTGCATTGGGTAGCCGACTTCGTTTTTCAGAACGACCAGATGGCTCAGAACAAAAGCACGAGCAACAAGTGGCTGAGCATCCATGTCGGCATGTACACGGCGGTCGCGATGCTGTTTTCCGTTTCGGTCTTTGCGCTTGGCGGCCGGATAATGGTCGTCAAGGTCGTAACGCTGTGGCTACTGAACGCGCCGCTGCATTGGGTGACCGACTATTTAACAAGCCGATGGTCCTCGCGCCTGTACAAGGCTGAGCGTAGGCACGACTTTTTCGTGGTTATTGGCTTCGACCAGCTTATCCACCATGTCACGCTTGCCGCGCTGTTCTGTTTTGTATTCTTGAGGGGGAGCAACTGATGCAAAAGCCTGAAAGCAAGTTACAGGATTTGCTGGTCCGTTTCATTGTCGGGCCGCGAAACCCGGTGCCGCCGCACTCAAAATACACTCTTGAGGAACTTCAGCGCATACGACTCGATCAAGCAGAGCAGCATGAAGTCAATCAGGCAATGCTTGCGGCCAAGGCTATCGAGTCCGAACTGAAAACGTTTCTGCTATCGGACGACGTGGCCGGGCGGCTGGCGGTTGAGCTACAAGCGTCCAATCGCTTCATGACTATAGATAGCGCCCGCGCCATGGTTGATGCAGTCATCAAGGCGGCGAATATAGGAAGCGAAGAACCTATGACTGATAAATTTTATGGTGAGATTACAGATGAGGTTCGTCTGAACTGGCTTGAGGCTCAAGCCAGAAAAAGCCAGACCGGAATTTCGTTTGACCGCGTGCCAGCCGTTGATGGCGACCCGTCCGGCTTCCGCTTCATGCGCTTCCACTTCATTGGCGAACCCGCTAAAACGCTCAGGGAAGCTATCGACCGCCAGATCAAAGCCGGGCAGGATAATTGACCATCGTATGACTAGGCATAAACCCCAAGAGAGGACTCCCAATGGCTACGAAGCTTGAAACCATGAATGCGGCAATACAGGACCGATACAGGGTGGGGCTGAGCGATGGACTATAATATGCATGACGACTTGCTGCGGATGGTTCATAGCCATAAGCATGAGAAAAACTTGAAAAGGGTTTGGCGTTTGCATGAACGTGGTTTGCGAGATGTAGTAATCAAATCTCGCGTGTTCAGAATGGACGCGCAATTTAGTGAGTATTTAGGGACGCTGAGCAGTTTGCCTTTTAGTGTAAGCAATCTAAGAAGGCACGAGGCACTAGATAGCATCAGATATTCGGCTAAACTTCCTTTTGAAAATGTGTTTATTCAGTACGATAACACCGCGTTGAAGCGCGGACTTGTCGATGTGGTTGCGCCTGACCCTTACCCGGAGTTCGGAAAAGACGAAGGGGCAGCTTCTGCTATTGGATTTCTGTGTTTCAACGAATTTGAAGATGATTGCGTCGTGACCTGTCTTCCGATGATAACTACCGACGTCGGCTACCCGGTGGCGTTGCCTTTTAAGTACCAATACTCAACGTGGGATGTTGATGCTCTAGCTTTTGGTAGGCTGGCTTCCGCTCTTGGCAGATCGGTTACAGATAGAGAGAAAAGAGACTCTGAGATACTTGGCGTGCTAGGTATGCTGGCTCACGGCGTCCCCGGATATGAGAGTCCGCACATTCTAGCTTTAGAGAATACGGACATCACCAACGGTCAAAGAATGGTTCCTGTTCAGTTCAAGAAACAGATAATACCATGCCCGGCCGTCATGGTTGAATTCTCGGGAATTCTAAGGCATCTTATGGTGTTTCTGGCTACCCTGAACGATAGCCCTGTTCGTTATGAAGAAGTCAGAACCGCCAAGGGATTTTTAGGTCGCGGCAGGATACGCCAGTTCGTTAGCGCGTCCGTTGTGCATCTTCAAATTCCGGGCAAGCTATCTATCAAGAGGCTTGCCGCCAAGGTCATCGGCATTGTCAGGCGAAAAGGGCATCCGGTACGCGGGCATTGGCGCGTGTACGCGAAGGCGGGGGCGAGAACATGCGCGAACCGCACGGTGCACGAATGGACCCCAACCATCGAAGGCCGCGCTAACTGTTCGCGCTGTGAAGCAAAACGAACTTGGATAGCTGACTATGAGACCGGGACCGAGCTAGGTATCAATATCCCTTCTTACGTTGTCGAAAAGGGGGCTGTTTAGCGACAATCGTATGCTTTGATGTGAACCCAAGAAAGGACTGAGGAATGGCAACAAAACTGCAAACCATGAACGAGGCTATCGAAGGGCGCGGATGCCTCGGGAAGGCGGCGGCCGACGAACCTGTATTTGTTCTTCGCGCTCAGGACATTCACTCCGCCGACTTGGTTGAGAAGTGGGCCATATGGTCGGCACAGAGCGCGCCTCAGAAGGCCAGCGAAGCCCGCCAGATTGCCGCTGATATGCGCGCGTGGCCGACCAAGAAGGCACCGGACTGATGGCCAAAGTAATAATGGGGTTTCAGTTTCGGTGCATGGGATGCAATATGAAACTGGTCGAAGGGGACTTGTTTTACCCCGATGTCAGCGGCGGCTATCTTCATGCGGAATGCTGCGGAACCGACCCTGACTTATTCGTTGACGATGATCTGAACCCGCTGAAGCCGGGCGACCCACTACCTGAACCAAGCGTATGGAGAGAGTGATGCAAACGAACCCCGTGGCAACGGAAACAAAAGCGAAGAAGGCACCGGCAGCAGGATCGATGGACCAGCAAATAGGAATGCGCGTCCGTGCTGCCCGCGTCGAAGCGAAGATGAGCCAAGAAAAGCTTGGCGAAGTTCTTGGGCTGACATTCCAGCAAGTGCAGAAGTACGAGAAGGGAGCGAACCGCATCTCTGGTCCGCGCCTCATTCAGATAGGCAAGGCGGTCGGAAAGCCGGTCGCCTATTTCCTGCAAGGCATCGGTGAGCAAGTGCCTGACGCTGCGCAGGACGTGCTCTGGGAAGTTCTCACCATACCCGGCGGCCGTGAGTTCGTTGAGGCTTTCCTTAAGATGGACCTGCACCAGCGGCAAGCAATCGGTGTAATTGCTTCCGCCATGACCGGGGATAAGTGGAAAGGCAGGGTATGAGCAAGGCCCGCCGCGAATTTCGCCGCCGCGTCATGCGTGATGACATTGCGACCGCTATCCTGCGATATACCGGCAAGCCCGGTTTCGTCGTCGACCTTGGGACCCTGAGGGAAGCTGAGCGAATGCTTGGCCTCAGGAAACCGCCGCGCGGGCAGCCGTTCAGCTTGGAGAAAGGCCGCCAGCTTCGCGTCGTTCTCAGGCTGATAGAACTCAGGCTGATAAGCCGCGCTGACTTCGCGCCGGGCACTCAAGCGACCATCAAGCGCTTAGAGTCGCATATCACGCCTGAGCGCGTGCGAACAATGCCGCGCCGCATCCGACCAGTGACCGCAACATGGTATCATCAGAAGGTACGCCGCGCCGCATGACTATGCGTAAAACCATCATTGAGGAAATTGGAGACCTCACTTGCTACGACGCGAGTGATAAGACGCTAGAGTCTCTTTTTGAATTGGCATATGAGGCCACGCTTCTTAGTGATTACAATTGGAATTTGCTTAGCGACAAGGCCCAGCGATGGGCTAATAAGATGAACACTATAGCTATGACGATGCATGAGCCTGTTACATTTGCTCAATGCGAAAAACCGACGCCGTACCAAGGACGCGCTGGCAAACTCATTTGTCATCAGCACGCGAAAGCAAAGGATGTAACCTATGTCGAATAAATGGGCGCTTCATGAGTTCACGCCGAACAGAGATGGCAGCAAGACTGGCGGAACGCCGGTCGATCATTCCGCATGGCTTCGCCGCGAAGACTCCACCTTCATGCACATTCAGATCGGTTCAGTCGGCGTCAGCGAAAGCGTAGCGAAGGTCATGCTGGGGGCGATGGTTGAAGCCCTCAACCTTAGCAGCATGGATGTTGTCGGCATTAACAAAACGGCTGCTGACGCGCTGCGGCCGTTCGCTGAGTATGCCGACGCTTCGCGCCGACTGCGCCCTGACATGGTGCTTACGCCGGGAAGCCCGCTGGCGAAGCGCCAGCTAACTATGGGCGACTGTTATGCCGCTCGCGATGCTCTATACAGAAGTGGAATTCACGTAATCAAAGGGGACGACTGATGGCTATGACCGAAAAAGAACTTCTTCCGCTGCTGACCGGCCGGAAGGTCATAATTTCTGAGTGCCAAGGGAATGACCACACGGAAGAGTCGCGCGGCTGCCTTTGCCGATTGAAAGGGACGACCCAGACCGTAGGCAGATTTTACGATAGCATCTTCGTTGGGACCCCAAGCTGGTGGCTTGAAGGCCACAATAAAACGGTGCGCCTTTCCGAAATCACGCTTCTGCCCGAGCCGCCGGTTGCGCCATTGCATGAGCGCCTAGCGGATAGCGCGATGCACGAAATCTGGCGGCGGTTCTATGAGTTCTATGATGGCCACTTTCGTAAGGACGGCATCGGCCTCAGCGTGGCGGACCAACGCGCCTTTGAAGAAATCGCTCAGCCGATACTGCGCGAGCTAGCCAAGGGAGGGCTTCATGAGTGATTGGGTCCCGGTGTGGCTGGCGGTCGTGCCGCTGCTGTATGTTCTTGCGGTGGAAGCCGCAGTTGCCTGTAAAAAGGCAATCGTATGGTTTGGACGTAGGAGAACGGCATATAGGCACTAGGCAAGGTTTGGCAGCAGAAAATTGGCTCTGACGCTGACGAGCGTACTGTGAAAAGAAAGGAAGGCAGATGCCTTTTATTATTGAAAACGGTAGGTATCCGACTCGCTATCGTGGGTGGGGTCTTTGCGGACCAACGTGGGTTGATAGCATTGAAGATGCTATTCAGTACGCGCGGCGTAAAGACGCCGAGTCCCAGCATGCAGAAGATGAGGACGCTTGCTTCATTCGCGAGGTTGATGCGGCCACAGGACTGGTGGTGTCGGACGGCCCTTACGGCGTCATGCAGCTTGGCGGCGGCGCGTTTTGGGCTGTGTTTAGGTGCGGAAATGATGGTGGTGGCATTACTGAACTGTTTCAGATTGCCAACGGTGTGCCGGAAAGTGAGCGTGAGTGGATGGCGTTAGTTTGCGCTGCTGCGCTAAACCGCGTGTTGCCCAGCATGCAGAGCATGCGCGACCGCCATAACTCGATGCTGGCAGCGCTGCTGGAACGGTTCATACCCGGAAATCATGTTACGGTCGAACTTCATCCGCAAGGGTCTGTGCAAGCGGTCGTTCATGAAATGACTGCCACCAACCTGACGCCGACTGAAGTGCTGCATCTATTTTCTGAATTCGTGCACCGAAATGCTACGCAGTGGCGAACTGGCGGCGTCGACCACCATCATCCAATCTGGGGGCTGGTCGCTACCATTCTTGACGGCAAGCTGCCCATCACCGAAGGCGTCGACTGGGCTTTCATTCAACCTGAAAACCGGCTGAGCATTGAAGCCCTTCGCTCAGCGCGTGGCCGCATCGAAAGCGTGGACGGCCAATGAAATTCACCGAACGCCTAGTGTTTGCCATTGCTGGGGCCATCATCCTTGGCTTGTTCATCGGCGCGGTTTTGTCGAAGCGGGCTAAGGCTGAAGAAGCCATGAGGCCGCCCGCCGATCTGACTATGGTTCTTCCGCCGCCTTGGCGCTTCGACCATCCTTATCGTGGTAAAGTCACCGAATACCGGATGTTCGTTGACGCCGCGCGGATGCTTTGCAAGAAGCAAGGCGCGGAAGCCGACTCCTGTAGCTGGGTCGATAGAACCGGCCGATGCTTCATAGTCGTCCCATGGGACGCGCCGGTCAAAGACCTTTCCCAATATCAGCGCCATGAAATCGCGCATTGCAACGGCTGGGGTGCCAATCATGAGAAATGAAGAATACGAACCGACCGGAACCTCGTCCAGCGTGAACAGCCAAGTCCCCCGGCGTGACCCGCTCGACTTCCTGAAGGATGACAAGCCGTTCTCAATTATTGTTTGCATCGAAAGCCCCTTTGCCGGGCGCGGCCATAACCGCCTAACTCGATGGTTCGATGCACGGGCTAACTTGAGGTACGCGCGCGCTTGCGTTCGCGATAGCCTCATGCGTGGCGAGTCCCCTTTCGCTTCGCATCTTCTATACACTCAGCCGGGCATTCTCAGGGACGGCGTTGCTGAGGAAAGAAAGCACGGGATAACCGCCGGGCTTATGTTTCAGGAAGTCGCGAACCTGATAGCGGTCTACATTGACGCGGGCCTTACGCCGGGCATGAAGATTGCTATCAGCCGCGCCAAGGCCAACGGCAAGAAGCTGGAATTCAGAAGCATCCATGAGCGCAAACGGCAAACCGTCGTTTTTGAAAACGGCGAAGTCTATGGGGACCCGCTATGAGATTACACTTCACCTATAAGAACTATCGCGGCGAAACGTCAGAACGCGAAGTCGTTGTCCATCACGTTAGAAACATATCGACCGAATGGCATCCTGAAAAGCAATGGATACTGACGGCGTTGGACGTTGAGAAGAACCAGCTACGCGATTTCGCCATGCGCGATATGAGCAACGTTCGGCCGACGCCGACGCTGTTCCTTCTGACGGCGGATGTTCTGCGGCAACTTATGGGCCGCATGAATGAATTGCAAAACCTAGTCGCTGAGATTGGTGCGGGTCCGGTTGATGACCTTATGGCGAAGGTCTCGGAGTCCAAGGCATTGCTTCAAACGGTGCTGAAGGGTGAGGACGAAGAACCGGCCGCCATTCTTCCCAAGGACATCACGCCTGAAATACGCGAAGTTCTGCGGATGCAACCGTGGCGCGTCGACACGCTCGCAAGCGCCCTCAGGGCCGCCGGTCATAACATCGGAAAGCGCCATGACGACGCCACGGCCGCAGTCAAATTCCTCTTGCTTCAGTTCGTCCTCAGGCATGGCACTTCATGGCATTCCGTTTTCAAGAAGTATCTTGATGGCGGCGTAAGCGATGGCATGAAGTATCTGCATACGCTGCCCGGCTATGAAGGCGAAGAACCCAGCGTCGACGGCCTGATATGGCGCGGCGAAGAACATGCGCGCGTTACTTGCGTCTGCGGCATACCGATGGCTGAGCATGGCCCGCATTCCGGTCACGCCCCGACTTCGTTGTACGACTACACCATGACTGAGGACGGAAAGGACCTGAGGCCAGATGGCGAAGAACAAAAGAAAACCTGAGCCATTCGGCCGTCACGTCATTGCCTATTGCGATGGTTCCTGCCCGCAACCGAACGCGCCCGGCGGCTGGGGCTATGTTCTCATTGTTGGCGAACGCTGGTATCAGAACCATGGCGGTGAGGAAGTCGCAACCAATCAGACCATGGAATTGACGGCCGCGCTAAAGGCAATGAAGGGCATCTATGAAATGGGCTTCGCCCGCGACCAGCCCATCATTATTTGCAGCGACTCGATGTACCTTTGTAATGGCATGTCGGAGTGGCGGCGCAAATGGGAACGCAACGATTTCGCCAAGGTGAAGAACGTTACGCTTTGGAAGATGCTGTTCAAGGCCGCCGACGAATTCGACCACCTGACCTTCGCTTGGGTCAGGGGGCACAATGGGCAATTCTTCAATGAAATGGCCGATAGGTTGGCTGACAAGGGGCGGCTGAGTATCGCGTTTTAGTGCATCGTATGTATCCATAACCCCTCAAGAAAGGACTTCAAAATGGTGGGCATAGCTCAGAACGTCACGGCCCTTGAACGCCAGCTTCAAACGGTCACCATTGAGCGCGACCGGCTGAAGGCTGACAAGGAACACCTTACAACCGTGAACGGCATTCAGGCGGATACCATCCGCTTGCTTCAGTCGGAACGCGACCGCTACTTCGCCGCTTCCGAAAGCATCGGGCAACTTTGCGAAACGCTCGCGGACGGTCTCGTTACCGGCGTGAAGAAGTGGCAAGAGAACAAGGCCACGCGGGCAACGCCGATGCCGGATACCTCATCGCGCATCGTTCAGGCCGCCGCGCCGGTACGCCCGCCTTCTAAAGCTGAGCATCAAACGCGCGAAGCCACCAGCATTCCCGAGGCTTTGGCGAAGCTGAATGAAATTGCTGGTAGGCCCCCGCAACGTTCGGCCGACATGCTTCCTAGGGTTGACCCAGAATGATAGCGCAAGACATCCCAAGCGAAGCCGAAATCATCGGCTACCTAAATACGGCCGTCAGCGAAAATAATTATGACGACCTGATAGACTGGTCCGACGCCGATATAGCGATGGACCTAGTTTGCTACTGCCCCGGCATGGAACATCTTCACCCGGAAAACGAAGAGCTCCTAGCGGCCATTGCCGCTTGGCGAAAGCAACTCAAGCCCGAACAAACCAATGAGGCGGCGACCGATGGTGCGAGCTAAAGAAGTCAAGAAAGAGTTGCTGTACCAGAACGCCGCCCTTTACGCGCTGGTCGACCCGGTCGGCACGGCCGTACAGCTAGGCAATGAGAAACGTTGCCTAGCTGAGTTCTTCAAGCGCCGCCTAGGCCCCATCATTCTTAGAGATGAGGACTATGACCGCGCCCGCGAAATGCTCAAGGACTCGGGCTGGCAAGTCATCCCGGTTCGCATGGGCGTTTTCACTTCCGACGTCGGTGACCTGAACAAGCTTTTGAAAACGGGGTGAGGCATGGCCTTTTTTGATAAAGCCATGACTAGGGCAGCGACCATCAGCGTATGCGGTCGCTACCGCTATTCGTTATGGCGCGTCTGGAATACATCGAAGCCGTTGCTTTGCTGGGTCATGCTCAACCCTTCGAAAGCCAATGCAACGGAAGACGACCATACAATCAGATGGTGCATACGTTACGCGGCTGAGAACGGATACGGCGGGATTGTAGTCGTCAACCTATTTGCGTTCCGCGCCACCATGCCCGCCGATATGAAGGCCGCCGCTGACCCGATAGGCCCAGATAACGACGCGATGCTGGCGGCCGTACTCAAGGACGTAGTTCGAACCGGCGGCAAGGTTCTGGTAGCTTGGGGCGTTCATGGTGAGTTTCAGGACCGGGACCGTGAAGTCCTGAAGGTCATAACCAAGTATTACCGGCAAGCCCCCCTTTGCCTTGACGTGACCATTAAGGGCCATCCCAAGCATCCGGCCCGCCTCAGCCCACGCCTGAAACTTCGCGCCTATGAGGGACGCCCATGAACCGGGAAGACGCTATTCGCTGGCATCAAGCCCTAGCCTCATCGGCCGGGGCTTTGTCAGGTTCGCTTGCGCGCGGCCACCATAGCCGCCGTTTGGTTCAGGACATTCTTTCGATGCTCAGGCCGGTTGTTCGGGAAATGGAAACCGACGACCTTCAGTATCAGGCCCTTGAGAACATCGAAAAGGAAAAGCTGAAGAACATACCGCAGAAGAAACGAACGGCTGAGCGGGTCAAGCGCAAATGAACTTGGTACTTCCACCATCTGCAATGATAGTCACGCCGCCGCTTGACATGTGGGACCCGAATGGTTGGGACCTGAGCGACCCGGTTCGCCGTATCTATCTCGATGACAAAGCCGACCTGTTTTGCTTGGTCAGCGAAGAAGACTATCTTTGGGCGCTGCAATGGCGATGGCAACCTAAGCGGCATTACCGGACCCAGAAAATCTATGCTTGCCGAACGACGCGCTACGGTCAGGGCGCGAACTTCAGCGTCTACCTTCATATTGAAATTCACAAGCGGGCGGGCGCTGAGAAGCCTACCGAACATCACAAGCTGGTCGACCATCGAAATGGTTACGAGCGTGATTGCACGCGGCCTAACCTTAGATGGGCAACGCCCAGCATGAACGCCCGCAACATTCGCGGGTCCATGCCCCATGATTTGCTTGAGGGCTGAGTATGGACGTGAAAGCAATCGAAGCCGCCATTCCCAAGCTGAGCGACGAAGAACTCGCCAAGCTGGAAAGCGCCATTGCCGCCCGCCGCGCTATCGGGGGCAAGCTTGGCAAGACCGAAACCATGACTACCGGCTTGCCAGCCGATGTCGTCATGGTTCTGGAAACGCTTGCTGATTTCATGAAGTACAACGGTTCAGACCCGGCCCCGGCCGCCATGCTGGCGAAGACTTCGAACTTCGCCGCGTTCAAGGTCAAGGTCCCGTTCGTCATGGAGTCGCTGAAGCTATCGGCGCTGAAGAAGAACGAAACCCGCGCCGTACTCAGGTCAGCCATATCGATGCTATACGAACGCATGACTGACCAAGGCTTAGATACTACAAGCCGACGCATGATGGATCACATTCACCGATTGCCCGCGCTATTGGACGTTCATTTTCCCGGCTACGCCAAGGCCGGGCTTCTGAGGCTGACGGTACGCGCTCACGCAAAAAACGCTAACGAGGAACAAGACGATGGCTGAACAGGGCGAGCGGTTTACGGTCTCACTTCAGGAAAACCTCATCACGGTTCTGGCGTACAACGCCGAACAAGGGCGCATTCTCGCCAATACGTTGAACACCAACCTGATGGACGGCGACTACCGAACGGTAGCCGATGCCATCCTTGACTATTGGAAGAAGTACGACAAGCCGCCGGAGGACCACGTTGCGGACTTGGTTGCTCACATCACGGAAGATAAGGGCAATCGCCGGGCGAAGGGCATCACGCGCATTCTTCGCGGCATGGTTCAGCTATCGGATAGCCTGAACACCGAATACGTTGTCAGGCAAGCCCAGCTATTCGCGCGAATGCAACGCATCAAGGCGGCCGTCATCGACTCCGCTGAGAAGATAAACAGCAATCAGCATCTTGCTATCACGGAAATTGAAGACATTTGGAACGACCTTCTTGCGAACAAAATGGACGCGGGCTTCGTTCCCGGCCTGAAGGGTTCTGACCATCGTTCAGTCATTGAAGCCCTTCAGTTATCGGAGTCCGAATTCAGCAACGGCATTCCTATTCTGGATAAAAAGCATGTCATCCCGGCGCGCAAAGAATTGTTCATGTGGCTGGGCGCATCGGGACGGGGAAAGACTTGGGCCTTGGTGAAGCAAGGCGTTCAAGCCTTGAAGGACCGCAAGAAGGTTTTGCATATATCGCTTGAGATGAGCGAACCGCGCGTGCTTCAGCGATATTATCAGTGCATGTTCAACGTTGCCCGCCGCGACGTTCCGGTGAGTACCATCAGCCTTGACATCAAGAAGGGAATTTTGAAGGGGCTTGAACCGCTCATAATCAAGCCTGAGTTCGCGCTAGATAACGCCTTCGCATCAGAACAGCTTTCGCAGCATATCAAGCGAACCGGCGGGCGCTTCGACCGGCTATGGGTCAAGTCGTTCCCATCTGGTACGCTAACACTCAACGGCCTTCGCGCTTATCTCGACATGCTTGAGGCAACTGAGAAGTTCGTTCCCGACCTTCTTATCGTTGACTACCCCGGCATTATGCAGCATGACCCCAAGGACATCCGCACCAGCATGAGCCTTGCGGTTCTTGGCATTCGCGGCATCGCGGTTGAGCGCAACCTTGCGGCTTGCTCGGCGCATCAGTCAAACCGGGAAGGCGCTGATGCTCGCATGATAAAGGCAACGCATGTAGCGGAAGCTTGGCCTATCGTGCATCACTCCGATAACATCGTAACGTTCAGTTCAAGCGACCGGGAATTCCGGCAAGGGCTTTGCCGGGGCTTCGTTGCCAAGTCACGAAATGAGGACGATAAATTCGGCTTCCTCATGACGCAAAGCTACAAGGTCGGGCAGTTCTGCATAGAGTCGCATTGGCTACAGAAAAGCTATTTCGATTACTTGGAAGACCTGCCCGATAACGATAACGAGGATGACGAAGAAGGCGTCGAGTCGGAAACCGTTGCTGAAGTCAGGGTTCGCCCTGAGCGGGCCACGCGAGGCCGTACAGCCGGGCGCAACCGAAAGAGGGCGGCATGACCCGGACAAGCAAAAGGCCCGGCTTGGGGGCCGGGCCTTCTGGAGTCCTGAAGCTGGGAAGCTTAGGCGGCGGCGCTTTCGGCGGTGGCCTTCTTCACCGGCCGAACGACGCGGTCGGCCTTCTTGGCGGTCACCTTGCGAACGACCCGCTTGGCCGCCTTTTTCGCGCCGCGAACGACGCGCTTGGCAGCGCCGCGAACGACCCGCTTTGCCGACTTCTTCGACTTCTTCTTGCCGCTGCCATCCTTGGTACGCGAGAAAATCTTGCGTTCCCAAAGGCTGATCATCGAACGAACCGTATGCGGCTCAAGGCCCAACGACTCGCCCTTCTTCTTGGCAGCGTCCTTGCCCTTCTCATCGAAAACCTTGTGAACCGCGCCAGCAACCGAACCGGGGCGATGGTTCTTGTATCCGTCAGCCATAGTCAAAACTCCTTCGTTTGTGATGCCCTCAGGGGGGCCGCAATTCCCCCTTTACGCCCATCCGCCGCCCGATGCAACCCCCGATTTCAATAAGGTAAACAAAGTGGCAAGACCCCGCTTCCGCATCGGGCTTATCAGTCATCGGGCCGTCAAGGCGTTTATGGCCCGCCGCCGCGACGACTGGTCGTTCATGCTCAGGCTGAGCGAACGCGCGCTTGAGATACGCCGCAACGAACTCAAGACCCGGCCGCCGGTTTGGTACAGCCTTCAGAAGCATCAGAAGGCGCTATTCCTCATCGGGGTTTACCTGAAGCGGTTCGCGTTCTTCTGCGATACCGGAACGGGCAAAACCTTTCTGAGCATCGCGCTTCAAAAATACTTCATGAAGACTGACTATGCGCGAACGTTCCTAGTCCTAGTTCCGAACATCTCGAATAAATGGGAATGGGCTGATGAGGGGTATGAGAAGCACGCCCCGGATGTGAACTACTGCGTGCTGACCGGATCAAGCAAACATAAATGGCAACAGCTAGAAGAAAGCGGCGCTGAAGTTTTCATTGAAACATACGCGGGCCTCATGCGGATGCTTTGCGATATGAAGAAGGACAAGCGGAAGAAGGCCAAGAAGGATGACAACCGACTGACCCCGAACCCGACCAAGGTGAAGAAGCTACAGCGGATGATAGAAGGCGTGTTCGCTGACGAGTCCACCTTCGTCAAGAACCGTGAGAAGCTTCCCTATAGATTGCTTTGGCAGCTATCGAAAACTTGCCGCGTGTTTTTTATCCTGACCGGCACGCCATTCGGCCGGAAGCCGCTGGACCTTTGGGCGCAAATGAACCTAGTTGACCACGGCGAAACTCTGGGCGAAACGTTGGCGCTGTTCAGGCAATCGTTCTTTATCGGGAAGGACCAATTCTGGGGCGGCATGAAATGGACGTTCAACGCGGCGCTGGGCGATACGCTGAACAAGTTTCTGAACCATCGTAGCATCGTTCTTGAGGCTAACGCGGCCGACCTGCCCAAGCTGGTCCAGCAAAAGCGATACGCAACGCTAGGCGAGACGGCCGAGTCCTACTATGAGAAGGCCAAGGAACTCATGAAGGCTTCGCATGGTGATTACCATGAAATGAAGAACGCCTTCCTTCGCGCCCGGCAAATTGCTTCCGGCTTCGTTGGCTTCAAGGACGACGAAACCGGCGCGCGTGCATCGTATGTATTCCCTGAGAACCCGAAACTTGACGCGCTGGAAAACTACATTCTCGAAAAGGTCGACCCGCGATACAAGAGCATCGTATTCCATGAGTACAAATTCAGCGGCGACCTTATCATGAAGATGCTGGCGAAGAACGGCATCAAGGCGCTGTTGCTGAACGGCGATACGAAGCCCGCCGATGTTCCGCTTATCAAGGCTCAGTTCAAGAACGACAAGAAGGTCGAAGTGCTGGTGCTTTCGAATAGCTCAGGCGGCTACGGCCTCAATATGCAGCATGTACGCTATGGCCTGTACTATGAAGCGCCGGTCGACCCGATGGTTCGCAAGCAAACTCAGCGGCGCTTTGAAAGGCAATTCAGTTTCTTCAAGTCGGTGTTCTTGGTTGACTTCGTTGTTCGCGGTACGGCCGACGAAACCATCCTAGGGTATCACGCGGAAGGCCGGGCGCTTTGGAAGTCAATTCTAAACATCGGTCACAAAACGGCCCGCCAGCTTGAGGAAGCGGAATAGCCGTTAACCACTCGTTAACTTCTTGATTGTAGGGTTGCCCGGTAAACAGTAAGGAGTCCCGAAATGCCCATGACCCAGAAGCAAGCGTTCAATAAGTTCACTCAGCTTGAAGCCATCGCGCTTCAGGAAGGCGTCAAGGAAGTGAAGCTTTCGATGTTCGGAAGCCTTCGCATTCTGCGGAACGGTCACGATGCCGGTACGACCCTTTTCTGGGGCGGCCGTGAAATCGAACGCCGCAACGCCATCAGCATTATTCAAACCTACGGCGAGGAGTCGCGCTGATGCTTGTCGCTACCTATGAAATGCCCAGCTTCACCACCAAGAAGGACGCCGAAGATATGGCGAAGCCTCACGGCCTGAAGCTGGTTTCGTTCGAACGGCTCAACGGCAATCTGATTGCCAAGTTCGAAGCCGCTCACGCTCACCAAGTCGGGGCGTTCAGCGCCGACCTTTCCTATCATGCAATTGATATTGAGGCCCGATGACAACCGCAACCGTTCTTGCCGTGACTGGCGAACAAGCCCGCGAGGCCATGAAGCACAAGCGCGTGTACGCTTTGCTCAGGGCTTCCGGGCTTGAGCCTTTGATGGCGTTGCACGTCATCGTTGACGCCCGGCGCGCGAACCCCCGCGCGCTGGCATTCATTCGAAGCGCACGCAAGGAGTCGCGTAAATGAGTCGCATCCCGAACCTTCCGTATCTTGTTCAGGTTCAGAAGCACGCGTCCCAACCGGGCGCTTCGCTTCCGCCGCTTGAGCGCCATTCGTTCGCCAACTTGGCGACTGCAGTCGATTGCCGGGACCGAATGCTCAAGAAGCCGAATACCCGGATGGTCGCAACGTATATGCTCATTGACGAAACAACGCCGAAGGCGAACGTTCAGGCCCTTGAAGAAGCTGAGCGCCAGCGCCTTGCCCACCAGACCCGCGTAGCCGCTAGGAGTGCATCCTAATGCCCAAGCTGAACCGGAAGCAACGCTTCGCCGTACTCAAAAACATCTTCGATGAGCTAGGCGAAAAGTCCGTCATGCGCCAAGCCGCTCGACTTCAGATACCGGCGGAAGAAGCGCGCGCCTTGCTTGAGGAATGGAAGGGCGGCAAGCCCGCCGTTATCGATGAGGCCCCTGAGGCTGAGGAAGCCCCAGCGCCGCGCAAGGTTCGGCCGGTGACCGCTGAGAAGGTTGAGCGTGTTGTACGCCAGCCCGCCCGCGTTCAGCGCCCGGTGACGGCCGCCCGCGTTGTTCGGACGGTGACGGCAAAACCGGCCAAGCCGGAAGTTCGCATTCCGCCGGAAAAGGAAGAAGGCGTTATCGTTGACGGCTACAAGGATTGCGAACTCAGGAAGGGTTCGCATGTTCGCCATATCAAGGGCGAGTCCATCGGCGTCATTCTGGGCATCGGCCCGCAACAATGCGAAGTAAAGTGGTTCAATACCGGGGCCGTACAAGCTGAGATTACAAAGCAACTGAGGAAGGCAAAGTAAATGCGCGAGGCATTCATAACCAAAAACTTCCGTGCCGAAACGCGGCACATGATAAAACAGGCATCCGATATTCTCGATGAGATGCACGCCAAGGGTTACGTCATGACCCTTCGCCAGCTTCACTATCAATTCGTCTCGCGGCATGTCACCAACCTGAAGGGCGAACCATACCCCAACACCGACCAAAGCTATGACCGGTTGGGAAGCGCCGTATCTGACGGCCGCCTTGCCGGGCTGATCGATTGGGCCGCCATGGAAGACCGCCTTCGGCAAATTGAGCGAACGCCGCGCTGGGATAGCCCATCGCAGATTATCGGCGCGGTTGCTTCTCAGTATCAGGAAGACCTTTGGGCCGGGCAGAAGTACCGGTTTGAAGTTCACATTGAGAAGGACGCGCTTGCCGGTATCATCGATAACGTTTGCCAAGAGCTACGCGTCGACTACTTTGCGTGCCGTGGCTACGTTTCAGCTTCCGCTCAGTACAATGCATCAAAGCGGTTCAAGCGCTACATAGCGCAAGGGCAGACCCCGGTCGTTCTGTACTTCGGTGACCACGACC
>Ga0075464_10000450_pt1 | contig 18048 bp, 16 predicted proteins | sample DEB19_08_DNA_5_FD_75068 | JGI IMG/M metagenome (GOLD analysis project Ga0075464, IMG submission 75068) | Aqueous microbial communities from the Delaware River and Bay under freshwater to marine salinity gradient to study organic matter... | ecosystem: Environmental > Aquatic > Marine > Coastal ...
ATGCGAGAGGTCTGCCCAAAAGACTTGTAATCGTTGTTGAAAATTCATCCCCGGTATCATGCCTCAGACTTCAAATGATGCAAACGACGCAAACGACGCAAACGACGCAAATGATGCAAATGAACAAAGAAACCCAAATAGATGTGATCCGTTGGACTGCCGCGGCCAGCCTTTTCGGCCTGATCGTGCTGGGCGTGGCGTGGGAGATGGTGCTGGCGCCCATTCGCCCCGGTGGCTCGCTGCTCGCCCTCAAAGTGTTACCTCTTATCTTGCCGCTGGCCGGTGTGATGAAAAACCGCATGTACACCTACCGCTGGCTGAGCCTGCTGGTGTGGCTTTACTTTACCGAGGGCGTGGTACGCGCCTGGAGCGACAAAGCGCCAAGTAACTATCTGGCGATGGCTGAAGTGGTGCTGTGCTTGATCCTTTTTGCAGCCTGTACGCTTCACGTGAAGATCAGGTTCAAGGGCATCCCCAAGCTGCCCAAAGGAAGCTATTAGCCATGCAACAAGGCCTGATTGAGCAGTTAAAAGACATCGTCGGCCAGACCCACGTTCTGGTTGACGGCGACCTGTCGGCCTACGAGCTGGACTGGCGCAAACGCTCACGCGGCAAAGCGCTGGCGGTGGTGCGGCCAGCCAGCACCCACGAGATCGCCGCTGTTGTCAAAGCCTGCGTTGCCGCTGGTGTCAGCATCGTGACCCAGGGCGGCAACACCGGACTGGTGGGCGGCTCGATTCCTGACGAATCAGGTCACCAAGTCGTGTTGAGCTTGCAGCGCCTGAACACGGTGCGCAGCATGGATGCCGCCAACCTGACCATGACGGTTGACGCGGGCTGCATTTTGCAAACCCTGCAGGACACGGCAGAAAAAGCTGGGTTTTTATTTCCACTCAGCCTGGCCGCTGAAGGCAGTTGCACGATAGGCGGCAACTTGGCCACCAATGCCGGCGGCACGCAGGTGGTGCGCTACGGCAATGCACGTGATTTGTGTCTGGGCCTGGAGGTGGTGACGGCGCAGGGTGACATCTGGCACGGCCTGAGCGGCCTGCGCAAAGACAACACCGGCTACGACCTGCGTGATTTGTTTGTCGGCAGTGAGGGAACGCTGGGCATCATCACCGCCGCCACCTTGAAGCTCTACCCTCTGCCCGCCGCGCGGCTCACGGCCTGGGCCGCCGTGCCGTCGATGGAACACGCGGTAACGCTGCTGGGTCTGGCGCACAAGCATTTGGGCGCGGGCCTGACGGGCTTTGAAGTGATGGGCCAATTTGCCCTGAGCCTGGTGGCCAGGCATTATCCGCAGCAGCGGGTGCCGCTGTGGCAGGACGCGCCTTACTGCGTACTCCTGGAGAACTCAGACCACGAAAGCGAAAGTCACGCACGCGAGCAGTTTGAAAAATTGCTTGAGACGGCATTTGAGGGCGGTTGCGTGCGGGATGCGGTGGTCGCTGAAAATCTGACCCAGGCCAATCAACTCTGGCACATCCGCGAAAGCATTCCATTGGCGCAGGCTGAAGAAGGCTTGAACATCAAGCACGACATCTCTATTGCCGTGTCGCGCATTCCAGAATTTGTAGCCACCACCGATGCGCTGCTGGCGGCGGCCATACCGGGTGTGCGGCTGGTCAATTTTGGTCACTTGGGCGATGGCAATTTGCACTACAACGTGCAGGCCCCAGCGCAAGGTGACAGCAAGGCATTCTTGCGTGACCGTGAAGCCGATGTCAACACGATTGTGTATGACTCGGTGGCACGTTTTGACGGCTCAATCTCTGCGGAGCATGGCGTGGGCAGCCTTAAGCTCGACAAGCTGGAACAACACAAATCACCGGTGGCCCTTGGCATGATGCGCGCCATCAAGCAGGCGCTGGACCCGCAAGGCGTGATGAATCCGGGGCGGGTGCTCAGGGCATAATTCTGGCTCAGGCCCAGCCGTGTCCCGTCTGCCATTGTGACTTTTACCCCGGTTTGTTCATGACCTCATCCACCTCCTCACAGTACGAAGATTTCATGCGCCACGTTGACACCCAGGGTGTCTTCAAGGCAGACCGCACTGGCACCGGTACCAAAAGCGTGTTTGGTTACCAGATGCGGTTTGATTTAAAGCAAGGCTTTCCGCTGGTCACGACCAAGAAAGTACACCTCAAATCCATCGTGCATGAGCTGCTGTGGTTTTTGCAAGGGTCCAGCGACAACAACTGGCTCAAAGAACGCGGTGTGACGATCTGGGACGAGTGGGCGCGCGCCGATGGCGATTTGGGTCCCGTGTACGGCGTGCAATGGCGCAGCTGGCCCACACCTGACGGCGGGCATATTGACCAGATCACTGACGTCATCAAGACGCTCAAGACCAACCCAGACTCGCGCCGCATCATCGTCAGCGCCTGGAACGTGGCGGACTTGAGCAAAATGGCGCTGATGCCTTGCCATGCGTTTTTTCAGTTCTACGTGGCCCCGGCGACGACGCCGGGTGGCAAGGGGCAACTGAGCTGCCAGCTGTACCAGCGCAGCGCTGATATTTTTCTCGGTGTGCCGTTTAACATTGCCAGCTACGCGCTGCTGACCCACATGGTGGCGCAGCAATGTGACCTGGACGTTGGCGACTTTATCTGGACGGGTGGTGACTGCCACATTTACAGCAACCATCACGAACAGGTGGCGTTGCAGTTAAGCCGCGCGCCGCTGCCCTACCCCGCACTGAACATCAAACGCAAACCTGAATCCATTTTTGATTACGAGTTCGATGATTTTGAGTTTGTGAACTACCAGCACCACCCCGCCATCAAAGCACCGGTGGCCGTCTAGGGCGATGCATCGCATGAACATCAACATGATTTTTGCCCGGTCTGCCAACGGCGTGATTGGCAAAGACAATGCCATGCCCTGGCACCTGCCTGAAGACCTGGCGCATTTCAAAAAGCTCACGCTAGGCAGCCCGGTCATCATGGGTCGCAAAACCTGGGATTCACTGCCGCCAAAATTTCGCCCCCTGCCCGGCCGTAGCAATGTGGTCATCACGCGCCAGGCCGACTGGCGCGCGGAAGGCGCACAAACGGCGGGTAGCCTGAACGACGCACTGGCACTGTGCAAGGCCTCAAACGATGTCTGGATCATAGGCGGCGCACAAATCTACGCGCAAGCCGAACCCTTAGCCAGCCGGATTGAGGTGACACACATCGACAAAGACTTTGAAGGCGATGCGTTTGCGCCCACACTGGGTGCCCAATGGGTACCCAGCCAGAGCCAGACACATATGTCTTCAACCGGATTAGCGTTCAACTTCATCACTTACACCAAACCACGAGGAGACTGATATGTCAGGAGGCGGATTTCACGTACACGGGCCACACGACCACGAGCTGGAGCATGCGGCGCAAGGCGGGCATGGCGAGCATGACGAAAAGGGCAAAGGCATGATTGCGCAAATCGCCGTCATCACAGCCATCATCGCCACGGTGGGCGCTCTTTTTGCCTACATGGGCGGCGCCACGCAAGCCAATGCGGGCTTGTACAAAAACAATGCGGCCATCAAGAAAACCGAAGCCTCAAATCAGTGGAATTTCTTTCAGGCCAAAAGCACCAAGCAGTCACTGGCCGAAGTCTCGCGTGACCTGTCGGCCGACAGTGTGAAAGACAAGTACCAAGCCAAAATTGACCGTTACGAAAAAGAAAAAAACGAGATCAAACTGGCGGCCGAAAAACTAGAAAAAGAATCCACCGACTGGGATAAAAAATCAGACGAGCAAATGCATCAGCACCACCGCTGGGCGCAGGCCACCACCGTGTTGCAAATCTCTATTGCCATGGCCGCAATTGCTTTGCTGACACGCAAGCGCTGGGTTGAATATGTCATGTTTACGGCCGCAGCGGGTGGTTTGGTCGTTGGCTTGCTCGCCATGCTGCATATTTAGCGCTATACATTCAGTAGCTGCTTGCACATATATTCATTGGCTTAAAGCCTTATTTACCCTCCTAAAATGACCAAAATAGCGACCTGGAACGTCAATTCACTCTCTGTGCGGTTGCCGCAGGTGATTGACTGGCTCGCGGCCAATCCGGTCGATGCGCTGTGCCTGCAAGAGCTCAAGCTGGTCGATGAAAAGTTCCCCTTCAAGGCGCTTGAGGACGTGGGTTACCACAGCGCAGCGTTTGGTCAAAAGACATACAACGGCGTGGCCATTCTGAGCCGTACACCGCTCAGCGATGTGACGAAAAACATCACCGGCTTTGCCGATGAACAGTCCCGAGTGATCGCTGCCACCATGGCAACGCCTGTTGGCGATGTGCGCATCATCAACGGCTACTTCGTCAATGGCCAGGAGCCGGGCAGCGAGAAGTTTGCCTACAAAATGAAGTGGCTGGACGGCTTGAACGCCATGGTCAAAAAAGAGCTGGCCGCACATCCCAAGCTGGTACTGGTGGGGGACTTCAACATCACGGCAGATGACCGTGACACCTATGACCCGGAAGGTCTGCGCGAGACGATTCACCACACCACCGAGGAGCGCGACCATTTCAAGGCGCTGACGGAGCTGGGCTTGACAGACGCTTTCAGAATGTTTGAACAGTCCGACAAAAGCTTCAGCTGGTGGGACTACCGGGAATTTGGCTTCAGGCGCAACCGGGGCCTGCGGATTGACCACATCCTGGTCAGCGAAACGCTCAAGCCACAGGTAGCAAGCTGCGTGATTGACAAAACCCCGCGTAAAAATGAACGCCCCAGTGACCACACACCGGTGATTGTTGACATCGCCTGAAACCAGACTGAAACAACTACTGCAAGGTTTCCTTCAGGGCAGCCGGCATCGGCAGGGCCATGACGTCAATGCCCTCTTCTATCAGCTCAACAGCTTCTTGCTGGGTCGCCAGACCGCGAATGCTGCGAGGCTCGGCGTCGCCGTAGTGCATGGCGCGCGCCTGGTTGGCAAACCGGTCGCCAACATCTTGCGTATGGGCCATCACATGGCGCAAGGCTTTCAAAAAAACGGCCTGCTCCTCGAAGCTGGGGCTGGCGGTCTCTGTTGTCTCGGTCACCGCCGTCAAAGAGGTGCCCGGTAGCGTTCCTGCCGCGCCTGATGGGCGGGGTTTGTCAGGCCATTGGGCAGGCTCTGTGGGTTCGCGATGGCCCCCAAAATTGAGCCGCGGCGCGCTGAGCATTTTGATGATGGCCTTGTCTGCGCACATGGGGCATTCAACCAGGCCGCGCTTCAATTGCGATTGAAAGTCGTCTTCAGAGGCAAACCAGCCTTCAAAACCATGCTGCTGCCCGCATTGAAGATCAAGAACTTTCACGGCATAGCTTTCATGGCACAAGCAGGGCCAGGACGGACCTTAGCTGCCCAGGGTCTTGACGATACTGCTGATGGACTGGGCACACAGCGTCATCAAGCCGCCTGGCAAGATGCCCAGCAGCAGAATCAGCGCACCATTGATGCTGAGCACAAATCGTGCATCTGCTGGTGCGGTGATGGGATGCACTGGGCTCTGAGCGGCATCAAAGTACATGACCTTGATGATGCGCAGATAGTAAAAAGCACCGACCAGCGACATCAGTACCGCAAAAACAGCCAACACCAGATAGCTGGTTTGCTGCGACGAAATGAGCGCCTGCAGCACCGACAGCTTGGCATAAAACCCGACCAGCGGCGGCAAACCTGCCAAAGACAGCATGACGACGGCCATCACACCCGCGTACAGCGGGCTGCGCTGGTTCAGGCCAGCCAGGTCGCTGATCTCCTCGGATTCATGCCCGGCACGTGCCAGCAGCATGATGATGCCGAACGCCGCCAGTGTGGTCAGCACATAAGTGATGGCATAAAACATGGCGGCGCTGTAGGCCGATTCCGTGTTGAGCGGGTTGCCATTGACGACACCCGACAGCATGCCGAGCAGCAAAAACCCCATTTGCGAGATGGTCGAGAAAGCCAGCATGCGCTTGAGATTGCTTTGTGCAATGGCCGCCAGATTGCCCACCAGCAACGAACCAATCGCCATCACGGCCAGCATTTGCTGCCAGTCAAAAGCAAGAGGCAGCAAGCCTTCAACCAGCAGGCGCAGGCTAATGGCAAAGGCTGCGAGCTGTGGTGCGCCACCAATCAGCAACGTGACAGCGGTAGGCGCACCCTGATACACGTCAGGCAGCCACATGTGAAAAGGCACGGCACCGAGTTTGAAAGCCAAGCCCGCCACAATGAACACCAGCCCAAACACCAGCACCTGGTGCTTGACCTGCCTGCTGGCAATCGCGTTAAAGACTTCATTCAAGTCCAGCGAGCCCGTCGCGCCGTACAACATGGACAAGCCGTAAAGTAAAAAGCCAGAAGCCAAAGCGCCGAGCACAAAATATTTCATGGCGGCTTCAGTGGCCGTGGCGTTGTCGCGCCGCAGGGCTACCAGCGCGTAGCTGCAAAGCGTGAGCAGTTCCAGGCCCATGTAGATGACCAGAAAGTTATGGCCCGAGATCATCACAAACATGCCCAGCAGCGCAAACAGGCTGAGCGTGAAAAACTCGCCGCCGCGCAGCATGTCACGGTCAAAGGCGTAGGGCCTGCCGTAGACCAGCGACACCATCAACGCGATACATGAAAAGCACTTGAGCCAGCTGCCCATCGGGTCAACCACCACCATCTTGCCAAAGCCGTAGAAGGTTTGACCGCCCGACGCATAGGCCGCCTCAAGCGCAGCAACCACGGCCAGGGTGATGAGCGTCAACACATAAGTCACGGTACGCATGGGCGACTTGACACCCAGGTCGACCAGCAGGATAACGCAGGCCATCACGGCCAAAATGATCTCGGGGTAAACCGCTATCCAGGAGAGTTTGTCAATCATTGCTGAATTCTTTTGCGGTTAGTTCAGTTTGGATTTGGCAACGTGCGCCAGCAAATCAACGACAGTGCTGTTCATCACATCGGTAAATGGCTTGGGGTACAGGCCCATGTAAAGCGTGGCGATGGCCAGCATGGCCAGCATCAAAAACTCTCGCGCATTGATGTCGGTCAGGTTCTTGACGTCATCATTGACCACCGGACCGAGGTACACGCGCTTGTACATCCACAGCGTGTAGGCCGCGCCAAAAATCAGGGCTGTGGCAGCGGCAAAGCCAATCCAGAAGTTGAATTTAACCGCCCCCAAAATCACCATCCACTCACCGACAAAACCAGCCGTGGCTGGCAAGCCGCAATTGGCCATGGCAAAGAACAGGGCAAACGCCGCAAACTTGGGCATGGTGCTGACCACACCGCCGTAGCTGGCAATCTCGCGCGAATGTACCCGGTCATACAGCACCCCAATGCACAGGAACATCGCTCCCGACACAAAGCCGTGCGCAATCATTTGCACGATGCCGCCAGACACGCCGAGGTTGTTGAAGATAAAAAAGCCAAGTGTGACAAAACCCATGTGTGCTACCGACGAATAAGCGACCAGCTTTTTCATGTCCTGCTGCACCAGCGCCACCAGGCCGACGTAGATCACCGCCGTCAGCGACAAGGCAATCATCAGCCAGGCCCATTCACGCGACGCATCAGGCGCAATCGGCATGGAAAAGCGCAGGAAACCATAGGCGCCCAGTTTGAGCATAATGGCGGCCAGCACGGCAGAGCCCCCTGTGGGCGCCTCAACGTGCACATCGGGCAGCCAGGTATGCACCGGCCACATCGGCACCTTGACGGCGAACGCAGCAAAAAAGGCAAAGAACAACAGCGTTTGTATCGTGCTGCCCAGCGGCAGCTTGTGCCACGTCAAAATATCAAAACTGCCGCCTGACTTGTTGTACAAAAATATCAACGCCACCAGCATCAGCAGCGAGCCAAGCAGCGTGTACAAAAAGAACTTGAAGGCGGCATAAATCTTGTTTGGCCCGCCCCAGATGCCGATGATGAGATACATCGGGATCAGCGTGGCCTCAAAAAAGACATAAAACAGCAGGCCATCCAGCGCCGTGAACACGCCAATCATCAGGCCGCTCAAAATCAAAAACGCAGCCATGTACTGGTTAACGCGCGTGGTGATGGATTCCCAACTGGCGATGATGACAACCACGTTGATAAACGCTGTGAGCAGCACAAACCACAGGGAGATGCCATCCACACCCAGGGAATAGTTGACATTGAAGCGGGCTATCCAGCTGCCCTTTTCAACAAACTGCATCGCAGAGGTGCCGAGCTTGAAGCCGTCATACAACGGCAGCGTGACCAAAAAGCTAACCACAGCACCGATCAGCGCCACCCAGCGCACGCTGCGTGCCTGGTCATCGCGGCCAAGGGCCAGCAGCACGACACCGAAAACAATTGGTGTCCAAATCGCGAGGCTGAGCAATCCCATTCTTATTTTTCCTGCTTGTTCTTATGTGTGGAGCGCTTACTTGTTCAGCCAGACGAAGTACGTCATGAGCACAAACACGCCGATGATCATGCCGAAAGCATAGTGATAGATGTAGCCTGACTGCAAGCGCCTGACAACGCTGGACACCCAGCCGACGATCTTCCACGAGCCATTGACCAGCGCACCGTCAATCACCTTTTGGTCGCCGATTTTCCACAAGCCCATACCGAGTGCGCGAGTACCGCGCGCCAGCACGTTTTCATTGAACCAGTCGAGGTAGTACTTGTTTTCAAGCAACACATAAACCGGCTGAAATATGCGCTTGATGGTCGCAGGCAAGGCCGGATTGACCATATACAAATACCAGGCCAGCACAGCGCCTGAAAGGGCCAGCCAGAAAGGCGCGGTCATCAAGCCGTGCAATGCCATTTGCACCGGCCCGTGAAACGCTTTGGCCAGTTCTTGCATGGCAGGGTGCTTGTCAAGATTGACAAAAATCGCGTCTTTGAAAAAATCACCAAACAGCATGGGCTGAATCGTCATGAAGCCAATCACCACGGAAGGAATGGCCAAGAGGACGAGCGGCACGGTGACCACCCAAGCTGATTCATGCGGCTCGTGGTGCTCTGCGTGGTGGTCATGTGCGTCGTGGGCATCATGATGCGCATCGGGATTCTGGTCATGACGTTCCTTGCCGTGAAACACCAGGAAGTACAGGCGAAAGGAATAAAAGGCGGTGATAAAAACACCCGCCAGCACCGCAACGTATGCGAAACCGGCACCCGCTAAATGGCTTTCATGCACGGCTTCAATGATGCTGTCTTTGGAGTAAAAACCGGCAAATAAAGGCGTGCCAATCAACGCAAGAGTGCCAAGCAGAAAAGTGATCCAGGTGATCGGCATGTACTTGCGAACGCCACCCATCCAGCGAATGTCCTGGTTGTGGTGCATGCCGAGAATGACAGAACCTGCCGCCAAGAACAGCAGTGCCTTGAAGAAGGCATGCGTCATCAAATGGAATACAGCCACTGAGTAAGCCGATGCACCGAGTGCGACCGTCATGTAACCCAACTGTGACAAGGTTGAATAGGCCACCACGCGCTTGATGTCGTTTTGAATGATGCCCATAAAGCCCATGAACAGGGCAGTGATGCCGCCAATCACCATGATGAAACTCAGCGCGGTATCGCTGAGCTCAAACAGCGGCGACATGCGCGCCACCATGAAAATACCAGCCGTGACCATGGTGGCCGCATGAATTAGCGCCGAAATGGGCGTTGGGCCTTCCATCGAGTCGGGTAGCCAAACGTGCAGCGGAAACTGGGCCGACTTGCCCATCGCGCCGATAAAAAGGCAAATGCAGATGACGGTGATCAACATCCAGCCCGTGCCTGGCAGCGTCAGCTTGGCGAGCTCGCCACCTTTGGCAAAAGCTTCGCTGTAATTCAAGGTGCCCGCGTACGCAGCAACCAGGCCAATGCCCAAAATGAAACCGAAGTCACCGACACGGTTGACCAAAAACGCCTTCATATTGGCATGGGTTGCGCTGGGTTTGTTGTAATAAAAACCAATCAGCAGGTACGACACCAGGCCCACAGCTTCCCAGCCAAAAAAGAGCTGGAGCATGTTGTTGCTCATCACCAGCATCAACATGGCGAAAGTAAACAGCGAGATGTAACCAAAGAAACGGTTATAGCCGTCTTCTTCTTCCATGTAGCCAATCGTGTAGATGTGCACCATGAGTGAGACAAACGTCACCACACACATCATCATGGCAGTCAAGCCGTCGACCAGAAAGCCAACTTCCATTTTCAAACCACCCACCACCATCCAGGTGTAGAGCGTTTCATTGAATCGCGCGCCGTCCATGGCCACGCTTTTGAGCGTCATGGCAGACAAGACAAACGCCAGCAACACACCCAGAATTGTCAAGGTGTGCGACAGTCGGCGACCCAACCAGTTGCCACCAAAAGCGGTGCCAAAGACACCCGCCAAAACGGCTCCGGCCAAAGGCAGCAAAGGGACAGCTAAAAGCGTAGAGGCAGAAAGGGTTTGACTCATTTTCTAGTTAACCCTTGAGCGTATTGAGTTCGTCAACGTTGATGCTGGCTTTGTTGCGGAACAAGAGCACCAGAATCGCCAGACCGATGGCGGACTCAGCCGCTGCGACCGTCAGAATAAAAAACACAAAAATCTGCCCAGCCATGTCATTCAGGTAGTACGAGAAGGCCACAAAATTCATGTTAACGGCCAGCAGCATCAGCTCAATGGCCATCAGCAAAATAATCAGGTTTTTGCGGTTCAAAAAGATACCGATCACTGACAGCGCGAACAGCATCGCGCCGAGTGACAGGAAATGTCCGAGTGTCAGTGTCATGCCTTTTTCTCCTCAAGGGCCGGGGCAGCTTGCGCCGCAGCTTCAGGCATGACAGGCTTCATTTTGACCAGTGTCACGCGGTCTGCGCGCTTGACCCGAACCTGCTCTGACGGGTTTTGTGATTTGGAGTCTTTGCGGGCTCGCAGCGTTAGCGCAATCGCTGCAATGATGGCAACCAACAAAATAATGGCTGCAATTTCAAGCGGGTAGACATATTGCGAATACAGCAACTTGCCAAGTTCTTTGGTGTTGGACACCTGCGCACCCAATTGCGCGGCGGCGTTCGCCGTCTTGGGCGGCTCCCTGAAGCCGCCCATCAGCACATAAGACATCTCCAGGGCAATCAGCGCACCGATAGAGCCAGCCAGCGGGAAGTGCTTCCAGAATCCCTGACGCACACCGTCCAGGTTGATGTCGAGCATCATCACCACAAATAAAAACAGCACCATCACAGCACCCACATAAACCAGCACCAGCGTGATCGCCAAGAATTCGGCTTTGAGCAAAATCCAGATGGCGGCTGCCTGAAAAAACGCCAGCACCAGGTAAAGCGCCGCATGCACCGGATTACGCGCCGTGATGACGCGAAATGCAGCAAACAGCATCAGCGCGGCAAACACATAAAAAAGACCTGTTTTAGCGTCCATGTTGCTTTCGAATTCTTTTGAGGATTGAGCGATGTTGAGCGCGGACTAACGAAACTTGGCATCTGCCGCACGATTGGCAGCGATGTCAGTTTCATAGCGGTCACCGACAGCCAGCAGCATGTCTTTGGTGAAATACAAATCGCCGCGCTTCTCGCCGTGGTATTCAAAAATGTGTGTCTCAACAATCGAGTCCACCGGGCAACTTTCCTCACAAAAGCCGCAAAAAATACACTTGGTCAGATCAATGTCGTAGCGTGACGTACGGCGGCTACCATCTTCCCGAACATCGGACTCGATCGTGATCGCCATGGCGGGGCACACGGCCTCACAGAGCTTGCAGGCAATGCAGCGCTCTTCACCGTTTTCATAGCGGCGCAGTGCATGCAGACCGCGAAAACGCGGGCTTTGCGGTGTTTTTTCTTCAGGGAACTGAACCGTGATCTTGCGCTTGAACATGTACTTGCCTGTCAGGGCCATGCCCTTGAAAAGCTCTGTGAGCATGAAGCTTGAAGCGAAATCTTTGATGGAGGCGACTGTGCTCATATCATTTCCAAATTGAATACGGTGTCTGCATCCACGCGCCGACAACAACCAGCCAGACGAGCGTCACAGGAATGAAAATTTTCCAGCCCAAACGCATGATCTGGTCATAGCGAAAGCGCGGGAAAGTAGCACGCACCCAAAGGAACATGGTGACGATGACAAACGTCTTGGCACCCAGCCAGATCCAGCCAGGAACCAGGTTGAACAGGGCACTGTCGATAGGCGGCAACCATCCACCGAGGAACAACAAAACAGCAAGTATGGCGACCAGCCACATGTTGGCGTATTCAGCCAGGAAGAACATAGCAAAGGACATGCCGGAATATTCGACCATGTGCCCAGCCACGATCTCTGATTCGCCTTCGACCACGTCAAACGGGTGGCGGTTGGTCTCAGCCAGACTGGAGATGAAATACACCACAAAAATCGGCAGCAGTGGCAACCAGTTCCAGGACAGGAAAGTCAAGCCCTTGTCTGCCGCCATGCCTTTGCCCTGCCCCATCACAATGTCAGTCATGTTCAGGCTGCCCGACACCATCAGCACCACCACCAGGCAAAAACCCATGGCAATTTCATAGCTCACCATTTGTGCTGAAGCGCGCATGGCACCCAAAAACGCATACTTGGAATTGGATGCCCATCCCGCAATGATCACGCCATAGACTTCAAGCGACGTGATCGCCATCAAAAACAGCAGGCCCGCATTGATGTTGGCCAACGCCACGTCAGGGCCAAAGGGAATCACAGCCCACGCGGCCAGCGCCGGCATGATGGTCATGATGGGGCCCAGCACAAACAGGCCTTTGCTGGCAGCCGTGGGGATGATGATCTCTTTGGTCAGCAGCTTGAGTGCATCGGCAATGGGTTGCAGCAAACCGAACGGCCCCACACGATTGGGACCAAGACGAATTTGCGTGAAGCCAATCGCCTTGCGCTCCCACAGCGTGAGGTAGGCCACGCAGCCCATCAAGGGGAGCAAGACGCAAACAATCTTGATCAGCGTCCAGATGACAGGCCACACGGTGGTTGGCCAGATACCGCCGCCCAAGCCCTGACCGAAAGCGTGAATCGCATCAATCATGCTGTTACCTCTTCAGCGTGTGCTTGAACAAAAGCCACACCGTGTGCATCAGCAGTCAATTGCAATGACGTGGCGCGCCTGACCAGGCTGTCGAGCTGGTAGATGCTGGCCACAGCGGGGGCGGCCTGATGTGCACTGGAAAGAACAATAGCAGCGTCTGACGAATTGCTTAATTGGTCAGCCGCGACCTGGTCACCAGCGATGCCTTGAATTTGTTTGAGCACATCCTGTGACGACTCAAAATCAAAGCCTGGCAAGCCCAGCAGATTGGCCAGCACACGGAGCACCTTCCACGCGGGGCGCGCATCGCCCAACGGTTTGACGACTGCGTGGAAGCTTTGCACGCGGCCTTCGGCGTTGACGAATGTTCCAGGCGTTTCAGTAAATGGTGCAATGGGCAATAGCACATCACTGAAGCTCATGTTGGCTTTGAACGGGCTGAGCGTGACGACCATGTGCGCTGCGTTAAGTGAAGCCTTGGCTTTTATCCCAAGTGCTGAATCAAACTCAGGCTCCGTATTCAGCAAGACGACTGCTTTGAGCTGGCCGTCCAGCATCTGACCCGCATTCAAACCTTTGTCTTGCGGCATGGCACCGGCAAGCTGAGCGCCAACAGTATTGGCTGCTTCAGTCAGGTAACCCACACTGGCACCGGTTTGTTCGCCAATCCAATTGGCAAGCGCCAACAGGCTAGACGCGTTGGCGTGATGCGCTGCGGCGTTGCCCAGCAAAATGGCTTTGCGGTCCCCGCTCAAGAGCGACTTGGCCATGGCTTTAGCAGTGTCTGTGGCCTGACCCGTAGCAGGTGCAGAAATACCTTTGTCGAGCGCGATGGCTGAAGCGACATCCGCCAGCGACTGCACCCAGGCGCCAGAGTCACCCATCATGGCCTTGGCAATCGGCAACGCCCATGCTTGCGGTGCATTGAGTTCTGTCGTGGAATTGATCACGCTCACAGAACACCCTTTGCGGGCCGCCTGGCGAATGCGTTGTGCAAACAGGGGATGGTCTTTACGCAAATTAGAGCCAACGATCAACACACGCTGTAGGTCGGAAAGTGAAGCGATGGACGTCCCCAGCCAGCGCACACTTTTTGCCGGCGCAAACTCAGCGTGACGCAAGCGATAGTCCATGTTGTCACTGCCCATGCCGCGCATCAGTGATGCGGCCAAATGCAACTCTTCAAGCGTGCTGTGCGGGCTGGCCAATGTGCCGATGCTGTCAGCACCGTGGTCGGCCTTGATTTGCTTCAAGCCGTTGGCCACGTATTCAAGGGCTGTTTGCCAATCGACTGTTTTCCACTCGCCACCCTGCTTGAGCATGGGGCTGGTCAAACGCTCATCGCTGCTCAGGGCTTCATAAGAAAAACGGTCACGGTCTGCTATCCAGCATTCGTTGACATCTTCATTTTCAAGCGGCACGACACGCATGACCTTGTTGGCCTTGACCTGAACAATCAGATTGGCACCGGTTGAATCATGCGGGCTGATGGATTTGCGGCGTGACAGCTCCCAGGTACGGGCGCTGTAACGGAAAGGCTTGCTGGTCAGCGCACCGACGGGGCAAATATCAATCATGTTGCCGGACAGTTCAGAGTCCACCGACATGCCGACAAAGGTTTCAATCTCGGCATGCTCGCCGCGATGCGACATGCCCAACTCCATCACACCGGCGACTTCTTGCCCAAAACGAACGCAACGGGTGCAATGAATACAGCGGCTCATTTCCTGCATGGACACCAGCGGGCCGACGTCTTTGTACGCCACGACCCGTTTTTCTTCTTCATAGCGTGAGCCACTGCCGCCGTAACCTACCGCCAAGTCCTGCAACTGGCACTCACCGCCCTGGTCGCAAATGGGGCAGTCCAGCGGGTGGTTGATCAGCAAGAACTCCATCACGCCTTTTTGCGCTTTGATGGCTTTGTCATTCTTGGTGTGAACAATCATGCCCTGCGTCACAGGCGTGGCGCAAGCTGGCATCGGCTTGGGTGCCTTTTCAACATCAACCAGGCACATGCGGCAGTTGGCCGCAATGGACAGTTTCTTGTGATAGCAGAAATGCGGAATGTAGGTACCGGCTTTTTCAGCCGCATGCATGATCGTGCTGCCTTCGAGCACGTCAACCTTTTGGCCGTCTAATTGGATTTCAATCATGTTGTGAGGCGCTCCGCGCTTTGAGGAGTCGCTACAGAAATCATGGCTTCAAACTCATGGCGGAAATGCTTGATCATGGCGCGCACCGGCATCGCCGCAGCGTCACCCAGCGCGCAAATCGTGCGGCCCTGAATGTTGTCCGCCACCGAATTGAGCAAGTCCAAATCGGTCGGCTTGCCCTTGCCGGTGTGGATGCGATCCACCATACGCCACAACCAGCCAGTGCCTTCGCGGCACGGTGTGCATTGGCCGCAAGATTCGTGCATGTAAAAGTACGACAAACGCTTGAGAGATTCGACCATGCAGCGGGTGTCGTCCATGACGATGACTGCGCCTGAACCGAGCATCGAACCTGCTTTGGCAATCGAGTCATAGTCCATGGTGCATTCCATCATGATGGCTGCAGGCAACACGGGGGCAGACGAACCACCAGGAATCACAGCTTTGAGGGTTCTGCCTTGGGCCGCGCCTCGGACACCGCCCGCCAGTTCCAGCAACTTGGCAAACGGTGTGCCCAGCGGCACTTCGTAGTTGCCCGGCCATTCGACATCGCCAGACACGGAATAAATCTTGGTACCGCCGTTGTTCGGCTTGCCGCATTCCAGATACGCCTGACCGCCATGGCGGATCAACCAGGGGACGGCTGCAAAGGTTTCGGTGTTGTTGATCGTCGTGGGCTTGCCGTACAAACCAAAGCTGGCCGGGAACGGCGGCTTGAAGCGTGGCTGGCCCTTTTTGCCTTCGAGTGATTCGAGCAGCGCCGTTTCTTCACCGCAAATATAGGCGCCAAAACCATGCGATGCGTGCAGCTGAAAACTGAAGTTGCTGCCAAGGATTTTGTCGCCCATTTCCTGGCTGATGTAACCTGCGGCGCGGGCTTCTTCCAGAGCTTCTTCAAAGCGCTGATAGGTTGCAAAAATCTCGCCGTGAATGTAGTTGTAACCCACCGTGATGCCCATGGCGTAGGCAGCGATCGCCATGCCTTCAATCACGCTGTGCGGATTGAATTGCATGATGTCGCGGTCTTTGCAGGTACCCGGCTCACCTTCGTCTGAATTGCAGACCAGATACTTTTGCCCCGGGAACTGGCGCGGCATGAAGCTCCACTTCAAGCCGGTCGGGAAACCTGCACCGCCACGGCCGCGCAAGCCGCCGAGTTTGACCTCGGCAATCACCTGGTCAGGGGTCATGCCCACGACTTGCAAGTCGTTGGGTGATTTTGCGTCACCCTGCGCAAGAATTTTTCGCAACGCCGCATAGCCGCCACGCGCTTCGTAGTCTTTCAGGCGCCAGTTGCTGCCATTCAAGTCCGCCATGATTTGCGGGTTGATGTGGCGACCATGAAAGCTGCTCTGAACGCCCGTTGCCGCGAATTGCGACAGCAGGTTTTTAGCCTCTGGACTGATGACGGAATTCACAGTAACTGTCATTGCGTATTTGCCTCAGCAGATTGCAGACCCGCAATCAATTGATCAAGTTTTTCATTGCTCATGAAGCTGCACATCGTCAGGTCGTTCACCAACATGACGGGAGAATCAGCGCAAGCACCCAAACATTCCGATTGCTGCAGCGTGAACATGCCATCTGGCGTTGTCTCACCCATCGAGATGCCCAGCTTGTGCTCCAGGTGCTTGAGTGCCACGGCACCATCACGCAACTGACACGGGAGATTGGTGCACACATTGAGCTTGTACTTGCCCACGGGCTGCTGGTTGTACATGTTGTAGAAGGTGGTGACTTCATGCACGGCAATCGGGGCCATGCCCAAGTAATCGGCCACCAGCTTTTCGCTGGCAGCACTGACATAGCCCTGTTCTTCCTGAACAATCGTCAGGCAGGCCATCACCGCAGACTGCTTTTGGTCAGCCGGGTATTTGGCCACTTCGCGTGCGAATTTTGATTGGGCTTGTTCAGAAATCATGGGTTGACTTGCACTCATTAACGATCAATCTCACCGAACACGATATCCATCGTGCCGATCACGGCAACGGCGTCGGCAATCATGTGGCCGCGCGACATCTCATCCATGGCAGCCAGGTGCGAAAAGCCCGGTGGCCGAATTTTCAAACGGTAGGGCTTGTTGGCACCATCGCTGACGATGTAAATACCGAACTCGCCTTTCGGGTGTTCGACCGCAGCATAGGCCTCCCCTTCAGGCACATGAAAGCCTTCGGTAAACAGCTTGAAGTGGTGAATCAGTTCTTCCATATTGGACTTCATGGATTCCCGATCGGGCGCTGCGACCTTATGGTTGCTGGTAATGACTGGGCCGGGATTGACGCGCAACCAGGCAATACACTGCTGGATGATGCGGTTCGACTGGCGCATTTCTTCAATACGCACCAGATAGCGGTCATAGCAGTCGCCGGTTTTGCCGACAGGAATATCAAAATCCATCTTGGCGTACACGTCATACGGCTGCTGCTTGCGCAAGTCCCAGGCAAAGCCTGAGCCGCGCAGCATGGGGCCAGTAAAACCGAGTGCCAAAGCACGCTCAGGCGACACCACACCCACGCCGACAGTGCGCTGTTTCCAGATACGGTTGTCGGTCAACAGGGTTTCATACTCGTCAACATAGCCGGGGAATTTGTTGCAAAAGTCCTCAATGAAGTCGAGCAGCGAACCTTGGCGGTTTTCATTCAGCGCTTCAATCGCCTTGGCATTTTTCACTTTGCTGACTTTGTACTGCGGCATGCGGTCTGGCAAGTCACGGTACACACCGCCTGGCCTGAAGTACGCTGCATGCATGCGCGCACCCGACACGGCCTCGTACATGTCAAACAATGACTCACGCTCGCGGAAGCAATAAATCAAAATGTTCATCGCGCCGCAGTCAAAACCATGCGCGCCCAACCACAGCAGGTGGTTCAGCAGACGCGTGATTTCGGCGTACATCACGCGGATGTACTGGGCGCGTTC